>Ga0308163_10004295_pt1 | contig 11403 bp, 9 predicted proteins | sample PhyTR1_FD_201037 | JGI IMG/M metagenome (GOLD analysis project Ga0308163, IMG submission 201037) | Phyllosphere microbial communities from UC Gill Tract Community Farm, Albany, California, United States - DLSLT.R1 | ecosystem: Host-associated > Plants > Phyllosphere > Unclassified | place: USA... | reverse complement strand
AACGGCAGGTATCAGGATGTGCAGATATTCAGCCTGCTCCGGCCCGAGTGGGAAGCCCAACACCGGTGATCGGTAAATGTTACAAGCCATTTCCAAAACGGCGCCTTTGTAAGGATGTGTATAACCAATAGCGGTTTTCTCCCCGACGTTTATAGTGAGATCACTGGCTAACGAATCATTCCGATCCGAAGCCGCAGCAAGGGGAATCACCATGTTGAGTAAAAAATTTATGGCTGTAGCGTTAGTGGCCGCAGCGACAGTATCATCGTCGGTCTACGCGAGCGACCGTGGGTTCAACACGGTGGCCGGTGCTGTGGTGGGAGCCGCGATCGGCAACAGCGCGGGCGGCCGTGACGGCGCCATCGTCGGCGGTCTTGTAGGCGCGGCGGTCGGTAACAGCATCAACTCGGGCGACCGTCATCGCGGCTACCGCGACGATCGCGGCGGCCGTTACGTCGAAACCCGCGTCTATTCGCGCCCGGCGCCGGTCTACTACGAGCCGGCCCCGGTGTACTACGCGCCGCCACCGCGCTACTATTCGCCGCCACCGTGGGTGGTGTATGTGGAACCGGCCCGCCCGTACTACCGCGAATCGCGCCGTGACTATTATCATGGCGACCGTTACGACCGTGGCCCGCGCCATGACCGCTACGACCGTTAATTCGTAGCCAATATAGAAAGCCTGTCATCCGACAGGCTTTTTTTTCGTCTCCCTCCGCTAGCTAGCCATGACGGCCAGCGCCGAGGGGAAATCATGACGACAACAGACACAATCATCGCGTTGGAACTGGGACACTACCGCCTGCGGGAGCAGATCGGCGGATCGGCCTACGGCATTATCTGGCGCGCCAGCGGCCCCGGCCCCACCGGCGACGTGGCGATCAAGTTGATCAACCAGGAGCAGATGGCGCGCGCCCTGCCCGCCCAACGCGAGCGCTGGGTGGACTGCGCGAACAACGAAATCGCGTTCCTGCAGTCGCTGGAGCCTTGGGACGAGCGCCATATCGTGCGCTTGCTCGATAGCGGCTGGCATGAAGGCTTGCCCGTGCTTGCGCTGGAGTTGATGACAACGGATCTGGGCCAGCACATGGCGGCCCTGAAAAGCGCCGAAGAAACGGCGCCGCTCCCGATGGCGCTCGGCTGGATCGCTCAAATCAATCAAGCGCTGGCCAAGGTGCACCAATATGGCTGGCGTTATCTGGACCTGAAGCCGGCCAACGTGCTGCTGGACCGGCATCTGCACACCGTCAAGCTGGCCGACTTCGGCACCAATCGTCATCTCGGCAGTCTGCAGGCGCACTCCTACGCCGGCACCGCAAACTGGCAGGCGCCGGAGCAGTTTTTCCCCGCCGATGGCGGCGGCTATGCGACAGGTCCGCGCAGCGACTATTTTTCGCTGGGGGCGATGTTTTACTTTATCGTCACCGGTGGCCTGCCGCTGCGCTTCTGCACCGATTGCGGCCAGGCCTACCGCGAACACCACACCGCCGGCGCCGACCTGCTGCGCCAGATGCACGGCGGCGCGATTCCGGGCGCCCTGCTGCCGGATGAGGAGGCACGCTTCGCCCTCGCCATTCCGGCGCCAGCGCGCGATTCGGCGCTCGAGCTGCTGCGCGCCCTGCTTCATGTCGATCCGGAACAGCGCCCGCGTCATGCGATTCAGATCAGCCGCATGCTCAACGCGATCCAGGGTGTGAAGCCGGTGCGTGGTACCTTCAATGCGGCCGATCCGATTCATGCGATGCGTCGCCCCAGCGCCAGCAACGGCTGGCGCCACATCCAGGGGGCGTGATGGCGACGCCGCTGCGGTTGCACAAAGCGCCTTCGCGCGGAGCCTCTGGCGCAAGACAGCCAATGCCCTGGTTGCAAGGTCGGCGTTTTGGCGAGCTCGTTGCCGATGCCGCCGCCTGGCTGGCGCGCTTCGCCGCGCAAAACATCGGCCTCGCCGCCACTCTTGCCCTGCTGACCGCTCTTTTCGGCTTGCAGGCGCTGGCCCTTCTGCGCGCACCGGCAAGCTGGCTCCCGGCCACCATCGCGGTTGCGCTGGCACCCGGCGAATCCATTACGCTGGGCCAGCGCGAACTGGCCGCGCCGCAGACCGACCGCAGCCACCTGTCGCTGCGCCGCGATCCACAGAACGGTTGGATGCTGCGTAATATCAGTCCGTCAAAACAGGTGATCCTGCTGCGAGACGGCGGCGAGCAGCGCATGGGCAGCGTGGTGCTGCGCGCGCGGCAAAGCTTCCAAATCGATGGCGCGGTTTTCGACGTCGTGGCCTCGGATGCCAATACCATCGTCTTTGCCCGCGCCGGCCATGAGTGGCGCTACGACGGCGCCGTGTTGTACCGCGACGGCCATCCACAAGCCAATTGCCCGGACGCTCGCCTGTCCGGACAGGCGCTGTCGCTGTGGAACCGCGCCATGCCGTTGGCGCTGACGATTGCCCGTCCGCTGTCATTCGGCGGTAATCTGTACTGCGGTAACCGCCTCGGACTGGCGCAGACGACGCCGGGCGCCGCGCAGCTGTCGCGCACCAACGGCCGGCTGGAGCTTGCAGGCGGCAATCCAGATGGCGACCGTGCTTCGGTGCTGGTGCGTGGCGATGGCATACAGATCGACTTGCGTCACCAGGAGACCTCGCTGGCGGGGGTGAACGCTATGATCGTCGGTCACACGCGATTCCAGCTGACGCCGGCCCGCGAGCAATTGACGCTCACTCCGAGCCGTCATGTCAGCTTGTTCAGCGTGCCGGATCTGAAACTGCCGCAGGCGATCGGTTGGCAGTGGCAACAGCGCTCGCTGTGGAACAGCGGCCACGCCAACCTGCTATGGATCGCCATCGCCGGCTGCCTGGCTTGCGTCGCCATCGGCGCGGTGTGCGCGATGTCGCCGGCTAAGCCTGGGCTGCGCCGTGCGTCCACAGGTGCCAAGCTGCTCGGCGCGGCCATCCTGCTGATCGCCGGCGTCGCCGCCTTGATTTCGCAACGTGCGGGGCTCGCGCCCAGCGCCACGTTGTCGATGCTGCTCGGCGCCTGCGCGCTATTGCTGTGGCTTGCCTTCCCCGGCCGCCTCACGCTGTTGACCGGCGCCGGCGTCGTGCTGCTTGCAACCGGCCTGCTGGCGCAGCTGGAACTCGGCCTCGGCGCGCCGCAAACTTCGTGGCTGCGCTACTACCAGAAAAGCGCAGCGATGCTGGCGATAGGCGCCGGCCTTGGTGGTCTGCTGCGTCTATGGGCTCAATACCAAGCCGCCCGCGCCGCGCACCTGCAGCAACGCAGCGTCGAATGGATGCTGGCCGCATTCGCCGCCGTCGCTCTGGCGGCGCTGGCCGCGCAGGTATTGTGGGGCGACGAAACCGGCGTCTTCGACCTGCAACCGGTGGAACTGGCCAAGCTGGCGCTGACCGCGCTGACCGCCCACTGTCTGGCGCTGCGCTTCGGCTGGCACAGTGAAACGCGTCATCCGGCCGACCACCGCGCCCGCTGGCTGCAACTGATCGCGCCGGCCCTGCTCTTCATCGCGCTACTCGGCCTGTCGCTGGTGCAGATTGACGATTTCTCGCCGCTGATACTGCTACTGGTGTGGAGCACGGCGATGGCCTTCGCCTACGCCCTGGCCGCCCGCCACCGCACGCTCGCGGCGGCGCTGACCGTGACGGCGCTGCTTGCGGTGGGCGCGGTAATCTACTTGCGTCTGGCCGGCACGGACGATTTGATACGCTGGGGCTTCTACGCCGACCGCTTCCTGGTCTGGCTTAATCCCGCCGAACATCCCCACACCGGCCAGCAGTTGCTGCTCGGCGCGCGCGCCATCGGCGAGGGCGGCTGGCTGGGGGCGGACCATTGGCTGGGATTGCGCGCCCTCGGCCAGCCGGCCGGCGGCGTGCTCCAGATCCCGGCCGTGCAGGACGACTTCGCGGCCACCTTCTTCATCAACCGGCACGGGCTGGCCGGCGCGCTTTTGCTGTGGTGCGTGCAGGCCGCCTTCCTGACCGGGATCGTACTGACCGCGCTGCGCGCCCACCACGCCGGCGCCACGGCGCGCAATTTCCGCCAGGCCTGGTCCGGCCGCTTCCGTTATTTCGCGCTGTGCGGCGGCGGCGCCTTCGTGCTCGGTCACTTCCTGCTGTCGTGGGGGACCAATCTGGCGATCTTCCCGATCATGGGGCAGCCAATGAGTTTTCTGTCGGCCGGCGGCAGCCATCTGCTGTTTTTCCTCTGCCCCCTGCTAGCGTTTAGTGCCATCAGCGCGCAATCTTTAGAAGGAGACTGAATCATGCCGATCTATGTCCAACACGAAGTCCTGGGCCGTATTCCCGACGTTTTCAACGGCGAGGCGATCTGGCAGGCTCCCGGTCTGGCGCTGTTCTCGCGCCGTCCACTGCTGCGCGACCTGCTGGAACGCAGCCCACGCGAACACAAAGGGCGCGCGGCCACCAGGTGCTTCTCCCACGTGACCTTGATGCTGCCGCAGGAGGATGTCGATGACGACTACCACCTTACACGCGGCGCCCGCGCCCGCGACCTGGCACAGACCTTGACGGCATTGCATCAAAAAGACTTCGGCGATCTGCTCGGCGCCGACCAGGTGCGCTACGACGTCATTGGTACCGAGTCCCTGTCGCCCGGTGAGATCGAGGTCAAGTTCGGGCATGCCGTGTATCTTCCCGCAGCCGACGAAAAAATCCTCTTCAACGTCAGCGTCTCGCGCGACAGCGCGATCTGGCATCCGGTCTGCCCGATCTATCCGAACCAGCGCCTGGCGCTGATCGGCGGCGAAGGCGGCGCGGCCAGCGTCACCGCCAGCGGCTGGCCGTTCGGCCCCGATGGCGCGATCCTGATCATCAACGACGGTCCCGATGCGGCGCCGGTGGTGCAGATGCGTCCCAAGGACGCCTTCGAATGCCGCTTCGATCCGCGCAGCGGCTACTACACCATCAAATCCCTGCGCGAGGCGCCGGGCGGCAGTCCCCGTCTCATGCTCAAGATCGCCCGTGCATCGGGCGCGCCCGTTGGCATGCACGCCGTGGCGGCCGAAGGCATCAGCATCAATCCCGCTCCGGTACAGCCGCCGATGCACGTAACAATTGCCGCCGCACACGCAACGCCCGCCAGGCCGGCCGTGTGGCAAAGCCGTGCGGACGGCGCCCCGCTGGACTTGACCGCCGTGCCGGTCAGCCACAAGCCGGCGAACAAGCCAGGTGAGAGCGACGCCACCTACGCGCCGGTTTCCCGGCAACGCGTCAACCTGGTGGCGCTGGCCCTGCCCCGTCTGAGCCGCTACCGCGACACCGGCGCCCAGACGCTGGAACTGCCATTCGACCGCACGCTGGCCTTGTCGGCCGACGCGGCGCCCGTCATCAGTTTCGTGGTGGACGCCGTCGACGAGATGTATGCCTGTACCGCCGAGGGCCGCCAGCGCATCAACGCGCCATCCAGCTTCTCGCCAGTGGACGGGCGCGCGATCCGGCTGCTGCCGGCGGCGCCGGAAATGGCCGACCGCTATCGCGCGCTGCTCTGCCTCGCACAACCTGTCGGCGCGGCGGTCGCCGGTGGCGCGCGCTTCACCTTCGGACGCAATTCGCCGATGCTGGCGGGATTGCGCTTGCTCGACTCGCCGCGCTTCATCAAACGTACCGACGGCGTCAACGCGGCCAGCGCCGATCGCATCGGCCTGTCCCGCAACGCCTTCAGTTTTGAAGCGACATCCGAGGGCTACAAGATTGGCCGGCTGACCGCCACCCAGGGGCTATATCACCTGAACGAAAAAATGGAGTTCGTCGCGAGCATCGGCGATACCGGCACCGACGCCCCGTATCTGCTGCCGACCGGTCATCATCTCGTCGCCGGCCACTACGTGCTGCGCTTCGACGCCTGAGGGGACCTGCGATGGAGACGGCACAACTGTACGCGGCATGCGCATTCCCGGCGGGACTGGTGATCACGCTTTTCCTGGCTGCCTATCTGACACCAAGGCAATGGTGGCGCCGCGCCAACGCGCGCGCGCTAACGATCATGGTGGTCGGCGCATGGGGTTTCGGTAGCCTGATCCTTTACGCGGTACAGGGTACGCTGCCGGTTGCGGCGGGCACGCTGGATGGCGCTACCAATCCGTCACCGGCGGTCGTGCCGGCGGCGCTATCCGCGCCAACCCGCCTATCGTCCGAACCGACCGCCGGAAGACCCTTCCAGGTGCACCGCGACCTGAACGTACGCGCCGCTGCCGGGGTGCATGCCGCGCGTCTGACCACCGTGCCCGCCGGCGCCACCGTCACGCCCACCGGCGTGCGCGAAGGCGACTGGTGGCAGGTCACAGCCAGCGCGAACGGCCGCGAACAAACGGGCTGGGTCAGCAGCTTGTGGCTGCGCCGGAGCGGCGAATGACGCAATCGCGACTCGAGCCCTCGTTCCCGTCCGCGCACGCTTCAACACCCGCTTCCGCAGGTGCGGGTTTTTCAGCTAAGCTGTGGCCTTTCGGACACCGCGCAGCGCCGCCCGCCACGATGACAAGAATTACCGACATGCTGGACTTCGGCCCCGGTCTCGATATCGCGGCCCGCAGCAGCGCCAGTATCAGCAAACTGCAGGTGCCGGAGAACCAGGACAACCTGCTCGTCGTCGATGCCACCGGCCGCGCGGTGTTCCTGCGCGACCAAACCGGCCAGTCGGCCACGCTCTCGAATTGGCCGCAAGGCCATGTACGGGTTGCGGTCATGGACGGCATGGGCGGCCACGGACATGGTCGCGAGGCCGCCGAGGCGGTCGCCGATGGCCTGCTGCGCGTGCCCGCATGCGGCACGCTCGAGGAACTGGCCGCGCAACTGGACCGTCTGCACGACGAACTGCAGCAGCGCTTTCGCCAGCCCGGCGATACCGACAGCTTCCGCCGCCCCGGCACCACGCTCACGCTGCTGGAAATCCCGCCCAGCCGGGCGCCGATGCTGTACCACGCCGGCGATTCGCGGCTGTACGAGATCACCGCGCAAACGGTGCGGCCGCTGACGGTGGACCATGTACCGGCCACCAGCTTCGCGATGCACGGACTGCTGGGCGAGGACGAATGGTGGCAGCAGGTGCACGGCGAGCACCGGCCACAAATCTCGCAGGCCTACATCCTCGGCAACGCCTTTGCCAATCCGCAGATGCTGGAGGACGGCCTGCTGCCGCTGGACGCGGCCAACCTGCCGCCGTTCCTGCGCCATCTGTCCGACCGCCGCGCGCTGACCGTCCGCGCCGATGCCACCTATTTGCTCGCCACCGACGGCTTGTGGTCGTGCGGCCGGCCGCTGCCCTGGACCGCGCGCTGGCCGTCGCTGATGGTTCGGCCGGGCCACGCCGCCGGCAGCGCCCTCGATGCATTGTTCAACGATTATGCCGACCACCCGCCGGCCGACCTCCACATCGACAATCTCACCGCGATCGTGCTGCGATTTGCACAATCCACGCCGATGGCCCAAAGCCGCAATCTTGACGAAACGGCACTGCCGGCCGCATCAATTCCGCCGCATTTGTGACCCTTGGCGTGGGGTAAGTGTTGCGTGTTGATCGCTGCATTTGCCTTTAGGCAAAAATATGCCGATTGGTTGCCGGATTGATTGGCAAGGACGGCGTAAACCGCATAAACTGACAGGTATTCCATCGGTCGGTATGCCATGAAAAAATGCAGTAATGCCCAGCATCCGCATTGCACCTACTGGGTCATGTCTGGAGAACAAGCTTGCGAAGGCGGTCACGCCCAAGCCGAGCCCTCCAGTTATGACCTGTTGAGTGCTGTGCGCAGCGCGCGCGCCAGCGAGCCGGCGGCGACGCTGGCGTCCGCGCAGGCATCCGCGACCGGCGTCACCGCTCCGCTCATCGCCTCCGCTGCCGACATCACCACCGCACCATCCGGCTATGCGCGTCCGCTGCAGCGCGCCCAGTCCGAGCGCCCGCAGCTGCATATCAGTGGCTTCGATCCGCGCGCCGCCGGCGGCCGTCAAACGCTGAAGATGGAATTGCGCGGCATGCCCGACGCCTGCGCGCCGCAACTGACGCTGCAACTGCAATCGGATTTGATCCCCAACGGCGCCGCGCGCCAGCAGTTCGTACGCGCCACCAACGGCGAATGGCGTCCCGTGTTTGCCGAGTTTTCGTCGCGCGGCAAAGAGCACGGCCAATACCAGATCAGCATCGAGCTGCTTAGCCAGCACACCGGCATGGCGGCCCGCAAATGGGTGTGCACCTTCGTCATTCTGGTGCCGCGCCTCGACGCCACCCTGACCGAAATCCACCGCATCTTCCTGAGCACCCACAAGAACGTGCGCGTGATGGCGGACGACGCCTCCATCGCCCGCGTCAGCGCGCAAGGCGGCGACAGTCTGGATATCGACGTCACCGCCCGCAACGCCGGCATCGCGCATCTGGACCTGAACGCGCCGGCCGGCAAAGTGGACCTGGGCTTCACCACCATCGCGTGGGACGAGGACCTGATAGAAATCGACATCCCCGTCACCAACGCCGTGCATCCGCACGCCAGCCGGGCGGCCAGCTTTGTCAACGCCGCGCCGGAAAGCGGCGCGCAGCGTCAGATCCGGCTGTTCGCGATGGAAGAATGCGTGCTCGGACGGTTTGAACTGGTCGATCCGGAATCCGACGTCATGCTGACGCATTACACCGCCGATGGCCAGGACACCAACGGCCTGACGCGGCGCCTGTCCGGCCGCCACGCGGTGATTCGCCGCAGCGGCCAGGGCTTCGAAATCGAAGACGTGTCGCGCTATGGCATCCTGCTCGACGGTGTCTGGCCGGGCAAGCACAAACCGACGACGCTGCGCCTCGGCATGCGCATTGAACTGAGCGCCAGCATCAAGGGCATCGTGGTGCTGTCGGTGACTTCCATCATGCCCCATGGCGTGATCCTGCATCGCATCGACCAGGGCGCGAACGCCGAGTGCTTCTACGTGCTGATGCCGGAAACGCATCCCGGTTATCCGGTAAAATCATTTGCCGCCGCGCCGCACGCGGCCGCGCTGCCGCTGCTGCTGCATCGTGACGGCGGCTTCTGGCACCTCGACCAGTTGACCGGCAAGGAGACCGCGCTGGCGCCTGGCGTGTCGCTGGAAAAGCTGAGTCGCATTCCGCGCCACAGCCGCTTCGCCAGCGACCCGTATCCTGAGCACTGGATCATCCGCACCGGCGCCGCCGACATGTACAACACCGTCGCCGCGCGCGACATGCATACCGCCTAACGTATTTTCAGCTCGGCCTTCAACTGATCAAGCAGCGCCGCGACCTTGGGCGACATCGGACGCGCCAGCGGCCACACGATATGCAGCGGCAGCCCGTCGATCGCCCGCTGCGCCATCACCTCCACCACCGCACCCGACGCCAGATGCTCGCGCACCAGCCAGGTCGCCAACTGCGCCACACCCATATCGGCCAGCACCGCCGTCATCTGCGCCTCGCCGTCGCCAGCCATGATCCGGTGCGCCATGGTGCGGCGCTCGGTCTGTCCACCGGCGGACGCGAACAGCCATGGACTCGCGCTGCCATCGGCGCGACCGTAGACGACACAATCGTGCTGCGCCAGGTCGGCGATCGAGTGCGGCGTGCCGCGGCGCGCCAGGTAAGCCGGCGTGGCGCAGAAAATCAGGCGTTCGTCGCCCAGATGGACGTGTCCCAGCGAGGCGGGCCAGTGGGCCGGACCGCCGATACGCACCGCCAAATCCAGTCCTTCCTCCTGCACGTCGACAAAGCGGTCGGTGAAGGCCACCTGCGGGCGCAGATTGGGGTATTGCGCGCAAAAGCGCAGTAGCTCGGGCATCACGCGCATGCGGCCGAAGGTCGCCGGCAAGCCGAGGACCAGGCGGCCGGCCGGTTCGGCGTCCTGCGCCAGCGCGGCTTCGGTCTCACCGAGTTCCATCAGCACGCGTCGGCAGGTCTCGTGGTATTTGCGGCCGGCGTCGGTCAGCGTCAGGCTGCGCGTGCTGCGCTCGAACAGTTTGACGCCGAGGCGCGACTCCAGCCGCGCCAGACTTTTGCTCACGGCGGAGCTGCTCAGCTGAAGCCGGGCGGCGGCCACGGTGAAGCTGCCGGCGTCGGCGGCCTGCACGAAGTAGGCGATGTCCTTGAGGTGGTCGGAAGCGTGCATGGCTGTGATGGAAGAATAAAATTCATGAATTGATTGAAATCTTATCGTAAATACGAATTCCCTTCGCGCTTATCATTTCGTATCGATTACCTGAAGGAGTCTTCCAATGAAAAATACCGCATTAATCGTCGGCGCCAGTGGCGTGACCGGTAGCGCGCTGGCCGAGCGGCTGCTGGGTAATGGCTGGTCGGTTCTTGGACTGTCACGCGGCCGCACCCCGCTGCTGGACGGCGTCGAGCCGATACGGGCGGATCTGGCCTCGCGCGACGAAGTGGCGCAGGCGTTGGCCGGGCGTGCGGTCACCCATGTGTTCTTCACCGCGTGGGCGCGCCAGGCCAACGAGAAGGAGAATATCCGCGTCAACGGCGCGATGGTCAGCAATGTGCTGGACGCTTTGCAGGACGCCGCGACATTGAAGCACGCGGCGCTGGTGACGGGCTTGAAGCATTATCTCGGGCCTTTCGAGGCATATGCGACCGGCGCGGTTCCCGAGACGCCGTTCCGCGAGGAGCAAGGGCGCAAGCCGGTCGACAATTTCTACTATGAGCAGGAAGACCGGCTGTTCGCGGCCGCGCAGCGTGGCGGCTTTAGCTGGAGTGTGCATCGTCCGCATACGGTGATCGGGTATGCGGTTGGTAACGCGATGAATATGGGTTTGACGCTGGCGGTCTATGCGACGCTATGCAAGGAGTCCGGCGCGCCGTTTGTGTTCCCGGGTTCGGCGGCGCAGTGGAATGGGCTGACGGATATGGCCGATGCCCGGCTGCTGGCGGCGCATCTGGAATGGGCCGCGACCAGCGCGGCAGGCGCCAACGAGGACTTCAATGTCGTCAATGGGGACGTGTTCAGATGGAAGTGGCTGTGGCCCAAGCTGGCGGAGTATTTCGGCGTCGAGGCGGCGCCGTTCGACGGGACGGTCCAGCCGTTGGAGGGCAGGATGGATGACGCGCCGCGTGCGTGGACGGAGATCGCATCCCGGCATGGACTGGCGGAGGCGGATATCGGCAAGCTGGCGTCGTGGTGGCACACCGATGCCGATCTTGGTCGGCCGATGGAAATCCTCGCGGACATGACCAAGAGCCGCAAGGCGGGGTTCCTGGCGTATCAGAGCACACCGGACGCGTTCTTTGATTTGTTCGACCGGCTCAAGGCCGAGCGTATCATTCCGGGCCACTAACGCGGCAGTTACACCGGTAGCGGCCCACAAATGGCGGATTACGCTTCGCTAATCCGCCCTACGTGCCTCCGCGAGACATCAACGTCCATGCCATGCTC
>Ga0308163_10004294_pt1 | contig 11403 bp, 8 predicted proteins | sample PhyTR1_FD_201037 | JGI IMG/M metagenome (GOLD analysis project Ga0308163, IMG submission 201037) | Phyllosphere microbial communities from UC Gill Tract Community Farm, Albany, California, United States - DLSLT.R1 | ecosystem: Host-associated > Plants > Phyllosphere > Unclassified | place: USA... | reverse complement strand
TATTGGCCTTCAAGATCATGAAGGAGCAGCACGGCTACGAGATGGCGCTGCTCGAAGGCTACCGCAGCCCGGCGCGCCAGGATGCACTGGCGGCCAGTGGCAGCAACGTCACCAATGCGCGCGCGTTTCAGAGCTGGCACCAGTACGGCCTGGCAGGCGACTGCGCGTTCCTGCGCGACGGCAAGCTGGTGATTTCCGAGAAAGACCCGTGGGCAATGCGCGGCTACCAGGCGTACGGGCAAGTGGCCGAGTCGCTCGGCCTGACATGGGGCGGGCGCTGGAAGATGATGGATTTTGGCCACACCGAGCTGCGACTGCGCGGGGTGATGCGACGGTGATGCGGCGATGCCCCTGGTCCGCCGTGTTGCGCCCGCTCAAGCGACGGCAGCCAAGCGCGTGCGAGCATTTCCTGTGAGACTCTTTTTTCAACGGACCTGGGCCCCGCCATGGCGCGATTCTGGAACTTCCTGACCAGCAGCCGCATGCTGATCCTGATCGGCGTGGTTGCCGTTGCGGCGCTGCTGGTGCTTGGCGCCGTGGCGCTGGACATCGCCATCGTCTGGGCCGCCATCGTGGGCCTGGCCTTGCTTGGCTGCTGGGGCGCCGGCTGGATGATCCGGCGCGCCTGGCGCGCACGCGAGGGCGCCAGGCTGGCATCGGCCATGGCCGAGGGCGAGGGCGGTAGTCCCGCCACGGACGATGGGATGGACGACAACGGCAAGGGCGACGTCGCCGTGCTGCGCAAGAATCTGCTCGATGCGGTCAGCACCATCAAGACGTCCAAGCTGGGCCTGACGCGCGGCGCGGCGGCGCTGTACGAATTGCCGTGGTATATGGTGATCGGCAACCCGGCGGCGGGCAAGAGCAGTGCCATCGTGCGCTCGGGGCTGACGTTTCCGATCCCCGGCAACAAGGCCGTGCAGGGCGTGGGCGGCACCCGCAATTGCGACTGGTTCTTCACCACCGACGGTATCCTGCTCGACACGGCCGGGCGCTACTCGGTGCAGGAGGACGACCGCGACGAGTGGTTCGGTTTTCTCGACCTGCTGCGCCGCCATCGCCACCGTGCGCCGGTCAACGGCATCCTGATTGCCGTCAGCGTGGCCGAACTGATGGCCGGCCCGGCCACGGCATCGCATGAACTGGCCAAGAACCTGCGCACCCGCATGCAGGAGCTGACTGAGCGCCTGGGCGTGCATCCGCCCGTGTATGTCGTGTTCACGAAGGTCGATCTGGTGGCAGGCTTCGTGGACTTTTTCCATGGCAGCGAACAGGCCGAGCGCGAGCGCATCTGGGGCGCGACGCTGCGCTACAACCGCCGCAGCGCGCCGCAGGACGTGCTGGCCTTCTTTGACGACGAGTTCGAGGCGCTCGTCGATGGCCTGAAAGAGATGAGTCTGGCCGGCATGGGCGCCAACCGCAGCACCCTGATGCGCCCCGGCGTGTTCACGTTCCCCCTTGAATTCGCGGCGATCAGGACGCCGCTGCGCGCCTTTTTGGCCACGCTGTTCGACGAGAATACCTACCAGTTCAAGCCCGTGTTTCGCGGCTTTTACTTCACCAGCGCGCTGCAGGAAGGCAGCGTGCAAGACCTGTCGAGCCAGCGCGTGGCCAGCCGCTTCGACCTGGCGCTGGACAATCGTGAAGGCGCGGTGGCCGAGCCGGCAGCCGGACAATCGGGCTACTTTTTGCTGGACCTGTTTCGCAAGGTGATTTTTGCCGATCGCGACCTGGTCAGGCGTTACACGCATCCGGCGGCGGCGCGCTGGAAGCTGGGTGTGTTCTTCGCGGCCACGATCCTGCTGGGCTGCGCGATGGGCGGCTGGTCCTGGGCCTACATGGGCAACCGGCAGCTGGTGGCCAATGTGCAGGCCGACCTCGACAAGGTGACCAGGCTGCAGGCCGGCCGCATCGACCTGCAGTCGCGGCTCGAAGCGCTCGACATCCTGCAGGACCGCATCGAGCTGCTCGATGGCTACAGCCAGGACAAGCCGTGGGCGCTGGGCTTCGGCCTGTACCAGGGCGGGCAGTTGTCGCGCAAGCTGCGCGACGAATACTTCGCCGGCGTGCGCGCCGTGATGGTCGAACCGGTGACGGGCGCCCTTGAAACCATGCTGACGGAGGTGAACAACAATGCGGCCAGCCTCGATCCGGCGCGCCAGGCCGCCACGCCGGCGGCCCGGCCAGGCCAGCCGTACCAGGACGCGTCACCCACCAGCGTCGGCGACGCCTACAACGCGCTCAAGACCTACCTGATGCTGGGCGATAAAACCCACGCCGAGTCGGGGCACCTGAACGACCAGCTCACGCGCTACTGGCGCGGCTGGCTGGAAGCGCACCGCGGCGCGATGCCGCGCGAGCAGATGATCCGCAGCGCCGAGCGCCTGCTCAGCTTCCACCTGGCCAATATCGACGACCCGGCCTGGCCGCAGATGACGCTCAAGCTCGGCCTGCTCGACACCACCCGCGAGCACCTGCGCCGCGTGGTGCGCGGCACGCCGGCGCGCGAGCGCGTGTACGCCGATATCCGCACGCGCGCCGCCACGCGCTTCCCGGCGGTGACGGTGGCGCGCATCGTCGGCGAACAGGACAGCGCCCTGGTGGCCGGCAGCCATGCGGTCAGCGGCGCGTTCACCCGCGCGGCGTGGGACAAGTTCGTGCTGGGCGCGATCCGCGAAGCCTCGAACCGCGAACTCAATACCGTCGACTGGGTGCTCAAGACCACGGCGCGCGACGACCTGACGCTCGAGGGCAGCCCGGAGCAGATCCAGAAGGCGCTGATCGATCTGTACAAGGCCGACTATGCACGCGAGTGGGTCAAGTTCGTGCAGGGCGTGGCGATCACCGACCTGCGCGGCTTCGACGCCAGCGTGCAGGCAATGAATCGCCTGGGCGACCCGCAGACGTCGCCCATCGCCAGGCTGCTGCGCACGATCCATGAAGAGACCGCCTGGGACAATCCGGGCGGGTTGCGCCAGCCCGCGAGCAAGACCGAACGCGGCGTCGCCGAGTGGATCAAGCAGAAGATCCTGCGCCGGGCGCCGTCCGACGCACGCACGCTGGCCGATGCCATCGATCCGGCCGAATTGACCGGCGGGCCGCAGAGCGCGGGCCCGATCGGCCGCGAATTCGCGGGCGTGGCGCGTCTGGTTGGTGCGCGCGAGAGAGAGGCGTCGCTGATGACGGGTTATCTCGATGCGCTGTCGCGACTGCGCACGCGCCTGAATACGCTGAAGAACCAGGGCGACCCGGGGCCGGGCGCCAAGCAGTTCATGCAGCAGACACTCGAAGGGACGGGCTCGGAACTGGCCGAGGCGCTGCGCTACGTCGACGAGCAGATGCTCACCGGGATGAGCGAGAGCCAGAAAAGCGCGCTGCGGCCACTGCTCGTGCGGCCGCTGACGCAGACCTTCGCCATGATCGTGCTGCCGTCCGAGGCCGAGATCAACAAGACCTGGCAGGCGCAGGTCGTCGAGCCGTTCACGCGGACGCTGGCAGCCAAGTATCCGTTCGCGCAAGGCGCGAGCATCGAGGCCACGCCGGGCGAGATCGGCCAGGTGTTCGGGCCGGACGGCGCGGTGGCCAAATTCGTGGGCACGGCGATGGGCCCGCTCGTGGTGCGGCGCGGCGACGTGCTGGCCGCGCGCACCTGGGCTGACATCGGCATCTCGCTCGCGCCGCAGGCGGTGGCGGCGTTCCCGGCCTGGATCGCGCCGCTGTCGAACAACGGCGTCGCGGCCGGCACGGCGGCGCAGACCGTGTTCCAGGTGCTGCCGCTCACGGCGCCCGGCACGCTCGAATACACGCTGGAGATCGATGGCCAGCAGCTCCGTTATCGCAATACCCCGGCCAGCTGGAGCAATATGGTGCATCCGGGGCCGCAGGGCGTGTCCGGCGCGCGCGTCTCGGCCGTGACGTTCGATGGCCGTACCGTGGAACTGTTCAACCAGCCCGGTCAGTTCGGCCTGCAGCGCCTGTTCGAGTCGGCCCAGCGCACAAAAAAGGACGGCGGCGTGTTCGAGCTGCGCTGGAGCGGCAGCAATGTGACGGTGGCGGTGGACCTGAAGATCGTCAGCAGTCCGCAGGCGGGCGGAGGCGGGGGCGGGCAGGCCCAGGGCCAGGGTTTTCGTGGCATGCGCCTGCCGCCGGCAATCGTCGGCCGCTTCGATGCGACGCCGGCGGCGGCGCCCGCACTGGCCAGCACGGGAGGCCAGTGATGCGCGCCGACCGGATCGGTTACTTCGGCAAGCTGCCGGCGCGCGCCGACTTCGTCAAGCTGGCGCACGAACCGGCCACGATCGGCATGCTCGACGCCTGGCTGGCGCAGGTGATGACGCTGCTGCCGTCCGATGCGCGCTGGCGCGTGCACTACGACGCCATGGCACCCGTGAGCTTTGCCCTCGTCGGTCCGGCGCGCCACCACGCGGTGGCCGGGCATCTGCTGGCCAGCCGCGACCAGTCGGGGCGGCGCTTTCCGTTTCTGGCCACGCGCACGCTGACGGTGGCCGATCCGGTCGCGTTCGTGGCGCACTGTCCCGTCGCTTTCGCGCCGCTGTGGACGTTTTTGCAGGAAATCTGTCCGAACGTGCTGGCAGATGCCGATCCCGCGGCGTCGTTGCAGGCGATCGCCGACAGCGCGATCGGCCTGGGGGATGCGGGTGACTACGCGGCCTGGATCGATGCCGGCACGGTGGGTTCGCTCGACGCGCTGCTGGACGGCTGCGGCGTCGCGCGGCTGGTGCTGGCGCTTGGCCTGCTGCTGCAGCCCGTGATGCGCAGCCCGCCCCGCACGCTCGACAAGAGTCTCGTGCTGCCGCTGCCGCCCGACCCGGCGGCACGCTATCCGGTGGCCGCGTTCTGGCTCGGGCTGATCGCGCCATTCCTGCGGCGCGCCGGATTCGACCTGGCGCTGTTCATCACGCACCAGGACGGCCGGCCGGTGCTGGTGGTGGGCTTTTGCGCCGCGCTGGCCGACACGCTGCGCGCCATGATCGATCCGCTGGTGGGCGCGGACCTGCAGGTGCGCCTGCAGCACACGGCCTGGATCGACGAGCAACTGCAGCTCGAGCCCGACGTGCGCGCGCTGGCCAGCCAATTGGCCCAGCCCGACCTGCCGCTGGCGCTGGCGCGCACGCTGTTCATGACAACCTTCATCGGAGCCTGACGTGATACTTCGCACATTGATCGTCATGCTGTGCCTGGCGGGCCTGCAGCACGGCGCAGCCACGGCCCAGACCCAGGTCCAGACCCAGACCGACGCACCGGTGCTGGTGACCGGTACCGTGGCCGACGAGCCGACCAGGGCGGCGCTGCTGGAACGCCTGCGCGGCGTCTACGGCGCCGCGCGGGTGGTCGACCAGCTGTCGGTCGGCACCGTGTCGACACCGGCCAACTGGAACACGTATGTCGGCCGGCTGATCGGTCCCAACCTGCGCCTGGTGAAGGGCGGCCAGCTGCACATCGACGGCAACAGCGTCAGCCTGCGCGGCGACGTGGCCAGCGAAGAGCAGCGCCAGAAGATCGCGGGCGACATCGCGGCGAGCCTGAATCCCACCTACACGGTCAACAACGGCTTGCGGGTGCAGGTGTCGCAGCAGGTGGTGCTCGATACGGCGCTGGCCGACCGCATCATCGAATTCGAATCGGGCAAGGCGACGCTCACGCCCACCGGCATCGCCGTGCTGGACGGGATGACGGTCGCGCTGCGCAAGATCAAGGGCGTCAAGGTCGGCGTCATCGGCCACACCGACAACGCCGGTTCGCGCGCCGGCAACCTGTCACTGAGCCAGGCGCGGGCCGAAGCGGTCAAGGCATATGTGGTGGCCCAGGGCATTGCGGCCGACTCGATCGCGGTATCGGGCGAGGGGCCCGACCGGCCGGTGGCCGACAACCGCACGCCGGAAGGGAAGGCGCGCAACCGGCGCATCGAGTTCAAGGTGATCCAGTAGAGCGCCCCGGCCTCTCGGCCGGGGCTGTCAACGCCACCCGTCAACGCCTCACGGCAATGTGATCGTCACGTTCGCCGCTTTCGGCGGCAGCGTCACCAGATCGTTGTAATGCGCCAGCGCATAGCCGGTGTCGTTGCCCAGCACGGTCCGGAAGCCCACGTACGCGCCCAGCCCGGCCACCGTGAACACCGCCCCCAGTACCCACAGCGACAGGTCGCTGCGCACACGGTTGACCACCTGGTCCGGCCGCTCGGCATGCGGCGCGAAGCCCCGCGTGCGGCCGCGCATACGGGCGATCTCGTCGCCCAGGCGCGCCACCAGGTAGTCGAGCTTGTCCTTGCCGTCGAGCGCATAACGCCCCTGGAAACCCAGCAGCAGGCACATATGGAAAACCTCGAGCGCCTCGACCTGCTGCGCCCCGCGCGCGCGCAGGTCCTCGAGCCGGTGGAAGAAATGCTCGCCCGCGAGCTGGTCGCCGAACACGCGCAGCTGCAGGGGCCGGGTCTCCCACGCGTCGCGCACGTCGAAGGTCGAGCGCAGGATGATTTCGTCGACCGCCGAGCAGAATGCGTATTTGGCGGCGAGGATGTCTTCGGCCGCGATCCCCAGCGCCTTGGCGTTGCGGTCGACGTCCACCAGAAAGCTCGTCATGTTGTCGGCAAACGCGACCTTGTCCTGCGGCCCGCACCCGGTCTTGAGCAGGAACAGCGCGTAGAACCCCTCGTACATGATGTCGCTGAGGCGTTGCGTGCGGATGGCGCGCTCGCCCGTCTCGCCTTTGGGCGCGGCGCGGCGCTCGATGAACGCGCTCATGCCGACACCGCGATAAGTTCGAGGCGCAGTTCGCGCAGCCCGTTGGGGACGTACACCGACATCGCCTGCGACTTGAGCATGGCCTCGTACAGCGCCCCGCGCACGTCGAGGACGAAGTAGACCATGTCGGGCCGCACGGGAATCGCGCTGGGCACCTGCGGCGCGTGCAGCAGCCTGACCCCCGGCAGCGCCGACAGCACGCAGCGATCAACGTCTTCGGGTGCGCCGACCTTGAATTGCAGCGGCACCGTTTCGACCAGGCGCAGCGCCGGCAGGTCGGCGGCCACGGCAAGGTACAGCGTGGTCTGCGGGGTGATGCGGCCTGAATCGAGCGCGCCGTGGTAGTACGACGGGCGGTCGTGGTGCAGCGCGATGGTGAAGTAGCGCGACGAGATCACGGTATCGAGGAGGTCGCGGATGATGCCGTCCAGACGCGCAAACGGTGGCCCCGGATCGGCGTGGACATACGCGGGCAGGTCGTCCAGCCGGTAGCTACGCGAATAGGTCATCAGGCCACCGGCCAGGTGCAGCAGCGCGCCGTACAGGCGCTCGGGATGCAGCTCGCGGTGGTGCAGGTAATGGGCCAGCGCCGCATAGCCGGCGCTGGCCGTGTGCAGCAGCCAGAACGCCGACACGTCGCCGCCGCGGATCTCGACCACGTTGCGGCTAGGTTCGCGCAGGTCGCCATACAGCGCGGTCACCTTGGCCAGCAGCTTTTCCATCAGCCGCGCCAGCGCCCCGTGCAGACCCGGGCCCGGGCCGGCCACCGCGTCGATCGACAGGCTCGGCGGAATGAATCCGGGATCGGGCTCGAAGCCGCCGGTGGCCACGCGGCGCAGCCGCAGCAGCGGAAAGCTCTCGTAGGCTTCAAGCGCGTCGCCGTCGGCCACCAGCCGCAGCATCTTGCGCAGATACGTGACCGGGGCTTCGGCGGCGCTGCTGTACAGGTCATGCGTGTCGCGCTCGTGGCGGGAAAAGCGCAGCGTGTCTTCCTGCTCGTGCAAGCCGTCGCCGACGACGTTCGCGCAGTTCTCGCCGTGCGCGCGCAGCGCCGGCAGGGCGGCGTGGTAGGTAACGGTCTGCAGATCGGGCGGCAGGTCGGCCAGGCGCACCTGGGGCGGCAGGATGTCGCCATCGGGCGCCCGGTACACCTCGCCCTCGGGGAACAGCAGCGACAGCGCCTCCAGACGCAGCACGTCGTTCCTGAGCGCGTCCAGGTCGATCGTCATCCGGCGCACCCCCCAGCAATACGGATGCAGCGCGCACGCGGTCTGGTTCAGGCGCGCATCGTGGTAGCGCTCCTGCTGCTGGAAATGCTGGGGCCGCAGGAACAATCCCTCGTCCCATAAGACCTTGGATGGCATGCTCACGGCGGCCTCGCTTGGTATCCGAAAATGTTTAGCTTGCAGGAAAGTTTTCGACGTTTATTGACAGCGCACAGACCCCAGCGCGCTTGGGCCACCGATGGCGCCACCCGCCACACTCATCGCACAGGCGTGCAGACCAATATTGACGCCGCTACGCTCGGCCTCCACGCTGCTGACCGTTGTGCGCCAACGGCCGGCAGCCGGGTTGTGGAACAGCGCCACGATGCCGACGTGGCCAGCTTCGCGCGTCACCTTTTCGGTCACTTCGTAGCGCTGCCCCGGCACTAGCATGATTTCGCGGACATCGAGCAGGTCGGCGCCAAGCCGCTCGCGTTCCTGTTGCGGGTCGAGGAAGGCGGCGTAGGGCGCTTCTTCGAAGGCGTCCTTCTGACGCAGCTTGTAGAGGCGCACCGCGAGCGCCAGCGGCTGGCCGCGCTCGTTGACGTTCAGGCGCGTGGCCGCGTGCAGCCGCAGCGGCACGTTACGGGGCGGCTGTTGTGATTCCGGCAGCCCGGCCGCTTTGCGCAGGCCCACCGCGCCCAACGCCGTACTGGCGAATGAACCGTGCGGGACGTTGCCGCAGCCAGCCAGCGCTGCGGTGAACGTGAACGCGAGCATCAATAGCGCGCAGCGATGGGTTGGGGTCATACGGTTCTCCTGTGCAGTTTCTTGAACGCCAGCGTTGGATTGAATCCGTTTCCTGCCCGCATACGCTGCGGCAGCGCAAGCGCAAGCCCGTTCGCGCACCGATCCCACACCCGTGTGCTGAATTCACGCGCTGTTGACCATGCACAACTGCACGCGGGTGCCGATGCGAATAATGGTGGCTTGTTTATCTACCGGAGCCGAACATGATTCGCCAACGACTGTTACCCATGCTGATCGGCGTTGCCGTCCTGGCCGGGTGCGCCACCGACGGTACGGGCACCAGTACGAACACCCCGCGCGCCGCCGTGTCCGGAAACCTCTACGTGCAGGCCGATGCGGCGCTGGCGGCGCGCCAGCCCGAAAAAGCGATCCTGCTGCTCAAATCGGCCAGCGTGGCCCACCCCGTCGACAAGAAACCGTGGGTGCGCATGGCGCAGATCCGTTTCGACGCCAGCCAGTATGGCGAGGCGATCAGCCATGCCCAGGAAGCCCTGGCGCGCGACCCCAACGACACGCTGGCCTACAGCATCCTGGCCGTCAGCGGCCTGCGTGTGGCCAGCAAGGCACTGGCTGACCTGACCCGCAAGAACAATCTGCAGGGGTCGGTGCGCAGCGAGGCGCAGGACCTGGCCAGGCTGCTGCGCACCAGTCTGGGCGAAGAAGTGCTGGTCAGTACGCGACCGGCCGCGCGCCCACCGGCGCGCAAGCCGTCTACTCAAACGGCGGCGGCGCCGTCGCGGCCTGCGCCTGCTCCTGCGGGCGGCAGCCCGTTCGACGTCCTGAAATAACGCGGCATTTCTCACCAGTGGCCGGCCATGCCGGCCATTCCATTTCCCCACTGGAGTCGACATGGCCAAGAACGAAAGCGTACAAAAACGGTTGCAAAAAGTGCGCGCACCGCGCGTGCAGATGACGTATGACGTCGAGATCGGCGACGCAACCGAGAACAAGGAGCTGCCGTTCGTGGTCGGTGTGGTCGGCGATTTCGGAACCGATCCCCAGGTCGACAAGAAACGTCTGAAGGACCGCACGTTCGTCAATGTCGATGCCAGCAATTTCGACGAGGTGCTCGGGGGCGTGGCGCCAGTGGCGAGCTTCAAGGTCGACAACCACCTGACTCCGGAAGGCGGCGAGTTCGGCGTGCAGCTGCAGTTTCGCGAGATGGCCGATTTTCGGCCCGAATCGGTTGTGCGCCAGGTGGCGCCGCTGGCCAGGCTGCTCGAGGCGCGCACCAAGCTGGCCGATTTGCGCAACAAGCTGGCCGGGAACGACAAGCTCGAAGACATCCTGACCGACGTGCTGGGCAACACCGAAAAGCTCGACAGCCTGCGCAAGCAGCAGGGCGACACCGGCAAGGAGGGTTGAGATGGCCGCAGTCCTCGAATCAACGGGCGCACAGCCGGGCGCCCCCGAACTGGATGCGTCGCTGCTCGACCAGATCGTCGAACAGAGCCGCGTGGCCACGTCCAGCAGCGAGCATGTGCGGGCGCGCGACCTGATCTCGGAGCTGGTCAGCCAGGTCATGCAGGGCACGATGGTGATGTCGTCGAACCTGTCGGCCACGATCGACGCCCGGCTGGCGGAGCTCGACCGCATGATCTCCGACCAGTTATCCAGCGTGATGCACGCGCCCGAATTCCAGAAGCTCGAGCGCAGCTGGACGGGCCTGCAATACCTGGTCAAGAACAGCACGACGGGCGCGAACCTGCAGATACGCATGCTCAATGCGTCCAAGCGCGAGCTGGTGAAAGACTTCCAGTCGGCGATGGAATTCGACCAGAGCACGATGTTCAAGAAAATCTACGAAGAAGAATTTGGCACCTTCGGCGGCGCGCCGTACGGCACGCTGATCGGCGACTTCGAGATCACGCGTCAGCCCGAAGACATCTATTTTCTCGAACAGATGTCGCACGTGGCTGCCGCCAGCCATGCGCCGTTCATCACATCCTCCAGCCCTGAACTGTTCGGCGTCGAGAGTTTCGGCGACCTGGGCAAGCCGCGCGACCTGGCCAAGGTGTTCGACACGGCCGAATACGCCAAGTGGAAGGCGTTCCGGGAATCGGAAGACGCGCGCTACGTCGGCCTGACGCTGCCGCGCTTTCTGGGCCGGCTGCCGTATCACCCGGCCGACGGCATGACCACCGAAGGCTTCAATTACGTCGAGGACGTCGACGGCAGCGACCATTCCCGCTACCTGTGGTGCAACGCGGCGTATGCGTTCGGCGCGCGCCTGACGCGTGCGTTCGAGGATTACGGCTGGTGCGCGGCAATCCGCGGTGTCGAGGGCGGGGGGCTGGTCGAGAACCTGCCCACCCACACGTTCAAGACCGACGAGGGCGAGGTGGCGCTGAAGTGCCCGACCGAAGTGGCGATCACGGACCGGCGCGAGAAGGAAATGTCGGACCTGGGCTTCATCTCGCTCGTGCACTGCAAGAACACCTCGTACGCCGCTTTTTTTGGCGCGCAGTCGGCGCAGAAGGCGCGCAAGTACAACAACGAAGCGGCCAATGCGAATGCGGTGCTGTCGTCGCAACTTCAATACATCTTTGCTGTGTCGCGTATAGCGCATTACATGAAATCCATGATGCGCGACAAGATCGGCAGCTTCGCGGCAGCGTCCAATGTCG
>Ga0308163_10004292_pt1 | contig 11404 bp, 7 predicted proteins | sample PhyTR1_FD_201037 | JGI IMG/M metagenome (GOLD analysis project Ga0308163, IMG submission 201037) | Phyllosphere microbial communities from UC Gill Tract Community Farm, Albany, California, United States - DLSLT.R1 | ecosystem: Host-associated > Plants > Phyllosphere > Unclassified | place: USA... | reverse complement strand
TGATTTTTTTCATGGTGATAAACTATAAGGTGATGTTCATGCCTAAGGTATAATATCTTGGAGCCGGGCCCGGGGTTGTGCCCTCGCTCTGTGGATCCCAGTAAGTCCACGTAGGCGCATAATAGGCCACATTGTTCACATTAGCATAGATTTTTGCCGACTTCAACCGCAGTTTTCCTGCTAAAGCCTGTGGTAAAGTGTAAGAAAGCGCAACAGTGTTTAGCCGGATGAATGAGTTGTTCCAGTACACATTGAAGCTTGTGCCGCTTGATCCGGAGTTGAGCCTGGCATAATCATTTATGGGATTTGCAGGTGTCCAGTAAGGCAAGACAAAAGATGACGACCGCGCAAAACCAACACTGCCGGGCTGGTTCTTGGCGAGGTTATATTCCTTCAGCTGACCCCAGTTGGCCAGCAGCTGGAAAGAAAAATCAAAGTTTTTATAGATATTGAACTCGTTGCGCAGCGCAAAAAAGTACCGTGGTGTTTTGTAACCCAGAAATTTCTTATCGGCATCTGAATAGGCATAATCTCCATTCACATCCTCGAGTTTAAAATCACCGGCTTTGATTGCAGCTTTGCTGAACTTCGCTGCCTCGGCCATTTCGCTTTGCTGCCATACCCCCAGCACCTTATAGTCCCAGATGACATCAATGTCACGGCCAATGAACCAGCCATTCCCCGGATCATCAGTAGGCAGGGCCAATGCAACTATCTTGTTTCTGTTGAAGGAGAAGTTGAAGTTGGTGTTCCATTTGATGTTTCCATCGGTCAGGTTTTTAGTGTTGATATTCAGCTCGCCGCCCCTGTTATTGATACGTGCGAGATTGGAATACACATTGGAATAACCAATCACATTTGGCAGGGTTTGCCGCACCAGCAGATCACTGGTTTTCTTGCTGTATGCATCAATTGAACCAGTGATACGGTCTTTCAACACGGAGAAGTCCAGTCCCACGTTCAATGCAGTAGTCTCTTCCCACTTCAGGTCCGGATTGCCCATCCTGGAACCAATCTGGACGGTATTTACATCAGAAGCTGTTCCACCCGGGGTAACGGTCTGATACTTTGCTATCGCCAGTTGTGCCAGTGCTGCATATGGGTCTACCGTACCATTGTCGGGATTGCGAAGGTCCCTGTTTCCGTTGACACCATAGGATAATCTCAGTTTACCATAACCCAGCCACTTTTGGTTTTTCATGAATGGTTCGTCGGTAAAGACCCAGCCAAGGGCTGCCGCCGGAAAAGTTGCCCTTTTAAAGTTGATTCCGAAAACAGAATACCCATCGCGCCTCAGCGAAAGAGTGAGGAGATAGCGCTGCATCAGGGTGTAATTGAGCCTTCCCACCAGTCCGTCCCCGGTATACACTTTGTCCTCGCTGTTGGTTACCGGTTTGATGCCGCTGGCAAGATTGTGATAACTCAGCACATCACCAGGTACGAAACCCTCATTTGAAGCCTGTGTCCACCAGGTCTGATACTTTTCGGCTGTTGCTACCAGGGTGACATCAAAGTTGTGAATGTCCGCTACTGTTTTATTCCATTTTACCACATTATCCAGTTGCCAGTTGTACCGGGTTTCCTGCGCACGTGTGGCAGATCCGCCAGGTGTAATCACATCCGGGTTACGGGATGACCTGTAGTCGAAAGTCCTGTAAAAATCAAGTCCCGGACTAAAATTGACCTGGTAAGTAATGCCCAAAGGCAATTTAAGCCGTCCATAAACACTTGCAAAAAGCGTATTCTGTTTATTCATGCGCTCATTGTAAGTCATGTTTAGAAAGGGGTTCCTGGCATTCAGACCGCTGTCATCAGTAGGGATGCGCCGCAATTCTCCATTTGGAAGGTATTTATCACCATATGGGGAAAGGCTGGTCAGTTGTGACCAGTTGGCTTCCAGCGCACCGTCACCGGTTCTGGCTTCATCACGATCTGCAAACTGAACATTCATCCCCAGTGTCAGGAATTTTGCGGCCTCCCCTTCAAGATTGATCCTGCCCCTGATTGCTGTGTAATCGCCACCTTCAACAAAACTCTGGTTTTTCTGATAGTTGAGGGACATGTAATAGCTGATCTCCTGTTTTTTACCGCTCAGGCTCAGCGTGTGGTCCTGTCTGAAACCAGTCCTGAAAATCTCATCATACCAGTTGATGGTTTTACCAGCCAGATAATTGGCCTTTTCATTGGCTACCAGACCCAACCTGTTGAGCCACAGATCCACCGGATCTCCCGTCTGCCCGTTGAGCCATTGAGAAATGGTAACACCTTCCGGAAGATTACCCGGATTATTGTAAAGGTATTCTGGCGTAGTGGCCCCGCTGCGCATCACATCTGCCCTCCAGGACAAAAATTCCTCTCCCTGATAAACCCTTTGATTTTTAGAAATCTGTGCCAGGCCTACGTTCGTATTGAGGGTAATTGTAGGGGCATCCCCACGTCCTTTTTTCGTGGTTATAGCGATTACGCCAGTTGCCGCTTTTGCACCATACACTGCCAGCGAGCTAGCATCCTTCAGGACATCCACCGTTTCAATGTCATTGGGATTGATATCTGCGAGCTGACCATTGTAAATCACGTTGTCAAGGACAATTAAAGGCGAGGTTCCGGCGCTGAGCGTTGATTTGCCCCTGACCAGGAAGTCTCCTCCCCCTTTAGCGCTTGAATTTAGTCCAACGGACAGTCCCGGAATATTACCGCGCAGCACATCTGAAACACTCTGCGGATTTTCGTTCTCCAGCTGGGTGGCCTTTACGCTTGATATTGCTCCGGTTGCATCACGTTTTGTGGTGGTTCCATAGCCTATCACTACAACTTCTGTCAGACGCTGCGATTCTTCTGCAAGTGTGACCGTGATAGTGCTTCGCCTGTTAACGGGAACCTCCTGGGTACTGAATCCCACTGAGGAAATGACCAGTATTGCGCTGGCGGGTGCCTGAATGGAGAACTTTCCGTCAGAACCTGTTGATACGGCTGTCCGCTCATTTTTTACTTTAACGGAGACGCCCGGGATAGGTGTCCCCGATTTGGTTGTGATTGATCCCGTGACCCTCAGCATCTGTCCCAGACAGTAAAAGCCAGCGAAGAAAAAACAAATTAGAGTTAACGTAATTTTTTTTCTCATACAATGAATATTTGGTTAAAGAATTGGAGATACAAACCTATTCTATTTCTGATCAAAAGACAAAATAAAATACAGTTAACATATTGATTTTAAGAACATTAAACACCTACTCAATACGCTTTAATCTCATACAAATCACCAATAAACAGCGAATAGAATCAACTGGAACAGGATGAAGGGTTTTGCTTAATACGTTAAAAAAACATTTAGATTATCGTATTTATTTAGTACTGATGTGATGCTACAGGTGCTAGAACTGGCTCCTTTGCAGTTGCAGCGCTTTGTGCTGAATCCAGGATGAGCAAACTCCAGCCACCTTTACCAGCCTTGCTGATCAGGGATGTCCTTTCGTTGAGCACCTTTTGCATTTTACTGTTGTAGGTCCAGCAGGTACTTTGCCGTATGTCCAGCTGTTTGGAAAGTTCATAACTGGAAATTTTACCTTTTGTCCTGTAGACCAGAAACAGGATATAAAAGGCTTTATTAATGGGAATTCTGCTGTTATGAAAGATGGTATAACTGAGAACAGATTCGTCATAACCACATTTGGTACAGCGGTGCGCATAGGGCAAAAGACCGGCCGAGAAATGTTTATTTCCGCAGCGTTTACAATTGTAGCCCTTTGCCCATTTGAGTTCTGCCAGATACTTAAAACAGGTCTCGCGGTCGGGATAGATCCTGCTGAACTCTTCAAAATCCACTTCATCAGCCATCACCCGTGATTTCCTGATCGTTTGAATATCTGTATGCAAAACTTCGTTGTCCTTTTGCAGCAACTCGTTCATTTTTAAGATTTCCCGGTGCTGCCTTTCAACCAAAGCGGTTTGATCAGACAGCTCTTTTGTCCGCTGATCCACAAGGACACTCAGTTCAGCATTGAGCGTATGCTGCAGTTTTTCGTTGATCCTCAACTGATCAATCATCCGGCGCTGTGTACGCTCCTTTTTACTTTTGAGTGTCCTGATGCTGTCTCCGATGGCAAAAGAAACAAACATCATTTCGATGATGATGGTGTAGTTTAAACTGTAGTGCGTAGCCGGGCCATTGGGCATCCAGGAAAAATCAAAGTAAATGATTGTTTTCATGACTAAGCCGAACAAGAGGACACTATACCCGATGATCAGGAACCTCGCGGGACGATAGCCTTTTTTGAAAACATGTATTCCTGCTCCAAGTGCAAGCAGCAAAGGCAGGATCTCTATCGCCTTAAAATCAAACAATGCATTGTTGAACAGGGCCAGGATAAAATAGGTACTACGAATCCCGATCATGAACCATACGGCTACTGCGAAATGACCTGCACGGTGCCTGAGTCCCAGGAACTCGCTGGTGAATAAGAGGAAGAATACAATACTGCAGCATAAAAAGAAACCGTCTGCATAGGTGTTCAGAAATGGTAGCCCCGGCCACAGATACTGGAAAGCCAGCCCATCGCTGCTCGGTTCATAGAGGGCGATACTGATGTTATAGAGGATATAATAGATATACTTTTTGTCTTTGAGGGCAAGATACATCAGCAGATTATACATGCTGAAGACAATGATCATCCCATAGAAAAGCCCGAAAGCAAGATATTCCTTTAGCGCATATCCGATAAACCACTTCAGATCTCTGACTACAAAAAGTGCAGTAAAAGGCCTGGAAGAGTGGATCCTGACGAAGTAGGTGATGTTTTTAGCAGATTGATTACCTATGGTGATAACGAAATTCTTATGGGCAAAGGGACGGGAACTGAAACCAAACGCAGTACCGAACCTGTGTGCCTGATACTTTCCCGCAGCGTCGGGTGCAAAAATGGTAATGTCCTGAATGGTCTGGTCAAAGACCTCGAAGACCCAGCTGGTTCCGGACCTGCTGTCCTTCCGGATTTTAAACCTGTACCAATGGTTTGATGCGGGGCGGTTCACATGGAAGTTGTGAATTGAAATAAACCTTCCCTGTAGCTGTTTTGAAGAGAGCTGCCTGAAAGTTAATCTGGAACTGGTGTCTTCAAAATACCTGATCTCATCATATTTTAGGATATGGTGAGGAACTGAATCATTTGTTGTTGCAATTGCCTGTGCGCTGAGGTTAACGCTCATACAACTAAAGACAACAACCAGAAGGAGGCGGCATATAGATGGCAAAATAGTTTAGCTGTTTGGTTAGAATCCCTTTACTTAAAGATAGCAATAAACTTTCTTTACCCGCAATCTTTTTTTTCAGATAAACCCTGCCACGGGTTTTATTGCTTTTTAAGCGCCAGTATAGAAAAGTCCGAATCTGCCTTCCTGATTGTATTGCTTAATACACCAAGCCCTGTAACTTCCAGTTCTACGAGATCTCCATCTTTGAGCCACTGCTGCTGATAGTTTGGGTCATTAATACGTCCTGTCCCGTTCAGTTCCAGGAAACAACCAGTACCTACCGTGCCAGAGCCAATCACATCTCCGGGATAAATTACGGTGCCATATGCACAGCGTTCTATTATTTCAGCGAATGTCCAGTCCATATCTGCCATATTGCCTGCTGACACCTGCTTTCCGTTGACGGTACAGGTCATTTTTAAATTGTAAGTATTGCCGGTGTGTCCTGCTTTGGTTGCTACTCTATATTCCTCCAGCTCGACTGCTGTAACCAGCCAGGGGCCCAGCACAGTAGAAAAATCCTTGCCTTTGGCGGGCCCCAGATTGGACTGCATTTCTTCCATCTGCAGTAGCCGGGCACTCAGGTCATTCATGATCATGAAACCGGCAATATAAGTATCTGCTTCTGCGGCAGTAATGTTTTTTCCTTTCTTACCAATGGCTACTGCCACTTCCAGTTCGAAATCAAGACCATAAAGATGATCAGGCATACACGTGATGTCGCCTGGCCCATCAATAGCCTGATGATTGGTAAAGTAGAATACGGGAAACTGGTCATATTCAGGATTCATGTCCAGCCCAAGGTTTCTGCGGGCAGTTTCTACATGCTGGCGGAAAGCATATCCGTCACGACAGGACGCGGGATGCGGAACCGGGGCAACAAGCTCATAAAATGGTTCTTCCTTAGGACTGAGCGCAGCGGATTTGATATTTGCATCAACTGCCAGGGCCCGTTCCATTGCGGTCTCAGCATTTTTCAGAAAAGAATTCATATCATCCGGAATCTGATGATCGCAGGCATTCAGATTATATATACGCCCATTTACAAAAACACCTAGGTGTTCGCTATTTTTGGTTTTGTAGGATACTAGTTTCATGTAACATTGCTCTGTCCGGCAAAATTAAACGAACGTTTATATATGCATATAACCAAAACTGGTGATATGCATTAGTGATGTCCATCACCGTATGCGCTATAATTGTATACGGTGGCATGTCAAAGCTTATCCTTTGCCTTCAGTAACCTGCCTGATCACACGCAGCCAGTTTAAACCCAGGATCTTTCTGATTCGCTGATCGCTGTAGCCCAGCTTTTGCATTGCGATAGTGATCTGCGGATAATCGCTGATGTCTTTGATTTCATGGGGCAGTTCTGGCCCGCCATCCAGGTCTGAACCCAGTGCAATGTGATCCTCACCAACTAATTTCACCCCGTAATCTATCACTTTAGCCAGCTGGTCAATATGCATCCAGTATTCATCAGGTATAGTCCCCCTGAAATTCAATGGAACTTCTTTCAAGAGTTCCCGGTCTACCTCTTCAATGGTTTGCAGGTTAGGTTTAGGCACCAAAGAGGCCGGTCGGGTTCCTTTTGGCACTGTAACTTTAGCTGCAGGGGAAGGATTTTGCCAGGCGTAGTACTTTGGATTATTGAAAAGACTTCCAAACTGAACCCCGATCACACCGCCTTTGGCTGCTATAGCTTTTGCAGCTTCGTCACTTATACAGCGGGGGTGATTTACAATGTTGTAAAAACCTCCGTGGCTGTAAATTACAGGGTCTTTACTTGCCTCTAAAGTCTGCAGGATTGCATCATTGGAGGCGTGGGCTACATTAATAACCATTCCCAGATGATTCATTTCGGCGATAATCTCTTTTCCGAGGTCATTTATTCCGCCCCAGTAGCTGATGTCGTTACATGCATCAATAAACGCATTCGTTGTATTATGCGCCGTAAGCTGCATGCATCTTAGTCCTAAATGATGCATTGCACGGAGGAGGTTGAGATCGCCTTCGAGGTCAAATCCGCCTTCCAAATCGAGGAAAGCCGCAATTTTGCCTTTCTTATTTATGCGTACGATGTCGGATGCCGTGAGCGCCAGCTCAATAACTGAGTTATTTTTTTTGATCTGGTCCAGTGCCAGGTTGAGCACCCGGAAGGTATTTTTTGTTTCGAACCTGCCGGGATAATAGACGTCAGGTGTGTAAACCGAAAAGAACATGGCGTCCATCCCCCCCTCTTTAGCCCTTGGCAGATCTACATTTCCATCTGTATAACGCTGGCCTATATCGGTTTTCATCAGCAACTCGCGGGTCATGACGTGGATATGGCCATCCATCACAAATGCATTACGATGTATTGCAGGCATAGGTTTATCCTCAGCCTGATGTACGGCAAAAGGAGCAGCTGATAAGTTTTCTATAGATAAAAAATTGCCTGCGAGCGGCAATAGTGTTAAGCTCTTAATGAGGTCTCTGCGTTTCATTATATTATATATTCTTTCAATTGGGTTTTTCTCTTCTGCGTATTGTCTAAATGTCGAAACCCCTTATATATGGGGTATTCGGCGGACGCTGTCCCTTACTGAACTGCGCTCCACGGGTTGTACGGTAAGTCATATTCATAAAAGGTGTATTGATCAGCCGTCCAACAGCAGAATAATGGCCATTCTCCCAGTTTGATTCCATGTTATAAGCTACAATTCCGGTGGAAAGCAGCAGCCGTTCGGCATGAAATGGTTCCTTTTTGGTAACCATCATTTCTGTAATCCAGTGCGGCTGGGCATTTGAAGCATGGTATTGTGCGAATGGGCCTGGCCAGCCGAGAATCGAAATAAGTGTAGGGTCATTATGTCCTTTGATTTCACCGGCGTAAGTCCAGCTCACACCCTTGCCAGAGATTACAGCGGCTTTTGTACCGTCATTATATTCTATGATACAGACGTTTGGAGACTCAATTTCCTGGAAGTGCCCCGGTTTGAGTTCGAATTTTTTCCTTACGGATTCAAGCAGTTTTTCTGCCCAGGTATTGCGTTCCAGCCAGTGCCATGTTTCTGCCCCGCGAATACACTGTATGGACTTCACCCCTGTTTCACCGCCTTTGCGGCGCTCTACAATAGCCTGCAAAAGGTCGACACAATGAAAAAGCGCTCCTTCATCTGCTGTGTCTCCAACCAGGATTGACGTTCTGATGGGCGTCTCATTATCGAGTTCAATTTCAGGTGTGCGGTAATAAACCGGGATGGATGAACCTCCGGTTAAGGGAAAGTTCAGTTCACGGGATTTGTCAAACATCCACTTTGCCTCGTCCCAGTTATAAGAGAAGTGTTTATCGTTAAACACCGGTACAGATCGTTTGCTCTGCTCGAAAACGCGGATTACCTGCTGGTAGATCCACCACCTTGGCAACATCCACTGCCCTTTGAGATTGGTTGGGTATTCACCATGTTCCGCAACAATGACAACGCCATCCACAGCAAGTTCTTTTCCGCCCAGCGTGACAGCTTCTCCTACCGACTTAAAGATTGGAATGTTTTTGGCTTTTGCTATTTTTTGTCCCAGTCCGCTTTCCGGAAGCTGATGAATGTAGATAGCTACTACGTCTACGCGTGAAGGAGTATGAGCTCCATTCCACCAGTAACCGTCAAGCAACTTGGTGATGATCCAGTCGGCATGTGACCTGGGAGCACCCCAATAGCTGACCAGACACGCTATGCGGGGACGTTTTGTTTCATTTTGGGCATAGGCAGCGGATCCGATTCCGGTTAACGCTGCTATACCGGCTAGCCCTGTTATTCCGAGCATTTCGCGCCGGCTGAAGCGGGGGTTCAGTTCAAGGATCTTCTCCATTGAAGATAATTCCGGATTACCCGCAGTAGTTTCGCTTGGTTTATCTGACATCGTGTTTAAGCTTTGGTTGCGCAGAAAAGACTATGTCAATTGCTGCTACTCTGCTAAAACTATGAAAATATTTAAGATAATTGCCACCGTATATGTATCTTTTTTGTAGTTGCGACGGCTTTCATCCTTACTGTCCGGATGCGGGCGGGATGGTTATAAAACAGAAAAGCCTGCATTACCTGCAGGCTTTGATAAGAACGAGATTATTCACATGCTTCTCTTACAATTTTTTGAATTGCCGGTAGTAGCCCTGTGATAGGCGAATCACTTGTATTTGTGAGGGAAAGGGAACCATTACAGGTAATCGCACCCACCGTCTGTTCATGTCCTTTTCCCGAGCGTACCATTGGACCGTAAAGCGCCTTGATTTGCAGCTTACCAAAATCACTATGAAATTTGGCTCTTCCAAGATTAGTCACCATAATCTGGTGATTAAATGCCTCCTTCAAAACTTCAATCATGCGCTGCAGGTCTGCACTGTTAAAAGTTAGGTCCCTGAAAATACCGAGATAGTTTTTAACATGTTCTACTGTATGCGTCCCTTCCAGCTCAGCTTTAGCCAATCGTGCAATGTCCCAGAATGTCAGGTGCTGCTCTTCCTCAAAATATACGGCTTGAGTGGTGATGTTGAGGCCGAGATTATCATCGAGCTTCAGTGCTCTTCGGCTGCATACAGGAGAAATCATTTCAATCTTCTTATCAGCCCATTCCGGGCGCATTTTTCTACTTGCAATCAGGACCGCTGCACAGAGAACACCATGAACTGTTGTTCCTTCCAGCCTTGATTTCTCAATGATCTTGTGGGTGGTTTCCCGGTCAATCCTAAGGGTTGACACCTTTGGAAAAACAGGTTTGAAATTATTTTCCAGTGAAGTGGCCTGTTCCTGACCGACAATGGCCACGTCCTCCGGAAATCCAACTTCTTCATCATTTGATCTCTGGGCTTTCATGGGTTCCAGTTCCTGACCTGTAACAGCTGACAGGACATCTCTTATAAAATAGGTAAGCGAAGTACCATCAGAAATGGTATGACTTGCTGCTACCAGCAATACTGTGTTTTCAGGTTTCTGAACCAACACTACTCTTACAAGCGGTCCTGTTTCTGTATTGAACCTTGTGGAGAGCTCTTTTTCAGCTTCCTGTTCCCAGCGATAGTCGTTCTCTACATCTACTGTCCGAAGGGAAATTTCCATTCCCGGTACGTGTTTTAAAACCGGCCTGTGAAAAGGGTCCATTACAATCTTTACCGAAAGGTTGGGGTGACGTTGCTGCACTTTTTTGATTGCCAGCTGCCATGCCCCCTCGGTTTCCCTGCCGTTAATTTCTGCAGCAAGTACAAAATCTTTCGAGTCTATCTGATCCAGCAGCCAAAAGGTCTTCTCGAATGCACCTAAAGTGCGGTTTTGTTGGTTTTCCATTTTAATACTGTTTAATTACTATCCCGGGCGTTAATGTCAGCTCAAAGTTCTTCTCTGGTGGCTGATCAAATATCCTGACAGGGATACCGCCATTATTTTCTCCTGCAAAATTGCCGAATGAAAACAGCCCGGGGAATGGAGAAAAGGCACTGTATATTGGAGATATTTCCCTTAAGCCCCGATCCGAAAGTTCAGAAATGTAATTTTTCGTTTACGGAAACACACAGGAACAAAAAATCCTGCACATTTTTAGGCAGGATTTACATCAAAACAATAAAGGGCATTCAGTTCAATACTGATCTGTCGCAAGTAATACCAGTGTGCAGGCAAAGTCTGTCAGGATGCCACGTGCGTTTGCCATTTGCTGAAGTTCCGGATTTTCCGCACCAGGGTTAAAAATAATGCGTTTGGGATTGGTCCTGAAGATATATTCGTACAGGGAGGGTTGATTCCGCGGACTGATATACAATGTAATAGTGTCTATATCCGTATGGATTGCTTCAGGTTTTTCGATAGGGATACCGGCAACTGCACCGGTTTTATTGCCTACATTTACAATGGCATGTCCGTCAATGGTCAAGAGGTGAGCCGCAAGATAAGAATAACGGCAGGGATCAGCTGTAGCACCCAGTATAAGGGTTTTCTTTTGTTCCATGATTTGATATGATTTGTTTAAAATTAAGTTCCTGCCAGAACAGATGTAATTTGGAAATGTCTGGGGGCACAGTGCCTAAGATGTTGCAGGGCTAGCTGTTTTTGCCCTGCTTTGCATCAGGTATTTGTTTTTAAATCCGGAGGGCGATTCTCCGGTTTTAATAAAAAAAAGCCGGCTAAAGTAT
>Ga0308163_10004291_pt1 | contig 11404 bp, 9 predicted proteins | sample PhyTR1_FD_201037 | JGI IMG/M metagenome (GOLD analysis project Ga0308163, IMG submission 201037) | Phyllosphere microbial communities from UC Gill Tract Community Farm, Albany, California, United States - DLSLT.R1 | ecosystem: Host-associated > Plants > Phyllosphere > Unclassified | place: USA... | reverse complement strand
GATACCCCATCCCGGCCGCGCGCTCGAGATAGCGCTGGGCATCGGCCACATTACGTTGTGAAAATTCTGGCTTGATATAAATGCGCGACAGTGCGTACCAGGCCTCGGCCAGCCCCTGCTCGCCCGCTAGCGTCAACCACCGGATCGCCCGCTTGAAATTGGCAACCTGAGCAGCATGCGCATCGCCACTGTCAAGCCGCCGGCCATCCACCCGCATGCGCGCACAGCGCAGGCCCAGCACCAGTTGCGCGTAAGGGTCGTGTTCGGCGGCGGCCAGTTCCCAGAAGACGGCCAGCTCGCCGGGATCGCAAGGCCCGGACACAGCGTCATCCACCGCCGCACCACCGGCACCATCGACACCATCGACGCCGGCGAGCGCCGGATCGAGCAGGCGCGCGCAGCGCGACAGCAGCGCGACTTCGTCCGGCGCGAACCGGCGCAGTTCGCCGGGCTCGCCGCGTTCGCCATGCTCGTCCACCAGCGCCCGTGCCTGCGGCAACGCCAGGCGCAGATAGTCGGCCCAGCGCCGCGCGAACCACAGGGCATCGAGGCCGGCCTGCTGCGCCATGGCCGCGCGCTGCCCCGGTGCGGCTCGTTCGCCATGCAGCGCGCCGCGTGCGGCAGGCGCACGGACCGCAATGGCCGGCGTGGCTGACGACCGGCGGGCGGCCTGCTCGTGTTGGCGGGTCAGCAGCACCTGGGCATGGGAAAAACCGGCCCGCGCCGCGTCTTCGAGTGCGCGCACGGCTTTCTGTGACTGCTGCGCGACCGGCGCCAGCGGATCGAGCACCAGTTGCGCAAACACGAGGCCGGCATGCACGCTGCCATCGTCATAGGCGCGTTCGTACCACTGCGATACGCCTGCTGCGTCGCGCTGCGCCAGTTCAAGCGGGATGTGGTTGCCGATCAATTGCCAGGCCGGCGGACAATCTTGCCGCGCGGCGCGCTCGAGCCAGTGCAGCGCGGTGGGAAGACTTTGCGGCAGGCCGCTGCTGCCAAACAGGTACAGCTTGCCCAGCGCGAGCTGGGCCGCCACCTGGCCGGCACGGGCATTGCGGATGATCGCCAGTTCTTCGCGGTTTGCCATCGTTGGAATACGTGAAAGACGTGGATAGTGTGCCTGCGACACACAGCGGCAACGTGGAAGTTGCAAATATACAAGCGATCCGCGCGACGCGGCGCTGCTGTGCGAACGAGGCCAAAGTCTACGCCGTCGCAGGTGGCGATTCGATCGGATTCCGGAGCGGATTGAGAGGTCGCAAAACAGCATGAAGCCGATGAAACTATTGCGGATCATCGCAAGGCAAACCGACTTACCGCCTTCGGTGACGCCGGATTTCCCGGCCGCCATGCGCCGTGTTGCCCGGTTTTATGACACTCGTTTCAAAAATACAACAGCACGGTTCGATTTATTGGCAAGGAGCGCGGCAGCCACCCGATAATTGACGGATTAGCTAGTCTTGACGTTTGAAAGATTTGAGGTGCACGTATCACGCGTTCAGCCAGGGTCTCAACGCTCCAGATGTACGTGTTTACTTTATTGACAGGATTACCCCGATGAAGACCTCTCTCCTGGCCGTCGCACTGCTTGGCGCCTGCGCCGGTGCGGCCCATGCGCAGACGTCAGTACAGGTCTACGGCAACCTCGATGCCGGCATCGTCAAGCGCAGCAGCCAGAACGTCAGCATCGGCAAGCGTTCGGCCAATACCCTCGGCTTCAAGGGCACCGAAGACCTGGGCAATGGCCTCAAGGCCCTGTTCCAGCTTGAAACGCGCTATGAGCCGGACACCGGCAGCACCGAAATCGGGCCTGACGGCAATGGGCGCCGGCTGTTCCAGGGCCAGAGCCGCGTCGGCCTGCAGGGTGACTTCGGCATGCTGCGCATCGGCCGCGGCCTGACCCCGTTCCACGAAACCATCGGCGCCTTCGAGCCGTTCCACGCGATCGAAACCGCGGGCGGCTTTTATACCGACCTGAGCGTGGCCGGCTACAGCTCGCAGCCCCTCGACCCGGTCGGTTCGTCCAACAATCGCTGGTCGAATGCAGTCTGGTACAACTCACCGGTCGTGAGCGGCTTCCAGCTCAATACGGCCATCGCCACCAAAGAAAACAATGGCGCCGTGGCCATCATCGGCCGTGGCAGCGCAGCGGCGCCGCAGTACGCGGCCGGTGCCGAAGCCTCGACCAATCCGTTCTCCATCTCGGGCACCTACACCAACGGGCCGGCCGCGCTGATGGCGGCCTACGAGCGCAACGCAGTCGAATCGAAGGTCTGGTCGATCGGCGCTTCGGTCAATCCGACGCCCGAACTCAAGCTGATGGGTACGTTCACACGGCTCGACGACGACAATACGCGCCTGTTCAATACCGACACCAGTTCGTGGGTCGTGGGCGCCAATTACACGGTCGGTCCTGGTAAATTCCTCGCTGGCTATGGTCAGAAGGACACTGACGGCCTGGAAAAGGTCAAGCAACTGTCGCTGGGCTATGAATACAGCCTGTCCAAGCGCACCTACCTGTATTTCGACGTGTCGCGCAAGAAGGGCCGCTTGAGCGCCCCGGGCACCGTCAATCAGTACGACATCGGCATTCACCACACGTTCTGACACGACAGCGACGGCGGCGCACGCCGTGACCTCCTGCAGGGCGGGCATCGGCAACGGTGTCCGCCCTTGTCATATGCGACTCTCTGTAGCCTTTTCACAACGACAACGCGCCACCAGGCCGTATCCGCACGAGCGTTCTGTACAGTGCAGCAAGGCAATGGCATATTTGCGTAGCGGGCTTATGCCACGCGACAAGAAAATAATATGGAGACATGATGAACAAACGCCTTATCGTCGCCCTGCTCGGCGCGACCTTCGCAAGCACCGCCCTGGCCCAGACCAGTGTCCAGATCTACGGCATTGCCGACGCCGGCGTGATGTGGCAAAAAGGTGGCCCGACCAAGATCTACAGCGGCGGCGCCGACGGCTCGCGCCTCGGCCTGCGCGGCTCCGAAGACCTGGGCAATGGCTACAAGGCGATTTTCAATCTTGAAGCCCGCGTCGAGCTCGATACCGGTTCGCAGCAGCCAACGCTGATGAACGACAATCCGGGCCGCTACCTGCTGCGCGGCATGGAACGTATCCCGGTCGCGATCCGCGACCGTCTGCAAGCGGCCATCCAGCCGCCGGGCGCGCCTGCCGTCAACCAGGAAAAAGCCCTGTTCGACCGCACCTCGATGGTCGGCCTGATCACCCCGATCGGCGCCGTGCTGCTGGGCCGCATGTACACCCCGGGCTACGAAGTCTTCAATATGGCCGATGCGTTTGAATCGGGCACGGCTGGTACCTGGGGCCACGTCACCGGCGGCACCGCCGGCTTTACCGCACTGGGCGCGGACATCCGCTCGCAGGAAGCCATCCAGTACCGCATCGCGCTGCCGAACGGCCTGGGCGGCTCGGTGATGTACGGCGCGCGCAATTCCGGTTACCTCGGTCGCTACAACAAGTTCCGCGCCGGCGCGCTGACGTACAAAGCCAACGGTTTCGACGTCGGCGTCGGCTACAACCATGGTTACGACCAGCAGAACCGGCCGAGCCTGCGCACGCTGACCGTCGGCGGCTCTTACTCTCTGGGCGAAAGCTGGAAATTCTTCGCCGGCTTCCACAGCCAGCGCAACGAGAACTCGGCGCTGATTCCTGATTACCTGAATGGCTGGGACACGGCCGTGGGCCCGGCGCTGACCGCGCAAGGCGTTCCTGCAGGCACGCAGCAGCAACTGCGCGGCATTTTCGCCAGCGCGATTTCGGCCAACACCAAGCAGGACGCCAACAGCTATCAGGTCGGCGTCCACTACAAGCTCGGCAATGGCCGCGTCGTCGCATCGTACGCGCACCAGAACGACCGCACCGCGTCCAACAGCGATGCCAATCTGTACGCGCTGGGCTACAACTATTACCTGTCCAAGCGTACCGACCTGTACACGGCGCTGGCGTTCATCAAGAACGACAACGAAGCCCAGTATTCGCCAGGCACCTCAGGCAACCCGGGCGGCTTTACCGAAGCCCCGGGCGCCGATGGCCGCGCCTTGCAGCTGGGTGTTCGTCACCGCTTCTGACCACGCCCGCGCTCACGCAAAGACGCCTGCGGGCGTCTTTTTTGTTCTCCGGTGCAACGCCCAGCGTCGGTTAAAATGACCCGATCCATTCCAACACCCTATTTCCCCATGAGCACTGCACCACTGGACGCCAGCACCGTCGCGCAATACCTGACCGATCACCCGGAGTTCTTCCAGGAGCAAGCCGGCCTGCTGGGTGAGGTGAAACTGTCGAGTCCGCTGACCGGCCGCACCGTGTCGCTTCAGGAACGCCAGATGGAAGTCATGCGCGACAAGTACCGCGCGCTCGAACTGCGCCTGGCCGACCTGTCGCGCCGCGCCGAAGAAAACGCCGGCATTGCCAACCGCTTCCATGCCTGGACCCAGTCCCTGCTGGTGTCGAAAGGCGGCGCTGCGATGGCGCGCGACCTGACCGAAGGCTTGCGCGCCCACTTCACCGTGCCGCAAGTGACATTGCGCCTGTGGCATGTGGCGCCGGAACATGCCGACGCCTGGTTCGCCAGCAATGTCTCGGACGATGCACGCATCTTCGCCAACAGCCTGCGCGCGCCGTACTGCGGCCCGAACAATGATTTCGAAGCGGTGCGCTGGCTGGACGACGCCGAATCGATCCGCTCGACGGTCATGCTGCCGCTCGGTCCGCCGGGCCAGAGCTTTGGCCTCTTGGTGCTCGGCTCGCCCGATCCGGCACGCTTCACTACCGCGATGGCGACCGATTTCCTGGTCCACATCGCTGCCACCGCCACCACCGCCCTGGCGCCGCTGCGCGCCTGACCGGCATGGACACGCGCGAGCCGCCATCCGACTGGGCCGCGCGCTATCTCGGCGAACTGGCCACCCAGCGCCAGTTGTCGCCGCACACGATCGCCGCCTACCGGCGCGACCTGGCCGAACTCGCGGCGCTGGCCGGCCACAGCGACTGGGCCAAACTGGTGCACGCCGACATCCGCCGCTTTGCCGGCAAGCTACATGCCGGTGGCCAGTCCGCGCGCACTATTGCGCGCAAGCTGTCCGGCTGGCGCGGCTTCTATGAATGGCTGTCGCACCACACGACCCTTGCCGCCAATCCAGTGGACGGCGTGCGCGCCCCGAAGCGCGCGCAGAGCCTGCCGAAGGCGCTGGCGGTCGACGACGCCGTGCAATTGATGGAAGCAAACCAGCGCGGCCATCTCGAGCCGTTCGAGCTGTGCAATCACGCGATGTTCGAGCTGCTGTATTCGAGCGGGCTGCGCGTGTCGGAACTGGCGGGCCTGGACGTGGCCTGGCAGGATGCGCGCGGCGGTCAGCCAGGCTCGCTGGGCTGGCTCGACCTGCAGGCGGGCGAAGTGGTGGTGACCGGCAAGGGCAACAAGATGCGCCGGGTGCCGGTGGGCGGGCCGGCGCGCGAGGCGCTGGCCCGCTGGCTCGCGGTGCGCCCTGCCGCCCGCGACGGGGGCGCCGCGTTGTTCCTGTCGGCGCGCGACACCCGCATCACGCCGCGCGTCGTGCAAACCCGCCTGAAGCAGCACGCGCTGCGCGCCGGCACACCGGTGCACGTGCACCCGCACGTGCTGCGCCATTCGTTCGCATCGCACCTGCTGCAATCGTCGGGCGACCTGCGCGCGGTGCAGGAACTGCTGGGCCACGCCAGCATCACGTCCACCCAAATCTATACGGCACTGGACTTTCAGCACTTATCCAAAGTGTATGACGCGGCGCACCCGCGGGCGAAAGCCAAGCCGGAGTCCTGAGCCGGCGTCTCGAACCAGCGTCTTAAAGCAGGCCGAACAATGCGGCCTTGACCACGGCGGCGGTCTTGTTGGCCGCGCCCAGCTTGAGCAGGGCATTGGCAACGTGAAAGTTGACGGTCCGCTCGGACAGGCTGAGGATGGTGCCGGCTTCGCTCGAGGTCTTGCCGTCGGCCATCCAGCGCAACACTTCGGCTTCCCGCGCGCTGAGTGCCAGTACCGGCGCACCGGGCGCTGGCCGCTGCAGGCGGGCCAATCCCTGGTGCGCCGCATGCGCCAGCCACGACATATTGGCTTCGCTCTGGTCCAGCTCGGTCTCGGACAGCGCATCGTGCGAGCGCGCCAGCGTCAGCATGCCGACGCAACCGTCCGGCGTACGCGACGCCTGCGCCCAGCCCACCTGCAAACCATGGCCACGCGCGTCTTCCCACAGCGGGCGCGCCTGTGCGAATACCGGCTCGCTCCACAACAGCGGCAACAGCGATGCCGCGCCATGCCGGACCGTGGGATCCTGCCCCAGATAACCCTGGTCGGCATAGCGCGCCTGCCACGCATCCGGGTAATTGTTCAGCATCACGGTGGACGGTTTCGACAGCGGCATTGGCTTGCGCATGCCGTAAGCGCAATAGTCGAAACCCAGTTCGCGCGCGGCGCCGGCGACGACCGCGAACAGGCCATCCGCATCCACGGCCCGGCCCATTGCGTCCAGATGACGGGTACGCCATTGCGCCATCGATTCGTTTGTCACCGCTTCTCCCATCCCCAGCCCGCTGCCCGACTGACATATTTGACAGTACCGGTGTCTTGCCGCGTTTCTTAGACTATTGCTTCACATCCAATTGTCGCCGCATGCAGACAGGATGACAACGCATTTGATGGAGTCACTATGGTCTACCTGTCCCGCACCCTTGGTGCCGTCCTGCTGGCACTGAGCACGTTTGCCGGCGCGCAAACGCCTGCTGCCATGCCGAAGGACGCACCCGAACTGCTGAACGTCGGCCCGTACCGGGTGCAGCTGGTCAGCGTGGGCACCGGGCCCTACACCGTCATTTTCGAGTCCGGCTTCGGGCGCGACCTGAATGTGTGGCGCGATGTGGCGCCGCAGGTGGCCAGGTCGAACAAGGTGATCACGTACTCGCGCGCCGGCCATGGCCGCTCGGAAGGGCGGCCCGGAACGCCCACCGTGGCCAGCCGTACCGATGAACTGGAACAAGTGATCGCCGCTGCAGGCGTGCGCCCGCCCTTCGTGCTGGTCGGCCATTCCTATGGTGGCTTCCTGATTCGCAGCTACGCCGCACGCCATCCGGCCGAGATCGCCGGCATGGTGTTCGTCGACCCCAGCGACGAGCACCAGAACACCGAACTGCGCAAGCTCGATGCTGCCGCGGTCGACAACGACGCCCGCCTGCTGGTGCAATACATGCCGCCCAAGTTCCAGCCCGAACTGGCCCAGGTACAGGCGATCCTCGACAGCGGCACGCTGCCCCTGGCCGGGCCCTTGCCGGATGTACCGGTCGTGGTGCTCACGTCCGTGCAGCGCCGCGAGCAGCCGCAACTCTTTCTGGAAACCCCGGCAGCCGTCGACGTCTGGCGCGACCTGCATGCGCGCTTCTTTCGCGGCTTCAGGCGCGGCAGCCACGTGGTGACGCCCGATAGCGGCCACAACATCCATCAGGAACAACCGCAGCTCGTGGTTGCCGCGATTGCCCAGGTCATTGCTGCGGCCGACACCGCACGCGCGGACGAGGCGGCCGGCAAGAAATAGACACCCTGCCAATCCGGCCAGAAATTTACTCCATGGTTTGAACGCGATCAGCACGCGACACGCCAGATGGTGAGGTTGCAAGAATTGCGGCATAATCCCCCGGTTCTTTCGTCCAACCCTGATGTCAACCATGAGTAGCAAACCAATGGACCTGATCCCCAGCACCATCCTCACCGGCTTTCTCGGCGCGGGCAAGACCACCCTGCTCAACCGCATCCTGCAGGAAGACCACGGCATGCGCATTGCCGTCATCGAGAATGAATTCGGTGAAGAAAACATCGACAACGAAATCCTGGTGCAGGACTCCGGCGAGCAGATCATCGAGATGAACAACGGCTGCATCTGCTGCACCGTGCGTGGCGACCTGATCGAGGCACTCAACAGCCTGGCACGGAAACGCGCCGCCGGCGAGATCAGTTTTGACCGCGTCGTCATCGAAACGACGGGCCTGGCCAATCCGGGCCCGGTGGCGCAGACCTTCTTTGTCGATGAAGAAGTTGGCGCCCACTACCTGCTCGACGCCGTCGTCACCGTGGTCGATGCCCGCCACGCGATGGAACAATTGACCGCGCACGAGGAAGCCCAGCGCCAGGTTGGCTTTGCCGACAAGATCCTGCTGTCCAAGACCGACCTGGTCGATGCCGCCGCCGTCGATGCGCTCAAGGCGCGCCTGCAGCGCATCAACCCGCGCGCACCGATTGCCACGAGCGACTTCGGCCGCGCGCCGATCGCCGACGTGCTTGACCTGCGCGGCTTCAACCTGAACGACAAGCTGGATATCGATCCCGATTTCCTGCGCGTGGACGGCGAAGACGGGCACGATCACGACCATGATCACCAGCACGAGCATGGCGCCGATTGCGGCCACGACCACGTGCACGATGCGTCGTGCAGCCACGACCATCACCACAGCCACCACAGCGACGACATCGCCGCGTTCGTGTTCAAGAGCGAGCGCGCGTTCGACCCTGAGCGCCTGGAACAATTCCTCGGCAGCCTGGTCCAGGTCTTCGGCCCGCAAATGCTGCGCTACAAGGGTGTGTTGCGGATGGACGGCGTCGATCGCAAGGTCGTGTTCCAGGGCGTGCACCAGATCATGGGTAGCGACGTGGGACCGAAATGGGGGGAGAATGAAACGCCCGCCACCAAGATGGTCTTTATTGGTAAAAATTTACCAAAAGACGTATTTATCCGCGGATTGGAACAGTGTTTGGTATAAACTGCATCAGTTTGACTGGCCTAGCAGGCGTGTCCGTCGCCATGCGTCGACAGTGTGCCAGGCCGGGCCGCACGGACCGCCACGACGCGCCTCAAACAGCCAGTGGTGAACCGCCCTTGCCGCCCATGCGGCGAGGACGGCGATAGGATGGCGTACCGGCGTCATCAAGGCAGCCTGCCCGGCAAGCACCCTTTCGTGCGGTGTTACTAATGGGCAAGCTGATAAAATGCAAACCTCTGTCGTATCGAAGGCATCATGACTAAAACAACGAAACCGAATACCGCCCAGTCCGAAGAACGCCTCCTGACGGAAGACGAGATTCGTGCAATGAGCGAAGGCGACTACATGAATGCGGCCCAGCTGGCATTCTTCAAGAACCGCCTGCAGGAACTCGAGCGCGAGCTGCTCAAGAACGCCGGCGAAACCACGGAACACCTGCGCGAAACCGTGCTGGTTCCCGATCCGGCCGACCGCGCAACCATCGAAGAAGAACATGCGCTCGAACTGCGCACCCGCGACCGCGAGCGCAAGCTGCTCAAGAAAGTCCAGCAATCGATCCAGTCGATCGACGGCGGCGAATACGGCTGGTGCGAAGAAACCGGCGAGCCGATCGGTATCCCGCGCCTGATCGCCCGTCCGACTGCCACGCTGTCGCTGGAAGCCCAGCAGCGTCGCGAACTCAAGCAGAAGCTGTACGGCGACTGATTGACGACGGTGCTGAACGACGATTCGGCATCAGCAAAAAAGCATGCGCGCTGTCGCATGCTTTTTTTATGTGCAGACACCATTTCTTGATGTTTGTAACGACGCATGACAGCTGCCGTCCCGACCATGCGCGCACGCTACAATTGCTCGGCACCATACCAAAATTGCCCTTCGGCTACACTGATGGCCTTCCACTTATGCACAGCATATGTGGCCGGGGTCCGTGCTAAGGTCATGGTGGACACGTTATCGAGACAACGGTGAGCATGGGGCTTTTTTCCTTCCTGAAGAAAAAGAACGATGCGGTGGCCGCGCCCGGCTGGCCGCCACCCGAGTCGCGTCTGCGCGGCGAACCGTCACGCCTGGCGTCTGATGCCGAGCGCGAGCGCCAGCGTGAAATCGCCCGCGCCACCGCCGCCAAGATCGACGAAATCGAACTCGAATTCGCGTCCGACATGTTCGACGACGAGCCCGCCTGGGACAGTGGCCGCCGCCCTGCCAACGGCGTCACGGTGGCCGCCGCGCCCGATCCCGACGACATCCCCGACCAGGCCGCCGCGCCCGCCAGCGCCCCGGCGGTCGACGAAAGCGCCATCCTGTACGCCAACGGCCAGAGCGCCGCGGCCGAACAATTGCTGCGCGAATCGCTCGCGACACTGGGCCGCCACGAACGCCTGCCATGGTGGATGCTGTTCGACCTGTACCAGGCCGACGGCCGCGAAGAAGCGTTCGAGAGCATCGCCATCGATTACGCCAGCCACTTCGAAACCTCGCCGCCCACCTGGAAGCCGCTCGCGCCCGCCTCGGTCGCCAGCCAGCCGGCGCAGGGCGTAGCCGCCGTCGAAACCTTCGACACGCTGCTCGATGCCACGGTCGCGCCCCGCCTGCGCCGTGTGCTCGACGCGCAGGCGCCGAATGTGCGGCTCGATTTCGGCAAGGTACGCAGCATCGACGCCGATGGCGCTGACTGCCTGCTGGCGGCCCTGCAGACGCTGCGCGCGAGCGACCGCGGCCTGGTGCTGGCCGGCGCCGACACCCTGATCACGACGCTGCGCCCGATGCTCGTCATCGGCAAGCGCGGGGCCAGCCCGGCGCCGTGGCTGCTGCTGCTCGAGCTGCTGCTGCTGACCAATCGCGAAAAAGATTTCGAAGAAGCGGCGATGGATTACTGCGTCACCTACGAGGTCTCTCCACCCTCGTTCGAAGCACCCCGGCACGTCTCGACCGCCGCACCGGCCCCGAGCCACGGCGACCGCTTCATGTTGCCAGCCGTGATCACCAGCCTGGACCCGGTGCTGCTGGCGGCCATCGAAGCCTACGCCGCAGAGCGCGACACCCTCGTGCTCGACTGCTCACGGCTGTCGCGCATCGACTACACCGGCGCCGGCAGCCTGCTGGCACGGCTCGATGCACAGGCCGCCTCAGGCCGCACAGTCGAGCTGCGCGAACTGAACCACCTCACAGCCGCCCTCCTGCGCCTGCTCGGCGCCGGCGAAGGCATACGGCTGTATCCGCACCGCTACTGACACTACCACCCCGAAAAGCCGGGGTCAGGTCTGACATTCGGACACGATCTCGACAGTTGGGCAGCAGGAACGAGCTGACTCCGGATCATGCGAGTAGTGGCCAAGGCACTGCTGGAAGTGGCTGTGGCTGAGGTCGTGTCCGAATGTCAGACCTGACCCCGGCTGTGGCACGGCTGTGGCTGAGGTCGTGTCCGAATGTCAGACCTGACCCCGGCTTTGGTGGCGCATCCGGATTTCCCGTTCGGATAATCTTGCAATCCTGCGCACGGTCCCCACCTGCTGGTAGCCAGACAATCACGAGGTAAAAATGGAACAATTTCACGGTACAACCATCGTCAGCGTACGCCGCGGCAATCAGG
>Ga0308163_10004288_pt1 | contig 11408 bp, 12 predicted proteins | sample PhyTR1_FD_201037 | JGI IMG/M metagenome (GOLD analysis project Ga0308163, IMG submission 201037) | Phyllosphere microbial communities from UC Gill Tract Community Farm, Albany, California, United States - DLSLT.R1 | ecosystem: Host-associated > Plants > Phyllosphere > Unclassified | place: USA... | reverse complement strand
CGCCGCTGACGGCGCTGGTGGCCGACGAGGCCGTCCAGACGCTGCAGGCGGCGCTGAACGAGTGCGTGGCCCAGCACCAGGTGTCGATCGTGGTCGACCTGGGCAAGGTCACGCTGCTGTCCGGGCGCGCGCTGAGCATGATGGCCGACATGGGCGAGCGCCTCGGTGAGCTGGGCGGCTGGCTCAAGCTGGCGTACCCGAATGCCCTGCTGCAGGACATCCTGGCGGCCACGGGCCTGCTGGAACAACTGCCACTGTTCGATGCACGGCCCACCGCACCGCGCCGCGTGCGCGAACCGGGCAGCAAGCTGGGCGACATCCTGGTCGAGCGCGGCGCAGCCAGCGCCGAGCAGGTCGCCGAGGCGGCGCGCCTGCAGGACCAGACCGGCAAGCGCATGGGCCTGATCATGGTCGAGCGCAAGTGGATCACCGAAGCGGCGCTGTACCAGGCACTGGCGGACCAGCTGGGCCTGCCGTATGTGCAACTGCGCACCGGCCTGTATGACCCGGGCGCGCTGGCGCTGCTCGAACGTGATGTCACGCGGCGCCTGAACGTGCTGCCGCTGTTCCAGGTGCAGGGCACGCTGACCGTGGCCAGCGCCGAACCGCAGGCGATCCACAGCATCGACGAACTGCGCGCGCGCACGGGCGTGCGCATCCGCATCGTGGTTGCGCCGCCGGCCGATATCCGGCGCCTGGCCGACGAAGCGTATGGCGGCGCCCTGCCCGATTTCGTCCAGACCGAAGCGAGCGACCTGGAACTGATCGAGTCGACGATTCCCGACGACTACACGCAGATCGACGAGATGGCCGGCGCCAGCCCGGTCATCAATATGGTCAACGCCGTGATCCAGCGCGCGATCCGCGATGGCGCCAGCGACATCCACATCGAGATTTCGCGCAACCGCGCCCGCATCCGGCTGCGCATCGACGGCGTGCTGTACGAAGTCATGTCGCCGCGTGTCGACCAGCACCCGGCGATCGTCTCGCGCCTGAAGGTCATGGCCAACCTCGACATCGCCGAGCGCCGCCTGCCGCAGGACGGCCGCATCCAGGTAGCGACCCAGGGCCGCACGGTGGACCTGCGTTTCTCCTCCCTGCCCGGCATCTACGGCGAAAAGGTCGTGCTGCGCGTGCTCGACAAGAACCAGTCGATCCTCGACGTCGACAAGCTTGGCATGAATGCGCATGCGGTCGGCGCGTTCAAGCGCCTGCTGGGTCGCAGCCACGGCCTGATCCTCGTCACCGGCCCCACCGGCAGCGGCAAGACCACCAGCCTGTACGCGGCGATCAGCCACCTGAAAAGCATCGAAAAGAACATCGTCACGATCGAGGACCCGGTCGAATACCAGCTCGACATCATCAACCAGAACCAGGTCAACGATGCCATCGGCCTGAGTTTTCCGAAGATCCTGAAACACGTACTGCGCCAGGACCCGGACATCATCATGATCGGTGAAGTGCGCGACCGCCAGACCGCCGAAATCGCGGTGCAGGCGGCGCTGACCGGCCACCTGGTGCTGACCACGCTGCACACCAATGACACGCTGGGCGCGGTGTCGCGCCTGGTCGAGATGGGCGTGGAACCGTACCTGCTGTCGTCGGCGCTGATCGGCGTGATGGCCCAGCGTCTCGTGCGGCGCGTGTGCCAGGGTTGCCGCACCAGCTACCTGGCCACGCCCGAAGCGGCCGCCGCCTACCGCTGGCGCGGCCAGGGCGACCTGCGCCTGATGCGCGGGCGCGGTTGCCCGGCCTGCTACGACTCCGGCTACAAGGGCCGCATGGGCATCTACGAGCTGCTCGAAGTTGGCCCCGACCTGCAGCGCATGATCGTGGCCAATGCCAGCAAGGACCAGCTGGCCGCGCACGTGGCCTCCACCGGCCACCACGACCTGTACGCCGATGGCATGGCGCGCGCTTTTGACGGCCACACGACGCCCGAGGAAATCGCGCGCGTCGTGCATTCGCTGTAACCGCCATGCCGATCGAACTCGACGCTCCCGTTGCAGGACCGGGCCCGGCCGGCAAGACCGCCCCGTCAGCCGCCTCGTGGTGGACGCTGGGCGCACGCCCGCCGGGCATGCGTGAACGGGCGCTATTCACCGAACGTCTGGCGCTGCTGCTCGAAACCGGCGTGCCGCTGCACACGGCGCTGCAGTCGCTGCACGACCAGACCGAACCGGGTCAGTTGCGCACGATGATCGGGACCATCGGCGACGACATCCTGGCCGGCGAACGCTTTTCGTCGGCGCTCGGGCGCCATGCGCTGTTCCCGGGCAGTTACGTCAACCTGATCGCGGCCAGCGAGGCCGGCGGCTTCATGGCCGAGGTGCTGGTGCAACTGGTCGAGCTGGACGAAAAAGAGGATCGCCTGCGCGCGATGCTGGTCTCGGCCCTGTCGTATCCGGCGATCCTGCTGACGTTCTCGTTTGGTGTGGTGGTGTTTATCCTGACGTTCGTGTTCCCCAAGTTTGCCGTCATGTTCGCGTCGATCCATGACCAGTTGCCGATCACCACGCGCGTGCTGCTGGTGGTGAGCCAGGTGCTCACCGGCCATGCCGCGATTGTTGCGGCGCTCACGGCTGGCGCCATCGGCGCGTGCTGGGTGCTGATGCGCCAGCCCGGGGTGCGCGTCGCGATCGACCGCGCCAAGCTGCGCCTGCCGGTCGTGCGCGACGTGTTCGCCAAGATCTATCTGACGCGCCTGCTGCGCGTGATGGGCATTTCGCTTGAACACGGCGTGACGATCCTGGCCACGCTCGAGGCCTGCCGCGCGGTGGTGACCAATGCCGACTTCCAGCGCTTCATCCTCGACCTCGAACGTGACGTCACCGAGGGCAAAGGGATCGCCGCCGGCTTCGAGCAAAGCAATTTCGTGCCGCTGTCGGTGCGCCAGATGATCGCCACCGGCGAGGCGACCGGCACGCTGGGCCGCGTCATGACCCGCGTGGCCGACTCGTACGACCGCGAATTGACGCGCCTGCTGGCGCGCCTGACGAAGATGGCAGAGCCGGTGATGCTGCTGGTGATGGGGGTCCTGGTCGGCACGATTGTCAGTTCGCTCATCCTGCCGATATTTAAATTGTCACGCGCCGTCCATTGAAGCGTTACTCAAAAACCACACTTTGTCACACGATTGACGAGTTAGTGCCGAACGGAAACATGCTCATGTTACGCTTCGGCATTACCTTTTTTAACCATGCAACGTCTTGTAAAGACGCTTGTTCAACTAATTAAATTTTCCATGTCGAGCTCATTCAAGCGCACCGCCGCCGCCGGTTTTACCCTGATCGAATTGCTGATCGTTGTGATTATTCTTGCAATTATTTCTGCGATTGCGATTCCGCAGTTTTCGGCGGCGACGTCGGATGCACAAAGCTCGGCGCTCGACGCCAATCTGGCAACAGTGCGTAATTCGATCGAGCAGTACCGTGCACAGCATACCGGCTTTGTTTATCCTGGCGCAGCTGCATCAAGTGGCGCCACTTGTCCTGACAGCGGCGTTGCCGGCACTGGCGCAGCAGGAACCGAACAGGCGATGAAGGACCAGATGCAGTATCCATCGAATGCAGCAGGGCAGACCTGCTCGATTGCCGGTGGCGCTTTCCGCTTCGGCCCGTACCTGCGTCAGGGCATCCCGGTCGAACCAATCAACAACGAAGCGGCGATCGCTGTCACCACTACCGGAACGATTGTGACACCTGTGACGACGGGCAAGGGCTGGGCCTACGACACGAAGACTGGCCGGTTCATCATGAACAGCGCAGCGCTCGACCCAAACGGCAAGGCTTACTCGACCCACTAAGCTACCGGGTCCCGGGACGTGTACGCACATCGCTGCGCAGCGTACACGCTGACCGAATTACTGATCGTGGTCGCCATCCTCGCCATCGCCGCCGTCGTTGCCATCCCGACGGCGCAACCGGTCGCGGAATTTCGCGCCGATGCGGCCGCCGGCGAAGTGGTCAACGCGCTGCGCTACGCCCGCGACAACGCGCAGTACAGCGGCGCGCAGCGGCTGTTCGACTGCGATGCCGCCGCCAACAGCATCGCGGTATTCGCGCTCGAGACCGACAAGAGCACCACCAGGGCGGCGCGCGAACCGGTCGAGCATCCGTTCAACCGCGCCCCCTATCTGCTCAACCTGAACGCTGCCCCCGCCGGAAACACCATGGCCCTCGTGCGCTGCACCTTTACCTTCGATGACAACTCGACCGCTGCCGCCGTCGCCTTCGATGAAGCCGGCAAGCTGCTGCGTGGAGTGGGCAGCGGTCCGGCGCGCGATCGTGCGCTGCGTGCGGGCCAGGTCGTGCTGGGCGCCGGCAATGTCGAGCGCACGATCATCATCGACACCACCGGTCGCATCACGGTTTCCTGACCCGCTTGCCGACCATGCACGCTCTCCCATCGCGCACCAGGGCCGCCGGCATGACGCTGCTCGAAGCAGTGTTCGCCCTGCTGCTGCTGTCGGTCTGCCTGATTCCGGCCGCCAATGCGCTGCGCGGCGCCATCAACGTGCCTGCCGACAGTGCGCTGGCCGCGCGCGAACTCGACTGCGTCAGCACGCTGATGGACACCGTGCTGGCCGAACCCTACGCTGACCTGCTCAGCGCCGCCGGCACGTCCGATGCGTCGTCGGTCTATTCGACACCCGGTGGCGCGCGCGCACCGGCAATACCGGCCCATTGCCCGGCACTGACCGTCACCATCACCCGCTACGGCGTCGACAGCACGCGCAGGATTGGCCTGGGCGGCACCGGCGAGCATCTGCTGCGCGTGACCACGGCGCTGGCTGCCCCTGCCGGTCGATGGCCCCTGACCACGCTGGTGGCGCGATGACGATGCCCCGCCCTGCACACGGCTACACGCTGCTCGAACTGATGATCGGCCTGGCCATCGCGGCACTCGTGATGCTGCCGCTGAGCGAGATGCTGCGCGCTGGCGCCGACAGCGCGCGTTTCGTGCGCGCCGGCCTGGACCAGAACGCGGATGCCCGCTTCGCCCTCGGCCGCATCGTCACGCAAGCCACCGGTGCATCACGACCAAATGACGCGAATCTCGGCAACCCGGCCGCCTGGCTCACGCCGCTGCAGTACACACTCACCAACGGCGCCCTGGTCGAAACCGCTCCGGACGGCAAAACAGTGCGCAGTGCGGTGCTCGCCACCGGTGTGCGCGCATTCGACCTGCGCGTGCCGGACGTTGGCGCCGGACGTCACGTCCTGCACATCGACCTCGTGCTCGACCGCCCGGATTGCGACGCCAGCGGCGGCCAGGACTGCAGCGTCGCGTATGCGCGCACCGTCCGCCTCGGAGCCGCGCCGTGATGCCGCGGCGCCAGGACGGCGCGTTGCTGCTGATGGTCGCGCTGCTGCTGGCCACGCTGGCGGCGCTGGCATTCGGCATCAACCGCGCGGGCAGCGTCGAACTGCGCTCGATCAACGACGACTACGAGGGCCGCGCCGCCGCCTATTTGGCCGACGCCGGCGTTGCCGCTGCCAGGTGGTCGGGCCAGGTTGGCGCCTGCGTGACCCGGCCCGTCGGCCCGATTGCCCTGGGCGCCGGCACGGTGACCGTGGACATCAAGAAGGAAGACATCATCGACGTTACTGCCACCGCCACCGTTAACGGGGCAATGCGCACGGTGACGCGCAATGGATTGCAGCTGTACGATCTGAGGCAGACCGAGCGCGTCGACATGTCGGAAGACACGATCGACACCACGATCGTGCTGACCAGCGCGGGATCGCAAGACCCGCAAGAGAAACAGCAGACGCTGCGCCTGGTCTCGGGCCAGTCGCACATCCTGATGAACTGGGACAAGGACGAGATCGACGACGACGTGCTGGTGGTGTCGGCCACGCTGAACCTGGTGCCGACCACCATCAGCGGCGTGGTGCGCCAGGTTGCCGCGCACCGCGTAACCACCCAGTGGGACAGGGGCGCTACATGGACCAAGGCGCGCCCGGGGTCGAACTGGAACGGTGGCGCCTACACGGACGCCGTGCTGGCCTCGGCGGGTGTCGGCAGCGTTGCTGTCAACTGGGACCTGACCGGCCTGTTCAACGGCTGGGCCAGCAAGCGCCTGCCCATCAATGGCGTCTTGCTGCGCCTGGTCGAGGACGGCAAAAACGTCAGTTTCTATAGCCGCGAAACGCCCTTCGCCAACCTGCGTCCAATGCTGCAGATCGTGCGCGCCAAGGAATGCTGATGATCGACGTGAACCCATCATGACACTGCGCCAACTCGTGACGACCATCCAGCGCCGTCTGCGGCCATCCGTAGCGCGGCCGATCGGCGCCGACTTCGCCGCCAACCGGCTCAACCTGGTGCAGGCCGACTGGCGCGATGGCGGCTGGCGCCTGCGCGCCGCCAGTTCGCTGCCCTATCCGATGCCGCGCGACGTGCTGCTGGCCTCGCCGAAGGCGCTGGTGCAATTCGTCGATGCCGCGCTGGCGCAGGCGCCGTTCCAGGGCCGCCGCGTGATTTCGGCGCTGCCCCCGGCCGACGTGCGCATCCTGCCGCTCACCGTGCATGTCGCCGCCGGCCAGACCGAGGCGCAGGCCGTGGGCCGCGCGGTGAGCGAGCAACTGGGCGAGCGCGCCGGGCAGCACGTCATCGATTATTACCAGGTGCGCGGCGCCGACATGGATGGCGGCGAGCGGCAGGTGCTGGTCGCGGCCGCGCTCAAGCACCGGGTACTCGATTACCTGACGATGCTGGAACACGCGCGCCTTGAACCGGTCGCGCTCGACATCGGCCCGGCCGCCATCGGGCGCCTGCTCGCCACGCTGCACGGCAGCGATGTTGGGCAATCGGTCGCGCTGCTCAATTTCGGCGCTGCCAAAAGTTACCTGACCGTGATCTGGGGCCGACGCCTGATGCTCGATCGCGAGATCGCGTTTGGCGAAGACATGCTGGCGGGGGCCGTCGCCGGCGCGCTCGACCTGCAAGCCGATACGGCCGCGAGCCTCCTGCGCCAGCATGGCATCGGGGCGCGCCCGGGCATGGCGATCGACGACCCGCACATCGAGCTGCGACGCGCGATCCGCGCCATCCTGCACCCGGCCTGCCAAGCACTGGCCGACGAACTGGCCCACACGCAGGTGTACGTGGCCTCGCGCACGCGCGGCAGCTCGATCAGCCGCCTGTACCTCAATGGCAGCCTGGCGCGCTACCCCGATATCCAGTCACGGATCGGCGAGCTGATCGACGTGCCGGTGCACCTGCTCGATCCGTTCGGTGCGTTCCCCGATTCAGCCCGCGATACAGGATGTACTACGGCAGGCGAACAGGCGACGACGTCGCTCGCGCTGGCCACCGGCCTGGCGCTTCGCGGAGGCGCCGATGGCTGATATCGACATGATCCCGCGCAGCTACCGCGACGGCGTGCGCGTGCGCCGCACCCTGCGCCGCGCCGGCCTGGCGCTGGCGGCAATCGTCGTGGCTGCGGCGGCAGGCAGCGCCGCGCTGCGCTGGCAGAGCGCCGCGCTGGAGCGCCGCACGGCCACGCTGCAGCAGGCCGCCAGCGCAGCCACGGCCAGCCAGGCGCAGGCAGCAACCGAACACGCGGCGCGCGAGCGCGTGTTGCAACAGCAGGGCCTGCTGCGCGCACTGCGGCGCGAAGGCGAACTGGCCATGCTGGCCAGCGCCATCGACAGCGCGCTGCCCGAGACGGCCTGGCTGACCGCCGTCACCCTGCAGCGCGACCTGCAACTGGCGCCGGCCAACGCCCCCGCCCCGGCGCCAGCCCCGGTGCCAGACGGCCGCACGACAACGATCGCCACCGGCAACGCCGACGGCAGCACGCTGGTCATGGTCAGCAGCGTCGAGCTGGCCGGCCAGGCTGCGGATTACAACGGCATCACCGATTTCCTGTCGAACCTCGGGCGCACGCCGGGCATGCATGGCGTCGAGCTGCTCTCGAGCAGCGCCAGTCCGACCACGCCAGCGATCGATTTTCGCGCCGTGGTCACGCTGGTCCCGCCGCCGGAGGCGCCATGAGCCCGAAACTGCGCGACCTGCTCGTCGCCCTGCCCGCGCGCCAGCTCAATCTGATCGTCGGCGGCGCAGTCGTCATCGTGCTGCTGCTGGCATGGACGCTGGCCCTGCGCGCGCCCCTGGCCGCCTACCGGCAGCACAAGACCGCGCTGGCCGCGATGGAAGCGTCAGGCGCAACCGCGCCGGTCGCCCTGTCGCCGTCGGCGCCCGCCCCTGCCATCACGCCAGCGGCCGCGCCGCCGGAGCCGGTGGCCCTCATTGCAGCGGTCAGCCGCAGCGCCACGCAGTCCGGCGTGGCCGTGCTGTCGGCGGCACAGGGCGCGCAGCGCAGCGTCGGGGGCGTGCGCCTGCTCACGGTCGAGATCGTGGCCAGCGGCGGGTACACCGCCATGCTGGACTGGCTCGCCGCGATCGAACGGCAACAGCCGACCGTCGGCTTGCAACGCCTGACCGTGGAACCCTCCCCCGATACCGACGACCGCGCAATCACCCTGCAGCTTGTCATCTACGACACCGGAACACCACCATGAAACACCTCTTGATGCCGACGCTGGCGCTGGTCCTGGCCGGCATGGCAGCCAGCGTGCTGGCCAACCCGCCCCGCAACCTGCGCGATCCGTTCGTCAGCCGGCTGCCGGCCAGCGCGCCGCTCGCCGCTACCGCCCCCGTGCCGGCCACGCCGCCACGCCTGCGCGCCGTGGTGCTCAATGGCGCGCACTCGCTGGCCAATCTCGACGGCAATGTCGTGGCCACCGGCGAGCGCGTCGCCGGCTACACGGTGCTGCGCATCGATGCGCGCGGCGTGCTGCTGGCGCATGCCGGCAACCAGCACCTGCTGACCATGCAGGACAAGGACACCCAATGACGCCGCGCTATCTGCTCATCGCACTATGTGCCGGCTGGGCGTCGCTCGCACTGCCCGCCGCCGCGGCCGCGAACACTGCCGCGCCGGCCGTGGTGGTCAAGAGCACGGCCGCCGCACCGGTACCGCTGGCCCCGGTGACGATGTCGTATACGTTCCGCGACACGCCCATCGAGGAATTGTTCAACATGATCGCGCGCAGCGCGCGCATCAATATCGTGCTCGGCAAGGGGGTGGGCGGCAATGTCTCGATCAACCTGTACGACATGACGGTGCGCGAGGCGATCGAGGCGATCGCAGAAGCCGGCGGTTATGCGGTGACGGAACGCGCAGGCGGCTTCCTGATCTCGGACCCGAAGACGGGGCTCCCCGAGCGCAGCGCCATCCTGCAGGTCAAGGCCATGAAGGTGCGCTACGCCGACGTGACCAAGGTGGGCGCCATCCTGGCGCGCCAGATCGGCGTGCCCGGCACGGTGACCGTGCTCGACCAGACCAAGACGCTCGTCGTCGAAGCGACCGCGGCGGGCCTGGAGCGTGCAGCGCTGGTGCTGCGCGAGATCGACCGCGCGCCGCAACAGATCCTGATCGAAGCGAAGATCCTGGAAATCACGCTCGACCAGAACGAGAATTTCGGCGTCGACTGGTCACGCGTGTTCAGCGGGGACGGCCCCGACACGGTGGGCACGACCGGCTTTGCCACGCGCGCCGGCCCGCGCTTTTTCCTGAACCTGGTCAATGGGAATATCGAGGCGTACCTGAGCGCGCTGAGCAACAAGGGCCGCGTGCACACCCTTGCAACGCCGCGCCTGCTCGCCCTCGAAGACCAGGAAGCGAGCACAAACGTCGGCGACCAGCTGGGCTACCGCCTGACGACGACGATCAACAACGTTACGTCCGAGTCGATCGAGTTCCTGGACACCGGAGTGATCCTGCGCGTGACGCCGTCGGTCGATGCCGACGGCCGCATCATGATGAAGATCCGGCCTGAAGTGAGTTCGGGCTCGGTATCGGCCGGCATTCCCTCGAAGAAGACCACCGAAGTGAACACGCAGCTGGTGGCCAGCGACGGGCAACCGGTGCTGATCGGCGGTCTGATCAAGCGCAGCCGCACCTACCGGCGCCTGGGCATCCCGCTGTTGTCGGATATTCCGGTGATTGGCGGCGCCTTCGGCAGCACCGACGACGGTGGCGCAGCCACCGAGACGATTGTCGTGATTACGCCGCGCATCGTGCCGGCGAGCGGCCCGGCCATCGATGGCGTCACCGAACGCACGCTGCAACAGGCCGAGCAGACCATGCGCACGCGTGGCGACGTGCTCGACCGCAAGCTCGATACGCTCGACCGCTAGGGCCAACTACACCTGCATGTTCATGATGTCCTGATACGCCGACATCATCTTGTTACGAACCTGCACAGTCGCCTGGAACGCGATGCTGGACTTCTGCATCGCCACCATCGTGTCCGACAGGCTGACCGTGTCGTCGCCCATCGTGAACCGCTTGCTCAGGGCTTGCGCCTCGGCCGAACGGTCGCTCACGCCCTGCAGCGTACTGTGCAGTGCTTCTGCAAAATCGAGCTTGACCGTCGGTTTGCCGCCGATCGCGCTCGCGCCACCCAGGCCACTGGCTGCCTCGGGCGCCGCCGACGCCTTGGTCGCTGCCGCCTTGAGCTGCTCCATCATGGCCTGGATCCGGCTTGTATCAATCCCGCCGATGCCGCCAATACTCATCTTGCCCTCCGCTTGTTATCGCCTTGCAGACGCGTCCACAAATGCACTCAGGAAAGCAGAATAGCAGCGCAGCAGCAAATCCGAGGGGCGAATCAGGCCCGTAAACGCCCGCTATTTCGGGGTTTGAATGTTGCCTGGTGGCTCCATAATGCTGACTATTCCACCCATTTTGACCAGGCCCCTCCACCATGGCAGCAACTGCTGAAAACCTTATCGACACGCCACCAGGCACGCCGGCCCCTGCTACCCCGTCGTTTTTCCAGACGACGATGGGCAAGCGGGTCGCTGCGGGCGGTGGCGTCGCGCTCATCCTGGCGCTGATGATTGCGGTCTGGATGTGGAGCCAGGCGCCGGAGTACCGGGTCCTGTTTGCCAATTACAGCGACCGTGACGGCGGCGCGATTACCGCGTCGCTCGACCAGATGGGTGTGCAGTACAAGTTTTCGGAAGGCGGCAACGCGATCCTCGTGCCGGCCGAGCATATCCACGACCTGCGCCTGAAGCTGGCGGCCCAGGGCTTGCCGAAAGGCGGCAATGTCGGCTTCGAGCTGATGGAGAATCAAAAGCTGGGCGTCTCGCAGTTTTTGGAACAGGTCAATTACCAGCGCTCGCTCGAAGGCGAGCTGGCGCGTTCGATCCAGTCGCTGGGCTCGGTCGCCGCGGCCCGCGTCCACCTGGCGCTGCCGAAACCGTCCGTGTTCGTGCGCGACCAGCAAAAGCCGACCGCGTCCGTGCTGCTGAACCTGCAGCCGGGCCGCGCGCTCGATCCGGGCCAGGTCAGCGCCATCGTCCACCTGGTCGCCTCGAGCGTGCCG
>Ga0308163_10004287_pt1 | contig 11410 bp, 10 predicted proteins | sample PhyTR1_FD_201037 | JGI IMG/M metagenome (GOLD analysis project Ga0308163, IMG submission 201037) | Phyllosphere microbial communities from UC Gill Tract Community Farm, Albany, California, United States - DLSLT.R1 | ecosystem: Host-associated > Plants > Phyllosphere > Unclassified | place: USA... | reverse complement strand
CCCGACCCGACGGTTCTGCGGAGGTCGTCATCGCGGGGACCTCCCACCCCATCGACACCACCTCGCTCGAGGACGCACGGGCTGCCATCGTCGCGACGGTCACCGAGACCGCGGTCGAGCTCGGCCGCCCGGTCCGCATGACCGCGACCGGGCCCGACGGCCGGTGGCCGCTCGTGGTGCACCCCGACGGCAGCGTGCTGGACGACGACACGGCCTCGAGCCCACGCGCCCCCCGTCGTGCGGCCGCCGTGCCGTCAGCACCCCCGGCTCCGCCCGCACCCCCTGCTCCTGCGGGCGACGCTGTGCCGCAGCCGACACAGAGCACCACGCCCGGTCTGCCGACGGGACCGTCTGAGTCTGCGCAGCCGACACCCGCTCCTCCGGCACCTGAGCCGGTACCGACGCCTGAGCCCGAGGTCGCCCCCTCGGCGGCACCGGCACCCTCGCCGTCGGCCGCTCCGCCCGCCCCTGCCCCGGGCGCACCCTCTCGTTCTCCCGCCCCGGCAGCCCCCGGCGCCTGGGCGCCCGGCTCCGGGGGTCCCGCGTACCCGGGCCAGTCAGCCGCTCCGGTCCTCACGAGCCCGACGGCCCCGCAGCCGCCTGGCCCGCTCCCGCTGAGCAGCACGCTCTCCTCCCTCGCAGCACCGACGCCGCCGCGCGGGGTCGGCACGCAGCACCAGCCGAGCACCCAGGCAGCACCCGAGACGCGCCGTGAGCGCCGCTCCTTCCTCACCGAGGAGCAGCGTGAGGAGCCCGCGACCCAGGGTGTGCGGGGTCTGCTGACGCGCGCCGGTGTGCGGATGAGCCCGAGCGACGCCGAGCGCGCGGAGCGTGCCGACAGGCTCGCTGTCAGCCAGCACTGGCCAGGTCCGCGGACCATCGCTGTGGTCAACGGCAAGGGTGGTGCGGGCAAGACGCCGACCACGGTGCTGCTCGCCGCGGTCTTCGCGCGCTACGGCGGTGCAGGGGTGCTGACCTGGGACAACAACCAGACCCGCGGCACGCTGGGATGGCGCACCGAGCAGGGTCCGCACGAGGCGACGCTGCTCGACCTGCTGCCCCAGGTCGACCGCCTGCTGAGCACCGGCGCGCAGTCGGCCGACCTCGCGCACTACGTTCACCACCAGACGCGCGACCGTTTCGACGTGCTGCGCTCCAAGCCGATGGCCCTCGCGCAGGACCAGCGGATCGAGCCCGAGGACGTCGACGCGATCCACGCCGTGGCGGCCAAGTACTACAGGCTGATCTTCATCGACTCGGGGAACGACGAGTCTGACCCCATGTGGCGCCGGATGATCCACCACGCCGACCAGATCGTCGTGGCCACGACCACGCGCGACGACCACGCCGAGGCCGGTGCGCTGCTGCTCGAGGGGCTCGCGACGGTCGACGCCAAGGCGGCCGAGCTCGCGCGCAACGCCGTGGTGGTCGTCAGCCAGGCCGACCCCAAGGCCACGACGGCTGACGTGCAGCGGGTCGCGACCGGGTACGGGGACCTGGCGCGGGAAACCGTCACGGTGCCCTTCGACCCGGCGATGGTCGACGGCGTGCTGCGGCACGGGTCGCTGCGTCCTGCGACGCAGCGCGCGTGGCTGGCCGCCGGTGCGGCGGTCGCGCGCGGGCTCTGACGGGCGGGGCGCGGCCGAGCCGGTCCTGGTCTAGCCGGTCCTGGTCGAGCCACGCGCGGCCGAGCCAGAGGAGCCTGGACCGGGCGCGGCCGGAGCGCGCCTGATGGTGCGAGGCCTGGTCGTGCAGACCTGACCGTGCAGGCCTGGTCGAGCAGGGCCTGGCGGTCAGCCCGGCGCGCCGGCCGTCTCCTCGACACCCTGCGACAGGACGCCCGGGAGCGCGCCCTGGACCTCGTCGACTATCGCGGACATCGCGCGCTGTGCCGCGGCAGCGTCGCCGAGGGCGACTGCCCGGGCCACGGCCTCGTGCTCGGCGAGGGCTGTCGGGACGGGCGAGGCGGGCATGAGCCCGATGGCCGTGCGACCCGACAGGACGGCTGCGATCACCTCGGAGAAGGCACCGAAGAGCTCGTTGCCGCTCGAGCGCAGCAGCAGCTCGTGCATGCGGATGTCGAGGGCGAGGAACTCCGCCTCACGTCCCGCACCGGCCTCGCCGAGGAGCCGCATGCGCGCGGCGATGTCGGTGATCTCGCTCCGCACCTCGGCCGAGGCGTGCCGTGCCGCCCCCGCTGCGGCGAGCGGTTCGACGGCGTGCCGCAGCTCGGTGAGGCTGCGCAGCTGTGCGACCCGTCCGGGGCCTGCGAGACGCCAGAGGATCACGCGCGGGTCGAGCACGTTCCAGCTGTCGATCGCGAGGACGACGAGCCCCACCCGGCGGCTCGACCTCACCAGACCCAGGCCCTCGAGCAGGCGCATGACCTCGCGCGCGACGGTCCGGGAGATCCCGAACTCGGCCCCGAGGCCCTGGAGGGTCAGCACGGTCCCGGCGGGGACCTCGCCGCCGGTGATCCGGCGGCCGAGAGTCTCGAGCACAGGGCTGTGGAGGACGTCGGCGGGCACGGCCCAAGACTACGTCCGGGAGACTCCTCCACAGACGAGGGGTTGCAAAGGTGTTATCAATGAGCGATGCTCGGTCGGTGGACATCGACGTCGCCGGCGCGCAGAGCGCAGCCCCAGAGCACAGCACCCCATCCCCCGCCGTCTCGGCCCGCCCCGGCGTCGTCGCCGACGGACCAGCCGCCTCCTCACCCCGCCTGCTCGTGGTCATGGGCGTGGCCGGGTGCGGCAAGACGACCACCGCGGCCCTGCTGGCCGGACGCCTCGGCGCCACCTTCGCTGAGGGAGACGAGTTCCACTCCCCCGCGAACGTGACCAAGATGTCGCTCGGCCACCCGCTGACCGACGACGACCGCTGGCCCTGGCTCCGCGGCATCCGCGACTGGTTGGCCGCCGAGGCTCAGGCCGGCCACAGCGCCGTCGTGCCGTGCAGCTCGCTCAAGCGCAGCTACCGCGACGTCCTCCGCGAGGCCGGCCCCGTCGAGTTCGTGCACCTCACGGGCTCCCGGGAGCTGCTGTCCGAGAGGATCCAGGGCCGGGCAGGGCACTTCATGAAGCCGGAGATGCTCACCTCGCAGCTCAACACCCTCGAACCCCTCGCCGACGACGAGGCCGGGTTCACGGTCGACATCGCCCCGCGACCGGACGCGATCGTCGACACGATCATCCGGAACCTCGACCTCTGACCCACAGCACCACCGGCCGACGGCACAGCTGCCCCGGTCGTCCCATCCCCCCACGCCACACGTCGACGGAGACACCATGACGCCCGAGGACTGGACACAGACACTCACGGCAGGACCGCTGCTCGGCATCGCCGCAGCATCGATCGCGGTCCTGCTCGTACTCATCATCTGGCTGAAGATGCACGCCTTCGTGGCGCTCGTCCTCGTCAGCCTGCTCACCGCCGTCGCGACCGGGATCCCGGTCGGCTCCGTCGTGCCTGTCATGACAGGAGGCTTCGGCACCACGCTCGCCAGCGTCGCGCTGCTCGTGGCCCTCGGCGCGATGCTCGGACGGCTCGTCGAGACGAGCGGAGGCGCGAAAGTCCTCTCGGACTCCCTCATCGACAGGTTCGGTGAGAAGCGTGCCCCCTTCGCGCTCGGGCTCGCCTCGCTGATCTTCGGCTTCCCGATCTTCTTCGACGCCGGCCTGGTCGTCATGCTGCCGATCGTCTTCGCCGTCGCACGCAGGCTCGGCGGCTCGGTACTGCTCTACGGGCTCCCCGTCGCCGGTGCCTTCTCGGTCATGCACATCTACGTGCCCCCGCACCCCGGCCCCGTCGCCGCGACCGAGCTGCTCGGCGCGAGCATCGGCACGGTCCTGGCCGTCGGGCTCGTGGTGGCCATCCCCACCTGGTACGTCACCGCCTACCTCTACGGCAAGCTCATGGGCAACCGGATCAACCTGCCCGTCCCGAGCATCCTCGGCGAGGCCGACCAGGACGCGATCGACAACCCGCCGTCCTTCGGCACCGTCGTCTCGATCCTGCTGCTGCCGCTCGTCCTCATCTTCGCCAACACCGGGCTCAACGCCCTCGCGACCGCAGGTACGGTCGACGCCGACGCCGTCTGGGTGCAGGCCTTCCGTGCGCTCGGGGAGACCCCCGTCGCCCTCCTCGTCACGCTGCTCGTCGCCACCTACGTCCTGGGCCGCCGGCGCGGGCAGTCGGGCTCGGCGATCGAGAAGATCGTCGACTCCGCGCTCGGCCCCGTCGCCTCGGTCATCCTCATCACCGGTGCGGGCGGCATGTTCGGCGGGGTGCTCCGCGCCTCCGGCATCGGCGACGCGCTGGCCGACGTGCTCGGCGACCTCGGAGTCCCCGTGATCGTCGCGGGCTTCCTCATCGCCGCGGTCCTGCGCGTGGCGCAGGGCTCGGCGACCGTCGCCCTCACCACGGCTGCGGGCCTCATCGCCCCGGCCGTCGCCGCGGGCGGCTACAGCTCGATCCAGCTCGCGACCGTGGTGGTGGCTGTCGCCGCCGGGTCCGTGGTGCTGAGCCACGTCAACGACTCCGGCTTCTGGCTCGTCGGGCGGTTCTTCGACATGGACGTCAAGACGACGTTCAAGACCTGGACCGTCATGGAGACCCTCATCGGTCTCATGGGCTTCGCCATCGCGATGGCGATCTTCGCGGTCGTCTGATGCAGGGGCGCCTGACGCCCAGTCGTCTGACGCCGCAGGGGCGGGTATCTCCGGTCGGAGGTGCCCGCCCCTCTGTCGTCCCTCAGTCGTCCCCGACGGCGAGCGCCGCCTGCACGAGGGCGAGGTGGCTGAGGGCCTGCGGCAGGTTGCCGAGGAACTCCCCGGTGCTCTCGTCGATCATCTCGGACCAGATGCCCACGTCGTTGGCCTGCTCGAGCAGCTCGTCCATCCAGGCGGCGGCCTCGTCGCGTCGCCCGACGTGGGCCATCGCGGCCACGCCCCAGAACGCGCACGCGACGAAGGTCGCCTCTTCCTGGTCCATCCCCGTGTATCTGTAGAGCAGCGGCCCGGCGCCGAGCTCGCGGCGCAGGGCGTCGATGGTCCGGCTCATCCGTTCGCCGCGGTCGAAGCCGCTCATGGCGTGCAGCAAGATCGACGCGTCGAGGTCGGTGCTCCCCGGGTACATGACGTAGGCCCCGAGCTCCTCAGACCAGCACTCCGTCTCGACCCACGTGCGGATGCGCTCAGCCTCGGCCCGCCACCTGTCGGGGACGCCGGGGATCTGGCCGGCCTCGGCGAGGTGCACGGCACAGACGAGCGCCTGCCAGCAGCCGAGCTTCGACGTGGTGTAGTGACGCTCTTCGGTGAGCTCCCAGATCCCGGCGTCGAGGCGGTGCCACGCGTCGCAGGCCTCGTCGGCGACGGACGCGAGCAGCCGGCCGGTCTCGGCGTCGAGCAGGTTGCCCGCGTCGACGTAGCCACGGACCACCCCGAGCAGGTCGCCGTACACACCGAGCTGGAGCTGCTCGGCGGCGTGGTTGCCGTCGACCACGGGGCCGATGCCCCGCCAGCCGGGGACCTGGGCGAAGGCGTGCTCGCCCGGCAGCTCGCCCCCGAGCGTGTAGAACACCCGCATGTCGGACTCGCGGAGCGTGGTGAGCGTCCAGCTGATCGCCGCGTGGGTCTCCTCCGTGAGGCCGAAGCCGATGAGAGCGTCGACGGCATAGGCGGTGTCGCGCAGCCACGAGTAGCGGTAGTCCCAGTTCTTGCCGCCGGCGAGGCTCTCAGGCAGCGACGTGGTGCCCGCAGCGGCGATCGAGCCCGACGGAGCGTAGATCAGCAGCTTGAGGGCGAGGGCGCTGCGCTGGACGGCCTTGCCCCAGCGGCCGTCGTAGTGGAAGGCCTCGGTCCAGGCGCGCCAGTTGTCGACGGTGCGGTCGACCCCCTCGTCGAGGGCCTCGGGCGTCGGCAGGAACACGGGCTCGCGGCCCGTGCCGACGAGCCCGATCGTGTGCCTCGATCCTGGCGAGGTGCTGAAGACCCCGGAGATCGACTGGTCGGCCGCGACGCAGGTGGTGTCCCCGAGCAGCCGGACGGCGAGGGTGACGCCGTCGACTCGCAAGACCGGGCCGTGCACGGTCTCCTGGACCCACGGCGACGCCGTCGCGAACACCGTGCCGGGGAGCACCCGCCACCCCATCGGGACGGTCCCGCTCAGACCGTCGACGCGCCGGGCGAGCTCGGTCCACGGCAGCCGCCCGGCGACGCCGGTGTTGAGCGAGTCCGTGACCCGGACCGTCCCGGTGGCCGTGGTGAAGGTCGTCTGGAGCACGTTGGTCCCGACGACGTACTGACGCTGCACCTGGAACGGCTGCGTGGGAGCGAGCTCGAGACAGCCACCGGCCTGCCCGTCGAGCAGAGACGCGAAGACCGGACGCGAGTCGAGGTTCGGCACCGGGAACCAGTCGATGCGGCCGTCGTCCGCGACGAGGGCGACGGTCCGGCCGTCGCCGATCGCGGCGTACGAGCGCAGCGGGACATAGCCGTCGGTGCGGGCCGACGGGTCACGCGGCTCGTCGCGGTCCCGGTGGCCGGAGCCCTCGACGTTGTCGCCGGCGTCGCCGTCGAGGTTGCCGAGGCTGCCCTGCTCGGTCATCGCGCACCTCCGAGGTGTCCGGTGCCTGTCGCGGGCGAGACGTCGTGCAGCATGGGGCTCCGTCCCAGAGTGAGAAAAAGAGCCTGCGCGCGTCTGCGCGAGGCTCTCTCTCATCGTCAGGTCGGGGCGGTCGGGCCGCAACCGGCGGGGTGAGGTGCAGGTGCAGGCCGCGCGTGACCGGGTTGGTCGTGACCGGCCTGGTCGGTACCGGGCGGGTGGTCCGAGGGCCGGGCGTGCGAGGGCGGCGCGTGCGACACCTCAGGCGAGGACGGAGTCGCCGTCCCTGTCGCGGCCTGCTGCGCCCGTGCGCGCGGGGCGCGCCTCGGGGGCCACCAGCAGGTGGTGGCGACGGGCCCACATCTCGAAGACGAGGGTCATGAGCGGGGGCACGCTCGCCGCGAGCGCGACGAGGGCAACCTTCCACGACCAGCGGAGCTTCACCGCGGCGACGAGGGCCACGATCACATAGAGGACGAAGACTCCCCCGTGCAGGCGGCCGAACAACCAGACGCCCTGGTCGGTGGTCTCCGTGACGTACTTGAGGAACATGCCGACCAGGAGTCCAGCCCAGGTGAAGGCCTCGACGAGGGCGACGACGGAGAAGACACGTCCGACGGTGGACGGGCGGGGGGAGGTCATGGAGGGAGTCCTGTTCGTGGGGGGTCGGTGACGACCTGGCGGGCAGGTGCGGGCAGGTGCGGGCAGGTGCGGGCAGGTGCGGGCAGGTCCGGTGAGGGGTCGGCCCGGGGGTGCGTGCGCATCCTACGGGCGAGGGCTGGGAGGTCACGGGGAGCTGCGAGGCAACGACTCCACGCCGACAAGGTTGCACGGGATGATCGACTCATGGCGACCGATCAGGACGACGACAGAGGATCCTCCGCAAGGGCGCTCCCGACCTCTCCGGCACGAACCACCGCCGACGCACCGGAGGAGAGTGGCTCAGCAAGGGACTGCGAAGCGGAGAGGGAAGAGCGAGAGCGTCGCGACATCGCAGTGCTCGTCGCGGAGATGGACGCGACGAACGGTCCCGCCGACGAGGCCGCCGTCCAACGCGCCACCGAGCTCCTGAGCTGAACGGCCAGGTACGGATCGACTGCTCGACCACGCCGAGGGGCACCTGCGACAGGTTGACGCGTGACCTGGCGTGCGGGTGATACTCGGGGCATGGAGATCGAGTACGACGACGACCCTCGACGCGTGCAGCGCGACGTCGTGCGGCGCTGGCTGTCGACCGAGGCCTACTGGGGCCGGTGGCGCGGCGACGCTGACATCGACGCGTCGCTCGACGGGTCGTGGCGCGCCGTCGGGGCGTACCGCACCGACACGGGCGAGCTGGTCGGCTGCGCACGCGCGGTGTCCGACGGGGTCGGCTTCGCCTACCTCGCCGACGTGTTCGTCGTCGCCGATGCCCGAGGTCACGGTGTCGGGACAGGACTGGTCCGGACGATGATCGACGAGGGCCCGGGTGCCCTCTTCCGGTGGACCCTGTTCACGTCCGACGCGCACGGGCTCTACGCGAAGCACGGCTTCGGACCCGCTGACGAGACCGCGATGGTGCGACCGGCGGGCAACCTCGTCGGGCGCTGAGGCGGCGCCGGTCAGCCTGCTGGTGCGCCTCGTGGGAGCCCGTCGGTCGACGGTCGAGCATCCACCGCGGGACCGCGACCTGGGCGATGACGGGCCCACGGTCCGCGCCACGGCGCAGAGGCGCGGGCTCTGACGGGCAGGACGACGGTCACCTCTCCGGTGTCACACGGCCCGGCGACGCCTCCGGAGCGCGACCGTGACGACGAGCGGCCACAGCGACTGCGCCCCCGCGACGAGGCGTTCCGTGAACCCGGTGAGCGCACCGTCGTCGGGCGTGACCTGCTGGAGCTCGGCGACGAAAACCCCCACGAGGGCGAGCAGGACGACCGAGACCGGGACGGCGACCTTCGCCGACAGCACCCCCTGCCCACCGCGGCGGGCCGCGAGCGCCGGCCACAGTCCGAGAGCCCCGAAGCCGACGGCCGCCGAGACGCCGTGCAGCTGGGGGTGGGTGTCGGAGGGGAACATCGCGACGGCGAAGGTCGCCAGACCGCCGAGCACGAGGAACGCCCGGCCCGCCACCGGGACCTCCCGCAGTCCAGACGCCGTGACGCAGTGCGCGATGCCGGTCACCGCGAGCCCAGCACCCATGACCCAGGGCGCGACCATGCCCGCGGTCGCGAGGTCGCTGATCGTGTCGCGGACCGGGTCGAAGGACGGCTGGAGCGCCTGCGACAACGTCCACCCGCCGATCATCGCGACGGGGGCGACCACCGACGAGACGAGGGCCCACCACGGGGGCCGGTGGTCGTCGGGCAGCGCGTGACGGACGGGGGACGAGGTCGCGCGAGGGGAGCCGGAGGTCATCCGACCACTATCTGCACCCACGCCCCACCCCGCGACCCCAGGCAGCACCTTCACCCTGCCCGCGCAGTCGAGGCGACCTCGTCGCGGGGCCGGATCAGGCCTCGGGCTCCTCCGCGGTGTGCGGGCGGCCGAGCGGGATGACGAGCGGGGTCTTGCTCACGGGGTCCTCGATGATCATGCAGCGCAGGCCGAAGACCTCTTCGACGAGCTCGGCGGTGATGATCTCCTCGGGGCGCCCCTGCGCGACGACGGCGCCGTCTTTCATCGCGATGAGGTGGGTCGCGTAGCGGCAGGCGTGGTTGAGGTCGTGCAGCACGGCGACGAGGGTGTGCCCGCGGCGGTTGAGGTCGCCGAAGAGCTCGAGCAGCTCGATCTGGTGCGCGATGTCGAGGAAGGTCGTCGGCTCGTCGAGGAGCAGCAGCGGGGTCTCCTGCGCGAGGACCATCGACACCCACACGCGCTGGCGCTGCCCGCCGGACAGCTCGTCGACCAGGCGGCTGGACAGCGCCGTGACCTGGGTGGCCTCGAGCGCCCGGACGACCGCCGCCTCGTCCTCGACAGACCACTGACGCAGCAGCTTCTGGTGCGGGTAGCGGCCGCGCGCGACGAGGTCGGCGACGGTGATGCCGTCGGGGGCGATCGACGTCTGCGGCAGCAGACCGAGACGACGCGCGACCTCTTTCGCCTTGTACGAGGTGATGGCCTCGCCGTCGAGCACGACCTGCCCGTCCGAGGGCTTGAGCAGCCGCGACAGCGCGCGCAGCAGCGTCGACTTGCCGCAGGCGTTCGGCCCCACGATCACGGTGAAGGAGTCGTCGGGGATCTCGACGGTCAGGCCCTTCGACACCGGGTGCTCGGAGTACCCGATGGTCACGCCCTCGGCGCGCAGGCGCGGACCCTCGTCTGCGGTGCGGCGGGCAGCCGGGCCTGTCGCGGTGGTGGTGCCGAGCACGTCGGTCGTCATCTGGGTGGTCTCTCTGCGAGGAGGGCGAGGGGTCTGGTCGGGCACGGTCTCGGTGGTCTGGTGGCGTCTCACTGCCGTCTGGCCTCTCGGGCGAGCAGCCACACGAGGTAGCAGCCGCCGACGCTCACCGTGACGACACCCACGGGCAGCTGGGTCGGGGCGAAGGCACGCTGCGCGGCGAGGTCGCTCACCACGAGCAGCAGCGCGCCGAGGACGGCCGAGGGCAGCATCGCGACCGAGGGGCTGCGGGTGAGCCGCCGGGCGAGCTGGGGTGCGGCGAGGGAGATGAAGGCGATCGGTCCGGCGGCCGCCGTGACGAGGGCCGTGAGGGCGACGCCGACCACGAGCATCGCGAGGCGCGTCGGCTCTGTGCGGACACCGAGGGCCTGCGCGGCGTCGTCACCCATCTCGAGGATCCCCATCCGGCGGCTGAGCACCACGAGGGCGGGCAGCAGCACGACGAGGATGATGGTCACCGGTGCCACCTGCGTCCACGACAGCCCGTTGAGCGAGCCTGCTCCCCAGGCCGCGGCGCTCATGGCCTTCTCGAGGTCCGCCTTGATGATCAACCACGTGTTGACCGAGGCGAGCACGGCGCTGATGGCGATCCCGACGATGATGAGCCTGAAGCCCTGGGCGCCGCCGCGGTAGGCGAGGGCGTAGACGAGGCCCGCTGTCACCAGACCACCGACCATCGCGCCGGCGGCGATGTCGTAGTACGAGCCGCCGAGCAGCAGGATCACGACGAGCGCCCCGGTGTACGCGCCGGTGTTGAAGCCGATGATGTCGGGGCTGCCGAGCGGGTTGCGCGTCATGGACTGGAAGATCGCCCCGCTCGCCCCGAGGGCCGCGCCGAGCAGCAGGGCGAGCAGCACGCGCGGCAGCCGCCAGTCGACGACGACCATGCGGACCACCGTCGTCGTCTCGCCGAAGAGCGCCTGCAGGACGTCGGGGACGGACACCTGGTAGTCGCCGACACCGAGGGCGACGAGGCCGACGCCGAGGGCGAGGACGCCCAGGGCAGCGAGCACGACGAGGGTGCGCAGGTCCACCCGGCCGGAGAACCGCCCGCGGGCGAGCCGCAGGGTCCAGGTGGCCCGCCCGGTGCTCACGCGTCGAGAGCTCCCAGACCCGCGCGGCGCCGGCGCCTGCGCACCACGCGGGGTCCGCGCAGTCGGAGGGCTGGAAGGTCTCGGCGGGGTCCCGAGCTCGGCGCTCACAGCCCGCTCACCTTCCGTCGTCGGACGAGCCAGATGAGCACTGGGGCACCGACGAAAGCCGTGACGATGCCGACCTGGAGCTCGCCGGGGCGCAGCACCACGCGGCCGAGGACGTCGGAGACGAGCAGCAGGGTCGGCGCCATGACGAGGGTGTACGGCATGATCCAGCGCTGGTCGGGGCCGACGAACCAGCGGGCGACGTGCGGGACCATGAGCCCGACGAAGC
>Ga0308163_10004284_pt1 | contig 11415 bp, 10 predicted proteins | sample PhyTR1_FD_201037 | JGI IMG/M metagenome (GOLD analysis project Ga0308163, IMG submission 201037) | Phyllosphere microbial communities from UC Gill Tract Community Farm, Albany, California, United States - DLSLT.R1 | ecosystem: Host-associated > Plants > Phyllosphere > Unclassified | place: USA... | reverse complement strand
CAGGGCTTGCAGGCGTTCGCCGTTGGAAGGGTGGGAGTCGGTCGGGTGTGGTTGGTGAATGTCCAGTGCGTCAGGCGGCAGTTGCAAGGCTTGTTCGCGTAATGCAATCAGCACGCCCTGGGTCAGGTCTGCGGTCGACGCCGTCTCGCACAGCGTGATCAACGCGTCCTCGAGGTGCGGCTGCAACACCGAAACGCGCAGCAAGGCCGAGGCTGCCGCCCCATTACCCGCCAACCGCGCGCCGGCGGCATCGGCCAGCAGTTCGCGCTCGCGACTCCAGTGGTTCACCGCGTGGTCGAAGCGCTGTATGAAAAACGCTCCGAACAGAAATGATGGACGCATCAGCCAACCTTGGATCAAATCACTGGCCAGCAATGTTTCTTGCAGCGCCTCCAGGCTGCGATTGACCCCATCGTAGATCGGCAGAAAGCGCAGGCTGTACTCTGTGTCCTGCCCCACAAAGTGCGCCAGCTCATGGCCAATCACGGCATTGATTTCCGCCGGATTCAGCAGCCCCAGATACGGCAACGGCACATGCAACGTCCGCCCATGCAGCGAGGTGTGCGCCGGCAGCAATGTGGCGTCGCTGGACGTGACGTAAAAGCCTTGGGCCAAGCTCACCACGATATGGTCGGGCGGCAAAGCACCGAGCCGCCCCGCCAATTCACTCACCAGGCGCCATAAACCTGGAGCCTGTACGGGCGCAACTTCCCGCGCGAAAATCTCCATGGGCGCCGGCGTGAACATCACCAGCATGTGGCGCAATTGCCGCAGCAGCAGCCAGATGGAATACAGGCAGAACGCCGCAACCACCCCCAGCACCGCCATCAGCTTGACTTCACCACTGCCCAACCGGCCTACATGCCACATCCCCAAGCCTTCGAAGCACAAGGCTAGCGCCACTGCCGCCGCCATCGCCACCACATGGCTCACCAGCCCATAAGGCAACAACCGACTGCCTTGGGTGAACACACGTAGTAATGTTTCTCGCGATTGCAACGCCTGTCGCCCCGCCCAGTGCGTCCCGGCCAACGCCGCCAGGCCGATCACCGCCGCCAGCAAACCGAACCCCACCACCCACGGCGCCAACCCGCGCATCGCCCGATTCACCTGATGAGCCGTGGGTAACTCCGCCTCGATCTTTTCCAGACGTGAGAGCGCCAACTGCACGCTGATCTTCTCATTCGGCAGATCGACACTGGCCGTAGGGTTCCTCGCCGCCAGCGCCCGCAGTTGCTGTTTCGCAATGCTCACATTGCTGTGGTAATCGATCATCGCATTGCTCATCTCCTCCGCACGCTGCCGCTCCCAGTTACCCAGGGCAGCCAACAGCAGCGGGAAAATCACCAAAAGGGCGACGAGTTTTAGAGCGTTCATGGGAATCCGTTCGTGACGCTGGGGGATGTTGGTTATACCGAAAAGGGTTGGGGGTGGGCAAAGTGCTTTTGGCGGTCACCTCGCTGACCGAGGCCCTTATGCATATCGATCAGCAGTCCTCACGGCCGGATATCTGAAAAAGCAGGAATTGCCAAACGCCAACGGGCTTCCTCTTCATTTCTTTTAGTCGACATTGCGCGAGCTATTGATGCTGTAACCGGTGCTATCCGTAGGCAGCTTCTTCCTGGCGAATCCGTTGATAACGATGTAAAGCAATGGACCAATCGATACGAAGACTGCCGTTATTAGAAAGTAAGGCACAAGAGAGACCGCAGATCGGCCTTTGGACCGAGCGTCTCGATACATCCAGATGCAGGCGAGGACGCCGAGCAGGTAAAGGTCAATAACTACTTGGGCAGTGTCCGGGCTGGATATTAACTCCCGGCCGAAGTCGATCAGCGATTGATCGGCAACGAACATAGTACCCGCTGTATACATTGAAAAAATCACCAACGTGGAAAGCGAGAGGTAGGGTCTGTTCATTTGTCCTCCTTGAGCAACAAGCGATGATCAACGCTGACAAGGTAGTGATATTGTCACGACGAGATCAATGACCTCACAGGTCATGGACTCAGCCAACTCGCGCCGTCAGAGTCGAACAATGAGCCCCCGATCTTTTTCTCGAACGACACCCTCCATCACCGCAAGTGAGCAGTTGCGGCAACTGCGACGTCAGGCGAAATTGAGCCAACTCGACCTCGCCTTGATGTCGGGTATTTCTCAGCGCCATCTCAGCTGCATTGAGACAGGGCGCGCCAAGCCAAGCCCCGGCACCCTGCATAACGTACTTATGGCACTCAATGCGCCTCTAGAGCTCTGCAACAGTGTCTTTCTCGCCAGTGGTTACGCACCGCGCTACGAAGCGACACCTCTTTCCTCGCCAAGCATGGAGGCCGTTCGTGACGCTATTACTCATCTCCTTCATGCCAACAACCCCGCACCGGCGATTGTCTTGGGGAGTCAGTGGGAGATATTGGCCGCCAACGCCAGCGCTGGAGTGTTGTTCGAACTGGTCGGCTTGAGTACCAATGCGGCGATTGGCCTAAATCTTTTGGTAACGCTGCTGGAGCCTGGAGGGTTGGGCGATCATCTGAGCAATGCCGAGGAAATCAGATTGATTGCCTGGCAAAGGGCAGCTAGAGAGGCCCTGAGCAACCCAGGGCTCGCGACGCTTCTGAAAAGCCTCCCCGCGCCTCAAGAGGCTTCCACTTTGGCAAACGAACCGCCTCCGTTAGTGCTGACACGTATCGACTCAAGGCAGGGGGAACTGAAATTCATGTCAACTTTCACAACATTTGGCATGCCTCTCGACATTACTATGGAGTCGCTGCGTATTGAGCATCTGATTCCTGCCGATGCGAGAACCTGGGAAGTCATGGGCCGAGGCTATGAACAATTGAAACGCTGATGCCCCTTATCTTCGGTTCAATACATTCTAGGGGTTGTTCGCGAGACGCTTAGTGCGCCAGTAAAAGCGAGGTCAGACCCCTTTTTTCTCCGCGGTTAGGTGCGCTTTCCGCCATTGTCCCGGTGGTAGCGAAAGAAAACCGATTCAAAAATGAGTGTGGACGTTTTGTGGACTTTTTGACGAAAACGAGACATAGGATTTTCGCCGTTTCCCAAACCCCAGAAACCACAAAGCCCCGCATTGCGGGGCTTTGAGATATGGTGCGGCACCAGACGAACGGTAGCATTCGGCGCAGCTAGGTTTTCTGTGGGTCTGGTAGTCGGTGGAAAACTAGGCATACCCCTACCTATAGCTATAAATGAATCAGTTAAATATGGATTTTAGCGGAATCGAACTTGGGATGAAACGTTGCCTCAAAGCTAATTCAGAATAGCGTGTCGTGCTGAAATGGCTCGGTCGTCTCTCTCAAATTTACAATCTCAATAGGGCATCCAAAAATAATGAAATCGTCAATATGCAGTGGGGGAACGCTGGATGGAATTGTATTTTTCTTAACTCCTTCTCGTAACTCCATCAACAGCCGCCCTAGGACATTTGCACCAACTAACCTACTATCGTCTTCTGGAACAGCTCCCCAGAACATATCGGTTCGAGACTGTTCTACAATAGGGGAGTCGCCAGTTTCAAGCAGGAGGGATGAGAATTTTGACCAGTTCTGTAATAATTTTGCAGATAAGCACCATCGCATAATACGTACTCTTACGCGCATCCAGTCAGGACGTGATTGTTCTCGGAACGGTTTGCTTCGCATTTTTGCCGTCATCGGACTTGTTTGCGAGACTATTAATTTTTGTATATCTGGTAGATGAGGGAAGCGGCAGGCCTGATAGAGAGCTTCCGATGTTAGAATTTTGGTTCCATTTATAATAATAGGGAAACCGCCAGCCATATTGGATAGGCCGCCGAATTTCTCTTGCGTTTTAAGGAACACAATGCTCCGACCTCTCTCATAGGTACGGATTGCTACTTTCCCCATCATGTTCTCCCTACAATGCTTCGAATGCTCGCTCCACAGCCGCATCAGCGTTGGTCGACCTAGGGAACAAAGGGTACCACGGATCGCCCGCCCATAGCGCTAGAGGTGCATTGTTTGGGCAGTTTCTATACGTCACAAACATAGAGCCAAAGCCAAGAGTTTCTAATATGCTGAATCCCAACGGTCTATGAGGGATCTTCAGATTGGGGCATATAGTTCTTATATGCATTCCCTTTATCAAAAATTCTTGCTCTAGCAAGTGACGTCCAGATTCGGACGTGAAAAACTGTAAACTACCAATGCTGCCTGGTTGTCGGTATACGGGTTGATATTTCATTCCTTGGATGTAGTTGGTAACACTTTCATCTTGAGGTGCACATGTTGGCCGTAAAACATCGGATGAATACATGTAGCGTTTTCTATCCTCCGGGTATATGTGCTGCAACCAATTTATGGTTATATTTTTTCCACTTTCCTTTATGACTTCATTAAGCTTTTTGTTAGTGTTGTATTCGCCATATTTGTGTAAGCTTATGATCGTCATGAACAGCGTGGCGCGAGATGGTGCGTTGTTTTTTATCCACTTCGATACATCATTGGTTACGCGTGATCCGGAGAATAAACCATCGTCTATGTACCAATATACGCTCGCCGTATTGGAGTTTATTAGGGGCGTAACACCAAGTTTTGAAGTAATAAGTTTGGACAAGATTCCCACAAACTCATGTTGGCTATTTCCACCTTCCTGGATATCCAGTAACGATACCGTGCTCCAGTATTTTGCAGGGTCTGGTCCAGCAAATTTACTGTGGTTAATCAGTTGCAGAAAAATGTCTTCTATGCGTTTTTTCGAGAAGTATGTTTTTTTAAGTATGTGTACTATTTCACTAAGTAGTGGGAGTTGCTTTTCTGGCTCAAACTGATTTATCCATTTCTCAACATGGGCGTAATCGATAGGCTTGATTTTCCCCTTGCGATAATCACCTATCGTTTCTAATAGTTCTGTAATTAACCCTTCCCGAGCGGCCATAAAAAATCCCTTTAAAATTAGTGAGATTTCAGATTGCCACTATTGCGTGCGTTTGAGAAGCCCGTTGGATCTAGTACCTTAGTCTGAGCCTACGAGTGGCTTAAATCTCTTGGGAGCTTCCATCTCCCCCCCGCTGACGTCTTGCATACTATTCGGCAATGGGCTGATGCCGACTCCTTCTTAGCTTGGGCCAAATGGCGCTCCAATAATTGAATAAAGCCGATCTGTTTTCATGGTCTACATTTCTCGATGCGATAGTAAAAATTGCACCTATGGATGTGGATTCCAGGTCGAGAGTGGCCCCCTCTCAGGATGAAGACAAAAGAAATCTCGAAGCTGCAGTGAAGCATCCATAACGAATCGTGCCGGTTCACCAAGCGACAAATAAGCTGTCTTCCACGACCAGTGGCTGTTTACGTTATCTACTCGATCGTAAAAAACGGGTAGACTACCCGTTCTTTTTCATGGATTGAATGTTATGCATCTCGTCACCACCCGCGATGCCGCGAGGCTCACAGGTCTCTCAACAGATCAGCTTCGAGAGTGGACGAGTCGTAGGGCCTTGATTCCAGCGGACATCAAACCCAAGGGGCATGGCTCTCCCGCCCAATATTCCTGGCAAACAATACTCCTGCTGCGTTTGGCAGTGACACTCCGAGAGCGCTTCAGGCTGGAGCTACAAGCCCACCAACAGCTGTTCTTCAGTTTGGGAAATGGTTTGAGAAAGAGGTCCTTTCTCTCGCTTTGGGGGCAGTCGTTGGTATTGCAGGGTGGAGATACATGGTGCTTGCAGGACTCAACAGACAACGGCCATCCAGCAGACGCCTTTATCGTGTTGAGGCTTGATTCGCATCTGCAAATTCTCTCTGATGATTTTTCCATGTCGCCACCGATCCCCACCGCACAATTTCCCCTTTTTCCTGCTACTGGCGTAACTAGCGATTCCGCGGTCGCTTTTGGGCGCCGCAGATGAACTACTTAATTATTCATATCCCATCGTATCGAGTCTGTTTGACATGAGCAGTTCTGCCTTTAAGAAGGCACTCACGGCAACCGGCTATTTACTACCCGACGGCAAAGCTGCTCCGGGACTAGTGTTTGCAGGCCACGAGAAGGATGCTCGAGTTCGCCCTTTGCTGTCCGCGAGTAGAACAGGGCTGAGTGCGGATGCCGTCTTCTCCGCTCAAAAAGCGCCAACAGCAATATTCAAAGATGCGGGTAGCGAGCAACCTTCGGAAATTGATATCGGCCGTTGGCATGAGGCCGCTTGGAACCTCGGTCTGGCCCCGTTGCTATGGATCGTTACTCCCACCGATGTCCGTCTGTATGATTGCTTTGCTTCCCCGCAACGAGAAACTGATGGCCAAGTGACCGCTGCGCCGTTAGGTGTGTTTGCGCTGGATGCTGAAGAGCGACTGAGTGAGCTTGACTCTATGTGTGGCCGCCACGCCACGGAAACCGGTGCTTTCTGGTCAAGTGACATCGGAAAGACAATCGATCGCCGGCATCGTGTTGATCGCGAGCTCCTTGCCGAAATCAAGGCATTGGAAGAGCATTTGACGCGCTTGCCCCCGGCCTACGGTCCGGCGCTGGAGGATGAGCGTGCAGAAGCACAAGCGGCGCGCGACTTTGCACAGCGCTTGATTGGCCGCTGTATCTTCACTTCGTACCTGCTCGATCGCGCTATAGCCCAACCTTTTCTACCTGCAGGTATGCCTGCCCAGATCACCAATATGTTCGCGACCGATGAGCGTGCGTTCGAGCTATTCGATTGGTTGCGCGCTACGTTCAATGGTGATTTGTTTCCGATGGATGACCCAGGGGCAGAGCACCATCGTTTGGGCGAGGCTCATCTAGCGCTGTTACGCGATTTTACCGAAGGGTGTAGTCTTGTTTCCGGTCAAAGACGGCTGTTCCAGTTCCGTTACGATGTTATTCCCGTTGATCTGATAAGTTCGATTTATCAGCAGTTTGCACGCTCTAGCGCTGCCGACCAAGCAGATGATCAAGGACTTCACTACACTCCTATTGAGTTAGTGCATTTGACACTTGATCCAGTATTCGAGGCGCTACCTGCCACTGCTCGTATCATAGATCCTACTTGTGGATCTGGAGCCTTTCTGGTTGAGGCTTTCAGGCGTCTTGTGTGGAAAAACACACAAGGCAAGCCTGCTAGCAGAGCGTTAGTTCGCGAAATACTTTATAAGCGCTTGTATGGCATTGATATAAACCGATCTGCGTTAGGTATTGCTGCATTTAGCCTTTATCTGGCGGCACTTGAACTAGACGAAGAGCCTGTTTCGGATATTGCCGATCTGAAGTTTCATCGGTTAATAGGCAGCACATTGTTCGAGGCGGATACAGTACAAGATGAGTTGCCAGCATTAATAACCGAACGCTATTTTGATGCGGTTGTCGGCAACCCCCCTTGGACATTTGTGCGCCAGGAGCAACCTCGCGCTAAACGCAGGCTGGGGAAAGAGGAAACGGCACGCCCACGTCGCAGCCCCGATCAGGAGTTCTTGTGGGTAGCCTCGCGCCTGGCTGGAGAGCATGGCCGAATTGGCATGATAATGAAGGCATCGCCTTTCTTTTCAAAGGATCCATATGCCATCGATGCACGCCAGGCCCTGTTCAGTCATCTGACACCCGTTGCATTGGTCAACCTGTCTGCGCTGCGAAAGGAGGGATTATTTCCTGACGCAAGTGGGCCCGCTTTGTTGTTTTTTGCACGGTGCGCGCTGGCGGGTACAGAGAGCAGTTTGATGATCGGTTCTATTCCATGGACGCCAGACTTTAAACGCAACGGAGTTTTTCATGTAGGGCCGGGTGAGTTCAGAAGCTTGCCGCTGAAACGAGCCTTGCAGACGCCCGCCATGTTAAAGGCTGCAACTTTCGGTACTGCGCGTGATGGCTGGCTGATCGAAAAATTAGAGCGTCGCTTTCCTACGTTGGATGAGTCTCTAAATAATGCAGGTTTGTTAAAGCTAGAAACTCGAGGCCAAGGTTTCCAAGTCAAGGGTGCTAATGCATTACCGGCACCTGATGAATACTTTAAGCTTCGAGTGTTAACTGCAGATACTTTCACTCCGTTTCGGATCAAGTCTGACTCATTGTCGGTATTTAGGCATCTGACGCTTCATCGATCACGCCGTCCCAGTATTTTCAAAGGACCTTTAGTTGTTTGTCCAAAGGGAAGTGCTAACTATGGGGTGGAAGTTGGTCGTTACAGCGCCGCGGTCTGCACAAACGACGTACTGTATACCGAGAGTTTTTATGGTATTTCGTTTTCGGATAACGACGAGAAATGGGCATATGTTCTCACGGCCATCCTCAACTCGAGCCTGACGACCTTTCAGTTGGCATTCGGCGGTGCCGCGTGGGGATTAGAGCGGCCGACGGTCGAGCCGAACGATGTGTTAGCTATTCGAGTCCCTGACCTCAGAACAGCTGATAGCGCGGATTTGGCTGCAGTGGTAAAAGCTGAGCGTAACGTAGCTGCTAATCCAGATGACCCAGAGGCGCTAGAAGCACTCGATCAGGCGGTATTTGATCTGTACGAGTTGGAGCGTGATGAAACAGTGATTGCTCGTGAGAGTATTATTCGCGCTCGGATGCTTCTTCTTGAAGGTCGTGCGCAGCGTCTTGCATTCGTAAAAACGCCGGATGTTGCTGCGCTAACCGCTTATGCAGGCGAAGTCATACGGGTCGTTAATGCATTCCTTCGAGCAAAACGAGTGCGCCATTTGGAGGCTGTGGTCTATTCGCGCAGAATCGTGGCCGGAAACATCGTTGATGGGATTCCCGGTATTACTGCCGTCAAGTTCATGATGGTGCCAGGTGCTGCAACAGATGAGCCAATTGTGCATCTAGGAGATAACACAGACATGGAACGGCTGGGTGCTGTGCTGCGTGGACAAAACAAATTAGATGTCCCGCCTTATTTAAATGAGCGTCGGCAACTACGCATTTACGGTGACAACGAATTGTTGGTTCTCAAGCCTTCCGAGGTTCGCTATTGGATGCGTACCACCGGACTCAATGACGCAGACGTCATTTTGGCGGACCATTGGATGAAGGATCGCCATGCAGTTCATTCCTGATACACCAGTGGGGCGTCCTTCACTTGATCTTTCAGAAGATGAAATTGCGATTGTTTCAGATCTTCTGTGCCTCGGCTCTACGGAAGCCCACACATATGTGACGGCCGGTATGCTTGAAGTTCCTATCACTACATTAGTGAAAAAAGCAATGCGTCGAGTGAAACGTCAACTCTCGCTCACCAACCTAGAGATCATGGGGGAGCATGAGCTATTAGATGTCGATAGTTCCTCGACAGATGTGCAGGGGCGAATCGATATTATCTTTAAGTTCCTACATCAGTTTGGTGATGAGGGAGCCTATGTCGGTGTTGAGTGCAAGCGCGTTGCTGATAACGAGCCTACGCTAAATCAACGCTATGTCACTCAAGGAGTCGACCGCTTCGCTTCTGGGAGGTATGCAGCAGGACACCACTGGGGTGTCATGCTCGGCTACGTCATCAAGCAGCCAATGGTCAGACTTGTAAAAAGTATCGACAAGCATTTACGCAAAGGTCATGGCGAGGCTGCTAGTTTGAATGCCACTCCCATCCATCCTAATTGCCTAGATATGTACGCCAGCGTCTTACAGCAGGCTGGCTGCGCTCATCAGATCAGTCTGATGCATATATTCGTCGACATGACTTCAGCCGCCAATACAGCATAATAAATAAAGTTGTTGAAATTTGTGCTTTTGATCAGAAGCCATGAATAGCTAAATCTATCAGCTAGCGGGCGCGCTGGAGTTCAAACTGGCCAATTGAGGGCTGAGCGGTCTACAGCTTTCTAGCTACTGAATCGCTCTCAGTTTGCCATTTACTATTGTCTGTATCGACAGAGCTGTAGCAGGAGGTTTCACTCATTGCATGCCGAAAAGAGTGCTCATATGTTTGAGCTCTTTTTTCCAAGGCGGACGGCTATCAACTGGATGGTTAGCCGGTAGTAATCTCGCGTTGCTTCTTTTTGATTACCCATCCTGTGATTCAGAAACCATGTGAGATGTTTTCGCTGCCAAGTCCACGAATTTTCTCGTCCCCAGCGCTCCGAAATTGCACTTTGGATAATCTTGGCCTGTTGAGTATGGCGCTGACGGGTAGCATTTGATCTGGTGAGTACGCCAGTCATGAACAGCTCCATGTCGAAAGGCTTACTCATGTTCGACCCCCAATGTAAGCCGAAACCACGTCGATACGCTTGTGCCCCAGTTCGTGACTAATCTGCACTCGGGCCTGCTTATCGAGGGGGCTGTCGAGCCGATGGCAGATCCCCCCGTTGAGAGGGGCGGGATGATGAGTGATCTGCTTAAAGCGTTCGCACGCATAGGCCGCTCGGAGCTCGTGAAAGCCTTTGAGGCCTTGCTTTTTGAGAATATCTCGAGCGGAACGGATGGTGCGCTGTAGGAAATCTACGTAGCTTTCGGTCGGGGCCAGCAGGTTGTGGCTACCGTTAGGTGAGACTTGATGGGCGAACGCCAAAGCCTCACGAATGTTATCGTTTACTGCAATCCAGCGAGGGGTGGACGCGCTCGAACGGCCGCCTTTGGTGCCATCCTGAATGTTGATCTTGCCGTAGTGTTCGTCCTCACGTTTTAAGCGCGGTAAGTCGGCCAAAATGGCCTCGCGCAAGCGCATGCCGGCGGCTCGCGCCAACTGAGCGATGGCGGCGGCGCGTGACATTTGGTGTTCGCAGAGTACGTCGACGACCCGTTTCACCTGTTTGCGGTCTTGGCCTTGCGGCACCGATTGACGAACACTGGTGCGCCGCATTCCCAACGCCTTGCTCGGACTCACGACCTTCACATATTGATCACCGCGAAGCGCAGCCAGGGTCCGGTTCACGCTGGACAATCGGTTTTGCGCGGTGGCGATGCCTATAGCGCTTTGTTCAACTTGCTGACGCAGATATTCGGTGTAGCCCAGCAAGGTCTGCCGATCAATTTGTCGCAGATCGTTAAATCCTGGGCCATCCTCCGACCGACACCACCGAACAAACGCCTGCCAGCGATCACTGTGCGCCTTGACCGTGCCGTAATGTCCGCAGCCAAATAGATCTTTCAGCGCTTGCGGCCCGGCATAGCTCAGTTGCCGGCCATAGCCAAAATTGCGCCCGTCACGTTTACCTACTAGTAGTGCCATTTTCGAACTCCTCTCGAAGCCAAAACTTATAAAACCTTCCCCACGTCATCCCGCCAAGAATGTTAAGTGTTATCAGGGATCAAGGCCCCTGCGACCTGTGAAGGTTGTCCACTAACGCGGGACTGGCGGCTCTTTACGACCGGGAGCTTGGGCATCTCATGATCTGGCCTCCTGAGCACTTCCGAGGAAGTGGGCGGGTGGAGGCTGCACTGGCTGACGAGACCGGTGCCGCGAGATCCTGAGTCAGGTGAAGGCAGTGATGCGATGACCGGGGCATGCCTGACTGTCAG
>Ga0308163_10004283_pt1 | contig 11418 bp, 7 predicted proteins | sample PhyTR1_FD_201037 | JGI IMG/M metagenome (GOLD analysis project Ga0308163, IMG submission 201037) | Phyllosphere microbial communities from UC Gill Tract Community Farm, Albany, California, United States - DLSLT.R1 | ecosystem: Host-associated > Plants > Phyllosphere > Unclassified | place: USA... | reverse complement strand
GCGGCCGCATCCAGCCGATGCACCAGATGAACCGCGTCTTCACGACGTCGAACACCAAGGGGCGCGGCAGCATGGACGGGCTGTATCAGGCCAGCGAGGAGATGACCGAGGCCACGCGTCGACGTCTTACGCAGTGGGTCGAGATGGACTATCAGAGCAAGGAGGAGGACGAGGCCGTCCTCGAGGAGAACTTCGACGGCATCGACGAGTTCGCCGTCGACTGCATCACCTCGATCGCCGCGACGATCCGAGAGGAGTACAAGGGCGCGAAGATGTCCCAGAGCTGCTCGATCACGGACCAGATCGAGACGGCGCGCCGCTACGTCTTCGTGACGCGCAACATCAAGGACGAAGCCATGCGCAAGCTGGTGCTGGCCGACTGCGTCCGCATGATCATCAGCAACCGGGCCAACGAGGCCGACAAGATGCTGATCGAGTCGACCGCCGCGACCAAGATCGGCGTGGACATCGTCAATCACGGGACTCCGTTCCTCGAACCGACAGCCGCTACGGCCCTGGCCGCCTGACACCGGCCGTCGCGAGCACATCAGAAACAACAGGAGCGTCCCATGGGCATGATAACCGTCGTCCAGAAGGGTCGTCGACAGGTGGTGACCGACACCTTCGGCCGTCCGTTCATGGATGTGCCGGTGGCGGAGCGCCGGCGCTGCATCACCGGCCATCACCTCCGGCACGTGATCGAGGGTATCGTCCGCGGCATCACGGCCAAGGAGATCGCGCACTACTACGGTGGATCCGGTGCAGCCACCACGGAGCACATGATGCTGCTGCCCCGGCTGCCGCAGAACTGGCTCTTCACCGTACGCGAGCAGTATACGGTGCTGGGCTATGCGGTGCACGAGATCTGCCATCAGCTCTATACCGAGTTCGGGATCATGGAGAGGATCTTTCCCGGACTGAACGAGCCCCACTTCAAGCCGACAAATCCACAGAAGCACCTCAAGGCGTTCTGGAACGCCGTCGAGGATTACCGGATCGAGAAGATCTGCCGCACCCTCTTTCCGGGCTTCCCCAACTACATCGACGTGACGAGGGACCACTCGGCACGCAAGTTCCTCCAGCGGGTGGAGAACGGCGAGTACACGGCCGCGAACCTGTCGAATCCGTTCTTCCTCGGCGCGGTCGCGGTCACCTGGAACGGCGCGGAACTCAACCGCTACCGTACGCAGGCACCGTCGCTGGCACTGGCTGCGATCAACCCGAAGCTGCGCGACTGGGTGATGAGCTGGTCACCGGACCTTGCGAAGGTCTCCATCGTGATGGACTCGCTCGATCTCGCGCAGCAGATGGTGGACGATCTGTACAAGCAGATGGAGGATCGTTCGGCTCCCCAGAAGCCGCCGGAAAGCGACGAACCGCAGCAGGACGAAAATTCGCAACCCGACGATCAGAACGACGACCAGTCCGACGACAGTCAGGACAACGACCAACAGCCCGATGACCAGCAGTCCGATGACCAGCAGTCGGATGACCAGCAGTCGGATGACCAGCAGTCCGACGGGCAGGATCAGGACGCTCCCGGCGACGACGAAGGCGACATTCCGGGCACCACCAGCGCGGATGACGATCGCGCCGGCAAAACAGGCACCGGACCGGTCGACGACGATGCGAAGCCGGAAGACACGGACAAGCAGGCCGACCCGGACGCCGCCGACACGACGGAAGACGGAAGGGATATCAAGGACGGCGACGAGCCTGAAACCCGAAACGACGAAGATCACGGTGACGAAGATCACGGTGACGAAGAGCGCCTCGATCCCGCAGAAGACGATGCCAATGGCGCGACCGGCCCCGAGACGGATGGCAAGGGTGACGACGAGACCGGCGGAAAACAGGATCAGGCGACGACCGGCGAGGATGCAGAAGACACCGATGACGGTGCGAAGGCGGATTCCGGGGACGAGGTCGGCGACGAACCGACCGAACGCAATGACGAACCCGCCGAGCACGATGACCAGGACGGTGACGACCAGGCTGACGAAGATCAGCCCGCAGACGGCAATGAAGCCGAAGACAACGACTCGGACGACTCGGCAGAAGATCGTGGTCAGCAGGCCGACGGTCCCGGATCCGACGATGCACAGGCGGGTCCGGACAGCGCAGAGCTCGACGACGCGATAGCCGACGACACCGCTGCAGGCGGCCAGGACGATGCGGAATCCCAGAAGCCCGACATCTCGTCGCAGGGCGGCACGGACCCGTCGCCCGCGACCAACGACGCGCAGGACGTCGGCCAGGGGGATGACCCTGGCGGAAATACGACCGACGACACGGACGCCGCTCCGACACCTCTCCAGGGAGGCGGTGGCGCGGGTGGAAAGCAGGCGCCGACGTCGACAGACGTCGAGTCGTCCGAGGACGGCCAGGCCACCGAAGGCGGTGCCGGAACCGGCGCACCCGACGGCACCTTCCAGCCGGAGGAGCCCGAAGACCTCAGCAAGAGGGATCTGGAGTTCGACGACGGTGACGGCAACGGCGATGAGGGAAACCAGAAGCCCCAGCGTCCCGGACTCGATCTCGAGAAGGATGATGACGAGGGCGACCCGGAAGCCGCAGATCTCGACATCGACGATATCCGGAAGGCGCTGGACAAGGTCGAGGACCCCGAGGCGGAAGATCCGGCCACCGTCAGCCCCGAGGACATCGGCCAGTCTCAGGACCCCAAAGGGGAAACCGAGCAGCAGCGCAACCTGCGCCGCGATGCGGTAACGAAGGCAGGTGCTGAGCGCTATGCCGCGCTGAGAGCGTCTCTCGGCGGCCCGGCGATGAGGTCGGCCGGGATCGTCCGTCGGATGCTACAGTCGCGCAGTACGACCCGGATAGCTCGTGGTCGGGAAGAGGGTGATCTCGACTTCGAGCGGGTGGTCGGAATGGCGCTCGGCGACAGTTCGATCTACCGCCAGATGACCAGGAAGATCCAGGTCAATACGGCGATCTCTCTGCTGCTCGACAACTCCTACTCGATGGACGGTCACGCGCTGGCCGTCTGCCAGCAGACCGCGATCGTCCTCGACCAGTCGGTGACGGGCACAAGGACGGCTATCGAGATCACGGGATTCACGAGCGAGTTCCTGACCGGCAAGGTGCGCCTCTACCAGTACCGGACCTTCGAGCAGAAGGGGAACGCGGCCGCCGCCTCCCTCGGGAACATGACCAAGGTGCAGAAGGGCGGGACTCCCGTCGCCGTACCGATCTACGACGCCGTCAGGCGCCTCACGCCCCGGCCCGAGGAGCGCAAGCTCATGATCATCGTGTCCGACGGCGAGGCCGAGGATCCGTCGCAGTCGGCCGATGCCTATGCGATCGCGGAATCCATGGGGATCACCGTGGTCGGAATATCGATCGGCTCGCCCCAGAACCTGACCGCGATGCGCCAATGGTGCAGGATCGCGCACGGCATCGCCGACATCGAGGAGCTTCCACAGGCCCTCACCCAGATTGTCCAGGAGATACTCAGATGAAGATAGTGCACTTCATGACCATCGACGTGGGCACCGGTCCGGTCTCGCTCGTCGAGATCAGGACGGGCACCGAGCATGCCATGCTTCGGATCGTGCACAACGCCGTGTTCGACGCAGTGCGCACGGTCGATCCCGAGACGACGAAGACCTACGTCGCCGGAATCAGGGGCGCGCGCTACATGCAGGATGTTGTCGTGCCTGCGCACGAGGCCCGCATCGGCGACGAGATCGCCCGGTGGATCGCGCGGTTCGGCACCACCACGTTCTGCATACGCTGGGAGCAGGGGAGGTTCGGCAAGGTTCTCTCCAGCCGCGCCGAGATGGAGCAGTACGATGCCGCGAACGCGGGGCTGACCGCGCCCGCGGTACCACGACGCAGTCAGCGGATCATGGCATGAGCCGCGGTCCGGACAACAGGGAAGAATAGCCGATGTGGATGGTACTGCACGTCGACGAGGCGGTATACACCGAATACGACCAGCTTCTGCATGCAAGGGTCAGCATCGTCGATCGAAGCGGCCGGTGCGTGATGCGCCCCCGCAGGATAGACGCACTGGCCGCGGAGGGCATCGTTCCGCCCATCGCGAGCGATCGCGCGACGCCGATAACCTTCGACTTCCTTTCCGAGGTGTGTCGCGACCATGCGCCCGCGATCCATGCGCGCTACGTCGCGCCCCTTGCCCGATATCCCGCGATGAGGGGAGACAGCGAGGAGGTGGAAAAGGCAGGAGTGCTGAGCGAGCTTCGCTTTCCCCTGAAGGTCGCACGGTCGGAGCGGATATTCGCCTGATGCGATAGCCCTTGGCCTATCAGTCGGGTCCATCCTATAATGAGCGCATGGCTAAAAAACCCTCCGCGCCGGCCAAGAAGGCCTTCCAGCACAAAGATGGCATGGGGTCGCTGTTCTACGACGCGCCCGGTGCCCCCACCATGAGCGGCAGCTTCAGTCTGGGAGGCGTCACGTACGACGTCACCGCGGAACCGGCCAACGACAAGAACAAGAAGGAGTATCTCCGGATCACCGCCGAGGGCGTGTCCGGGGCGCTCTACGACAACGAGAATCCCACGTCCGACAAGAGCCCGGTGAAGACCGGTCCGATCGAGGTCGCGAGGCAGAAGAAGCGCGTCGCGGCATGGATCAAGCAGACCCAGAGCGGCGAGAACGCGGGGCAGGACTACATGTCCCTCTCCATCTCGGACATCCGCCAGGCGAGCTGACCTCCGCCGGCGTCCCAGACGCAGCCAATCCCCGGACACGGACGCGGACCGTCCTCCGCGAGGCGCCTCGATCGCGCCGCCACCAGGCGGCCCGATCGGGGCGTCTCGTCGTATGGGGCTCAGAGATTCGACCGTGCACGCGCACGCATATCCACATCATCCCGGAAGGCATGACCATGCTACACCAGTTCGACGCCGCACAGACGCGCAGCACAGCCGTCAGGGCGCAGACAACCGAGCCCGAGGAGTTCCGCTGGCTCTACGAGAACGGCATGACCGTCGACCTCTTCGCCGGCGGCGGCGGAGCGAGCGTCGGCATCGAGAAGGCTCTCGGCCGCCCGGTGTCGCTGGCGCTCAACCACAATCCCTATGCGGTCGCGCTGCATGCCGTGAATCATCCGATGACCAGGCACATCTGCCAGGACATCGAGACGGCGGACCCTCTGGAATCGACCCGCGGACGTCCCGTGTTCCTGCTGTGGGCAAGCCCGAGCTGCACGCAGTTCTCGCGCAGCCGTCGCGCGCTTCCAGCCGACCGCCAGCTGCGAGAGATGGGATGGCGCGTAATCGACTGGGTGAAGGCCACGCGTCCGGTCATCGTCTGCCTCGAGAACGTGGCGGAATATCTGAAGTGGGGGCCGCTCGGGACCGACGGGTTCCCGATCCGCGAGCGCGAGGGCGAGACCTGGGACGCCTTCGTCCAGGCCTTCCGCGATCTCGGCTACGATATCGACTGGCAGATCCTCAACGCGGCCGATCTCGGCGCGCCGACCGCCCGCACCAGGCTGTTCGTCCAGGCACGTCGCGACGGACATCCCGTCGAGTTTCCGCAGCCCACGCACGGGCCGCGAGCCGCGCAGCCGTGGAAGCGCACGGCCGACTTCATCGACTGGTCCAGACCCGCCAAGTCCATCTTCGAGCGCCCGAAGGATCTTGCGCCCGCGACGCACAACCGCATCATCAAGGGCTATGAGCGCTACGTGAAGAACAATCCCACCCCCTTCATCGCCCCGCGAGAGGCGATGGTGTCGCGCAGCGACCACTCGGATCTCGCCGCCGCCTTCCTGACGCAGAACAACAAGGGCAGGATCGGTCGCGATATCCGCGATCCGCTGTCGACGATCACCACGGTAGGCCACAACCAGAGCCTGGTGGTGGCCTACATGACCAAGCTGCGCAACAATGCCATCGGATCGTCGATGACGGATCCGGCACACACCATCTGCGCCAGCGGTGGTCACCATGCCGAGGTGCGGGTGGCGGCATACGCCATCAAGTACTATTCCGAGGGCGGCATGCTGCAGGACCTCGACGCGCCGGTCGGCACCATCACGACGCGCGACCGCTTCGCCATCGTGACGATCCACGGGACCGACTACGTCGTGACGGACATCGGCTTCCGGTTCCTCAGCGACAGGGAGCTGTTCGACCTGCAGGGGTTCAACCGCGACTTCCTCGAGGGGAGGGAATACCAGATCGACCTCGTCGCCAACGGCAAGCCGTTGACGGGGAAACAGAAGAAGCTGATGGTAGGGAACTCAGTGGCTCCGCCGGCATCCGCCGCCGTCGTGTCGACCGCTATCGCTCCCTATACCCGGGAAGACGGAAGGCTCGCCATGGCAGCCTGACCGTCCGAATTCCGGATCGAGAGAACAGAACAGGAAAAGACATGCGCGACAGAACGATCATCTTCGATACGGAAACGACCGGTCTGAACGCAGCCGACGGCGACCGCATCATCGAGCTGGGCGCCATCGAGATGCAGGGCATGACGCCGACGGGGCGCACCTTCCAGGCATACCTTGACCCCGAGGGGCGGCAGATCCCCGCATCCGCCATCAACGTGCATGGCATCACCAACGAGATGCTGGTGGGCAAGCCCAAGTTCGGCGACGTGGTGGACCGCTTCCTCGACTTCATCGGGGATGATCCCGTCATCGCGCACAACGCCGAGTTCGACTTCGGCTTCCTGCAGTCGGAACTGTCGAAGCTCGACAGGGCGATGATCGACAACGAGATGGTCGACACCCTCAAGATCGCCCGTGACCGCTTCCCGGGCAAGAAGGTCAATCTCGATGCGCTCATGAAGCGCTTCGAGGTCAAGATCCCCCGTGACAAGCACGGCGCGCTGCTCGACTGCGAGATCCTCGCGCAGATCTATCGCCATCTCATGCAGCAGAGCGAGCTCATGATCGGCGCGGTGCAGGCTGCGGTCCGGGACGCGAACGCGGCGAAGCCCCAGGAGCAGACCCAGGCCGAGCGGGCGCAGGAGGAGCAGGACCGCCGCGATCTCGGACCCCGTCCCGAAGTGAAGATCGCTCCGGCCGTGGACGGCGTCGTGCCGTTCGTGAGGGGCACCACCCACTTCTCGCTGTGCCGCAGCGTGTTCACCGCGGCGCAGATCGTCAAGGAGGCCAAGAACCTCGGCTACACCCATGTCGGTCTGGCCGACCGGTCGACCACGGCGGCCTGCCTCACCTTCGCGTCCTATGCGCGCAAGGAGGGGCTCGTGCCCATGGTGGGCGTGGAGCTTCCGCTCCAGACCGGACCTGCCTATCCGCTGGTCCTGTACGCCATGAGCGAGGAGGGCTGGCGCAACATCCAGCGTCTCACGACGATCAACAACGTCGACAACAAGGGCCAGGGGCTGACCAGCCGCCAGCTTCTCGACAACCGCGAGGGCATCGCGGTCCTCGCGGGCGGCAAGGACGGCGCGATCGCCCATCTGCTCCGGACGCAGGGAGCCGAGAACGCCCTCAAGGCAGCGCGCTTCCTCGCCAACGCCTTCCCCAAGGCGTTCGCCATCGAGATCGACCGCAATGCGGCCAGGCCGGACCTGCGTACCGAGTATGGTCTCCTGGAGATCGCGCGTCAGCTCAGCCTGCCGACGGTCGCTACGAGCATCGGTCGCTGCGCCAAGGGCGACGAGGATCTCGTTCCCGTCGTGCGAGCGCTGGAATCGGGCGCGAGCTACGATCCCGCCGACAACGACGAGGAGCGTCTGCGCGGTCCCGAGGAGATGGCGAAGCTCCATGCGGATCATCGTGACGCAATCGACAACGCCGCGTGGTTCGCGAGCCTGTGCGCCTTTGCGCCCGGCGAGGCCAAGCCGATGCTGCCCCGCTTCGAGACCTCGACCGGCATGAGCGAGGAGGAGGCGATCCGCAGCATGGCCCGCCAGGGTCTCGACGAACTCATGAGGAACGTCGACCCGGGCATGCACAAGGTGTACAACGACCGGTACGACTACGAGATCGGACTGATCACCAAGCTCGAGTTCTCGGGCTACTTCCTGATCGTCGCCGACTTCATCCAGTGGGCCAGGTCGCAGGGCATCCCCATCGGACCGGGTCGCGGCTCCGGTGCAGGATCGATCGTCGCCTGGGCGATGGGGATCACAGCGCTTGATCCCATCAAGATGGACCTTCTGTTCGAGCGGTTCATCAACCCGGACCGCGTGTCGCTGCCCGACTTCGACATCGACATGTGCGACGAGCGTCGCGGCGAGATCGTCGACTACGTGCGCGAGCGCTACGGCGCCGAGCGCGTCGCCCTCATCGGGTCATACAACACCCTGAAGGCGTCGGGAGCCATCAAGGACGTGGGCCGCATGCTCGGTCTGCAGTACCACGTCACGGACCGGATCTCGAAGGCGATCGCGACTCTCCTCAAGGAGGACAACGACAAGGAGGGCAAGCTCACCCGCCAGCTGATGAACTCGGACCAGATCCGCGAGGTCGTGACCACGCGCGAGGCCAAGGAGGCGCTCGAGCTCGCCTACCGCATCCAGGGCACGCCCAAGTCCAAGACGATGCACGCCGCCGGCGTGATCATCGCAGACCGTCGGATCTCGGACATCACGGCGCTCGACGTGCCGGATCCGACCAAGCCCGACCAGATCGTCACCCAGTACGACATGAAGTCGGTGGAGAACGCGGGGCTCGTCAAGTTCGACTTCCTGGCGCTCTCGACGCTCACGCTCATCGAACGGACGCGCGTCATCCTGGCGGAGAAGGGGATCAATCTCGACCCCTACTCGGTTCCGCTGGACTACGCTCCTGCGTTCCAGCAGATCACCGAGGGTCATACGGCGGGTATCTTCCAGCTCGAGAAGGGCGGGATGACGCGGTCGTGCAAGGAGGTGCGCATCGGCAACTTCGAGGACATCGTCGCGATGATCTCGCTGTACCGACCCGGCCCCATGGAGTTCATCCCCATGTACGCCAAGCGCAAGAAGGGCATCGAGCCTTTCGGCACGCCGCATCCGCTGCTCGACGACGTGGCCAAGAACACCTACGGCATCCTGGTCTACCAGGAGCAGGTCATGCAGGCGGCGCAGGTGCTGGCCGGCTACACGCTGGGCCAGGCCGATCTCCTGCGCCGCGCGATGGGCAAGAAGATCCAGTCGGAGATGGACAAGCAGCGGGACACCTTCGTGAAGGGCTGCTGGAGCGTCAACCAGATCCCGGAGGAGCAGGCGAACGCGCTGTTCGACATCATCGACAAGTTCGCCGGCTACGGCTTCAATCGAAGCCACGCCGCCGCCTACGGCCTGCTCAGCTACATCACCTCGTGGCTGAAGTCGTCCTATCCCGCGGCGTTCATCGCGGCTGCGATGGACTCCTCCATCGGCAAGGGCGACCAGAAGGAACGCATCGTCCGTCTAGCCTACGAGGCGCGCCGTCTGGGCATCGGGCTGCTTCCACCACGGGTCGCGCCTGGAGCCGATCGCTTCACCGTCGACGACGACGGCAATATCGTCTGGTCGCTGCGTGCGGTCAGCGGTCTCGGCGGCGCCGTGGTCAACAACCTCGTGCGGGTGGCGAAGGAAGGGGTCTCCGACTACCGGGACCTGGTCGACAAGCTCGGTGGCGTGACCAACAAGAACCAGATGGTCATGCTCGCCACGTGCGGCGCACTCGACGCCTACTTCCCGAGCCGCGCGCTGGCGATCCAGTCGATCCGCGGGAGCTTCGCGGCGATCGCCGAGGAGGCGAAGGCCAAGAAGGCGGGCCAGGTCGGCCTGTTCGACGATGACGAGTCGATGCGGGTCGAGAACAACCTGCGCGAGGAGGAGATCGACGACAAGGAAGTGCTCACGCTGGAGCGCGACGCTCTCGGGCTCACGCTCTCGGCACATCCACTCGACAGCTACATCGACAAGCTGTCGGCCAAGGGCATCTTCACCCCCAACGTCGTCGCCGACCTGGTGGACGTCATGCCGGTCGCGGTGGCGTGCATGATCGACGAGGTGAAAATGGGAAAGGGCAAGAACGCCTACATGTCCGCTCTCATCTCCGACGAGATGACCTCGATGTCGGTGGGCTGCGAGGAGACCCTCCCGGGTGCCGAGCGGATCGTCGCCGGTGCGCTCATCTGCCTGCGGATAAGCGCCTACGTGAGCAAGGGCGAGCGTCGTATCCGCATCGACGAGGTCATGGGCACGGTCGACGAGCTGGTCGGAGGCCGTACCATCCGCGTCGGTGTCGACCAGGCGTTCAAGAAGAACGCGCTCCGTGCCATCCTGGCATTGGCGGAGCCGGGATCGGATCGCCTGCTCATCGCTCCACGCGAGGGCATGTGGACGGCGACGCCTCCGATGATCGCGGTAAGCGATCATCTGATGGACGAGATCGGACGCCTCGAAGGCGTGCTCTCCGTCGAGGCGTAAGGCTTGCGCTTTACATCGCGGCCACCCCTCTCCTATCATTAGGCACAGGGGTGGCCGCCATTCAGTGGCGTACGCGTCAAGTACATAAAAGGGGTTACCGGATGCATTGTACCGGGAAAGACGACACGGCCCGCAGCCAGCTCATCGCGAATGCGGAGTTCGTCAATCTCCCCGAGCGCAGGTTCCTCGACCGCATGCAGCCGCAGGCACGTCAGGAAGTCAGATATGGTCTCAGGACCTCGTGCTCGGGCGTCGACATGCACATCACCGTCCTCGCGTCGGGAATCATGTCGCTGGAGGCCTGCCTTCCTCACGCGTATATCGAAAAGGGACGGCTCGTCATGTCCAGCGAGCCGGAAAGCGTCGTATGGAGCGACACCGACGAGATCGCGCTCATTCCGACCAGGCTCGGACGACGCCACCTGAGGAACGACGTGACAGCCGAGCTGGTCATCGACGCATTCCTGGAGGCGTTCGGTACGCACACCAGCGCCGCTGGCGAGCACGACTATTCCTACTGGCATGACGCGATGAAGCTGTATGCCGGCGTCATCGCGGCGGAGACAAGCGCAGCGGTGGAGATCATCCACCATCTGCCGCTGATGACGCCGTACGTCGTCGACGCCGGCGGAAAGTCGCCGCTGACAGCCGAGGCGACGTGTCACGTGTACAGTCTCGACGACGACGATTCCGAGGAGCAGATCCAGTACCGCTCGCCGGTCATGAAAATCCAGAAGCTCCTCCAGCCCGAGGCCATGGAGCTGACGCTGCATCTGCCGACGACGGTCGTCCGTCGTCAGCACAGAGCGGTGTTCCAGGCTTGTCCCGACGGTCGTCCTCTTGCTGATCACGTGCGCGAGTTCTCCGCTCACATGAAGGGATCGTCCGACCTGCAGCGTCGGGCGTGACGATCCCGGGTCGGCACGCGGCGTTCGCGTTGCCGACCAAGATGGAGACATGGTCTTTGCAAACGCCAGGTGCCATCCTATAACGTAGTCCAACACAGACGGTGCATTTCCCTCAAGGAGTTCTCATGTTCAGGAAGAT
>Ga0308163_10004281_pt1 | contig 11423 bp, 6 predicted proteins | sample PhyTR1_FD_201037 | JGI IMG/M metagenome (GOLD analysis project Ga0308163, IMG submission 201037) | Phyllosphere microbial communities from UC Gill Tract Community Farm, Albany, California, United States - DLSLT.R1 | ecosystem: Host-associated > Plants > Phyllosphere > Unclassified | place: USA... | reverse complement strand
GCGCCGCGGGCGCGTCTTTGCTTTATCAGATGGAGAGCGCTATGGCTTGGAATGAGCCGGGTGGCAACTCGAATAATCAGGATCCTTGGGGTGGTAAGCGCAAGGGCGGCGACCGCAAGGGGCCACCAGATCTCGACGAGGCCTTCCGAAAGCTGCAGGAAAGCCTGAATGGGTTGTTCGGTGGTGGTAAGAAACGCAGTGGTGATGGCGGCGGCAGTGGCGGCGGTTCGGGCAAGGGCGGCGGTCTTGGCCTGCTCGGCATCGGCCTGGTCGTGCTGCTCGCAATCTGGCTCTACAACGCGATTTACGTGGTAGACGAGCAAGAGCAAGCCGTGGTGCTGCGTTTTGGCAAGTACTATGAAACGGTTGGGCCGGGTCTGAATATCTATTTCCCGCCCTTTGACCGCAAGTACCTCGAAAACGTGACGCGTGAACGTGCGTACAGCAAGCAAGGGCAAATGCTCACCGAAGACGAAAACATCGTCGAAGTACCGTTGACCGTGCAGTACAAGATCACCAACCTGCAGGATTTCGTGCTGAGCGTTGATCAGCCTGAAGTCAGCCTGCAACATGCTACTGAAAGCGCATTGCGCCATGTGGTCGGTTCGACCGCCATGGACCAGGTGCTGACCGAAGGTCGCGAGTTGATGGCGAGCGAGATCAAGGAGCGCCTGCAACGTTTCCTCGACACCTATCGCACCGGCATCACCGTGACCCAGGTGAACGTACAAAGCGCTGCTGCGCCGCGTGAAGTTCAGGAGGCCTTCGATGACGTGATCCGTGCCCGTGAAGACGAGCAGCGTTCGCGCAACCAGGCCGAAACCTACGCCAACGGTGTGATTCCGGAAGCCCGTGGTCAGGCCCAGCGTATTGTCGAAGATGCCAACGGTTACCGTGACGAAGTGGTTTCGCGTGCCAAGGGTGAGGCGGATCGCTTTACCAAGCTGGTCGCCGAGTACCGCAAGGCACCCGAGGTTACCCGCGAGCGTCTGTACCTGGACACCATGCAAGAAGTCTTCAGCAACACCAGCAAGGTGCTCGTGACCGGCGACAAAGGTCAGAACAACTTGCTCTATCTACCATTGGACAAAATGATCGAAGGCAGCCGTAGCGGTTCGGCATCGTCTGCAAGCGGCGCGGCGACCACTGTCGTCGATCCGGGCTCTCGGGCTGCGGACATGCAACAGCAACGCGACACGCGCACTAGGGAGACTCGCTGATGAGCAATAAATCTCTGGTTGCCCTGATTGTCTGTGTTGTCCTGGCCGTTGTGGCGTGGAACAGCTTCTACATCGTTGCTCAGACCGAGCGCGCTGTACTGCTGCAATTCGGTCGCGTGGTTCAGGCGGACGTTCCACCAGGTCTGCACGTCAAGGTTCCGTACGTGAACCAGGTGCGCAAGTTCGACGGTCGCCTGTTGACCCTGGATGCGCCGACTCAGCGTTTCCTGACGCTGGAAAAGAAAGCCGTCATGGTCGATGCCTACGCCAAGTGGCGCGTGAAGGACGCTGAGCGTTTCTACACCGCGACATCGGGTCTGAAGCAGATCGCCGACGAACGTCTGTCGCGTCGTCTGGAATCAGGTCTGCGTGACCAGTTCGGTAAGCGCACCCTGCACGAAGCCGTGTCGGGTGAGCGTGATGCGCTGATGGCTGACATCACGGCGTCGCTGAACAAGATGGCCGAGAAAGAGCTGGGCATCGAAGTCATCGACGTTCGCGTCAAGGCGATCGACCTGCCGAAGGAAGTGAACCGCAGCGTGTTCGAGCGTATGAGCACCGAGCGTGAGCGTGAGGCTCGAGAGCATCGCGCCAAGGGTAACGAGCTGGCAGAAGGCATTCGTGCCGATGCTGATCGTCAACGCCGCGTACTGCTGGCTGAGGCGTATCGTGAGTCCGAGGAAGCGCGTGGTGACGGTGATGCACAAGCCGCCGCGATCTACTCCAAGGCCTACGGCCAGGACCAGGAGTTCTATGCGTTCTATCGCAGCCTGCGCGCCTACCGTGAGAGCTTCGCCAACAAAAGTGACGTGATGGTGCTTGATCCAGGCAGCGAGTTCTTCCGCTATCTGAATAAAGCCAAACCGTGATCGTCGACCGCAATTGAGACCTCCGCCGGGCGGCAAAACTGTCCGGCGGGGTGATCGCACGCGAAAACGTGTGTATGATGCGGCAGCCGGGAAATTCCCGGCTTTTTTGCGTCTACACGATTGATTGGCCGTGGCGTATTTCGTGCGCGGCAGTTTTTTCGAGGACAGTGTTGGCAAAGCTGCGGCGCGTCTCGTTCTGGGATTACAGTCTCTGGACACGTTCGTCGGGCTCAACGCTGTCTGCTTCACTCAAGGCTTGCCCAAGGGTTGGCCGCCCGGATCATAGGGGAAAGGCGTAATGGCAACGGTTGACCGCTGGCTGCTGCCGGATGGCATCGAAGAAGTACTGCCGCCGGAAGCTGCGCGCATAGAAGTGGCGCGTCGTCAGGTGTTGGATCTGTTTCAGAGCTGGGGCTATGAGTTCGTCGTCACCCCACACATCGAATACCTGGAATCACTGCTCACAGGCGCTGGCCAGGATCTGGATCTGCGCACCTTCAAAGTGGTCGACCCACAATCGGGTCGGCAGATGGGTTTTCGCGCGGATATCACCCCGCAGGTCGCCCGCATCGACGCGCATACCCTGCGTCGTGAAGGCCCGAGCCGCCTGTGCTACGCCGGCAGCGTCCTGCACGCTCAGCCGCGCGCACTGTCTTCCTCGCGCAGCCCGATCCAGCTCGGTGCCGAGTTGTACGGCGATGCCAGTCCAAGCAGTGATGTCGAAGTCATCAGCCTGATGCTGGCTATGCTGAAACTGGCAGATGTGCCTGACGTCCATATGGATCTGGGGCATGTCGGCATCTACCGTGGCCTGGCCCGTGCGGCCGGTTTGTCCGGTGAGGTCGAGCAACAACTGTTTGATGCATTGCAGCGTAAGGCAATTGACGAAGTCATCGCTTTGACCGAAAACCTGCCGGCGGACCTCGCAGCCATGCTGCGCGCGCTGGTCGATCTGTGTGGCGGCCGCGAAGTATTGACCGCAGCCCGCGATCGTCTGGCCAAGGCGCCAGCACCGGTGATCGAGGCGCTGGATGACTTGCTGGAAATCGCCGAGCGTCTGTCGGCGCGTTTCCCTGATCTACCGTTGTACTTCGACCTCGGTGAGTTGCGCGGCTATCACTACCATACGGGTGTGGTATTCGCGGTGTTCGTGCCGGGTGTCGGCCAGTCGATCGCCCAAGGCGGTCGTTACGATGACATCGGTGCTGACTTCGGTCGCGCGCGTCCGGCAACGGGCTTCTCCACCGATTTGAAAACCCTGGTCACGTTGGGGCAGGCGCAGATCGAGCTACCGTCTGGCGGTATCTGGATGCCTGACAGCACCGATGCGGCACTCTGGCAGAAAGTCTGTCAGTTGCGCAGCGAAGGTGAGCGCGTGGTTCAGGCGTTGCCAGGCCAGTCGGTCTCGGCGGCGAAAGAAGCCGACTGCGATCGGCAATTGATTCAGCATGGCGAGCTTTGGCAGGTACTGCCGCTGGCCTCTTGAGTTTTCCAGTCGGCTGCAGCCGGCACCCAGTTTGCGTGAATGAGGACAAGTGTTATGGGTAAGAATGTCGTAGTCCTGGGCACCCAGTGGGGTGATGAGGGCAAAGGCAAGATCGTTGATCTGCTGACCGAACATGCTACCGCGGTAGTTCGCTATCAAGGCGGCCACAACGCCGGTCACACCCTGGTGATCGATGGCGAGAAAACCGTTCTGCACCTGATTCCGTCCGGCGTGCTGCGCGAAGGCGTTCAGTGCCTGATCGGCAACGGCGTGGTCGTGGCGCCTGACGCACTCATGCGTGAAATCACCAAGCTGGAAGAGAAGGGTATTCCGGTGCGCGAGCGTCTGCGCATCAGCCCGTCCTGCCCACTGATCCTGTCGTACCACGTTGCGCTGGACCAGGCGCGTGAAAAAGCCCGTGGCGAGCACAAGATCGGTACGACCGGTCGTGGCATCGGCCCGGCTTACGAAGACAAGGTTGCACGTCGTGGCCTGCGCATCGGTGACCTGTTTCACCGTGAGCGTTTCGCCGCCAAGTTGGGCGAGTTGCTGGATTACCACAACTTCGTGCTGGTGAATTACTACAAAGAGCCGGCAATCGACTTCCAGAAAACACTCGACGAGTGCATGGAATACGCTGAGCTGCTCAAGCCAATGATGCTCGACGTTACCGCGGCGCTGCACGAAATGCGTCGCGCTGGCAAAGACATCATGTTCGAAGGTGCACAGGGTTCGCTGCTGGACATCGACCACGGGACTTACCCGTACGTCACCAGCTCCAACACCACCGCTGGCGGCATCGCGACTGGTTCGGGTGTCGGCCCGATGTTCCTGGACTACATCCTGGGTATCACCAAGGCCTACACCACGCGTGTGGGTTCGGGCCCGTTCCCGACCGAGCTGTTCGACGATGTGGGTGCATTCCTGGCCAAGCGCGGTCATGAGTTCGGCGCGACCACCGGCCGTGCCCGTCGTTGCGGCTGGTTCGATGCTGTCATCCTGCGTCGTGCTATCGATGTCAACAGCATCTCGGGCATTTGCCTGACCAAGCTGGACGTGCTCGACGGTCTCGAAACCATCAACATCTGTGTGGGCTACAAGAACGCAGACGGTGCAGTCATCGACGCGCCGACCGATGCTGACAGCTACATCGGCCTTGAGCCGGTGTACGAGCAAATGCCAGGCTGGACCGAATCGACTCTGGGCGCCAAGACCCTTGAAGAATTGCCAGCAAACGCGCGCGCATACATCGCCCGTCTGGAAGAGCTGGTGGGCGCACCGATCGACATTATTTCGACGGGTCCTGATCGCAACGAGACCATCGTTCTGCGTCACCCGTTCGCTTGATAAGTCGTTGAAATAAAAACAAAGGGGCGCTCAGGCGGCCCTTTGTTTTGCCTGCTAGATCGTCCTCGCAATATCGGCACAACACTTGCTGTAAATACCGCCAGAAAAGATGCCATCATTTTAATGGCGTTTGTTGTGGGGGAATCTCCTGTGTCAGCCGTCCTTTCGCTTCTTCGCAGCCGCTTGCTGCGCCCCGTATTCATTGCGCTTGGCATTGCCCTTTTGGTGCAGGTCCTGGTGGCGGTCGCCCTTACCCGGAGCACCGTGACTGCGCTGGAAGCCGACCTCGCCGCCCGGCTGGGTGTAGATTCGCAACACTTGTCGGGAGAACTGGAGCAGGCGAGCCGTGACGTAACGTCCAGCCTCGACAGCCTTTCTCAAAATACCCGTCAACGTCTGAGCGCCGGTTTGTCCGCCCGTCTGAAGGATGAGCAGAAGCAACTGCGCGCCACGCTGGAAAAAGATCTCAGGGACTCGGCTACCGATATGGCAGAGCTTCTCGCGGCAGTTGCCCCGCGCGCCATGTGGGACGGCGACACGCCGACGTTGTCCGAATTCGCGCGCCGTGCGCAGCGCAATCCCAATGTGTTGTTCGTGGTTTACGACGATGCGCAGGGTGAGCATCTGACCCGCTACCTGAATCGTGATAACGAATCGATCAAATCGCTGCTGGCCAAGGGCGAGGGTGAGCGGGCAATGGACAAGGTCCTCAATGCCGCGCAGAAAGACCCTTCGGTCTATTACGTTGAGGCGTCGATCAGCCCTAACGGTGTGGAAATCGGCAAGGTGCGCATGGGTGTGTCGACCGCCACCGTCGAAGAAAATCTGCTGGCGCTGGACAAGCGTTTCACTGCACTGATTGGCAGCGGCGAGCAGCTTGTCTCAGAGAGTCTGGGCGGCGCGGCTGCTGAGAGTTCCAGTGCTCTGCGCTCCCGTCTGACGACGGCGCAGGCGGCGGCATCGGCGATGGCCACCAATACCAGTTCGACTGTCCAGGATGCTGCGGCCACGCTGCGTTGGAGAATTGGCGTAGGCCTGGCGTTAGTCGGTCTGGGTGTATTGCTGGCGCTGGCCGTGGTGCTGGGTCGTCGTGTGGTTTTGCGCTTGCAGTTGCTCAATCACGCACTCGACGATTTGGCGGCGGGCGAGGGGGACTTGACCAAGCGCGTCACGCTCAACAGTAATGATGAGATTGGCGATATGGCGGCGGCCGTAAACCGGTTTGTGGACAAGCTGCAGCCGATCGTCCGTGAGGCGGGGGACGTTGCGCAGCAGACGGGTGTCGAGATCGGCGCCATGAGTAAGCGCAACGCCGGTGCCGGCGCGGCCGCGGAATTGCAGCGCGATGAGGTGGCTGCCAGTCTTCAGGCGTTGGCGCAAATGGCTGACGAGGCGCAGGCCGAGAGTCAGGCCATGCAGGCGGCGCTGCAGCAGGTGGTCGATATTCGTCAGGCGACCGATGAAAACACCCGTACTTCGAATCAGGTCGGCGGCTTGATCGAGGCGTTGGCCGGACAGGTTGAGGCCGGCTCGCAGGTTATCGAGCGTCTGGCGCAGCAGAGCCAGCAGATTGAGGTGGTGTTGGAGGTGATTCACGGCATCGCCGAGCAGACTAACCTATTGGCGCTCAACGCAGCCATTGAGGCAGCGCGCGCAGGCGAGACCGGCCGTGGTTTTGCGGTGGTCGCTGATGAGGTGCGGGCGCTGGCGAGCAAGACGCAAAGTTCCACAGGTGATATTCAGGAGCACATCGCCAAGTTGCAGTCCGGGGCGAAGGAGGCAGTCGCGACGATCGGTCTGGCAGGGCGTCAGGCCAAGGAAGGGCTTGCGGTCTTGCGTGACAGCGCGCGTCTTCAGCAAACGGTGCAGGTTTCGGTTGAGCAGGTTCACGCAGCCATTGGATTGGCGACCCGCGCGGCTGAGCATCAGGCCAAGGGTGCGCAGGCCGTGAGAGGGCGCGTGGAGAACATCCATGCCCAAGCCGAGAAAGCCGCGCAGGCGGTCGTTGAAACGACGGCAAGTGGCAAGACGTTGGACAAGCTTGCGGCGCAGTTGAAGGCGAGCCTGGGGCAGTTCCGGGCTTGATGCGCTGTTGACTGGCCCTTTGTAAGTGTGAGCTTGTTGCAAGCAAGCCCACTCCTACACGTGAGGCGAACCTCGTCTCTGAGATTCCAGTTCCCGAAAAGCACAAAACCGAGCACTTGGCTCGGTTTCGTTTTATTTGGTGCCCAGGAGAAGACTCGAACTTCCACGACCGTAAGGTCACCAGCACCTGAAGCTGGCGTGTCTACCAATTTCACCACCTGGGCATGGCGCTGATTTAATTAGATTTTTCATTTCAATGCAACACAAATTTGCGATTTTGTGAGGGGCGTGAGAAATCTTCAACGGGATGCAGACGCAGTGGGCGTTCGATAGAGAGAAGGAAGTGATCTACGCTCAGATTTGTTTTGTGGGGGTGGTTTATTTTCAAACACCCAGAAAACACAAAACCGAGCACTTGGCTCGGTTTCGTTGAATTGGTGCCCAGAAGAAGACTCGAACTTCCACGACCGTAAGGTCACCAGCACCTGAAGCTGGCGTGTCTACCAATTTCACCATCTGGGCAATTCGTTGATTTCATTGGACTAATTTTTCAAAAAGCCGTTTGATTTCAACTACAACGTGGCAGTGCCGTCGTTGTGGGGCGCATCTTACGGATGACATTCGAGGCTGTAAACCCCTGTTGAGAAATTTTTTTTGAAATAGCGAAAAGCGACAGCAAACGCTGTCTTCGCGTTTCAATCTGGTATATGCCAAACTAATTGCATACAGATAAGGTGAACTCATTCCAATGGCCGATTGGCAGTCCCTCGATCCCGAGGCCGCTCGTGAAGCGGAAAAATACGAAAACCCCATCCCTAGCCGTGAGCTGATTCTGGCCCACCTCTCCGACCGCGGTTCGCCAGCGGCCCGCGAGGAGCTGGTGGAAGAGTTCGGTCTGACGACTGAAGATCAGATCGAAGCCCTTCGCCGCCGCTTGCGCGCGATGGAGCGTGATGCGCAGCTGATTTACACCCGCCGAGGCACGTATGCGCCGGTGGACAAGCTCGACCTGATCCTTGGGCGCATCAGCGGCCATCGCGACGGCTTTGGCTTCCTGGTGCCGGACGACGGCTCGGACGACTTGTTCATGAGCCCTGCGCAGATGCGTCTGGTGTTCGATGGCGACCGCGCACTGGCGCGTGTTTCCGGTCTGGACCGTCGCGGTCGTCGTGAAGGCGTCATCGTCGAAGTCGTTTCCCGTGCCCATGAAACTGTCGTCGGACGCTATTTCGAAGAAAGTGGCATTGGCTTCGTTGTGCCGGACAATCCAAAGATCCAGCAGGAAGTGCTGGTCACGCCAGGTCGCAACGCGAGCGCCAAGGTCGGCCAGTTCGTCGAGGTGAAAATCACCCACTGGCCGACGCCGCGCTTCCAGCCGCAAGGTGACGTGGTCGAGGTCGTAGGCAACTACATGGCGCCAGGCATGGAAATCGATGTCGCGCTGCGCACGTACGATATTCCTCACGTCTGGCCTGAGGCGGTGCTCAAAGAGGCCGCCAAGCTCAAGCCGGAAGTGGAAGAGAAAGACAAGGAACATCGCGTCGATTTACGCCATCTGCCATTCGTCACGATCGACGGCGAAGATGCGCGCGACTTCGATGACGCGGTTTTCTGCGAAGCCAAGCCCGGTAAGCTGCGCTTGTTCTCCGGTGGCTGGAAGCTTTACGTGGCCATTGCCGACGTCTCCAGCTACGTGAAGATCGGTTCGGCGCTGGACGCCGAGTCTCAGGTGCGAGGCAACTCGGTATATTTCCCTGAGCGTGTCGTGCCGATGCTGCCTGAGCAGTTGTCCAACGGCCTGTGCTCGCTGAATCCGCTGGTCGACCGTCTGGCGATGGTGTGTGAGATGACCATCTCCAAAACCGGCGAGATGACCGACTACGTATTCTACGAAGCCGTCATCCATTCCCACGCCCGCTTGACCTACAACAAGGTCAGCTCGATTCTGGAGCATCCGAAAACCGCAGAAGCCAAACAGCTTCGCGGCGAATACGGCGATGTGGTCCCGCACCTCAAGCAGCTGTACGCGCTGTACAAGGTATTGCTGGGCGCCCGTCATGTACGCGGTGCGATCGATTTCGAAACCCAGGAAACTCGGATTATCTTCGGCTCGGAGCGCAAAATCGCGGAAATCCGCCCGACGACGCGCAACGATGCTCACAAATTGATCGAAGAGTGCATGCTGGCTGCCAACGTGGCCACTGCCGAATTCCTAAAGAAACACGAGATTCCTGCGCTGTACCGCGTTCATGACGGTCCGCCGCCGGAGCGTCTGGAAAAACTGCGCGCCTTCCTGGGTGAGTTGGGGCTTTCCCTTCATAAGGGCAAAGACGGTCCGACGCCGAAGGATTATCAGGCGCTGCTGGAAACCATCAAGGATCGCCCGGATTACCACCTGATCCAGACCGTCATGCTGCGTTCTCTGAGCCAGGCGGTATACAGCTCTGACAACAACGGTCACTTCGGTCTGAACTACGAGGCGTATACGCATTTCACCTCGCCGATTCGCCGTTACCCGGACTTGCTGACCCACCGCGCCATTCGCAGCGTGATCCGCTCCAAGCAGGACACGCCGCATGTTCGCCGTGCTGGCGCCGCGTCCATTCCAAAGGCCCGTATTTATCCGTACGACGAAGCCGTGCTGGAACAGTTGGGCGAGCAGTGCTCCATGAGCGAGCGCCGTGCCGATGAGGCCACCCGCGACGTCACGAACTGGCTCAAGTGCGAGTTCATGAAAGACCGCGTGGGCGAATCGTTCCCTGGCGTGATTACCGCCGTGACCGGTTTTGGCCTGTTCGTCGAGCTGACCGATATTTACGTCGAAGGTCTGGTTCATGTCACCGCACTGCCGGGCGATTACTACCACTTCGATCCGGTCCATCACCGTCTGGCGGGCGAGCGCACCGGGCGCAGCTTCCGTCTGGGCGACACCGTGGAAGTGCGGGTCATGCGCGTCGATCTGGACGAGCGCAAGATCGACTTCGAGATGTCTGAAAAAACCACCAGCGCGCCGATCGGTCGTAAGCGCAAGGCCGCTGAGCCTGCTCCTGCCGGGAGAGAGAAGGAGAAAGAGAAAGAAAAGGCGTCGGCCGCACGACCAAGCCGTCGCAGTGCGTCGAAAGAGCCTGTCGTGGAGGCGTATCGCCCAAGCGACGCGGCCGCCAAAAACGCCGAAGTCCGCAAAAGTCGCGAGATGAAGAAAGCCTTGTTGGCGGAAGCGAAGGGCGGTAGCAAGGCGACGTCGGGAAAGTCGTCCCGCAGTGATGCTGCGCCTGAAGGCAAATCCGGCAAACCGAGTAAACACCGTAAGGGCCCGTCGAAGTCGGGCTCGGCTCCAACTGCCAAGAGCGGCGGAGTGCGTAAACCTAAGGCGAAGTCATGAGTTCGTTGGAAAAAATCTACGGCGTTCACGCCGTAGAAGCGCTGTTGCGGCATCACCCGAAGCGGGTCAAACAGATCTGGTTGGCAGAAGGGCGTAGCGACCCGCGCGTTCAGGTGTTGATCGATCTGGCTGCACAGAATCGCGTGTCGGTCGGTCAGGCCGAGCGTCGTGAAATGGACGCCTGGGTTGAGGGCGTGCATCAGGGCGTGGTGGCGGACGTCAGTCCGAGCCAGGTCTGGGGCGAAGCGATGCTCGACGAGTTGCTCGACCGTACCGAGGGCGCGCCCTTGATTCTCGTGCTCGACGGCGTGACGGATCCGCACAACCTCGGTGCTTGCCTGCGTACCGCCGATGCAGCGGGTGCGCTCGCCGTGATTGTGCCGAAGGACAAATCCGCAACGTTGACCCCTACCGTTCGGAAGGTGGCGTGTGGGGCTGCCGAAGTGATCCCGCTGGTGGCGGTGACCAACCTTGCGCGCACGCTGGAAAAACTCCAGCAGCGTGGCCTGTGGGTGGTTGGCACGGCCGGCGAGGCCGAGCAAGAGCTGTATCAGCAGGACTTGACCGGCCCGACCATCTTGATCATGGGCGCGGAAGGCAAGGGCATGCGTCGCCTGACCCGTGAGCATTGCGACTACCTGGTTCGCCTGCCGATGGCGGGCAGCGTCAGCAGTCTCAACGTTTCGGTCGCTACCGGCGTGTGCCTGTTCGAAGCCATGCGGCAGCGCAGTGTGAAAGCAACCGCTTCGCGGAAGTCGTGAGCCTCAAGCGCCAAGCGACAAGCTGAAACCGTCCGCGATCAGCTTGTAGCTTGCCACTTACAGCTTGATGCTGCCTTGCTCAAATAATCACCAATTTCCTTGCGCCGTCTCTGGCCCTTCTCTACAATTGCGCCCCTTGCTGTCATGGCAGGCGCGCATGTGCCTGTCCCTGTGCAAGATAAACCAGTGTTATTCACTCCTTGTCTGACCGCTTTGGCGGCAGGCTACAACCCGTAAGGAGCATTCATGCGTCATTACGAAATCATCTTTCTG
>Ga0308163_10004280_pt1 | contig 11424 bp, 10 predicted proteins | sample PhyTR1_FD_201037 | JGI IMG/M metagenome (GOLD analysis project Ga0308163, IMG submission 201037) | Phyllosphere microbial communities from UC Gill Tract Community Farm, Albany, California, United States - DLSLT.R1 | ecosystem: Host-associated > Plants > Phyllosphere > Unclassified | place: USA... | reverse complement strand
TGGGATGCGAGCCGGCTGTCCCACCATGACCTCGGTCTCGTGCTCGACCACGCGTGGTGTGAGCACCGCCTCGCCGTCGAGCAGCTGGGCGATCTCGCCCGGGAGGAACTCCTTGCCGTGCGTGGAGTGCGGGTTCAGGACCAGCCTCGCGCCTCGGGTCATCTGCCACAGGACGCGGCAGGGGAGGGCGAGGAGGTGCTGTTCGAACGACGGGACGACCTGGAGCGTCTCCTGGAAGCGCGCCTTCGAGGTGTAGAACGGCTGCACCGAGCTGCCATCCGAGTCGAGGAGGTCCGCCAGGGTCGCCATGCCGTCGTCGGTCACGGTCCCTGCCACGATCACGGTGCTCTCGAGGAGCGCCGTCAGGAACGCGGGGGCGTTCGAGCGGTCGTTCGCGGCTGCGGCGAGGAGGGCTTCGATGTCGGGAGCGTCGGGTGCGTCGTCGGCGGCAGGCATGCCAGCAGCGTATCCCGGCCGTGTGGGAAGGTGCGTGTGCTCAGCAGCAGTCGCAGGTGTCCGTGTTCTCCGAGGTGAGCGATGAGACCGGCCGCTTGCACACGTCTCCACGCCAGGCTTCGACGCCCTCACGGACCGCGAAGCCGGCGATGACGAGGGCGGCGACGCCGTCCGCCCAGGCCCAGCCGAGGGTGCTGTTGAGGACCAGCCCGATGAGGACCGCGGCCGACAGGTAGGAGCAGATGAGCGTCTGCTTCGAGTCGGCGACGGCGGAGGCGGAGCCGAGTTCCTTGCCGGTCCGGCGCTCGAACAGCGAGAACGCCGGCATGATCACGACGCTGACCGCCGCGAGGACGATGCCGACGGTCGAGTGCTGGACTTCGGCGAATCCGAGCAGCGAGCGGGCGGCGTCGACGCTCACGAACGCGGCGAGGCCGAAGAACGACAGGGCGATCACCCGGAGGGCGATCCGTTCCCGACGATGGGGATCGGGGCTCGAGAACTGCCAGGCGACCGCGGCGGCGGACAGGACCTCGACGATCGAGTCGAGACCGAAGCCGACGAGGGCCGCCGATGAGGCGACGGTCCCGGCCGACAGGGCGATGACGGCCTCGACGACGTTGTAGGCGATGGTCGCCGCGACGATCCAGCGGATCCGGCGCTGCAGCGTCGTGCGTCTGGCGGGGCTCAGCTGGGCGCGGAGCCGGGGGCTCGGCAGGCCGACGTCGCTCATACGCAGGTGCAGCTCTCACCCGAGCAGCAGGCGGGATCGACGACCAGGACGAGCCGGAGGAGGTCGTCGAGCGCCGGCGCCAGGTGGCTGTCCGCCAGGCGGTACCAGGTGTTGCGTCCTTCCTTGACGCCTTCGACGAGGCCGCAGCCGCGGAGACAGGCGAGCTGGTTCGACATGACCTGTCGGGAGACGCCGAGTGCGTCCGCGAGGTCGGAGGGGAAGGCCGGTGCCTCGCGCAGGGTCAGGAGGATGCGGGCCCGGGTCTCGTCGGACAGGGCGTACCCCAGCCTCGCGAGCGCGGCGGTGTGCGTCAGGCTCGCGGTCGGCGTGATGGTGTCGGTCACGCGAACGACAGTACACGAAATGCTGTATCAATCGAGCCTCGCGGTCGCCCGAACAGCCGCGTTAGGCGAGGCGAAACGCTGGCAATCGGACGTCTCGGCTTGCCGCCGCCGCACCGCGCTGGCAACGTTGACGGGTCCTCGCGGCATGGCGCCCGAACGCATCTCCGCGTCCAGGACGCATCACAGGAAGACCTCGCGACATGACGTTCTGGCCGCTGCTCCTCATCGCGCTCGGTGTCTCCGCCGACGCCTTCGCCGTCGCCCTCACCAAGGGCCTGCACATGCGGCGGTTCAACGTGCGTCACGCGCTCGTGATCGCCGGGACCTTCGGCCTGTTCCAAGCGGTCATGCCGCTCGTCGGCTGGTTCCTCGGCACGCAGTTCGCGCGGTACATCACGGAGATCGACCACTGGGTCGCCTTCGGCCTGCTCGCCCTCGTGGGCGGCAAGATGCTCTGGGAGGCGTTCTCGAGCCACGAGGACACCGAGGTCGACTCCGACCGCATCGACGTCCGGCGACTCCTCATCCTCGCGCTCGCCACGAGCATCGACGCGCTCGCCATCGGCATCACGCTCGCGTTCCTGCCCGGTTCGATCCTCGAAGCCGTCGTCCTCATCGGACTGACGACGTTCGTGCTCGCCTTCCTGGGCGTCTTCATCGGCCGTCGCGTCGGTCAGCGCTTCGGCAAGCCGGCGGAGATCGCCGGTGGAGTCATCCTGATCCTCATCGGTGTCAAGATCCTCATCGACCACCTCACCGGCTAGTCGGAGGTCACCGCTTCCGGGTGAAGATCGCGCCGGTCGACACGTCCTCACCGAGCGCCTCGAGGCTCCGCCCACGCGTCTCGGGTACCTGGGTGGCGACGAACAGGAGCGCGAGTGCGCCGACACCCGCGAACAGGAAGAAGGTCCCGGTGATGCCGAGGCCGTCGACCAGGGACGGGAAGTACAGCGCCAGGAACCCGTTTGCGACCCAGAGCATGAAGATCGAGACACCCATGCCGAGGCCGCGCATCTGGAGTGGGAAGACCTCGGCGAGGTACACCCAGACCGCCACGTTGAGGAACGTCTGCATGGAGCCGACGAACACGACCACGAGGAACAGGATGACCCAGGGACGCATCGGGTCGCCCGGCTCGAGCACCATCGAGGAGAAGCCGATGAGCAGATGGCACGCGGTCGTGAGCGAGAAGCCGATGACGAACGTCTTCCGTCGGTCGAGTCGGTCCATGTAGGTGAGGGCGATGAAGCCGCCGACGACGGCGATGACACCGGGCGCGATGTTGGCGATGAGTGCGGCACTCTCGTCGAAGCCCGACTCCACGAGCACGGTCTGCCCGTAATACATGATCGAGTTGATCCCCGTGAGCTGCTGGGCGATCCCGACGCCGACACCGACGAGCAGGATGCGCACGAGCCACGGGTTGCGGAGGACGGCCCCGAGCCCGATCCGGTGTTGGTCGCGCTGCGCGGTGATGGACGCCTCCACCTCCGCGAGTTCGGCGACGGCGCGGTCGTCGGAGCGGACGGTCCGCAGGACGTCCAGGGCGTCCTCGCGGCGACCGTGGTCGACGAGCCACCGCGGTGACTCGGGCATCCGCAGCATGCCGACGAACAGCGCGACCGCCGGGAGGGCGCAGACGGCGAACATGATGCGCCACACGCTCGTGTGCTCGCTGAACACGGTGCCGATGACCGCGTTGATCACGAACGCCGACAACTGTCCGAGGACGATCGCGACCTCGTTCCGGCCGGTGATCGACCCGCGGATCTCATACGGAGCGAGCTCCGCCAGGTAGACCGGGACGACGGCGGAGGCACCGCCGACGGCCAGTCCGAGGAGGACGCGGCCGGCGACGAGGAGCTCGACGTTCGGTGAGCAGACGACGACCAGCGTGCCGACGAAGAAGAGGACGGCCAGCACGATGATGCTCCGACGTCGGCCCCAGGCGTCCGACACCCGCCCGCCGAGCAGCGCACCGACGGCGGCCGCGAAGACGAGTGAACTCGTCACGACACCCTCGGTGAGCGGGGTGAGGCCGAGCTCCGCGGTCATCGGTCGCAGTGCGCCGTTGATGACGCCGGTGTCGTACCCGAAGAGCAGGCCGCCGAAACAGGCGACGATCGAGATCAGGCCGAGGTGGCGGCGGTGCGGCCCGGGCGTGAGGGCCGGCAGCGTGCTCGCCGACTGTCGGGCTGTGGGGGATCCGGCCATCGTGCTTCCTCGTCTGCTGGGTCCCGGTGCCGAGCGGCGACGTGGACACGACGACAGTACCGGCTCCGCGCGGTTGCGGGGCGGGCCGTGGCCACGCCCCGCAACCACACCGACGCCAGGCTGAGGGAGCTGCATCGGTACAGACGGTTCGGGTCTCGTCTATCCGGACGAGGCTACGGTCGCGAACGATCCGCCGTTCGCGCTTGAGGATGTCCGTCGGCTGTCGTATCCTCTGCGCTCGGCGTTCCTCTGCTCCCTGAGCGACCGGTTCAGTCGTCGGCGCCGGGCCGGAGCAGGCCGCTCTCGTACGCGAGGATGACGAGCTGGGCGCGGTCGTGGGCGGCGACCTTCGTCATGATGCGGTTCACGTGGGTCTTCGAGGTGTGCGGTGAGATGACGAGGTCGTCGGCGATCTGCTGGTTCGAGCGTCCGCGGGCCACGAGGAGCAACACTTCCAGCTCTCGCTCGGTGAGGAGCGCCAGCTCGGTGGGGACCTGGCGCGGGCTCGTCGGTTCGTCCGCAGCGACGACGTACCTGGTGATGAGACTCCGGGTCGCCGCGGGGGAGAGGAGTGCGTCTCCGGCGTGCACCGCACGCACGGCGCGGACGATCTCCTCGGGTTCGGAGCCCTTGCCGATGAATCCGCTCGCGCCGGCGCGCAGCGTCGCGATGAGGTTCTCGTCCTCCTCGAACGTGGTGAGGATGAGGACCCGGGTGTCCGCGAGCCCGGGGTCGGCGCAGATCGCGGCGGTCGCACCGATGCCGTCCAGCACGGGCATGCGGATGTCCATGAGGACGATGTCCGGTCGCAACTCGCGGGCGAGGGACACCGCCTGCGCGCCGTCCACGGCTTCGCCCACGACCTCGAGGTCGGCCTCGGAGGAGAGGATGTCGGCGACCGCCTGGCGGATGAGCGACTGGTCGTCGACGACGAGCACGGTGGTCATGCGGGGGACTCCTCGGGGTGTGTCGTGTCGACGTGCATCGGTTCGCCGGTCGGGAGGCTCGCGGACAGCCGCCAGCCGCCCGGGGTCGCACCCACGTCGACGGATCCGCGGACGGCCGCGACGCGCTCGCGGATGCCGAGGAGTCCGTGCCCGGTGGTCGGCACCGCGTCGGCCTGCTCACACGGGACGCCGGGGGCCGTCGGATTGCTCACACTGACGACGATCCTCCCGTCGCCGCCCTCGACGAGCACGTGCGCACGACGCTCAGGACCGTGCTTCAGTGCGTTCGTCAGCCCCTCCTGGACGACGCGGTACGCGACCGTGTCCGTGGCGGCCGACAGCTCCGGTACGTCGGGGTCGATCCGTGTCGTGATGTCGAGGCCTGCGGTGGTGAACTCGGCGATCAACGCATCGAGTCGGTCGAGTCCCGGTTGCGGCAGCGTTCCACGGGAGCCTGCGCCGGCGTCCCCGCCGTCGCTCCGCAGGACCTCGAGCAGGTCACCGATCTCGCCGAGCACCGTCCGTGACGCCCGGCGGATCGAGACGAGCGCCTCCTTCGCCTTCTCCGGCCGCGACTCCAGGGAGCTCGACGCCACCCCGGCGTTCAGGCTGATCACCGAGATCTGATGGGCGACGGTGTCGTGGAGGTCGCGTGCGATCCGGAGACGCTCCTCGGTCACCCGACGCCTCGCCTCGGCCTCGCGGGTCTGTTCTGCCCGCTCCGCGCGTTCGGTGATCGCCAGGATGTACGCGCGGCGTGATCGCGTCCCGTCGCCGGCTGCGGCGGCGAACGCGATCATCACCGCGAACTGGACCGTCCGCGGATCGAAGCTGCCGATCGATGCCAGCAGGCTGAGGAGGGCGACGGCGACCATCGTCGCGACGGCCGTGATGAGGGTCGTCCGACGCGCGGAGCGCACGGCCACCCCGAACATCGCGATCGCGGCCGCGATCACGACACCGGGAGCGAGGGTCCCCGTGATCGCCGCCGCACCGTAACAGGCGATGACGGCAGCGAGCACCGGGATGGGCCAACGTCGGCGGAGCGGGAGCAGGAGTGCCGGCGCGACGACCAGGGCGACGACGAGCGGGCTGCCCGGCCGGAACTCCGCATTGGGGAAGGGGATGAACGCCGAGGCGATGATGAGGACCGCGGCGACCACGTCGTGCACCCACGCCGGAGGTCTCCGACGCGGATCGCGCACCCGGTGATCCTGCGTCGCGGAGGTCATTGGCCCAGTCTGCCGGGAACCGGCGCCGGGCGACTCCTCCGCACGTGGCATTCCGCGGTACCACGGACGCGGTACACGAGTGTCCGCCGGTGGGGGACGCGTCGGACGGACGACGCCGCGAGTCTGGACTGGTGCCGGAGCACCCGGCCCCAGACGAGGAGACACCATGCAGAGCACCACAGCGCCGCCGATCATCTCGGTCCGGGACGTCCGGCGTTCCTACGGTCGCGGTCAGAACCGGTTCGAGGCACTGAAAGGGGTGAGCTTCGACATCCACGCCGGCGAGAGCGTCGCGATCGTCGGGAAGAGCGGCTCCGGCAAGTCCACGCTCATGCACGTGCTCGCGCTCCTCGACGCACCGAGTTCCGGCACCGTCGAGCTCGAAGGGGTCGACACGAGCACCCTCCGCGGTCGCCGCCTCAACACGACCAGGAACAAGACCTTCGGGTTCGTGTTCCAGCAGTTCTTCCTCACCGCCAACGCGACGGTGCTCGAGAACGTCCTGCTCCCGATGAAGATCGCCGGCGTCCGCCGCGGTGACCGACGTCGCCGGGCGCTCGCCGCGCTCGCGCAGCTCCAGCTCGAGGACAAGGCGCGGAACCGCGCGGTGAACCTCTCCGGCGGGCAGAAACAGCGGACGGTGATCGCCCGCGCGCTCGTCAACAACCCGCGGATCATCTTCGCCGACGAGCCGACCGGCAACCTCGACACGGCGACCGGCGCCGTCGTGGAGGACATCCTCTTCTCCCTCAATCGGGAGAGCGGCATCACCCTCATCGTCGTCACGCACGACGAGGAGCTGGCGGGACGCTGCGATCGGCGGATCCTCATCCGCGACGGACTGCTCGTCGAGGACGAGGCGGTGGCCGCATGAGAACCGTCGACCTCATCGGGACCGCCGTCGCGAACACGTTCCGGTCCAAGACCCGCACCATCCTGACCATCCTGGCGATCTTCGTCGGGGCGTTCACGCTCACGCTCACCAACGGGCTCGGCACGGGCATCAACGCCTACATCGACGACACGGTGTCGAGCGTCGGCGCGTCCGACACGATGACCGTCACCAAGACGTCCGAGACCGCAGGCGGGTTGGGTGCGGCGACGAGCGGGCCGAAGGAGTACGACCCGGACGCGGTCGCCGCCACCGGTGCCGGCGCGCCGGGATCGACCGTCGTCGCCCTGACACCGACCGACCTCGACGAGCTCGGCAGGATCGACGGCGTCCTCGACGTCCAGGCCGTGAAGTCGATCTCGACCGACTACATCGAGGCGGGCGGCGGCACGAAGTACGTCGTCGGTGTCGGTGGGCTCATCTCCGGGCAGAGCGTCACGCTGGTGGACGGTGCACAGCCCGACGACGACACCGACACGCTCCAGCTCGTGCTCCCCACGTCCTACGTGGAACCGCTCGGCTTCGGAAGCGACGCCGACGCGGTCGGGCAGACGGTCACGGTCGCGATCACCGATGCGCAGCGCACGCAGCACACCGTGGACGCGACCGTCGTCGGAGTCGCCGAGGAGAGTCTCGCTTCGCCCACCGGCGCCTCGATCGTGCCGAACGCCGCGCTCACCGACCTCCTCTACGAGACGCAGAACATCGGCGTCCCGTCCGACCAGGTCGAGCGATACGCGCAGGCGTCCATCCGGTTCGGCGCGGACGCCACCGACGAGCAGGTCACGGCGGTGAAGGACCGACTGGCCGACGCGGGCTACACCGGCACGACCGTCGCGGACCAGCTCGGCACCATCAAGACGGTGATCGACGGGATCGTCCTCGTCCTCAACGCCTTCGCGATCATCGCCCTCCTCGCGGCCAGCTTCGGAATCGTGAACACGCTGCTCATGTCCGTGCAGGAGCGCACCCGCGAGATCGGGCTGATGAAGGCCATGGGCCAGAGCAGCAGCAAGGTGTTCGCGCTGTTCAGCATCGAGGCCGCGTTCATCGGGTTCCTCGGCAGCGCGATCGGCGTCGGTATCGCGGTGCTCGCCGGCACCGGCATCAGTGCCGCGCTGTCCGGATCGCTCCTCGCCGACCTGCCGGGCCTCGACCTCATCGCGTTCGACCCGGTGTCGCTCGGGATCATCGTCCTGGTCGTCATGGTGATCGCGTTCCTCGCCGGCACCCTGCCCGCCGCCCGTGCCGCCAAGGCCGATCCGGTGGAGTCGCTCCGCTACGAGTGAGGTGCAGTGGTCGGGAATGCCGGGTGGCGGCTGTGGGGCGTGGCGGAAGCGACGCCCCACAGCCGCGCCGGCGCCAGGTTGAGGAGCAGCGCCGGCGCAGACGCTCAGGTCGCGTCTGCGGCGTCCACGTTACGACAAGCGGCCGTCCCGTCGTCGGAGGTTGAGGCTCCGCGCCCGCTTCTTCTCCGCTTCGCGCTTCGGGGTGGTGACGTGCTCGGGTCTGAGACCGATCCCGATGAACCTCGCCGCAAGCGGTCGGACGACGGGTCCGGCGAGCCGCATCAGCCGGATCACCGACCGCGGCGCGATGCGGTCGCCCGTGGTCGTGCGGGAGATCACCCGATGCCCCGCTCGCTGGATGCGCTGCATGATCCTCACCGGCCGCTCGCGTCGACGTTGGACGGCCGCGAGGACCCCGGACGGTGCGTCCCCTGCGGCGAGGTGGTCGGCGATCGCGTTGGACAGGGCGACCGCATCCTGGATCGCGTAGTTGACCCCGACGCCGAACATCGGTGACATCGCGTGCGCGGCGTCGCCGATGGCGATGAAGCCCGGGCGGTGCCAGCGGTCGAGGCGGTTGAGCTGGACTGAGAGGAGTTTGACCTGGTCCCAGTCGGTCAGGGTGTCGACCACCTGACGCAGGACGGGCGCGGCATCGACGATCCGGCGGCGGAGCGCCGGCAGGCCCTCGGCTCGGAGCAGCTCCGCGCCGCCCTTCCGGATGACCATGCCGGACTGGTACCGGTCACCCCGGTCGATCGTGAGCACCATGCCGCGCGGCGAGAGGTAGGCGAGGGTCGGGGGTGGCGGGTCGGCCGGCTTCGGCAGGCTGAACCACAGGACGTCGATCGGAACGCCGCTCTCGTCGGGGATGAGTCCGGCCGCGTCGCGGAGTGCCGAGGTGCGTCCGTCCGCCGCGACCGTGAGGGTGGCTCGGATCTCGATCTCGATGTCGGTGGAGGTGCTGGTCGCCGGGTCGGTTTCGGTCGCCGGGGTGTGGGCGGTCGTCGTGGTCGCGCGCAGGCCACGGACCCGGCCCTGCTCCATGATCAGGCCGGTCGCCTCCGTGCGGAGGCGGAGCTCGAAGTTCGGCAGTGCGGCCGCCTCCTCGGCGAGGAAGTTCAGGAAGTCCCACTGCGGCGCGAGGACGAGGAAGCGGTCGGGTGCTGGCAGGGTGCGGAAGTCGACCATGGTCATCCGCAGGCCGTCGATCACGGCGTCCATCGTCTGCAGTCGGTTGAGCGGCAGCCGCAGGAACCGCTCGCGCAGGCCGAGCTCGCCGAGCAGGGTGATGGTCGACGGGTGGATCGTGTCGCCGCGGAAGTCGCGGAAGAAGTCGGCGTGTTTCTCGAGCACGGTCACGCGGAGGCCGGACCGGGCGAGGAGGTAGCCGAGCACCATGCCTGCCGGGCCGCCACCCGCGATGACGCAGTCGCGGTCGGCGGTGTGGTCGGCGGCGTGGTCGCCGTGATCGCTGTCGGTGCGGGTCGTCGGTCTCATCGCGCTGCTCCCGTCGGTCTCTTCCGGACACTACTCCGGAACCCATATCGTCGACATCATGCGTGTGTTGCAGCGGGTGGGACTGCCGCTTCTCGTGTCCGGAACGATCGTGCTTGCGCTGTCGGCGTGCACTGGTGGCGGTGGGCCCGGTGGCGGCTCCGCCGGCAGTGCGTCGCCCGCTGCGTCGGTGCCGGCGGATTCCTCGAGCGGGGGCTCGGGAGACGGATCGTCCCTGCAGGTCGACTGCGCGGCGGTGGAAGCGGCCGTCGCGCCGTACATCGCGGGACTCGTCGCGCGGGAGGACAACGGGGCGGACGAGTACGGGACCGTCTGCGGCTGGGAGGCGCCGGAGGGGACGATCGATGCGGCGGACATCCGCTCGGTGGAGATCGTCGTCTCGCCCGAGTCGAGCGAGGCGCTGTCGGCCGATGAGCTCGCCGCCGCCGGGCTCACGCCGATCCCGGATGAGACCATCGAGGCTGCCGGAGGGACCGCTTACAGCTCGACGGTCGAGACCGGTGTCGCCGCGGTGATCGTCACGACGGTGGTACTGCCGGAGACGGAGATATCCGTCACCGGCGGGCAGTGGGCCGGTCATCCGTCGCTCGACGGGCCGGCGGCGGTCGCCGTCGTGAAGGCGCTCATGGGCCGGTGAGTGGACTGGGAGCCGCGGACCTCCTCCGGTCCCTGAGCGATCCCCTCCGGTCCCTGAGCAACCCTCGCCCGCCCCTGAGCCTGTCGAAGGATACTCGCAGGCACTTCGACAAGCTCAGTGACCGGAAGAGGTGCACCCGTATTCACTCCGGTCTCCGAGCAACCCCCTCCGGTCCCTGAGCTTGTCGAAGGGCGCACGAGGAAGCGTCCAACACCAGCGACACCCATCCGGTCCCTGAGCCTGTCGAAGGGCCTGCGGGTGAAGCCTACGAATCCGGTATGCCTCCTCCGGTCCCTGAGCCTGTCGAAGGGCCCACGATCAACTTCCACAACCGCTTCGACTCAGCATCTGGAATGTCAGTGGTCCGTGGTGGACTGAAGTCATGACCGAGACCACCACCTCCGCAGTTCGAGCTGGCGATGACTACGCCGCGCAGCTCGCGGAGTTCTCGGACCATTACGCGGACATCCAGCGGCGTCGTGCCAACCTGGACGCCGAGGAGGCTCGGCTCCTGGCCCGCTCCGCCGCCTACGCGGACGCCTTCGCAGACGTCACGGTTCCGGCGATCTTCCCGCCCGCGGAACGGCAGGCGCTCTCGCGCCGGTCGACCTGCGCAGCCCTCGCGATGGCGACCCGCACGCCCGAGCGGACCGTGCAGCGGGCGACGAACGACGCCGAGCGCCTCGTGAACGACGCGCCCGCCGTGCTCGCGTCCCTCGAGGCCGGTCGCATCTCGGCCCGGCACGCGCAGACGATCATCGACCAACTCAGTGACGTGCCGACCGCAGGGCGGGCGGCGTTTCTCGCGGAAGTCCTGCCGGTCGCGGAAGAGTCCACCAACGCGAACCTCCGCAGGCGAGCCCGCGTGCTCCGCGAGCGTCTCCACCCCGAGTCCATCACCGCCCGAGCGGTCCGCTCCGAAGCAGACCGCCGCGTCGAGTTCGAGCCCGCCGCCGACGGCATGGCGTGGGTGCACCTCTTCACCACCGCACCCATCGCGCAAGGCATCATCGAGCGGGTCGAAGCAGCGGCGGCGGAGTCGCGCAAGGCCGGTGACACCCGCACCTGCGCCCAGCTGCAGGCGGACGCCCTCGCGGCGCTCGCGCTCACCGGGGTGACCCCGGAAGATGTGATGACGAGCCCGGTCCTGCCGCACCCGATC
>Ga0308163_10004278_pt1 | contig 11430 bp, 7 predicted proteins | sample PhyTR1_FD_201037 | JGI IMG/M metagenome (GOLD analysis project Ga0308163, IMG submission 201037) | Phyllosphere microbial communities from UC Gill Tract Community Farm, Albany, California, United States - DLSLT.R1 | ecosystem: Host-associated > Plants > Phyllosphere > Unclassified | place: USA... | reverse complement strand
CTGAACCATGCGCGTCTACCAATTCCGCCACGTGGGCACTGCAAGAACATCTCTGCTACAATAGCAGGGTTTGTCATTTTCCGCCAGATCAACTATTCCTGAAAATAGCTGACTTCGCATCAAACATCCTCTGCTACTGCTGCTTTTCATCGCCCCGGCGTTGTCGCCGTTGCTGAAGAGAGCGAGATTATAGCGGATCATTTTCAATAGTCAAAGACCCAAGGTGAAGTTCTCGACAAGAACTCACGTGCAAGCATCCCGCGCACGCATTCTGCGCATGCATCCTGTTGTACGGGCGCAGGTCGTTGGCGCACATCATGTTAGGCGAATCGGATAGACCTCCGTTACACTACGCCTGTCATGGTGTCAATTAACCACGCTGCCGCCCTTATGTGATGTGCGGCGCTCTACTGGCCAAAGAAAAAAGAATCGATTTGAAGCAACCTACTCATACCATTCCAAGCCGCGAGGAAATCCTCGCTGTCTTCCGCGACGCCGCTGAATCGCTCGATGCAGCCGCCCTGGCACATGCCCTTGATGTTCAGCCCGCAGCGCAGGAAGTCCTCGGCCGCCGCCTGAACGCCATGGAGCGTGACGGCCAGATCCGTTCCGACCGCAGCGGCACCTATATGCTGGCCGATCATTCCGCCTTCGTGGCCGGCAAGGTCAGCGCGCATCGCGACGGTTTTGGCTTCGTGATTCCCGACGAACCAGGTCCCGACCTGTTCCTGTCCGACCGCGAGATGCAGAAAGTGCTGCACGGCGACCGCGTCATGGCGCGCGTGACGGGCATGGACCGCCGCGGCCGTCCGGAAGGCTCGATCGTCGAAGTCGTCCAGCGTGCCAACACGCACATCATCGGTCGCCTGCTCAATGAAGAAGGCGCGTGGATCGTTTCGCCCGAAGACCAGCGCATTGCCCAGGACGTGATCGTTACCGGGCCGACCGGCAACGCGCGTGCAGGGCAGGTCGTCAGTGTCGAACTGCTGGAGCAGCCAGGCCGCTTCCAGAAGCCGACCGGCCGCATCGTCGAAGTGCTGGGTGAGCTCGATGACCCTGGCATGGAAATCGAGATCGCCGTGCGCAAGTTCGGCGTGCCGCACATCTTCTCGCCGGCCGCGCTCAAGCAGGCAAACCGCCTGCCGAACGAAGTCATCGATGCCGATCTGGCCAACCGCGTTGACCTGCGCGACGTGCCGCTGGTGACGATCGACGGCGAAGACGCACGCGACTTCGATGATGCCGTCTACTGCGAACCGGTGACCATCAAGGGTGTGAACAGTTTCCGCCTGCTGGTCGCGATCGCCGACGTGAGCCACTACGTCAAGCCGAACGACTCGCTCGACGCCGACGCCATCGAACGCTCGACGTCCGTCTACTTCCCGCGCCGTGTGATTCCGATGCTGCCCGAGAAGCTGTCGAACGGCCTATGCTCGCTGAACCCGGCGGTTGACCGCTGCACGCTGGTGTGCGACATGGTCGTGTCGCAGGATGGCGAAGTCACTGCATACCAGTTCTACCCGGCCGTGATGCACTCGGCTGCGCGCATGACCTATAACGAAGTGGCCGACATCCTGGCTGACGCCAACGGCGAACAAGCCCAGAAGCGTCCAGGCATCGTGCCGCATCTGCAGCACCTGAACCAGGTGTTCCGCGCGCTGCTCAAGGCCCGCCAGGAGCGCGGTGCCATTGACTTCGAAACTACCGAAACCTATATCGTTTGCAATGCGCTGGGCAAGATCGAGAAGATCATCCCGCGTACCCGCAACGATGCGCACCGCCTGATCGAAGAGTGCATGCTGTCGGCCAACGTGTGCGCCGCTGATTTCCTGCTGCGCCACAAGCACCCGGGCACGTTCCGCATTCACGCGACGCCGACCGAAGAAAAGCTGAACCAGCTGCGCACTTTCCTCAAGCAGGTGGGCCTGAACCTGGCCGGCGGCAACAAGCCGAGCGCGCGCGATTACGCCGCCGTGATGCAGCAGATCAAGGAGCGTCCGGATGCGCAACTGCTGCAGACGATGATGCTGCGCTCGATGCAGCAGGCCGTCTACAGCCCGGACAATGTCGGCCACTTCGGCCTGGCGTTCGAGGCGTACGCGCACTTCACCAGCCCGATCCGCCGCTATCCCGACCTGCTGACGCACCGCGCGATCAAGGCGATCCTGCTTGGCAAGAAGTACGAGCCGAAAGGCATCGACCTGGCCAAGCTGAACACGACGCAGTCGAACTCGGCCCGCAAGCAGGCCGCAAAAGACAAGGCCGACGGCAAGGCGCCGAAGAACGAAAAAGACCTGACCATCTGGGACGCCCTTGGCGTGCACTGCTCGGCCAATGAACGCCGCGCCGACGAAGCGTCGCGCGATGTCGAAAACTGGCTCAAGTGCTTCTTCATGCAGGACAAGATCGGCGAAGAGTACACCGGCACCATCGCTGGCGTGACCACCTTCGGCATCTTCGTGCAGCTCGATGAGCTGTTCGTTGAAGGCCTGGTGCACGTCACCGAGCTGGGCGCTGATTACTTCCAGTACGATGAAGCGCGCCACGTGCTGCGCGGCGAGCGTAGCGGCCAGAGCTATGGCCTGACCGACAAGGTGACCGTCAAGGTTGCACGCGTCGATCTGGAATCACGCAAGATCGACCTGACGCTGGCGTCCGCGCCGGGCGCCGAGTCGTCGGGCGACGATGCCGGGCGCGAGCGCAATCAGGGCGGCCGCAACAAGGAACAGCGCAGCAACGAGCCACGCACGAACGATGGCCGTCAGAACAATGGCGGCAACGGTGGTGGTAACAACGGCGGCGGCAACGGAAATAACAACGGCAACAACAACGGCGGCAACGGCAAGCGTTCGCGCGGTGGTCGTTCGCGTGGTCCGAAGCCAGGCAACAACGGCGGCAATCACGATAACGGTCGTCCACAGCAGTCGCCACTCGAGATCGCGCGTCCGCTTGGTCAGGACGGCATCGAGCCGCAACAGGCCAAGCCGAAATCGCGCAAGGCCCGTCAAAAGGCCAAGGCGGCCGAGCGCGCTGCTGCAGCAGCGGCACCAATGACGACAGCGACGCCACAGGCACCAGTGCAGGCAGCGAAGCCGGCGCCAGCACCAGTCCAGGCGCCAAAGCCAGTGCAGACGCAAAAACCTGCGCCTGTGCCAGCACCAGCGCCAGTTGCAGCAGCGCCAGCACCAGCACCGGTCGCGCAGCCAAAGCCTGCCGAAGCAGTTGCTGCGCCAGCACCAGCCCGCAAGCCGCGTGCAACCAAGGCCGCCGTCAACGACGTGGTCGCGGCTGCACCAGCGCCGGTTGCCGACGCCAAGCCAGTGAAAGCCGCAGCAAAGAAAGCGGTCGCGAAAGCGCCAGTTGCAGCAGCACCAGCTGCAGCGGCACCGGTCGTGGCAGCGCCAGCGGTCAAGGCCCCAGCCAAAAAAGCTGCTGCCAAGACGGCTGCCGTGAAAGCGCCAGTCGAGGCAGCACCAGTCGACGTGCCGGCCAAAGCAGCAGCGGTCAAGGCACCAGCGAAAAAGGCAGCGGTCAAGGCACCAGTCAAGTCAGCAGCAGTCAAGGCGCCGGCCGAAGCCGTTGCTGTCAAGGCACCGGCCAAGGCGGCGGCAGTCAAGGCCCCGGCCAAGGCAGCAGCAGTCAAAACGCCAGCCAAGGCAGCAGCGACCAAGGCCCTGGCTGAGGCAGTCGCTTCCAAAGCACCGGCCAACAAGGCAGCAGCTGCACCACGCAAGGCCGCAGCCAAGGCTGTCGCTGAGCCGGCCGCACCGAAAGCTGTCAAGGCCCCGGCCAAGACCGCAGTGAAGACCGCGTCGAAGACTGCAGCAAAGACCGCAGCCAAAACCAGCAAGAAGTAAGTCCCTGAAAGTATTCGAAAAGTAGCAAATGAAAAATAAAATGATTTTCGGCTTCCACGCCGTGACCTCGCGACTGCGTCACGAGTCGCAGTCGGTGGAAGAAATCTTCGTCGATGCCGAGCGCAACGACGGCCGCATGAAGGACCTGATCGCCAACGCCAAGGCGGCCGGCGTGCGCGTCATGCCCGTCGAGGCAGCGCGTCTCGACAAGATCACCGGTACTCGTCGTCACCAGGGCGTGATCGCGTTTGCCAGCCAGCTCGCGCTGGCGCGCAATCTCGATGAGCTGCTCGACGCCATCGAAGGTCCGCCATTGCTGCTGATCCTGGACGGCATCACCGATCCGCACAACCTGGGCGCCTGCCTGCGCGTGGCCGACGGTGTCGGCGCGCACGCGGTCATCGTGCCGAAGGACCGTGCGGTCGGCCTGAACGCCACCGCCGCCAAGGTCGCCAGCGGCGCCGCCGAGACGGTCCCTTACATCACGGTGACCAACCTGGCGCGCACGATGCGCGAGCTGAAGGAACGCGACATTCTCCTGATCGGCACCACGGACGACGCCGACAAGGGCCTGTACGAAGCCGACTTCTCGGGCCCGGCCGCACTGGTCATGGGATCCGAAGGCGAGGGCATGCGCCGCCTGACGCGCGAGACCTGCGACGTACTGGTCAGCATCCCGATGTTCGGTTCGGTCGAAAGCCTGAACGTGTCGGTGGCCTCGGGCGTCTGCCTGTACGAAGCGCGCCGCCAGCGTATCGGCCGCGACAGCTGATTGTGCTTCATGCCCGGATTGCTGCGCTCGCGGCAATCCGGGCAGTTTCATCCCTCCGCAGCACCCAATTCCCATCCAGTAACGCTATTCCCGAACCGGCGACGAAGCACGCCAGCCCGTCCTGCGCCAACGACGGTGGTAAACTTGCTTCGAACAACTGAACCGTTTGGCATAACAAGGAATCGCATGACGAATGAAATGGTGGCGGTACTCGATCCTGTCGAGCTGCGCGTGCTGGCCGTGCTGGCCGAAAAGGAAGGCCTGACGCCCGATAATTATCCGATGTCGCTGAACGCGATCGTCAACGGCTGCAACCAGTTATCGAGCCGCGATCCGGTCATGCAGATCAGCGAAGCGGTCGTGCTCGATACGCTGCAGCGCCTGACTGAGCGCAAGCTCGTGAACGCCATCTCGCAGGCCGGCGCGCGCGTCGTCAAGTACGAGCACCGCATGCGCATCAAGTGGACGCTCGAGCAGGACAAGCTGGCCGTGCTCACGATCCTGATGCTGCGCGGCCTGCAGACCGCAGGCGAAATCCGCACCCGTAGCGGGCGCCTGCACGAATTCAAGACCGTGGCTGATGTCGAAACGGCGCTGCAGTTCCTGATCGACAAATACCCGCCGCTGGTCATGAAACTCGAGCGCGCGCCGGGCACCAAGGAATCGCGTTACGGCCAGCTGCTGGGCGGCGAAATCACCATCGTAGCCGGCAGCGAGCAGACCTCAAGCAGCGCGAGCAACCTGACGCAGGGTGGTCGCATCGCGCAGCTCGAAGAAGAAGTCGCCGCGCTGCGCGGCGAGATGGAAGACCTCAAGGGCCAGTTCGAGGCGTTTCGCCAGCAGTTCCAATGATTATTATTCTTACAGTACAATCTCAGCGCTTACACCGAAATCTAGTATTTCTTTGAAAAATTGCGGCCCTTACTGCGTTAGCTGACATGAATGATATTGATTCTGTAAAAACATCACGGCTTCTTAATAAATTTCAGTCCATGTCGGAGGATGAGTTTACAAAAATAGTCGTCGTTCCACTCTTAATGAGGCTTGATTATCGATTCGTCGATTATCACGGTGGGCAATACGAAATTGGGAAGGACGTAATTTGCTGGAAGGAAAGTGATTTCGGCGATAAAGAGTTGACGGTTGTCCAAGTTAAGAAGACCAAGGTGGCCGCCGCTGCATCAGTAAAAAATAATTTTTCAGAAATAATTACTCAGCTTCACCAAGCTGTAGATGAAGCCGTGCCGTCGATATTTGGAGTGTCGCAAATACCGAATCAAATCCTTTTCGTGACTCCCTATCCAATTAGCACTCGCGCTCTAGAAATGGCTATTAATGGTTATCAGCGATTAGTTTCTAGGGGTGTTAAAGTTCTCGATGGAAATCGCATTGCGGCATTAGTGGAGAAGCATTTGCCGAGATTGACTGACGATATTTGCGGTACTGGGTTGATGGCTTTAGAAAATATTTCAGGAAACGTGTCTAATGCCGATCTTTTAAGTGCTCTGAATTATACGAAGGATAAGAGAATAGCAGACTTCTACTGTGATCTCGATTTTGGTGTTGGTAAGGTTACTACCAAATTTTTCTTCTCTCTTCAATTTGACCCAGTCTCGCACGCTGAAAAGATAGCAGCATCGAAATGGGCCGAATTTTCTAAGACGATCAGGGCGACTGAAGTTATTTTAGATGGTTGCTTTATTAGTCCTACACTGGACGAAATAGAAAATAAATTTAGACTAGATTCGGATAAGTGGCGATCAAAGTCAAATATCGCCACTATTGAGCGTATCGCCAGGCTTACTATTGAGGCCGAGGAAACGTTGATCGGGTTGGCTTCCGATATGAGTCAGATGATTGGCGAGGCTCTAGAAGCTAGAAGCGAAATTGACCTCATCAGCGCACTTGCAGTCGCGCGCCATCGCACAGACGAATCTCAGAGAAAAATTCTGGTGTTAAAGGGTCTTCAAGCTAAGTCTTCTCGATTCTTGGCGCGCGCGGTCGAATGGAAAAGAATTTCTATAAACTTAGAAGACGAGCACTTAGATTCGCTTTTATTGTTGCAGGTCGATGTTGGAGAGCTCTTGGATGACTTGAGGGATGATGGTAGTAATTTAAATCATTCTAGTGAAATCCAACTGTCATTGATGTTCAAGAATTTTAAGCATCTCACAAAAACCATAGATGAGTTGCGAAAGCAATATGAAAAGAAAATTGATGAGCCATTTTACGAATTGGATATTGATGGAGCAAGACTAGCTAATTTGATCGAAGTCCAAAAAAGTTGGCTTGATCAGACCTTGAAGCAAGTATCTAGCGGATCTGCAAGTAAATTCGAAGTAAGAGAATTTTTTGTCAGGTGTCAGAGTCTTTTCGAAAAAATTGGAAACCTTTTAGAGAATAAACTGATTTTGGAGGCGATAGGTATTGATTCAACCCAAAAATTTATAACGGTCGGTGCGGAGAGAATAACCATGCCAATCCGGGATGTTTTCAATACAGGGATCAACTGTGCTGTGTTCGGAGAGGCTGGTGCCGGTAAGTCAACAACGCTACGAATGTACTCTGAGCAGGCGACCCTAGATGCTGCCGATGACACTGTAATTACCTTATTTTTACCCTTGAATCGTATTTTGGGTGGAGTCTCGAAAGCATTTGAATTTGGCCAGATAAATTCTCTAAAAAAACTCGAGCAGGGCCTTGCTGATTATTTTTCTTCAAGCGGAAAATTGATTTCAATAAAAGAGTTGATTGAATTTTTGCATTCCAAAAGGCGGGTTATATTTGTATTTGATGGTCTAGATGAGGTAATAAAAACCTGCCCGTGGATCATTGATGCAATTAACGAATTGGAAATTACATATAGTAATTCGCAGATAATTCTATCGTCTCGCTCTAGCGGATCCTATATAGATAAGGTGCGCTACCTTTCATTGACTCTTCTGCCATTTTCTGATGAGCAGGTTTTGAATTTTATACATGGATGGTTTTCCGTAGATACAGCGAAGGCCCAACTTGTTGAGCAGCATCTCTGTTCGACGCCGTCGTTGATGACAATTGTCCGTAGTCCTTTGCTTGCAACAATTTTATGTGTTTTAGCCGATAATGGCGTTCCATTGCCAAACGGAGAAATTGGAATGTATAGTGAGCGAATGCGTTTATTGTTGGGGCATTATGACATTCATAAAAAAACAAAGAGGACATCTTCTCCAAATATCATTCTCGAACTAGTATCGAGGAAGCTTGCATTCTATTTGCACTCGAAGAATGTTAGAAGTTCACCGCACCATGTGCTAGAAGGAGCTGCGGTGAAAATCTCTAGGGATCAAAATTGGGGCTATTCTGAAGATCAGGTTGCGCTAGCAGTGAGTGAGCTCATTGATCCATGCAACATACTAGTGCCAATGACTGACGATGGTCAATTTGGTTTCGATCATCTTCGCTATCAAGAGTTCCTTGCTGCAAACGAGATTATACAAAATCGCGGCATCAGCCTCGTTCCGCTTCTAGCTTCACCTTGGTGGCGATCGGTGTTCGTAATTTTCGCTCGCATGACAGATAATATTCATCATATTTTCTCGGAAATCTTGGAGAGTCGCGGACATATATCGAGTTATCGAGAAACGTTAGCAGCGATGGCATCTATACGTAATCCAGCAGAAAAGCGTGTCTTGCTAGGGCTGCTCGAAAAACACTCCATACTCGACGAGCTCGATCAGGATTTGAAAGAGTTTCATGACTTTGATACTGAGTTTGATGATGTAATGTCTTATCGTAGGAATAGCTGAAAATTAGTTGCCCTGGTTTAGATGTTGTTAGTACATCGATCAGCATGATTCATACCGGCAGCTGCAGCGTGACTTTAAGACCTCAAGGGCCAGTTCGAGGCGTTTCGCCAGCAGTTCCAGTAACCGGCTCGAACGCCAGTTCGACCAGCGCATCGTCGCCCCAAGCCGGGTCGTTCATGGCGGTGCGAAAGCTCCGCCCTTCGACTGGCAGATCCTTCGTGCGATCACCTTCACGCAAGGTGGCGCGCGCGAGGCGCTCCGGCGTGTCGAACTGAAAGCCCTCGCGCTCGGCATTGAAGAAGTTGCACCAGTTGGGTGTCAGCAGCACGCTGTTGACGAACAGCGTGCGCATCAGGCCAAGCTCCTCCTTGCCGATCGCGACCATCACGTGGCATTCGAGCCGCAGGTCGCCGAGACGCCGTACGTTCTCCGGCAGGCCGGGCGAGCGCACCAGCGGCGTCACGCGGTACATGCGCCGTTTCCGATTGAGCACCAGTTCGCTGTCCGCCGCCAGCGCGGCGCTGCTGCGCGGCACGATCGTCTCGAAAGCATCGTCCAACACCAGCGGCAGCACGAAGTCGTCCTTGCCTTCCAGGCGCAGCGCCAGTGGCGCCTCACCCGGCTTGGGCGTCTTGTCGGCCCAGGCGCGGCGCTCGACCCGGAAGCGCAGGACCTCTGCCTTTGGTGCCATGCTGTGATGGCGCTCGAAGGCGTCCAGGCCCGCGACGATCGCCTTGTACTTGCTCACCTCCGGGTTGCGGATCGCGTTGACGTGGATGGACTCGGGGCTGTCCGGCGGCGTGTCGGCAGCGCTGGCGCCAATGTTGATACCCGCCAGCATGCCCAGCATCAGGATGACATGAAGTCGCATCGCGCTTACCCCTCGTCACGCCAGCGGCGCAGGCGAATCGCGCCGTAGATCATCGCGCAGCCGGCGGCCGCCGCAATCCAGACACCCGGCGTGAGCAGCGTGGCGTACGACGTGCCCAACAGCAGCGGACCATCCAGACCGGCCTGTTGCTGCTGCGCCAGCGCCGCGCCATTGACTTCGCCGAACCAGATCCCGGGGAACACGCCCAGCAGCACCCGCGCCACGATCTCTTCGCCGAACCACTTGACGTTCATCGACACCCCGGCCAAACGTCCAGCCAGGAAATCGAACCAGGCCAGGATGGCGAGCGCCACCAATGGCGCGCCGACGGCCCACAGGAACACGCGCGACTTCGCCCAGCTCGACACCAGCAGCAGCCAGCCCACTGTCGGCAGCGCCCACAGGATGTACAGCGGCAGGAAGCTGATCAGATACACGGGCGCCAGGTAGAAGTCGACATTGGCCAGCACCGGTGCGATCAGGTTGATGCCCTTGATGGCGCCGCCCAGCAGGCCGATCACCAGCAGGATCAACGAGGCGGCGATGCCGATCGCGATCGTCGCCAGTGGCGCAACGAGCAGCGCCGTCGCGACCTTCGACAGCACGGTCTGCGCATCGGACATCGGCAGCGATTTCCAGAACAGGATGCTGCGGTCGCGCCGGTCGTCGTACAGCGCCGCCATGCAGTAGAAGAACACGACCACCGGCAGCACGAAGAACAGCGGCGCCGTGATCACCAGGTAGCTCGAGGCGGCGGCGGTGGCCAGCTTGGCCAGCACCGCGGGCGGCAAGCCATTGACCGTCATGACTTGTTCGCCGCTGACCTGCATGTGGAACGACGGGTTGGCGATGATCGCGTACAGGAAGCCGCCACCGAACAGCAGCACGATCACGGCGGCCACGGCCAGCGGCGCCCAGAAGAAGGCGCCCTTGTGTTCCCACAGTTCGCGCCGGATCAGCCATTTCATGGTGCTCATTGGCGTAGTCATGCGTAGGTTCCTTTCATGGTGGCGACGAACAGGTCGGCCACGCTCGGGTTGCGTACCTCGCCCAGTGCAGCCAGCTGGGTGCGGGACAGGCCGCCGGCGCGCAGCGCGTCGAACAGCATCACGGATTTGCCGAACACGGTGCGCTCGTCGATCGGTTGCAGCGCTCTGGCCGCAGCCACCTTGTCGCTGCCCACCATGACTTCGACGTAGCGCTCGCCGATTTCTTCCATCGACGCGGCCAGTGCGATCTTGCCATCGCGGATGAACAGCAGGTCGGTCAGGATGTGCTCGACTTCCTCGACCTGGTGCGTCGTGATGACGATCGTCTTGTTTTCGTCAAAATAGTCTTCGAGCAGGTTCTGGTAAAACGTCTTGCGGTAGATGATGTCCAGGCCCAGCGTCGGCTCGTCCAGCACCAGCAGCTTCGCGTCGATCGCCATCACGAGCGCCAGGTGCAGTTGCACGATCATGCCCTTGGACATTTCCTTGACCTTCATCGTCGGCGTCAGCTTGGTGTTGGCGATATAGCGTTCGGCCTTGCTGCGGTCAAAGCGCGGATGCACGCCCGCCACGAAATCGACCGCATCCTTCACGCGCAACCAGCGCGGCAGGATGGCGACGTCGGCGATGAAGCACACGTCCTTCATCAGCTCGTCGCGCTGGGTGCGCGGATCCAGGCCCAGCACCGACAGCTCGCCTTCGCACTGGATCAGGCCAAGGGCCGCCTTGAGCGTCGTCGTCTTGCCCGAGCCGTTCGGGCCGATCAGGCCGACGATGCGGCCGGCGGCGATCTCGATGTCGATGCTGTCGACGGCGACCCGCTTGCCGTAGCGCTTGCTCAAGCCCCGCGCGGAAATGACGGCGCTCATGCGGCACCGCCGTTGTCCGCGTTGTTCAGCAATTGCTTGATGTCCAGGCCCAGGCGGCGGATGCGCTCGAGCATCGCCGGCCACTCTTCACTGATGAAACGTTCGCGCTCGCTGGCCAGCAGTTTCTCGCTGGCGCCTTCGGTGACATACATGCCAATTCCCCTTCGTTTTTCCACCAGGTTGTCGTCGACCAGTTCCTGATAGGCCTTCGACACGGTGATTGGATTGAGTTGATAGTCGGCCGCGATCTGGCGCACCGAGGGCAGGGCGTCGCCAGCCTTGAG
>Ga0308163_10004277_pt1 | contig 11436 bp, 10 predicted proteins | sample PhyTR1_FD_201037 | JGI IMG/M metagenome (GOLD analysis project Ga0308163, IMG submission 201037) | Phyllosphere microbial communities from UC Gill Tract Community Farm, Albany, California, United States - DLSLT.R1 | ecosystem: Host-associated > Plants > Phyllosphere > Unclassified | place: USA... | reverse complement strand
TTGCCGACGGCCGCCTGCAACCGTTCGACGGCGACCTGGACGACTACAAGGACTGGCTGTTCAAGACCAAGCTGGGCAAAGGCACCGACATCCTGCCGCTGGCCAAGGCCGCCGCGCCCGTCGCGCCAGTGCCAAGCGCCACGCCGGCCGAGCGCAAGGAACAGAAGCGCCTGGGCGCCGAAGAGCGCCAGCGCAACGCCGCGCAGCGCAAACCGATCGAAAGCAAGGTCAAGCGTCTGGACGAGCAGATGGCCAAGCTGCAGGCAAAGAAAGCCACGATCGATGCCGCCCTGCTCGACCCGACGATCTACGATGCGCAGAACAAGGATCGCCTCAAGACGCTGGTCGCCGACCAGGCGTTCGTGGCGCGGGATCTGGAAACGCTCGAGTTGGAATGGTTGACGTTGCAGGAACAGCTGGAAGCGCTGGCGTAAACCAGCTGGACAAGCAGCACGACGCCGTCAGGCGGCCCTGAGCGGCCGCCGCGGCGACAACGACACCAGGCCATCGATGTCGATCAACACCACGCACCGGCCGTCGATGCGGGCAATGCCGATCAGGTAACTGGCACCGGCCTCGCCCGGGACGGCCTGTACGGCTTCCGGGCGCACGTGCACGATGCCCGTTACCCCTTCCACGACCATGCCCACCAGACCGCTCGACAGGCGCAGGATGATCACGTCGGTATCGGGGTGCACGATGCCGGCACCCGCACCTGTGCCCTGAGTGGCGGTGGTGCGCATGTCGATCACCGGCAGGATCACACCATGCGACAGTGCGACGCCGCCGATGATGTCGCCGTCTTCCGCGAAGCGTTCGAGGGACTTGAGCAATTTGAGTTCCTGCACCCGCGCGCAATCGAGTCCGTACTCCTGCCCATCGAGCATGAAGCTGAGGTAATCCGTTGGTGCGCCAGACCGTGGCGCGCGCGATGTGGTGTGCATGGCAGATCCTTGATCAGTCCGACCACCATCGTAAGCCTGCCGGACCCGGTGATCTTGACTGCAATCAATTCGCACTGCCCGCCTGCGGGGCTGCGGTGGCTCAACCCAGCGGTGTGGGTGACGCGGAATCCCAGGCCCAGGCGCCCTCGCGCCCGGCGTGCAGCAACTCGGTGCCCATCGCGTCGCGCAAGCGCAGGCGGATGTCGCGCGGCCCCTGGTCCCAGATGCAGCCCAGATCCGGCTCGTACGGCAAGGCGCGCACCTGCACCTCACCGGCAATGGCGTCCAGCGCGATCTGCGCCGCGCCAACGCGGTCATAGCGCTGCGCCTCCAGCCGGCCCAGTACTTCCATCCCCGACTGCCGCTCGGCGTCGAGTTTCTTCGCTTCGTCCGACAGGCGACCGAGCTCCTTGAGCGCCGGCCCGGCGGTGTCGGTCATGCGCTGGAACTGGGGCACCTGCTCGGGCTTGAGCACCAGATCGCCGCTACGGATGCGCGGCGCGATTTTCAGGTACTTGCTCAGGTGCGGCTGCGCCGCGAGCGTGTCGATCGATGCGCGGTGACGCGCCGCGAGCTGACCGAACTGACCGATCCGCTCACGCACCTGGGCCATCGCATCGTCGATGCGGGCACAGTCGGGCCGCAGCAGGTAGACCAGCATCTCGCCCTGTTTCCAGGGGGCGGCGCTGCCGATCTTCACGCGCCGGCCCGCGATGGCGCTGCCTTCGGCGTGCGTGACCTCGACGTCGTCGCCCATGATCTCGCAGTTGATTGCCGTATCGATACGGATGCGCGCACCGGAAATCACGCAGTTCTCGGCGCGCCCCAGGATCACGTCGCCCCTGGCGGCCTGGATCGTGGCGCTGGAGGCCACGCCCAGCACGCGCACGCCGCCGTTCAGGTTGCGCGCACTGCCGCCGACCAGGTTGCGCTCGAGCCGGACCGCCCCGCCGCGCGAGAGCACGTGGCCATACACGTCCGCGTGCACGGTGATGCTGTCGCCTTCGATGATGCGTTGCTCCTGCACCTCGCCGAACTCTTCGTAGTCGCCGCTCAGGTGCAGGTTGCCCGTGGTCCGGGCGCTGACGCCGTCGTGACTGACGATCTTGTCGGAAATGGCGATGCGGCTGCTCTTGGGGTCGACATTCAGGAACCCGTCGCGGCGCGCAATCAGGAACTCGCCGGCCGGCACGATATCGATGCCGGTGCCGTCGGCGGCGTAGACGCCCAGGTCGAGATCCTTGCCGATCTCGGCCAGGATGGGGATGCCGGTCAGCTCGAAACCCGGACTGCCCGCCGTGCGTGGCACCTTGCGCAAAAGGCGCGTGCCGATCTGCACCTGCGGGAAGCGGTTCTGGAAGCTCATGAGGTCGAGCTTGCCATTGGCCAGCTGGAGCGGCGCATCGCTGCGGTGCAGTTCGCTCGTGACTTCTTCGACACGCGCCGCGTCCCCGTCGATCGGCGCCAGGCGACGCGCCACGACGCAGCGCCCGGTCGTGCCCTTGCCGATGGCGTCGCGGATGGCGTCGACATCGGCACCGAAGCGGATCCCCTTGATCCACATGTCGGCGACGAATTCATCGGCATCGAGCGCGGTTGGCCGCTCCCCGCCATCGGGGTCCGGCTCGAACACCGGCTCGAAATAGTATTCGGCCTGGCCGTCCGTGATTTTTACCGAACGGTACAACGCCTGCCGTGCCGGGGTAAACGGCAGGATGTCATCGGCGATGCGCACCTGTACCTGACCGGCCGCATCCCGCGGCAGTGCCGGGCCGTGTCCGTACAGCGCCTTGATCAGAACGGCATAATCGAGCCCAGCCAGGTAGTTCCCGGAGCGCAAAATGCTGTCGAGCGCCGCCACCAGCGTCGTGCCGAGCAACGCGGGATCGGCATACACACCGTCAGTGCGCCGGGCGATGCAGTGTTCCGGGCCGTCAGAGACAAAACGCGCTGCGGAAGGGATGGCGAGGTCGGGCACGTTCACGCTCCAGGTTGCTGATATTGTCGACAGATGCCCTACCAAGAGTACGGCGCCCGAGAACATAGCATGTTGCGCAAATTAAATAAACATATAGCAATGAGATTTGCAAAAAAGAAAATTCACAGTGCCTGGTGAAGGTGTGGGGCAAGGCCCCGAAATGGTCGCCATGCATTCCCCAGACGTGACAACGGCGCCATCGGCGCCGTTGTGTTTACTGAAGCAGCCGCTTGTCAGCGGCGGCGCGAACTGGGATACAGATCCGCGCCTTCCTTGATCTGGCGACGCAGATCGCGCCGCTCGTCCGGCGACAGCCGGCCGCGGGGACGCTCTTCACGTGCCGAATCCTGCTGGACGTCGGCATTGCGACGCCCCTGCTCGCGTACTTCGAATGCTCTCGCATCGCGCTGCGCCTGCATTTCGTAACGCTCACGTGCCTGAGCGTCGTCGGTGCGACGGTTGCGATCCTGGTCCTGGGCCAACGCACCGGCGCCGGTCGCCGCCAGGGCGCAGGCGAGAACACCGAGGCGCACAAGCCGGGCGAACCGGCCGCAAGCGGTACCGGGTGCTGCTGGATTGTCGTTGAGCGCGTGGTTCATGGTGTTCCTCTTCCGTGATGCCTGATAAACGGATAAGCTGTGTTGATCACTTGACGCCAGTGTAGGTTGATACCGAATACGGGGTAAGACTAATTGGGTAAAGTTTGTAACACATTGTAATGGCTGAGCTGAGTCATACCTGCGGCCAAGCCATAAGAAGTTACCATAGCGACATTCATCTGACAATCTGGACAGCTCCATGACTTCAACGACTCCGAACATTAACGTGGGTACCGGTACGCAAGGCGGCCATTCCGCCAAGATCATGGTTGTGGACGACGACGTGCGCCTGCGCGATCTGCTGCGCCGCTATCTCACCGAACAGGGTTTCCAGGTCGTGACCGCTGAAAGCGCGCCGGCCATGAACAAGCTGTGGCTGCGCGAACGCTACGACCTGCTCGTGCTCGACCTGATGCTGCCGGGCGAAGACGGCCTGTCGATCTGCCGCCGCCTGCGCGGTGCCGGCGACCAGACCCCGATCATCATGCTCACCGCCAAAGGCGAAGACGTCGACCGCATCGTCGGCCTCGAAATGGGCGCCGACGACTACCTGCCCAAGCCATTCAACCCGCGCGAACTGGTGGCCCGTATCGGCGCCGTGCTGCGTCGCAAGGGCCCGGACGAGATCCCGGGTGCGCCATCGGAAACCCCGCAGACCTTCGAGTTTGGCGACTTCATTCTCGACCTGGGCACGCGCACGCTGAAGAAAAACGGCGACACGGTGCCGTTGACCACCGGCGAATTCTCGGTGCTCAAGGTGTTTGCGCGCCACGCACGCCAGCCGCTGTCGCGCGAAAAGCTGATGGAACTGGCCCGCGGCCGCGAATACGAAGTATTCGACCGCTCGCTTGACGTCCAGATCTCGCGCCTGCGCAAGCTGATCGAACCGGATCCGTCCAGCCCGCTGTACATCCAGACCGTCTGGGGCCTGGGCTATGTGTTCATCCCTGAGGGTCAGCCACGCTAGTGAAGCCTCCTGCATTCACGTCGCTCGCGGCGGCGCACCGCGCCGTGCGCTTCGCCTGGTTCAAGAGCGGCCTGTTCTGGCGCACGTTCTTTTTGATGTCGGTGCTCACGGCTGTCTCGATGGGCGCCTGGATCGGCATGATCAACGTCTACCAGCGCGGCCCGCAAGTGCAGCAGACGGCAGAGACAGTGGTGTCGGTGGTGACCATCACCAAGGCCGCCCTGACGCACTCGGCGCCCGACCTGCGACTTGAACTACTGCTCGAACTGGCCTCGAACGAAGGCATCCGCATCTTCACGCTCGAAGACAGCGACGTCATCGACCCGCCGCCGCACAATCCCCTGATGCCCGAAATCGCCGCCATCGTGCGCGAACGACTGGGCGCCGACACGCGTTTTTCCAGCGGCGTGAACGGCGTGCCGGGCTTTTACATCAGCTTCAATATCGAGGATGACAAATACTGGCTGATGCTCGAGCGCGAGCGCCTGGCAGGCCTGACGCGCGTGCAGTGGCTCGGCTGGGCGGTCGTCGTCGGGCTGCTGTCGGTGCTGGGCGCAGCGCTGATCTCGAGCCTCGTGAATCGCCCGCTGGCGCGCCTGACGTCGGCCGCACGCGCCATCGCCAAGGGCGAGCGGCCCGCGCCGCTGCCCGAAAAAGGCTCGCAAGAGATCATCGAAGCCAATCGCAGCTTCAACCAGATGGTCGAAGACCTGGCCCAGGTCGAGAAAGATCGCGCCGTGATCCTGGCCGGCATCTCGCACGATCTGCGCACGCCGCTGGCGCGCATGGGTCTTGAAGTGGAAATGGCCAACCTGTCTCAGGAAGCGCGCGACGGCATGCAATCGGACATCGCGCAGATGGACGCCATCATCGGCCAGTTCCTCGACTACGCCAAACCGACCGAAGCGGCCACCTTCGTGCCGGTGAATCTGTCCGAGCTGCTGGCGGACATCGGCCGCGATGCCGGCCGCATCCCGAGCCTGCGCATCAGGACCGACCTGATGCCGGACGTGCACGTGCAGGGCAACGCGACCGACCTGCGGCGCGTGATCAACAACATCATCGAGAACGGCCGCCGCTATGGCATCACGCCGGGGCAGGATTACACCGAGATCGATATCGTGCTGCGCGTGAAAGCGACGGGCCACGGCCGGCGCGCGGTGATCGAGATCGGCGACCATGGCGTGGGCGTACCGCCGGACCAGATCGCGCAATTGATGAAACCCTTCACGCGGCTGGACAGTGCGCGGGGCCAGGCCAATGGCGCCGGGCTGGGCCTGGCGATCGTCGAGCGGGTACTCACGCGCCACAATGCAGGGCTCGAGGTGAGCAACCGTGAAGGTGGCGGGTTCCTGCTGCAGGTGGCGCTGCCGCTGGCGGCCTAAGCGCTGAAAAGAATCACGCCCCGATCAGGCTCGCAAACCGGGCCAGATCGATATTTCCGCCACTGACCAGCACGCCAATCCGCTTGCCGCGCAGGCTGTCCTTCATCTTGCGCGCCGCCGCAAAGCCCAGGCAGCCCGTCGGCTCGACGACGATCTTCATGCGCTCGGCAAAGAACCGCATGCACGCCACCAGTTCGTCGTCGCTGACGGTCAGGATGTCGTCCACGTCGCGCTGGATGATCGGGAACGTCAGCTGCCCCAGGTGCTGCGTCTGCGCGCCGTCGGCAATCGTGCGCGGCGTGTCGATGTGCACGATCTGCCCGCTGCGAAACGACTGCTGGCCATCGTTGCCGGCTTCCGGCTCGACGCCGTACAGCAGGCACCCTGGCGACAATGCGCGCGTTGCCAGTGCCGAGCCTGACAACAGACCGCCACCGCCCAGGCAGACGAAGAACGCGTCGAGCGGGCCGACCTCGTCGAACAACTCCTTGGCCGCCGTGCCCTGCCCTGCAATCACGTCCGCGTGGTCGTATGGCGGGATCAAGGTCAAGCCATCGCGCTCGGCCAGCGCGCGGCCGATCTGCTCGCGGTCTTCGGTATAGCGGTCATAGGTGACGACGGTGGCGCCATAGCCGCGCGTGGCGGCGACCTTCGCGGCCGGCGCATCCTCCGGCATGATGATCGTGGCGGGTATGTCGAGCAGCCGCGCCGACAGCGCGATCGCCTGCGCGTGGTTGCCTGACGAGAACGCCACGACACCGGCACGCCGTTGTTCCGGGCTGAACCTGGCCAGCGCGTTGTAGCCGCCCCGGAACTTGAAAGCGCCCATGCGCTGCATGTTTTCGCACTTGAAGAACACCTCGGCGCCGAACTCCTCGTTGACGGTGCGCGACGTCAGCACCGGCGTGCGGTGCGCGGCGCCGGCAATGCGTTCGGCGGCCTGGACGACGTCGTCATACGTGGGAAGCTGGAGCATGGTCATGCGGGTGGTCCTTTCAGGAGCAACGGGTAAGGGAGACGTTGGCGCAGTCTATCGGCGACCCGGAGGATCGTCAAACCCGACAGGACAGTTGCTGTGCATTGCGCGCTTCGTGTCCGATCCGCCGCCTGGCGCGCCGGGGGCCGCGCTGTTCAATGTGCAGGCGCCGTGGGACCGGCGCGCCGCGCCAGCATGTCGGGCCCTTTCACTGCGCGGGGCGGCAATGGGCGAACGGCCAGCAGCGCCCGCTGGATCTGGCGGTTGTGCCTGGCCGCGCCCACGACCATGGCGCAGGCGCCCAGCACCATCAAACCGAATGTCCCCAAAGCCGCCCACGGGCCGCCCAACACCAGCGCCAACACGGGAATCGGGAGAAGGACGAAATAAAAATCCAGCAGCAGGTCGATTGCAATGGCCCAGGCGCTACGCTTGAGCCCAACGGAGAGCATGGAAAGATCGCGCCAGCCGGCCACCGTCTGCCAGTTGCCCGGTTCGTCAAGGACAACGGCAAAGGTCGAGCCTGCATCAGGCACGCTCTTGTGATCGAAGATCACGCCGAACTCGCGCTTGCCATCCGCTTCAAAACTGAATGTCCCGGACTGGACGTCGAATACCCGCTCGAAGCGGACCGTCTCGATGTGCATGTGCTCTGCTCCGTGGCTGGTCTGATCCCTGCACCGTAGCGCAGGCTCGGCGGCCTGTCCAGCAAGCGGGGCGACTCATGCACCCTGCATCAGCCAGGAATCCGGTTGACGAGCGGTTCGCCGCGCTCGAATGCGCTGATGCTGTCGATGGTCGTGCGCATGATCTGGCCGATCGCTTCGACCGTGAAGAAGGCCTGGTGGCCGGTGACGATCACGTTCGGGAACGACACCAGGCGCTGGATCACGTCGTCCAGGATGATCGTCGACGACAGGTCCTGGAAGAACAGGCTCGCTTCCTGTTCATAGACGTCGATGGCCAGCCCGCCCAGCTGGCCGGTCTTGAGCGCCTGCACCACGGCGTCGGTATCGACCAGGCCACCGCGGCTGGTGTTGATCAGCACGCAGCCACGCTTGACGCGCGCCAGGGCGGCCGCATCGACGATGTGGTGCGTCGTCTCCAGCAGCGGGCAATGCAGCGAGACGACATCGCTGCAGGCGAGCAATTCGTCCACGCTGGCATAGCGCCCGCCCAGCGCTTCGAATGCCGGCGTCGGATACAGATCGTGGCCCACCAGCGTGCAGCCGAAACCGGCCATGATGCGGGCGAAGATCAGCCCGATCTTGCCGGTGCCGATCACCCCGACCGTCTTGCCGTGCAGGTCAAAACCCATCAGGCCGTCGAGATCGAAGTTGCCTTCACGCGTGCGCACGCTGGCGCGCGCAATCTTGCGGTTCACGGCCAGCAACAGGCCAACCGCAAATTCAGCGACCGAGTTCGGCGAATAGTCGGTGACCCGCACGACCTCGATGCCGAGCCGGCGTGCGGCCGCGGCATCGATGTGGTTAAAACCGGTCGAGCGCGTGGCCACCAGGCGTGTGCCCTGGCGCGCCAGGATGTCCAGCACGCCCGCGTCGACGGTGTCATTGACGAATACGCACACGGCAACACACCCCGCCGCCTGACTCGCCGTCTCGACGCTGAGCCGCTCCTCGATGAACAGCAGCGCATGGCCGACACCATCGTTGGCCTGCGCCAGCATGGTCTTGTCATAGCGGCGTGCACTGAATACGGCTGTTTTCAAGCGTTTCTCCTGGCTGGGTGATGGTCAAGCCGTTATACGCCCTTGACCGCGATAAGCACAGACTTACCGTCGCACGCTGGCAAATGAACGGCGCGCAGGCCTACAAATGAATGTGAAATGGCGAACAGAACCGGAATGATGCAAATAAGACAATTAAGTTGTTAAATTTATACCCGAACCGAGGAGTCGATCATGAAGCGTCATATTTGCCACCTGGCCCTGCTGGCTGTCACCACGATGGCTGCGCCAGTCGCATTTTCCGAGACCAGCATCGTCAAGTGTGTGGACGACGCCGGTCGCGTGACCCTGACCGATCGCCCTTGCGAAGCGGGCGCCACCACCGTGCGCATGGCGGGCGAACCCGCCAACGATGGAGTGACGCGCGTTCATGCCCACCCATTGGCGGCCGAAGCGAACGTACTGCCGCTGCCGCGCGTATCGCAGCGTGAGTCGCAGCGTGAGTCGCAGCGTGAGTCGCAGAGTATGTCGCAGCGTGCGTCGCCGCGTATATCGCAGCGCATCCACGTGCCGATGACGCGTGTCGCGGCCAGGCCCCTGGCCAGTGACATCGCGACGCTCAAGGCAGCGCGCGCGCAGTTCATGCTGAGCGATGTGCGCTCGACACCAGCGTTGGCCCGCCTTGACTGAGTGCGCCCTGTCCATTCAATGAAAACTGTCGATACAATTTACACTAAATCATTGACCGGCTTGAGCATGGTCAAAATAGCCAGTCAAATCAATAACCTATTCATTATTGGAAGATTGGCATGCTAATTGCATAACTGATAAGCATATACTTATCGGAGGTTATCTTGCCAGTGCGCTCATTCAAACAATTATTGGTCGGTCTGTCGCTTCTCGCCTGCACCTCTGCGTTCGCCACGCCGTTTACGTTCAACGTTGCAGGTGTCCAGAGTACGGGGGAAATCGGCGACGCGGGTAACGACGTCTACGAAATCAATGTCGGCGCCAATGCGACCATCACCAGCGTCAGCTACAACTTCAACGTCACCGCATTCACGCCCAGCTGGTTGTCCGAGATTGGTTTCGCATTCACCAATTCCGCAAATACCGATGGCGTCATTCTGAACCCCAGCGATGATCTCGACGAGCCGGGTACGGAAACATTCGTGGACCTGGTTGATCTGGTTGCCGAAGGCTTGAGCTTCAGTGTGGATGCCGACGGCATCCTGCGCCTCGAGTTTTTCGAAGACTTCAATGATGAATCGATTTCGCCGGACGGCGTCTGGAACTTCGGCACCATCACGTTCAATACCGCTGACGTGGACGTTCCGCCAGGCGGCGAAGTGCCGGAGCCGGCAACTGGCCTGCTGATCGGTGCTGGCCTGGCGCTGATGGGCTATACGACCCGCCGCCGTCGCAACGCCGTCAAGACTGCAGCCTGAGCGAGCCTGCATCAACCCAGGCGTTGCCGACTAATGCAAGCGCGTGACGCTGGCCAGATGCGACGTTGGCGGCTTGTCCCACTCGCCGAGCATTGCCAGCAAGGTGGCATCCTGGGTGAAGCTGGCGCTGGAGCGCCCTTCCAGCAGGCGCTCGGGCGGCATCGAACGCGCCACCACGAATCCCTGCACATAATCGACGCCAATTTCCTGCAGCGTCTGGACCGTGGCCGCATCCTCGGCCCATTCCGCAATCGTCTTCATGCCCAGGTTGACCGCCAGGCTGACGATCGCCTCGACAATTGCCACATTGGCCGGGTGCGCATTGATATTGACGATGAAGTTGCCATCGATCTTGAGCACGTCGGCCGGCAGTTCTTTGAGGTACGAGAACGATGTGTAGCCGGCGCCGAAGTCGTCCAGCGCCACCTTCACACCGAAGCTGCGCACCTGGTCGATGAAGCGGCGCGTGTTGTCGAGGTCGTGCAAAGCCACACTCTCGGTGATTTCCAGGCACAGGCGGCTGGCCACATGCACGTAGCGGCCCAGGATGTCGAACGTGTCCTGCACGAAGCGCTCATCATTCAGCGACGCGCCCGACAGGTTCATGCAGACGAAGCGCGTATTGACCAGCGCATCGTTGTGCTCGGCGATCCAGGCCAGCGTGCTCGTGAGCACCCAGCGGTCGATCACGCTCGCGCGCCCGCTTTTTTCGGCGGCGGCGATCACGGCGCCGGCCGGCACGACACGGCCATCGGGCTCGCGCATGCGCAGCAGCACCTCGAAATTGAGCGATTCGAACGGCGTGCGCAGCGACATGATCGGCTGCATCTCCAATAGCAGGCCATCGGTAGCGGCCGGGCCCGACAGGCGCTCGACCAGATCGAGTTCGGCGGCGCGCTGACGGAATGCATCGGCGCCGCGCTCGTACACGACCATGCCATCGCCCGTGCCGGTCTTGGCTTCGCGGCAGGCGCGGTCGGCGGTGGACACGGCATCCTTCATCGGCATACCCGGCACTACTTCGATCAGGCCCACCGATGCGCGCACGTGGAAGGCCTTGTCACCCACCCGGTACGGTGTGCTGCCCAGCCGGTCGACAATGCCGCGGATGATGATCGAGGCCAGCGGAATGGCGGTTTCCGGCATCACGATCACGAATTCGTCACCCCCTACCCGGCCCAGCTGCTGACCGCCGGCCAGCATTGCGCCCATGCGTTCGCAGACCTGCTTGAGCACTTCGTCGCCAGCGGCATGCCCGAACAGGTCGTTGATCAGCTTGAAGCGATCGAGATCGACATACGCCATGGCCATCGGCCGGCCAGCAGCCAGGCTCGCAATGGCATTGCTGAACTCGCGCTCGATGCCGCGCCGGTTGAAGACCTTGGTCAGTGGGTCGTTGTTGGCCATGAAGCGCAACTGCTCGGTGGCCTTGTGTTTTTCGGTGGTGTCCTG
>Ga0308163_10004274_pt1 | contig 11448 bp, 10 predicted proteins | sample PhyTR1_FD_201037 | JGI IMG/M metagenome (GOLD analysis project Ga0308163, IMG submission 201037) | Phyllosphere microbial communities from UC Gill Tract Community Farm, Albany, California, United States - DLSLT.R1 | ecosystem: Host-associated > Plants > Phyllosphere > Unclassified | place: USA... | reverse complement strand
CAGATAAGGATGAGGCAGCCGATGCCGAGGACGAGGAGGCTGGACCGGACAAACCCGGCATTGGTTGCTGACATGATGAACTATCCGCTGTGGCCGAGATGGAACGCGATGAATAGAAGGCTGAACGCTATCACCCAAAGCGCCAGCCGTCCGGTGCGGCTATGGCGTGCCTGCGCCTTGCCGATCGCGTCGGCCGTACCGGCGTCCACTCTCAGACCATGTTCGCTCATCTGCATGAGCTCGCTGTGGAATTTCTCGGTTTTGGCGGCAATTTCCGGCAGGGCCTCGGCCACGCGCACCGCAGCGCGCAACCCGTCCTTCATGTCTGTCACGATCCGCCTTGGACCGAGATTGGCCTTGATCCAGTCTGCAACGACGGGCTCGGAGGCTTTCCACATGTTGAAGCGCGGATTGAGCATGCGCGACACGCCTTCGACGACGACCATAGTTTTTTGCAGCATGACCAGTTCCGGCCGCGTCTGCATGTCGAACAGTTCGGTGACCTCGAACAGCAGCGTCAGAAGCCGCGCCATCGAAATGGTTTCCGCTGGCTGACCGTGGATCGGCTCGCCAATCGCCCGTATCGCCTGGGCAAAGCTTGCCATATTGTGATGGGAGGGCACGTAGCCGGCTTCGAAATGCACTTCCGCCACCCGCATATAGTCGCGGGTAATGAAGCCGAAGAGGATCTCGGCAAGAAAGCGCCGTTCCTTCTTTCCCAGCCGCCCGCAAATACCCATGTCGACCGCAACGATCATGCCGGCGGGATCCACGAACAGGTTACCGGGGTGCATGTCGGCATGGAAAAAGCCGTCCCGCAAGGTATGGCGCAGGAAGGACTGGATGAGCGTATCGGCAAGGGCGTTCAGGTCGTGGCCTGCGGCCTTCAGGCCTTCCACGTCAGACATCTTGACGCCGTCGATCCATTCCATGGTGATGACGTCGCGGCCGGTGCGTTCCCAGTCCACCTGTGGCACCCGAAAGCCGGGATCGCCAGCAGTATTTTCGCCAAGCTCCGACAGGGCGGCAGCTTCGAGCCGCAGATCCATCTCCACTTTCGTGGTCTGCTCCAGCGTCTTCGTTACCTCGACCGGCCGCAGGCGGCGCGTCTGTGGCAGCAGCATCTCCTGCAGGTGCGACACGAGATACATGACCTCGAGATCAGCAGCGAAGCGGCGGCGCACGCCGGGGCGGATGACTTTTACAGCCACCTTCTTTTCGCCGGCCGGCGTCGTCACCCGGCAGGGATGCACCTGGGCAATCGAGGCGGCGGCAATCGGTGCGCCGAATTCGGTGTAAAGTTCGCCTACTGACCGTCCCAGCGACAGTTCGATCGATGATTTTGCCTCCTCGGTCGGAAAGAAGGCCATGCGGTCCTGCAATCCCGTGAGGTCATAGGCAAGTTCGGCGCCGACGACATCGGGCCGGGTCGCCAGGAACTGGCCGATCTTTGCATAAGACGGACCAAGCCGCTCGACCGCCTGGGATAACCGATCGGACCTGAGCGTGCCGCGTGCCCGCTTGCGCTCGAGGGCGGCAGCAACTTTCTTGGCGAAACGGACGGACGGCGGCAGGCCATCGGCAGGCAGCGCCGAAACGACGCCCTCGCGGACCAGGATCCAGCCGACGCGGGCCAGGCGAAAATAGGCGCTGATTGTGCTCATCAAAACGTCTTCAATTCGGCGATTATGGCAGCCATCGGTCGACCCGGCATCAGATCTTCCAGCCGGAATGTAGCGCGGCAATACCGCCGGTGTAATTGGTGAAGGAGACCTTGGCGAAGCCGGCCTTGGTGACCATCGCCGCAAAATCTGCCTGACTGGGAAATTTGCGGATCGATTCAACGAGATATTGGTAGGGCTCTGCCTCGCCGGTGATCATCTTGCCAAAGCGCGGGATCGCCTTGAAGGACCATTCGTCATAGAAACGGTCGAGAAGCGGCATCTGCACCTCGGAAAATTCCAGCACCAGCAGTCGCCCGCCGCGCTTCAGCACCCGATAGGCTTCCGACAGCGCCACATCAATGCGCGGTACGTTGCGGATGCCAAACGCAATCGTATAGGCATCGAACGTGTTGGCTTCGAAGGGGAGTTCCTCGGCATTGGCCTCGACGAAAGTCAGGTTCTGCGCGAGCCCCTTCTTTTCAGCACGCTCGCGCCCGACGCCAAGCATCGAGCCGTTGATGTCGAGCACGGTCGCGTGCGCCTGCCGACGCGACGCCTCGACGATGCGAAACGCAATGTCGCCGGTGCCGCCGGCCACATCTAGCGTCTTGTAGCTGGAATCCTTGCGGGGATTGAGGGCGGCGATCATCGCATCCTTCCACACCCGGTGCATGCCGGCCGACATCACGTCATTCATGATGTCGTAGCGCTTGGCGACCTTGTGGAACACTTCGTTAACCAGGCCCTGCTTTTCGCCTTCCGCCACATCGCGGAAGCCGTAGGAGGTTTCCATGCCGCCATCGGCGGAGGTGCGGCTTGCGACCATCGGTTCAGCTCCATTCTCTCAAAAACAAACGGGGGACCATGGCGAAGCCCGGCCCCTTGCATTATGTCTGCGATACGGTCGCACTGGCGCGTCGTCTTCGCGCGCAGGGCAGTGACCATGGCAGGTTGTCTCGTCCTTAAACCATGATGCCTGCCACTGAAATAGAAACATGGAGCCTTCATGCCTGAATTACCAGAGGTGGAGACGGTAAAACGGGGACTGGCGCCATCGATGGAAGGCAGGCTGCTGACCCGGCTCGAATTGCGTCGGCCTGATCTACGCTTTCCCTTGCCTGCCGACTTCGCCGCCCGCGTCGAGGGGCGCCGCATCGTTTCCCTGTCACGCCGCGCCAAATATCTCCTGATTGACCTTGAGGATGGGCTTTCAATCCTGTCCCACCTTGGCATGTCCGGCTCCTACCGCATCGAGCGGCAGGACGAGACTGGCTTGCCTGGCCAGTTTCATATGGCGCGCTCGCGCGACGAGAAGCACGACCACGTGATCTTTCACCTAGATGGGCCTGATGGCGATAGTGCCAGGATAATCTACAACGATCCACGCCGGTTCGGCTTTATGGACCTGGTCGAGAGGCGCAATATGGACCAGCACGCCGCCTTTGCCGGGCTGGGACCAGAGCCGGTCGGCAATGCGCTCGATGCGGATTATCTGGCCAGCCGCTTCAAGGGCAAAGCACAGCCGTTGAAATCGACGCTGCTTGATCAGCGGGTCATCGCCGGGCTTGGCAATATCTATGTCTGCGAGGCGCTGTGGCGGGCGCATCTGTCGCCGGCAAAGCCGGCTGGCGCCCTTGTTTCCGCCGAGGGACGGCCGGTTACGGCACTGGAAGACCTGACTTTCGCTATTCGCACCGTGATTGCCGAGGCAATCGAAGCTGGCGGCTCATCGCTGCGCGACCACATACAGGCCGACGGGTCGCTCGGTTACTTCCAGCATAGTTTCAATGTCTATGACCGGGAAGACGAGCCTTGCCGCACGCCCGGCTGCCACGGCACGGTTCAACGCATGACCCAGGCCGGGCGATCGACTTTCTATTGTTCTGTTTGTCAGGTCTGAGACAAAAGACCCGATGCGTTGAACAGCAAGCATTATCCGCCGGAGGAATAAAATGACGTTTGAAACTTTGATTGTCGAGATGCGCGGTGCTGTTGCGCTTGTGACGCTAAACCGCCCACAGGCGCTCAATGCCCTTAATAGCGTGGTCATGCGGGAGTTGAGCGAGGCCTTCACGACCTTCGACACCGATCCGGCCGTGCGTGCCGTGGTCCTGACCGGTAGCGAGAAGGCCTTTGCGGCCGGTGCCGATATAAAGGAGATGCAGCATGTCGAGTTTGCCGAGGCTTACAGCAGCGATTTCCTGGCGGGCTGGGCGGCACTTCCGAACTTCCGCAAGCCGCTGATTGCGGCTGTGTCCGGCTTTGCGCTTGGCGGCGGCTGCGAGTTGGCGATGATGTGTGACTTCATCATCGCCTCAACGACGGCGCGCTTTGGCCAGCCGGAAATTACCCTGGGCATCATCCCCGGCATGGGCGGCACCCAACGCCTGGTGCGCGCCATCGGCAAGGCGAAGGCCATGGACCTCTGCCTGACGGGCCGGATGATGGATGCCGAAGAGGCGGAACGCTCCGGCCTGGTGGCGCGGGTGGTCGAGCCGGGGAAATTGATCGATGAGGCCTTGGCTGCTGCCGAGCGGATTGCCGGCCTGTCCGGCCCTTCCGTGCTCATGGCAAAGGAAGCGGTCAATCGCGCCTTCGAACTGACGCTTGCCGAAGGCCTTCGTTTCGAGCGCCGGCTGTTTCAGGCCCTATTTGCCACAGAAGACCAGAAGGAAGGTATGGCCGCCTTTGTCGAAAAACGCCCGCCCGCGTTCAAGAACCGTTGAGGGGCAGGGGCTGGTCTCGGCACAAAGGTTGAGAAAGCGCGTTGACGCCGCTCCTCTTTCCCGCTATATGCCCGCCCACAGTTAGGAAAGCTTATCGCTTTTCACGATTGCTCCCGAATTGCTGATAGTGCAGGTCGCGACGACTTGGCGGCGAAGGTGGAGTTTTGGTTCGTATTCGAGAGAGGCATCCATGGCCAATACTACATCGGCGAAGAAGGCGACCCGCAAGATCGCTCGCCGCACTGCAATCAACAAGAGCCGCCGTACACGCGTTCGCAACTTTGTGCGTAAGGTTGAAGAAGCTATCGCTTCCGGCGATCAGGCAGTTGCCGCTGCAGCCCTGAAGGCTGCTCAGCCGGAACTTCACCGCGCTGCTACCAAGGGCGTTCTGCACGCCAATACGGCTTCGCGTAAGATCTCGCGTCTTGCAAGCCGGGTAAAGGCTTTGGCCGCTTAATTTTCGCCAAAATTTAACGTTTTGATCAGCCTGGCTTATTAGCCGGGCTTTTCGTGTTTTGATATTTTTTGTTTTTCATCACTTACGCACGTTACGGTTTCATGTCACTCGAGTGACATGAAAAACCCTTGAAAATCAAATATTTGCTGGAGGTTGACTTGTTGGCTTGGTCTTTCCTTTACGGCAGGACTGTCCGATTTTGAGTCAAGTGATTTTTTTATTTTCGGCCATTCCGAGGGCTTGCATTTTCTGCCCCTGCCAAACTCCTTGATTCAAAAGCGATTCTTTTTTGCCACTGCGGCGTGGTGAAACTTCGTCGCCGGAGTCAATGCCGCCGTCTTAATTTTAGGTAAAATTCATTGTTGATCTCTCCAATCGATCCTGCCTAAATGCATCCCAAGAGAGGCGCGGATCTAGCTCCTGCCAGGAAGATAATGGCCTTAACGCCGGTTTTTCCGAAGACGCTTCTCCAGGCGGAACCGATCAGTTTCGTTTCATCACACATCGGTTTTTGGTGACGATCGTACCGCCTGTACATGGCGTACGTTTTTGCCTCTGCGTGCCTGCCCTAGATGGGGTGCGCGGATATCGATAAAGGATAGAGACAGGAAAAGGAGCGCGCTGTTCGGCCCGGCATGAACGAGGATGTGGGGTCGACATTAAAGCATGGCATGAACTCATCCGAGCCATCTCCAGGTTGGATCGACCATCTCCAAAGCAATGAATTGCTGCGGAGGTCGAGGTTGATCAGGGAGAGGGGCGGTTTTCGAAAAAGGCAATGCGAATGCGTCGCATGGATGTTCGGAAACAAGGACGGGTGAAATCGGTTTGAACGATATCGTCGCGAGGGGCGCTGGTCGGGACAATCGATTTCCGGGGCAAAAATTAAAGCGTCGGGCAGCAATGGCGGCTGGCCGGCACATTTAGACAATTTGGAAGGCGGCGAGATGCAGATGAAATTGGTAACGGCAAGTGCGGCAGCCGGTGGGGACGAGGCGCGCACGATCAATCAGGCCGTTTGCCCTGACGCGACAGGCGGCCCGAACGCGGTAAATCTAGATGAAGCGGTGGTAGAGGACGGTGAAGTTGCGCATGCGGCGCTATTTGAGCGGTTCAGTGCCCGGCTGAGGGCCCAAGTTGGCCCCGATGTATTTGCAAGCTGGTTTGGCCGTCTGAAGCTCCATTCCCTGTCGAAAAGCGTTGTCCGCCTGAGCGTGCCGACCACATTCCTCAAGTCCTGGATCAACAACCGTTATCTCGACCTGATCACCTCGATTTTCCAGGCGGAAAATCCCGGTATTCTCAAAGTCGAAATCTTGGTGCGCAGCGCCAGCCGCAATGTTCGCGCGCCAGTCGTCGAAGATCGGGCCGAACCTGCTCTTGCCCCCGCACAGAAGCGCCAGATGCCGCAGAGCATCGGTCAGGTCGCTCCGGCTATTGCGGCCCCTGCTGCGTCCCAGCGGCCCGCTCAGGGTCCGTTGTTCGGATCACCGCTCGATAGCCGCTACACCTTCGATGGTTTCGTCGAGGGCGCATCGAACCGGGTCGCTGTTGCCGCTGCCAAGACCATTGCCGAAGCCGGCGCTGGTGCCGTGCGTTTCAATCCCCTGTTCATTCATTCCTCGGTTGGTCTCGGCAAAACCCATCTGCTGCAGGCGATCGCCAATGCTGCGATCCATAGCCCGCGCGCCCCGCGCGTCGTCTATCTGACAGCCGAATATTTCATGTGGCGTTTTGCGACCGCGATCCGCGACAACGATGCCCTGACGCTCAAGGACTCGCTGCGCAATATCGACCTGCTGATCATCGACGACATGCAGTTCCTGCAGGGCAAGACCATCCAGCATGAATTCTGCCATCTGCTGAACATGCTGCTCGACAGCGCCAAGCAAGTCGTTGTGGCTGCTGACCGTGCGCCCTGGGAGCTGGAATCGCTCGACCAGCGGGTGCGCTCGCGCCTGCAGGGTGGCGTTGCCATCGAGATGGAGGCGCCCGACTACGACATGCGCCTCGACATGCTGAAGACCCGGCTGGCGCTGGCCAAGAAGGAAGATCCGAGCCTGGAGATTCCAGAAGAGATCATCGCCCATGTCGCCCGCAATGTCGCAAGCTCCGGCCGCGATCTGGAAGGCGCCTTCAACCAGCTGCTGTTCCGCCGCTCGTTCGAAGCCAACATGACCATCGAGCGGGTCGATGAACTGCTCGCCCACCTGGTTGGTGCCGCCGAGCAGAAGCGTGTGCGCATCGAAGACATCCAGCGCGTTGTTGCCCGTCACTATAATGTGTCGCGCCAGGAGCTGGTCTCCAACCGCCGCACGCGGGTGATCGTCAAGCCGCGCCAGATCGCCATGTATCTGTCGAAGACGCTCACGCCGCGCTCCTTCCCGGAAATCGGTCGTCGTTTCGGTGGTCGTGATCACACCACGGTTCTGCATGCCGTGCGCAAGATTGAGGAACTGATCTCGGGCGACCAGAAGCTGTCGCAGGAAATCGAGTTGCTGCGCCGCCTGATCAACGAGTAATCCAAACCATTCCCTTACCAGCAGCGCTCTCGCCTTGAAACGCGAGGGCGCTGCTGTCGTTTCATGGGTCCGATGATCATCCGATGCGAAAAAATCACGGTTCGCACCTGATGTTTGGTTGCCCTTCCTGGTGGCAAGAAACGGGTGGCGCTCGTGATCTGAAACGGCGATAACCGCCAACACAATAAGTGACGATAATATTGCCATAGATATTGGCGCGGTGAGGGGATCGACGATGGCGAAACAGATGGGCGCTCGGGAATGGGCCATGTTGCTCACCCTCTCGGTTCTCTGGGGTGGCTCTTTTCTGTTCATCGGCATTCTGGTCAAGGTCTGGCCGCCGTTCACCATCGTGACTGCCCGTGTTGCTATTGCGGCGATCGCGCTCTGGCTGATCGTGGGTCTATCCGGGCAGCCGGTGCCGCGCAGCGGCAAAGTCTGGCTTGCCTTTTTCGGCATGGGCCTCCTCAACAATGTCATCCCCTTCACGCTGATCGTCTGGGGCCAGACCCATATTCCGGTCGGGCTGGCGGCAATCTTCAATGCCACGACGCCGCTGTTCGGGGTGTTGATTGCTCATGTGTTGACAGCAGACGAGAAGCTGACGGCCAACCGGCTGACCGGCGTGCTGATCGGCGTCTTTGGCGTCGCGGTCATGATCGGGCCGTCTGTCTTCAGCCATATCTCCGGCGATCTCTGGGGCGAACTGGCCGTGATGTTGGCGGCGCTGTCCTATGCCTTTGCCGGCCTGTTCGGCCGCCGTTTCAAGGCCATGGGTCTGCCACCGCTTCTTCCGGCTGCGGGCCAGGTCACAGCCGCCACGATCATTCTCCTGCCGATCACGATGATGGTCGATGCGCCGTGGACGCTGCCGGCGCCAAATTCCGAGACGGTTGCGGCCTTGCTAGGCTTGGCGCTGCTGTCGACTGCCGTGGGTTACGTGCTGTTCTTCCGCATCCTGGCATCCGCTGGGGCTACCAATATCATGCTGGTGACCATTCTAATCCCACCCAGTGCCATTCTCTTGGGTGCGCTCGTATTGGGTGATCAGGTCGCCCCGCGCCATCTTCTCGGAATGGTGCTGATCGCGCTCGGCCTCGCCGCTATCGATGGCCGCGTGTGGCGGCGCTTGCGCAGCAGGGCAGTGAGGTCAGCCTGACTCGGTCAGGCGCTGGCGATCACGATGATTTCAGGGCTGGTTGCATCGAAGCGGCGCCCATCCCACCAGCCAAGCATATCGAGGTTCGCAAAGCCGGCCTGCCCGAACAGTTGCTCGATCCGATCGCGGTCCGGAAAGCGAAGACAGCTGCGGCTGATGCGCTGCTCTCCTGTCTCCAGCAGGGTAAAGACAGCGTCGAAGGTCACATGCTCGCCATCGACCTCACGGACCTGATAGTAAACATCGACCGGTCCAAGGTTCGGCACATCCGCCCGCGCCCGTGTCAGCTCTTCTTTCCAGCCGTCCCAGGCCCGCAGCAGCGGATTGCGGCTCTCGATGATCATCTGCCCGCCGGGCACCAGATGCCGTCTGGCATTGGCAAGGGCGAGGACACACTCTTCGTCGGTCAGAAACACCTGGAAGACATGGCCGGTCATGATGATCAGGTCGAAGCGCTGGCCGAGATCGAAATCGAAGGCATTGCCGGCCACCCATTCGACCAATCCATCGTCATCCTTGGCGCGCGCCACCGCCAGCATGCCAGCCGCAGGATCGAGCCCGGTAACCTGATGGCCGCGTCTTGCCAGCCTCAGCGTAACAGAACCGGTGCCGCAGCCGATATCGAGGATACGGCAGGGGCGATCAGGAAAGGTCTCGTAGAAATCGCCGTCTTCGCGGTGAATGTTGAAGCTGTCGTAGAGAATGGCCATGTCGTGGCGGGCAAATGCATCATCCACTGGCATCGGCATCCTCCTTTTTTCAGCAGGCGAGATCCGCCACAACTGCATCCAGCACCAACATACCCTTCGGCGTGCAGCGCAGTCTGGAATTGCCGAGCCTTTCGATAAACCCGTGTCCCAGTAAAAATTCTTCGCGCGCCGGATCGGGGTCGCGGCCTGATAGCATCTGCCAGCGGGCGAGATCGACGCCTTCGCGCAATCTGAGGCCCATCAACAGTAATTCGTCGGACTGTTCTTCCGGTCCGAGACTTTCCTGGTCCACCATGCCATGGCCATTCGCTTCGACAGCGGCAAGCCAGGTTTCCGGATGCTTTTCCGTGGCGGTGGCGAGCTTTTCATGACCCTGGGAAAGCCGTCCATGGGCGCCTGGGCCAATGCCGGCGTAGTCGCCGTAACGCCAATAGGTGAGGTTATGGCGGCTTTCTGCACCCGGGCGGGCATGGTTTGAGACCTCATAGGCCGGCAGGCCTTCGCGGGCGGTAATCTCCTGGGTCGCCTCGTAAAGCTGGGCGGCATGCTCCTCATCCGGCGTGACGATCTTGCCGGCCTTGTGCAGCCCGAAGAAGGGCGTGCCTTCCTCAATGGTCAATTGATAGAGCGACAAATGATCGACCGCATAGGAAATCGCCTGCTTCAACTCGGCTTCCCAGGCGGCAATGGTTTGGCCTGGCCGGGCATAGATCAGGTCGAAGGACATGCGCGGGAAAATCTCTCGCGCCAGCCGCACAGCCTTCAGCGCGTCCTCAACCGAGTGCAGCCGGCCCAGGAATTTCAGGTCGGCATCGTTCAGCGCCTGCACGCCAAGCGACACGCGGTTGACACCGGCAGAGCGATAGCCGCGAAACCGTTCCGCCTCGACGCTGGTCGGATTGGCTTCCATGGTAATCTCGATGCCGCGCGGCACGGTCCAGTGCTTGGCAATGCCATCGAGAATGGCACCCACGGTGGCCGGATCCATCAGCGACGGTGTGCCGCCGCCGAGGAATATGCTGGTCACGGTCTTCGGCCCGCTCAGGGCGCGCACCGTTTCCATCTCCTTCAGAAACGCCTGGGTAAAGCGCGGCTGATCGATCTTCTGATGGCGGACATGGCTGTTGAAGTCACAGTAAGGGCACTTGGCCGCGCAGAACGGCCAGTGGATATAAACGCCAAAGCCCGGTTCGCCGGTGTCTGGAAGGAGAAGCGAAGTCGGCTCGGCCATAGATCCTCAGGCGTTCAGGCAGGTTTCGACGAAGAGCTTGAACGCCCGCGCCCGGTGCGACAGCGCCTGCGCGTCACCGGGCTTCCAGCCGTGCTTCTCTTGCGCACTCATCTCGCCAAATGTCGCGTCATAGCCCGCAGGCTGAAAAATCGGATCATAGCCGAAACCGGCTGTACCGCGCGGCGGCCAGGCAACTGTGCCTTCGACCTCGCCACGGAAGAATTCCGTATGGCCGTCCGGCCAGCCGAGGCAGAGCACGCTGACAAAGCGGGCGGTGCGGCTCTTCTGTTCGGTTGCGCCCTTGTCCTGAAGGGCCTGCTCGACCTTCTCCATCGCCATGGCGAAATCGCGGCTGCCATCCTCGCGCTCGGCCCAGTTGGCGGTATAGACACCGGGCGCGCCGTTCAGCGCATCGACGACAAGGCCGGAATCATCAGACAATGCCGGCAAGCCGGAGGCTTTCGCCGAGGCACGCGCCTTGATGGCGGCATTTTCCTCGAATGTGGTTCCGGTTTCATCAGGCTCGATAAAGCCGAGTTCCTTGGCGGATTTGGCGGCAAAGCCGAACGGACCGATCAGGTCGGCGATCTCGGCGATCTTGCCGACATTATGGCTGGCAACGACGATGGTCCGGGTGTCCAATTTGCGCATGGGTCCAATCCTATTCTATCTGCCAAAGCCGAGCTTCGGCGCATTCCAGACTATTGCCCGCGGGATCGCGGAAATAAATCGAGCGCGCGCCATTCGGCCAGTGAAAATCCGCTTCGATCGCCACGCCATGGGCACGAAGCCGTGCTGCCATGGCGTCGAGATCCGCTCCTTTGACCCGGAAGCAGGCATGACCCGGCCCTGTCGCGCCATGGGGCGGTACGGGCAGGGCGCCAGGCTCCGCCGGCTTGACGGTTTCTGCCGCATCAAACAGCAGCAGCACGCCGGGTCCGCAGCGCAGGAAGACATGTCGGCCCGGCTGGCGGGTGAT
>Ga0308163_10004272_pt1 | contig 11451 bp, 8 predicted proteins | sample PhyTR1_FD_201037 | JGI IMG/M metagenome (GOLD analysis project Ga0308163, IMG submission 201037) | Phyllosphere microbial communities from UC Gill Tract Community Farm, Albany, California, United States - DLSLT.R1 | ecosystem: Host-associated > Plants > Phyllosphere > Unclassified | place: USA... | reverse complement strand
TTCAGGACAAACTTCTGATTATGGTGCCAGTGTCAATTACCTGAATAATGAGGGGATACTGAAAAACACTTCATTGAAAAGAACAATTGTAAGAGGATATATTAACCAGCGTTTCTTCAATGACAGGTTAAAATTAGGTGTTACGGTTTCCAACAGTTCTTCAAACAGTGAAGATGTTTATTCCCAAACTACCGCACTTTCAAACATGTTGTTCTTTTTCCCAACTGTAAGCCCTTTTAATGCAGACGGCAGTTACAAGGAAAATTATCTGAGAACAGGCAGCGGAACACGTAACCCGCTTTCTGTTGTTGACAACAACCTGATAAATAACAAAAATGAAAAAACACTGATCAATGGTATTGCATCCCTGAATATCATGGAAGGATTGAAATTCACTGCAAGTTTATCAACCCAAAAAGATCAGACTAACAATAAAACCTATTTAAACAGTCAATCCGGACTGGCAAGAAATGCTAACGGAGTAGCTATCAGATCAGAAATATTAAATACCACCAAAATTGCTGAGGGGTACTTTAACTATGATAAAACATTCGGCAAGCATAGCCTTAAATTTCTGGCAGGTTACTCCTGGCAGGAAGACAAAACCAATGACGGTTTTGGTTTACAGACACAGGGTTTCTCCAATGATCAGTTAGGTGCGAATAATCCGGCACTGTCTAATCCTACAGGGCTTTCACAGCTGATTTTAGATCAGACACTGGTAAGCTCTACACTTAGATTAATCTCTTTCTACGGAAGGGCACAATACAATTTTAACGAGAAATACCTGTTAAACGCTTCATTAAGGAATGATGGTTCATCTGCTTTCGGATTAAACAGCCGATGGGGATTGTTCCCGGCAGTATCTGCAGGCTGGAGAATTATTTCTGAAGACTTCATGAAAAGTGTACCCGTAGTGAGCGACCTGAAGTTGAGAGCTGGCTGGGGTAAATCAGGAAACAGTCTTGGTTTCAACGCCTTTTCATCATTACTTGTTTATGGTGCGGGCACTAAGTTTTATAACAACGGTTTGATCAGCAATGCAATCGGGCCTGTTAGAAATGAAAACCCTGACCTGAAATGGGAAAGTACAGCAACTTCCAACATTGGTGTTGATTTCGGATTGTTCAAAAACAGGATCACCGGTTCCGTGGATTATTATATCAAGAAAACATCTGACCTGATCTATGACCAGTATGCGGTTTCAACAACACAGTATCCTACAAACGTGATTACTGCAAACGTTGGAAAGATTAAAAACTCAGGTATCGAGATCACTTTAAATGCAGTAGCAGTTAAAACCCCGAATTTTACCTGGACCACCTCGCCAAATGTCTCACACAATAAAAATGTTGTAGAGGCACTTTCAGATGCCATCTATAAGATCGACTTTATCCAGACTGCACAGCTGGGCGGTAAAGGACAGTCTGGAAATTACAGCCAGATCATCCAGCCAGGAGAGGCTTTGGGTACTTTCAAACTGTGGAATTATGCAGGTAAAAATGCTGCAGGTATCAGTACTTACATCAATGCTGCCGGACAAACTATAGCAAGTCAGCCTTTAACAACTGACATGAAAATTGCCGGTAATGCACAACCTAAATATATCTATGGATGGAACAACAGTTTCAACTATAAAAAATGGGATTTAAACTTCCTGGTTCGCGGAGTACTGGGCAATAAGATCCTGAATGCAACAGCTGCAGGATTAAACACACCGGCAGATGCCAAGCTGCAGAATATTCCAAGATCAAGCTTAACTGAATCTTTCGCTGATGTGAATGCTTACCTGATCTCAGACAGATACCTGGAAAGCGGTTCTTACCTGCGTATGGACAATGCTACACTAGGGTATACCATCAAACCTAAGTCACCAACAATCAAAGCTATCCGTCTTTATTTCTCAGCGAATAACGTATTCGTGATCACGAAATACTCAGGAATTGATCCGGAGATTGATATGGGCGGAGCAACTCCAGGTATTGACAACAACAATTTTTACCCAAAAACACGTACGCTGAGCTTCGGTGTTAACGCATCATTTTAATCATTTAGCAACTTAGAAATGAAAAAAATATATTTATTAACTGCAGCATGTGCTGCAATTTTAGCCGCCACATCCTGCACTAAATTGGATGTGAGCGTAGACTCCCAATACGTAAAAGAAAACTTTCCGGTAACTTCTGCAGATTTTGCAGCATTTTACGGTACCATGTATTCCAACCTTTCTTCATCTTATGGAGTTCCTTACTGGAGAATGCAGGAATTATCAACTGATGAGGCCATCCTGCCTGCAAGGGACGGTAACTTTGATGACGGTGGACAATACAGGCAGCTGCATTACCATACCTGGACATTTGACCACGCCAATGTAAAAACCGTATGGGAATGGGGATTTGGTGGTATCAACACCTGTAACCGTCTGATCGGGGCAACTGCTGTTGCACCTTCATCTGACGCAATCAAACTTGCAGGAACAACAGAAGTGAAGGCAATGCGCGCATTATACTACTTCATGATGATGGATATTTATGGTAACGTACCTATCATAGAAACTTTCCCTGTTCCGGCAAATGCTTTACCGGCTACGGTAAGCAGGGATAAGGTTTTCGAATTTATTGAGAAAGAATTGCTTGCAGTAATTCCGAATCTGCCGCAGAAAACCAACTCCAACAGTCAGTTATATTATGGTAAACCAACCCGCGGTATGGCTTTCGCATTACTTTCTAAAATGTACCTCAACGCTGAGGTTTATACAGGCAGATCAAGATATCCTGAAGCAGTAGCCATGGCTGATAGCGTATTGAAAAATACCAACTATGCATTAGATGCTAAATATTCTGATATTTTCGATGTCAACAATGGTCCTCAGATTACTGAAACTATTTTTGCTATCCCTTACGATCAGCAGATTCCGGGTAACCAGATCACCAGGTTTGGTTTTTACCCTGCGCTTGCCACTGCTTACGGCATCCCTGGTGTTGGTTTCAGTATCTCTATGAGTACTACTCCTGAATTTTACGACAGGTTTAACCTGACCAACGATATCCGTACTTCATTCTGGCTGATCGGTAAACAATACGCACCTGATGCAAACAGAAAACCTGATTTGTCGAAACCAGTATATAATGCAGGAACAACTACACAAATTGAGCTCACCAGAGATCTGATCCTGAAACCGGGTAAACCTATGGACGTTGGTAATACTGTAGCCGACCAGGCGAAAGGTATCCGTTCTGTAAAATACTGGCCGGATGTAAATGCTATCCAGGCAACCCGTTTGAATGGTAATGACATGCCGTTTTTACGTCTTGCCGATGTGATGCTAATGAAAGCTGAAGCTATCCTGCGTGGTGCAACTGCAACCACAGTAAATGGTGAACTGCAAACTCCGCTGGCCCTGATAAACAAAGTACGTACAAGAGCAGGTGCATCTCTGGCTACAACGGTCACCCTGCAAAGCATCCTTGATGAAAGAGCAAGAGAGCTTTCATGGGAAGCATGGAGAAGGAATGACCTTATACGTTACGGACAGTTCGAAACAGAGTATCCTTTACAAAACGACGTGCTGACAATGGATAAAAGCACAACAAAAAGAATCTATCCTGTTCCTACATCGGAGCTGAGATTAAATACCAACCTTAAACAAAATCCAGGTTATTAATAACTTAACTTTAACAGCCGGTCAAGTACCGGCTGTTTCTATTTCAAAACAAATCGTATGTTAAAAACTCTATCCTGCGCAAGTCTTTTCATTGCGCTTTCTGCGTTTACACCAGGTGATGGTGATAACCTTCCTATCAATAAGATCCAGGTGATCGGTTCGCATAACAGTTACAAAGTAGCTATTGACCCGCACTTGTTTAAAACCTTCGCCAAGAAGGATTCAGTTTCAGCAAGCAGAATCGATTACGAACATATCCCAGTTACCCAACAGCTCGACAAAGGGCTGAGGAACCTGGAGATCGATGTATATGCGGATGCCAAAGGCGGAAAGTATGCACATCCACGTGGGCTCGACTGGGCGGCTGATCAGGCGCCATATGATGTAAACAAGGAAATGAATGCACCCGGATTTAAAGTTTTTCATATCCAGGACCTGGATTTCCGCAGTGACTTTCTTACCTTCAAAGGCGGCCTGGAGAAACTGAAACAATGGTCTGAAGCCAACCCTGACCATACACCAATCTTCATTACGCTTGAAGCAAAGGATAATATCATGAAAGGGGAGGGCTTTAGTGCTCCCGAGAAATTTACTGCTGAAACATTTGATCAGCTGGATAAGGAAATCATAAATACCCTTGGCAAGAACAAGGTCATCACTCCGGATCAGGTACATGGTCAATACAAAACTCTGGAGGATGCGGTGTTACACGATAACTGGCCGACATTGAAAGCGGCAAAAGGCAAGTTTATATTTATTCTGGATGCTAAAGACGAAAAGATGGAACTGTATATCAAAGGCCATCCTTCGCTGAAAGGGAGAACGCTTTTTGCTAACGCCGCTGCCGGCAGGCCGGAAGCAGCAATGATGATCATCAACAATGCTAAAAGTCAGGAAATACCTGCATTGGTGAAAAAAGGATATATCATCCGTACCCGTGCAGATTCTGATACCCAGGAAGCACGCGCAAATGACCGTTCTGCCTTTGATGCTGCCTGTGCATCAGGTGCCCAGATCATTACTACTGACTATTACCAGAAAAGTACCCATTTTGAATCTGACTATGAAGTGAGCTTTAAAGACGGCAAATATTTTAGATTAAATCCCTTATTTAACAATTAGAACTTGAAATACCAGGCAATCAGTACACTGATCATCGCTGCAACTTTGTGGTCAGTTCCAGGCAAAGCGCAGGATCAGCATTCCTACGGAGATGGGGAAAAACATTATTCGTTTGTAGATCCAATGATTGGTTCCGAAGGATTAGGACGGGTCTTTATCGGCCCTTCTTACCCCTTCGGTATGGTAAAACCCTCACCGGATTGTGGTACCGCTCCAAATAGCGGATGGCTGCCGGAACCTGTACCCGTTACCGGATTTAGTCAGCTTCATGTGAGTGGAACCGGGGGCGGGCCTAAGTATGGCAATATCCAGGTGATGCCCTTCACCGGTGCGCTGGATAGTCAGGAGCAGTCATCGCTCCGCGAAAACGAAAAGGTAAAATTGGGTTACTACAGCGTAGTATTAAAGAAAAATCAGGTTAAAACAGAGATTACCACTGCAGATAAAGCCTCATTTTATAAGTTCAGTTATCCGGCTGCCCAAAATAAATCACTGAAGATTGATGCCGGGTTTTTTCTTGGCGAGCAGCCGGTACCTGATGCCAGGGAAGCACAGCAGTTTGTTGGATCAGAAATAGAACTGGTTTCGCCTACGGAGATTCGGGGTTACAGCCGTATCCGTGCAGGATGGAACAATGGAAGGGCTTATACAGTTTATTTTTATGCTGTGCTTGATCAGCCGGTAACTTCCTATACCAGCTGGAAGGGCGGGAGACTTTATCCGGGTGTTGCTGTACAGTTTGACAGTAACGAGAAAACAGGATTGCTGCTGGCTCTGGGTGGCAGCACCACGCAGCTGAACATGAAGATCGGTATCTCTTTCGTAAGTTCGCTGAAAGCGAAAGCCAACATCATGCAGGAGCTCCCTGACTGGAATTTTGAGCAGGTCCTAACGGGACTGCAAAACAAATGGGAAGCTTTGTTCAGCAGAATTGCGATAGACCCCCAGTCTACCAATACGCAGAAACAATTGTTCTACACCGGGCTCTACCATACGATGCTGATGCCGGTTAACCGTACAGGCGAAAATCCATTATGGACAAATGATCAGCCTTACTATGACGATTTTTACACGCTCTGGGATACCTTCAGGACTTCTAATCCCCTGATCACACTGATCTCGCCCAAAAGGGAAGCGGAGATAGTAAACGCACTCATCGATATTTATAAACATGACGGTTATCTGCCCGATGGCAGAAGTGGTAATGCCAACGGAAGAACGCAGGGCGGATCGCATGGCGAAGTGGTGATTGCAGATGCATATGTAAAAAAACTCGAAGGGATTGATTATGAACTGGGTCTTGAAGCGATGCTGAAAGATGCTACAGTACCTCCTGGAGGAAATGAGGAGCAGGAAGGCCGCGGCGGTTTAACAGCATATAACCGTTTGGGTTATGTTCCTTTTTCAGTAGTCAGATCTGGCAACCGTACTGTAGATTATGCCTATAATGATTATAACATTGCAACAGTAGCAAAGGGGCTGGGACACAAAAGAATATTTGACCGTTTCATCAAACAGTCCGCCAACTGGAGAAACCTCTGGCGTGACGATTACACCCATGAAGGTTCCAAAGGGTTTATCCTTCCCAGGGATGCAGATGGCAAATGGCTTGACACTATCCCTTACGGGAATTCTGAAATACAACATCCCACTTATATCTATACACCGCTTACGCACGAAACACCATGGTATGCCTGTCACTGGTGCGGGTTCTTCTATGAAGGAACTTCCTGGGAATATTCATTTAGTATCCCTCATGAAGTACCGGCCCTTGTCTTAAAGTCGGGCGGCAACGATGCCTTCAGAAAAAGACTCGATACCTTCTTTGATAAAAAGTTTTATAACGTAGCGAATGAGCCTTCTTTCCTTACACCTACTTTATACCACTGGATAGGTAGGCCAGACCTGAGTTCGGAGCGCATCCGTCAGATCATTGCCGCAAGTTACAATACAAGCCGCAACGGACTTCCCGGAAATGATGACTCAGGTGCTATGTCTTCCTGGCTGGCTTTTCATATGATCGGGCTATATCCCAATGCCGGTCAGCCTTATTACCTGATCAACTCTCCCTTAGTGAAACAGACTGTTTTTCACCAGGAGAATGGTAAGGATTTTAAAGTGACTGCCCGCGGCTTGTCCGGCAGGAATATTTATATCAAGTCTGCGAGACTAAATGGTAAGGTATTTAGCCAGGCCTGGATCAATCATGAGGATATCCTGAAAGGCGGCGAACTTGTGCTCGAAATGGACGCCAGACCTTCAGCCTGGGGAACCCGGATTTTACCACCTATAAGCCTTAAACCATGATCAGGAGATTCACATATCTATTAGTGCTGAGTATGTTATTTACTTCAGCTATTGCACAGCAGCAGGGTACCACTATTCAACCGGGTACAAAACTCGATTATAAGTTTTTCCTCTACGGACAGACGGTAGCCATCGGCATGGCGGTTAAGTCTGTCACGGATAGTGTTCAGCTCGACTGGAACCTGAGGGGAATGGCCTTCGGGAGTTATCTGGTTTCCAAAAAAGGATTTGAGAATGGAACTAAGCTTAATTTTATACAGCCCGCTGCCTCAACGGTGTTGCGGCTTGCGCCTGATGAAACTTTTGCAGTAATCTCAAAAGCTGCATTCAGGGCATTGAAAAAGGACAAAAAATTCATTTACAACAATACCACTTATGTGCTGCAATCCAGCAGAAATCAGCCGGTATTTAAAGCAGGTGACAGGGAACTGGATGTTTTACATGTTGTGGGTGTGGAAGAACACGGAGAACTATGGATACTTAATGATCCGGACTTTCCGCTGATCTGCCAGGTAAAGAATAATCCTGTAGGGATTAACTTCACAATCACAGCAATAAAGTAGCTGCCAGAAATGCCTGTGATGAAATCATTACAGGCATTTCCTTTTTTACTGGAATTTCTTCTGATCATTCACTTCCAGCCAGTGCCCGTCAGGATCCTGGAAATAAATCTGCTTCACACCATCCACCCTGACCGTAGGTGTTTTTGCTGTTCCTTCCCAGTTGATATAATCGATATGCTGCTGATCCAGCTTTGCGATAAAATCAGTGATCGAAGAAACACTGAAACATAGATGTTCGTTCTTATCATAGCTGGCAGAAGTTTTTGCCCCGCTGATTAAATGTACCTGCCCGGCTGTTCCAAGGGTAAACCACACATGCCTGCCATCTTTAAAAGGTTCTTCTATCTTTTGGAGATTGAGCACGCTGCCGTAAAAAGCAGCACTTTTATTCAAATCAGACACATATATAGCGATATGATTCAAAGTGGCGCTGGGTTGACTGGAAGTGGTCTGGGCAGCAGACCTGCCTGCAGAAAGAAAAATAATGGCGGAGATAATGGTGACAGCTATTTGGTTCATGCTGTAATTTACAAAATTCTTTTTTATAATTTATCTGTTCATTATGCTTTCCTGAAAACCAATATATATAATCTTTGTTATCATTCTGATACCATTTAGCAAAGGAAATAATCTATCAAGATATGGAAGATCATAATGAAGACCCAAAAAAAGACCAGTTGAAAGAGCCGGAAGTTCCATCTAATGCTGAAGAGCAGGAAGAAGTTGAATTCGAAAACCCGAGCGTAGATCCGGGCTTTGATACCAGTTATGAATCACCGGATGAAAACGAATCTCCGGAAAATACTAAGCCATCAGAAGAGAATGCAAAGGGCAATGATGCGCTGAATTATAACAATGACCGCGAAAATGGTGCCTATAACCCCAAGAATATTTAATCTTATCACCATTTTTTTATCAACCTATGGAAAATATTCGGACAGAACTCAAGGCCGCAGAAGAGAGGTATAAGATCCTGTTCGAAAATATCCCTGGTGCTACAGCTATTTATAACGGTCCTGAAATGGAAATTGTTATGGCTAATGCAGCTATGATCGGCTTTTGGGGCAAGGACCCTTCTGTGATTGGTAAACCACTGATGGAAGCAGTGCCCGAACTGGAGGGGCAGCCTTTCATAGGCTTGCTGCAGAATGTATACCATACGGGCGAAACCTGTTCTGCCAAATCAGCTGCTGCTGTATTAGAAGTTGATGGCCGGCTGCAAACATTTTATTTTGATTTCACCTACAGGGCCTTAAAGGATATGCATGGAAATATCGAAGGTATCATCCATTCTGCCACAAACGTCACTGAACTGGTGCTGGCCAAACAAAAGATTGCAGCTTCAGAGGAAAGACTTAATTTTTCCCTTCAGTCTGCCGGAATTGGTACCTGGAACTTTGACATGGAGAATAACTCTTTTGTACTGGACACTTTTGGGCGGGAACTTTTTGGCCTGGATGATGAGCTTGGACTTACCTTTGAAAACACCTTGAAAAATGTTCATCCAGACGATGTCAGAGATGTGTATAACGCTTTTATCAATACATTTCACAGCGAAAGTGAAGGGAATTGCGACTGCCGTTTCAGGGTAATCCTGCCCGGTACTGAATTGAGGTGGCTGCATTTTACAGGCAAAGCCTTATACAAGGATATACACACCATAGAGAAATTTGCGGGTATAGTAACAGATATCACCAAGGAAACTGCAGGGATAGAAGCACAGCGTAAATTGCAGTATCAAAAAGATAACTTTCTCAGTATTGCCAGTCATGAGCTCAAAACTCCTGTAACAAGTATTAAAGCCTACGCCCAGTTACTGGAAAGGATGCTAAAAAAAGAGGGCGATCTGCAGAAGGCCGATATGATGACCCGCCTTACCGGACAGGTGAAAAGGCTTACGATCCTGCTCGAAGATTTGCTGGATGTAAGCAAGATCAGTAATGACCGGCTGGATTTCAAGCGGGACTATCATTCTTTCAATGAAATCGTCACAGACAACATCCGGGATTTGGATTTTCAGGAGAATGGCCATGCGATTGAAACAGATCTCACATTTATGGGCAATATCTTTTGTGATAAAATGCGCATCAGCCAGGTGATGAACAATCTGATCTCCAATGCGATTAAATACTCACCTGACAGGGATAGGATACTGATCACTACTGCTCAGCGGATGACAGATGTAGTATTCTGTGTCAGGGATTTTGGTATCGGGATCAGCAAGGAAAATATTGGCCGGGTATTCGATCAGTTTTACCGCGTGAGTACAGCAGAATCCTATTCTTACCAGGGCATGGGGCTTGGCTTATTTATCTCTGCTGAAATCATCAGGCAGGAAGGCGGCAAGATCTGGGTAGACAGCGAGGAACATTCAGGTTCCACTTTCTGTTTCTCCCTGCCGCTGAATAACAATATCAGATAATATTAATATATTTCCGGCAGCTTAGCAAGCTCCGAAATCAGCATATAATGTATAAAAAATATAGTTTTTTACTTTGGTCAGCAGTGGTTGTCCTTGTTTCCTGTCAGAATAAGAAATCAGATACACAAACTACTGCAGTCACTGCAGACAGCAGCCTCGTTCCAAAAGTAATAAGTTACAAAATGGTGGGTACGCTGCCACATGATACTGCGGCATATACCGAAGGCTTTGAACTGAATGGCAGCAAGCTTTACGAAGGCACAGGAACTTTTGAAAATTCGTTTATTTCCATCGCTGATACCGCAACTGGAAAGGTGCAGAAGAAATTTCCGCTTAAGGATAAGTCAATGTACGGGGAGGGCATCTCTATTCTCAATAACCAGCTTTTCCAGCTTACTTATCAAAATCATATAGCATATGTATATAACCTGAATGACCTTAGTAAAAGCGTAGGTACGTTTAAGTGGCCGTATGAAGGATGGGGGATGACCAATGATGGTAAAAACATTTATGCCAGTGTAGGCAGTTCTATCATTTACAAACTTGATCCGCAGTCTTTCGCTGTGGTTGGGCAGATTCAGGTAACTGATGACCTGGGCACTGTAGATAATCTCAATGAGCTGGAGTATGTAAACGGGTTTATCTATGTGAATAAATGGCAAACCACAAAAATTTTGAAGGTGGATGTAGCTACCGGTCATGTAGTTGGGACGATCGATTGCTTTGGGCTGCTCTCTGAATATGCTCCAGCTTATACTCCCAAATCCAGTGATAGCGTGCTGAATGGCATTGCCTGGGACAAAACAAATCAGCTTTTATATGTCACCGGTAAAAACTGGCCGCTGATCTTTAAACTGAAGCTCGACTAATTTTTGAACAAACGTATCACCCCAACGGGGGGTGACACATTTACATCAGCTGTACTATCTAGATTGCTGTTTGCTTAAATACTTTGACATAATCAACAGTGATGCCTGCAATTTGCTGTTCGTTTTAAGGTTGATGCGGCATCGCTTTTCGGGGGTACTGAAACCTCTGCATTTTGATCACTTTCTTTTTTTTCGCACGCAGAGGCCACAGCCAGGATAAAAAGCACCGTCATAGTACTTTTAAAGCCAGATAATTGTTTTTTCAAGATGTTTAAATTAAATATGAATAATAATTGTTAATTCTCAGTACTAAATTTTGTTCGCGAGAAAGTATTATATTTAAATGAGAGAGTTGTTGATTCTTTCAGTAAAAATATGGAAATAATACCTGTAGTAAATGCGCTGTGTTCTCCTACGCGTAATGGTGAAGATGAGAATTGATTATCTATTCATTGATATTCAATGTGTTGTAGATTTAAATTTGATTTGAAACTGATATTTGGA
>Ga0308163_10004271_pt1 | contig 11451 bp, 10 predicted proteins | sample PhyTR1_FD_201037 | JGI IMG/M metagenome (GOLD analysis project Ga0308163, IMG submission 201037) | Phyllosphere microbial communities from UC Gill Tract Community Farm, Albany, California, United States - DLSLT.R1 | ecosystem: Host-associated > Plants > Phyllosphere > Unclassified | place: USA... | reverse complement strand
CTGCAATCCGCGGCCTGCCCGATTCCTCACATCCCTGATACCGCCCATGAAACCTTCCATGCTCTCCAAGCTGGACCAACTTGCCAACCGCCTGGTCGAGCTTGACGAACTGCTGATGACCGAAGGCATCACCGCCAATATGGACAGCTACCGCAAGATGACGCGCGAGCACGCCGAGCTCTCGCCGCTGGTGGCCGTGTACCGCCAGTACGAAAGCGCGCTGGCCAATACCGCCGAAGCGCAGGAACTGCTGCAGGACCCGGAAATGAAGGACTTCGCGCAGGAAGAAATCGAAGCGGCCAAGGTGCGCATGGCGGAGCTGGAGCAGGAGCTGCAAAAGATGCTGCTGCCGAAGGACGCCAACGACGAGCGCAATATCTTCCTCGAGATCCGCGCCGGCACCGGCGGCGACGAATCGGCGCTGTTCGCGGGCGACCTGCTGCGCATGTACACGCGTTTTGCCGAGCGCAATCGCTGGCAGGTGGAGATGGTGTCCGAATCGACCTCGGACCTGGGCGGCTACCGCGAGGTGATCGTGCGCATCGTCGGCAACGGCGCCTATTCGAAGCTGAAATTCGAGTCGGGTGGCCACCGCGTGCAGCGCGTGCCGGCCACCGAAACGCAGGGCCGCATCCACACGTCGGCCTGCACGGTGGCGGTGATGCCCGAGGCCGACGAAGTCGAAGACATCGACATCAACCCGGCCGACCTGCGCATCGATACCTATCGCGCGTCGGGCGCCGGCGGGCAGCACATCAACAAGACCGATTCGGCCGTGCGCATCACCCACCTGCCGACCGGTCTGGTGGTGGAATGCCAGGACGACCGTAGCCAGCACAAGAACAAGGCGCAGGCCATGAAGGTGCTGGCCGCGCGCCTGAAGGACGCCCAGCTGCGCGAGCAGCAATCGAAGGAAGCGGCCACGCGCAAGAGCCTGATCGGTTCGGGCGACCGCAGCGAACGCATTCGCACCTACAACTTCCCGCAAGGGCGGCTGACCGACCACCGCATCAACCTGACGCTGTATAAGCTCGATTTCATCATGGATGGCGACCTGAGCGACCTGACCAATGCGCTGGCGTCGGAGCACCAGGCCGAGCAACTGGCGGCGCTGGGCGACTAAGGCCGCTTTAAGTTGCCAGATTGAAAATGGCTGGCGGCGGTCCATCAGGTTTATGAGAAAATGGCCGCTACCGTGCCCACGCCATTCCATGGTCAGCCCCGGCACGTCGTTCCCGCGAAGGCGGGAACCCAAGTCGGTTAAGCCGCCACTGGGAACAAACGCAGTGGCCAGGCACGCATACTTGGGTTCCCGCCTGCACGGGAACGACGTTCATCCGCTGACGGATTAATGGCAGCAACCGTGCTCCCACGCCGAGAAAACCACCCATCATGCAACCTACCAACCGCCAGGCCCTGTTCATCATCTCCTTCATCAGCTTTGCGCTGGTCGGCTTTGCGCTGTATCTGCAGCACAGCCTGGAAATGCGGCCTTGCCCGCTGTGCGTGATCCAGCGGTATTTCTTCCTGGGCATCGGCCTGGCGGCTCTTGTCGGCGCGTTCAGCGGCAAGATCAGCGGCAGCGTCGTGGTCGCACTGGTGGCTGCCGTCGGTGGCCTGATCACGGTCGGCAAGCACCTGTATGTGATCGCCAACCCCGGTTTCTCGTGCGGCATCGATCCGATGGAAACCATGCTCAACAAGATTCCGACGGCCGAATACCTGCCGTGGCTGTTCCGCGCCGATGGCCTGTGCGAAGGCGCAACCGACAAGGTGCTGGGCCTGGCGATCCCGCAATGGTCGGCCGTCTGGTTCGTGATCCTCACCGTGCTGCTGGGCTGGGTGCTGATGCGCCAGCTGCGCCGCACCAACGCATGATCGAGGCTGGCGTCACCCTGGCCCAGGCGCGCCTGGCGCTGCCGCTCGATGCGCTGGAAAATCGCATCCTGCTGTGCCATGCACTGAGCCTGCGGCGCGTGGCGCTGATCACGCAGTCCGAGCGCGTCCTGAGCAGCGCCGAAGCCACGCTGCTCAATGGCCTCGTCGAACGGCGCCTGGCCGGCGAACCGATCGCCTACATTGTCGGCGAACGCGAATTCTTCGGGCTGCCGTTCAAGGTCACGCCGGCCGTGCTGATTCCGCGGCCCGATACCGAACTGCTGGTCGAACTCGCCCTCGAGCGCCTGGCGCCGCAACAGCGCCTGCTCGACATGGGCACCGGCAGTGGTGCCATTGCAGTGGCCGCCGCCCACACCCGGCCCGACCTGGCCGTTACCGCCCTCGACGTCAGCGACGATGCCCTTGCCATCGCGCGCATGAACGCCGCTGCCAACGGCGCGCGCGTCCACTTCGTGCGCAGTGACTGGTTCGCCGGATTGGGTGATGCGCGTTTCGACCTGATCGTTTCGAATCCTCCGTACATCGTGGCCGGCGACGCGCACCTGAGCGAAGGCGATCTGCGCTTCGAACCGGTGGACGCGCTGACCGACCACGCCGACGGCCTGTCCGACCTGCGCCAGATTGTCGATGGCGCCGGCGCGCACCTGGCCGCGGGCGGCTGGCTCCTGCTCGAACATGGCTACGACCAGGCCGGCGCCGTGCGCGCACTGCTGACCGCGCGCGGGTACGACGACGTGCAGAGCTGGCGCGACCTGGCCGGCATCGAACGCGTCAGCGGTGGCCGGCGCGGCGCGTAAGGCGCGCCCGCCCGCAGATGGACTTGTTAAAATGACCAGTCCCGTCAACGGAGCCCGCATGCGCATCCTGTTTGCCTCACTTGCTTTGCTCGTGCCGCCTGTCTGCGCTGCTGCGGCCGCGCCCGCTGTTCCTCCCATCGCTGTTCCCGTGGTGATGCCGCCGGCAAGCACAACCGAGACACCGGCAACGCAGGCCGCCCAGCTGTTCGAGCGCGACTGGCAATGGCAACTGCGCCGCGCGCCCGAACGCGCCACGGCCCTGGGCGAGCACCGCTACAACGCATATCTCACAGATACCTCGCTGGCTGCGCGCGCGCAGACGATCGAGCACGAGCGCGCCATGCTGGCCGCGGCGCGCGCGATCGATCGCACTGCACTGTCGGGCCAGGACCAGTTGTCGCTCGACCTGTTCAGCGCCGACAAGCAGCGCGTGCTGGCTGGCGCCGCCTTGATGCCGTTCGATCCGCAACCGATCACCGCGTACGACGGCCTGCACGTGCAACTGCCGCGTCTCGTGGCGCAGATGCCGTTCATGAGCGAGGCCGATTACCAGACCTACCTGGCGCGCCTGCAAACGCTGCCGGCCCACGTCGATGGGCTGATCGAGCAGCTGCGCGCAGGCAGGCAGGCCGGCTGGACCACGCCGAAGGCGGCGCTGGCGCCGGTACCGGACGCGTTGCGCGTGCTGCGCGAAGGCCTGCAGGATGGCCCGCTGGGCGCGCCGTTCAAGCGCATCCCCGCATCGATTGCACCCGAGACGCGCGACGCCTTGCGCGCCGCCGGCGCGGCCGCGCTGGCCAATACCGTGGCGCCCAGCCTGCGCACGCTCGAAACGTTCCTGCGCGAAGATTATCTGCCGGGCGCGCGCGCGACGATTGGCGCCAGCCAGCAAGCCGGCGGCGCCGACTGGTACGCCCAGCTGGTACGCACGAGCACCAGCACGACGCTCACGCCGGCCCAGGTGCATGCGCTGGGTGTGCAGGAAGTCGGGCGCCTGCGCGCTGCGATCGAGGCCGTGATTCCGCGCACCGGTTTTCGCGGCGGCTTTGCGGAATTCATCGTGTTCGCGCGGAGCGACCGGCGCCTGTACTTCACCGATCCGAACGCCCTGCTCGACCGCTACCGGCGCACGCTGGCGCTGGCCCAGGCACGCCTTGGCCGCGTGGTCACGAGCGTGCCGGCGGCCGGCATCGTCGTCAAGCCGATGGGCCCAGGCAGCAGCGGCCAGCCGGCTGCCTATTACGAAGCCGGCAGCGCGCAGCGCAGCGCCGCGCTGGTGGTCGACAATGTACGACTGGACGCGCGGCCGATGTGGCAGGTCGACACGATCGCGCTGCACGAAGCGGTGCCCGGCCACCATCTGCAGGTGGCGCGCGCGCAGGAACTGGCGCTGCCGGCATTTCGCCGTTACGGCTGGTACGACGCGTTCGGCGAAGGCTGGGCGACCTACGCCGAAGGCCTGGGGCCGGAGCTCGGCCTGTTCAAGGACCCGTTCTCGCTGTTCGGGCACCTGAACGAAGAGATGTTCCGCGCCGCGCGGCTGGTGGTCGATACCGGCATCCACACGCTGGGCTGGTCGCGCCAGCAGGCGATTGATTTCCTGGCCGCGAATACGGCCAATCCACCGGCGGACAACGAGGCCGAGGTCGATCGCTACATCGCCCGCCCGGCGCAGGCACTGAGCTACAAGATCGGTCAGCTGCGCATCCTGGCGCTGCGCAACAAGGCACGCGCGGCGCTGGGCGCGCGGTTTGACGCGCGGCGTTTCCACGACGCGGTGCTGGGCAACGGCGCGCTGCCCTTGAGGGAACTGGAACGCCAGGTCGACCGCTGGATCGCTGCGCCGGACACGCCAGTGTCGGCACCGATGCTGGAAACAGCGCCGGACGACACGTTCAATGCCGAATTCGAATCGGTTGTCCCGGTGCTTGAACCGGTGTTCGAATTCGACTTCACGTTCGATGGTGAAGTCCCGCCAGGGCTCGAACCCAGCCCGGCGCCTGATTTCGTGCCGCCCGCCAGACCGGCCGCGCCGCCCGCCGTCCCGTCGTACCGGGCACCGCCCTGGCGCGAATAAGGAGCGCCCGAACGTGGAGTCCGATTTTCGGTTAATCTCTGCACCAACCGAAACAGGCAGTATAAGAAAGGAAACACCGTGTCGAACCAATTCAACCGCCGTCTGGCCCTGCTGGGCGACGACGAACACCGCGCCTTGCTGGGCCAGGGCCTGCGCGGCATCGAGCGCGAAACACTGCGCGTGGATGCCGCCGGCAAGCTCGCGCGCACCCCGCATCCCCCTGCCCTCGGTTCGGCACTGACGCACCCCAGCATCACCACCGACTACGCCGAAGCGCTGATGGAATTCATCACCCCGGTCGAGCACGATATCTCGCTGGCGCTGCACCGCCTCGACGCGATCCACCGCCAGGCCTACAGCAAGCTGGGCGACGAGATGCTGTGGGGCGTGTCGATGCCGGGCGAATTGCCGCCCGAAGAAGAGATCGAGATCGCGTACTACGGCACCTCGAATATCGGCCAGCTCAAGCATGTGTACCGGCGCGGCCTGGCGCTGCGCTATGGCAAGGCGATGCAGTGCATCGCGGGCATTCACTACAACTACTCGCTGCCGGAAAAGCTGTGGCAGGTGTTTGCCCAGGACGAAGGCATCGTGGAAGAGCGCCGTCACGCGCTGCGCGATTTCCAGTCCGAGAGCTATATCGCGATGGTGCGCAACTTCCGCCGCTATTCGTGGCTGCTGATGTACCTGTTCGGCGCCACGCCGGCCTTGACCACGAGCTTCCTGCGCGGCCGTCCGCACGCGCTCGAGACGCTGTCCGATGACACGCTGTACCTGCCGTACGCGACCAGCCTGCGCATGAGCGACCTCGGTTACCAGAACGATGCGCAATCGGGCCTGCGCCCGCACGAGAACAGCCTGGAAAGCTACGTCACCAGTCTGATGGACGCGGTGAATCGCCCGTATCCGCCATACCAGGAACTGGGCACCAAGAAGGATGGCGAGTGGATCCAGCTGTCGACCAATGTGCTGCAGATCGAAAACGAGTACTACTCGACCATCCGCCCCAAGCGCGTGATCCGCACCGGCGAGCGTCCGGTGCAGGCCCTGTGCAACCGCGGCGTGCAATACATCGAAGTGCGCTGCATGGATGTCGATCCGTACGAGCCGGTCGGCATCTCGCTCGAGACGGGCCGTTTCCTGGACGCGTTCCTGCTGTTCTGCGCGCTCGAGGAAAGCCCGCTGATCAGCGAGCATGACAGCGCCATGCACGCCCGTAATTTCGCGCGCACGGTCAAGGAAGGCCGCCGGCCGGGCCTGACGCTCACGCGCGACGGCCTCGAAGTACCACTCACCACCTGGGCGCTCGAACTGATCGAGCGCATCCGGCCCGTGGCGGCGCTGCTCGACGACGGGCACAACGAAGGCGACGTGCACGCCGCCTCGCTGGGCCGCCAGAAAGCCAAGATTGAGGATCCGGCGCTGACACCATCGGCGCGCGTGCTGGAAGAAATCCGCGCCCTGGGCTCGGCGGCAGCGTTCGGCCTGCAGCAAAGCACGCTGCACGCAGCGACGTTCCGCGACAGCCCGCTGATGCCGGCCGAAGAAGCGCTGTTCGACGAGATGGCCGCGGTCTCGATCGCCGATCAGATGATCATCGAGCAAACCGATACCGGCAGCTTCGACGCCTTCGTTGCGGCGTACAACAGCAGTACGCTGTGCTGCGATAACTGAGGCTGCAGCCCCCGCCTCACCTGCCTGAACGCACGAGGACCACTTGCTCACGTTTTATAACGAACACCATGCCCAGCATGACGGTCGCGCCGACACCGGGCGCGGTGAGCTGGCGCCGTGTTCCGACAAACCCGGGCGGGTGGCGATGGTGCTGGCGGAGTGCGAGCGGCGCGGCCTGGGCGCCATCGTCACGCCGCACGGCGTGCCCCTGATGACACTCGAGCGCGTGCACAGCCCGCGCTACCTGCACTTCCTGCGCACCGCCTGGAGCGAGTGGCTCGCACTCGATCCGGCCAACGCCGGCAAGGATGCGCTTCCAGCCGTGTGGCCGGTGCGCACGCTGCGCAGCGACATCGAACCCGGGAACTTCTGCGCCCGCCTCGGCCTGTACTCGATGGACTGCGGCACGCCGCTGACCGCCGGCACCTGGGTTGCGGCCAAGACCGGCGCCGACTGCGCCGTCAATGCGGCCCACGCATTGCAACGGGGCGAGCGCGGCACCTTTGCGCTGACACGCCCACCCGGCCACCACGCCGGCAGCGATTTCTTCGGCGGTACGTGCTTTCTGAACAATGCGGCGCTGGCCGCCCAGCACCTGCTGGACGACGGGCGCGACCGCGTCGCCATCCTCGACCTCGACTACCACCACGGCAACGGCACCCAGAGCATCTTCTATGGCCGCAGCGACGTGCTGTTCATCTCGATCCACGCCGATCCGCGTGTCGCGTACCCGTTCTACCTGGGCCACGCCGACGAAACCGGCAGCGGCGCAGGTGTCGGCTACACGATGAACCTGCCGCTCGCACCGGGCAGCAGCAGCGCCACCTGGTTTGCGGCGCTGGAAACCGCGTGCGTGAAGATCGCGATGACGCGCCCGCAGGCGCTCGTGGTCTCGCTGGGCGTCGATACCTTCGCGCATGGCGACGACCCGCGCTTCAACCTGCAGGGCGGCGACTTCCTGCGCATCGGCGAGCGCATCGCGCATCTGGGTTTACCGACCGTGTTCATTTTCGAAGGCGGCGCCATGAGCCCGGAGCTGGGCATCCATACCGTCAACGTGCTCGAAGGCTTCGAGACCGCGGCCGACTAGCGCGCTTCCGCCCCATTTTTTCATCCAACCGTATCTGCCCATGACCTCCCCGAGCACCATCGACTGGCAATTCTCCCGCTTCGCCGACCTGACCCCGTTCGACCTGTATGACGTGCTGGCCGCGCGCCAGAACGTCTTCATCCTGGAGCAGACCTGCCTGTACCCGGACATCGACGGCTACGACCTCGAGGCGCATCACCTGCTCGGCTGGCTCGACGTCGACGGCAAGCGCCAGCTGGCCGCCTACCTGCGCGTGCTGGCGCCGGGCGCGAAGTACGACGAGATGTCCATCGGCCGCGTCATCACCACGCCGGCCGCACGCGGCAGCGGCGCCGGCCGCGCGCTGCTCGACCAGGGCATCGCCCATGCCGAAGCGCTGCACCCGGGCCACCGCATCCGCATCGGCGCCCAGCAATACCTGGAGCGCTTCTACGCGAGCTTCGGCTTCGAGACGGTGTCGGCGCCGTACGATGAAGACGGCATCATGCACATCGACATGCTGCGCTGACGCCACACGCCATTCAGGATGCCGCCAGACGGCCGGCGCCGAGCAGGATGACGGCGCCGGCCAGCAGCAGCCAGGCGGGTGGCTCATGCTCCGCCATCGGCCTGGTGGTGGCAACGATGCAGGCGGGCGCCACCAGGGCCGGTGCGGGCATGGCGACGCCAGGCAAGGTCAGGACAAGAAACGGCAAGGCGCCGAGGATCGGCAGGAAAGGCGGCATGGCGGGCTCGCGACCACAAAGTCCCGAGCATCGCCGATGGCCAGGCGTGGCCCCGTGCGCCGGATCAGCCGTGTGCGCTGCATCGGGCCTGGACGCCACACAGACGACGACCCGGGCCCGGCCAGTCGACAAACCACGCGTTCAACACATGCGTGGCTTACTCGACCTTGTTGAGCGTCACTTCAAACACGAGGCCCGCATTCGGCGGGATCGGTCCGCGGCCGGTAGAGCCGTAGGCCAGTGCCGATGGAATCAGGATCGTGCGCTTGCCGCCCACCTTCATGCCGGTTATCCCCTGGTCGAAGCCGGTGATCGTGTCGCGGCTGCCCACGGTGAACGCAAATTCGTTGGATTCCTGGCGCGTGCCCTTGAAATCGGTCGCCGTCGAGTTGTACAACCACAGCGTATAGGCAACGGTAACGCGCTTGCCGGTGACGGCTTCGGCGCCGGTGCCGACGACGTTGTCGGTCCTGGTCAGCGCAGCAGGGCTGCTCACGGTCGGCTGGGAAGGCGAATCATCGCTGCCGCCGCCACAGGCGCTCAGGGCGAGCATGGCGACAAAAGCGGCGATCAGGGGGAACTTCATCATGGGACATCCTTGACTGAAAAAAGGGAGACGAAACAGGTACGAGCAATTGGGTATGACCAACGCTCGTACCTTATCGAATCAGTCACATGAAACTGTACGGACTTTGTCTAAGAATTGTAGTCAAGCAAATTCCTGAACATCAAATCTCGATCTGCGTACCCAGCTCGATCACGCGGTTGGTCCGGATCTGGTAATAGTCGGCCGCGCTGCGGGCGTTGCGCGACATTGCCACGTACAGGTGCTCGCGCCATGGCGCCATGCCGCCGCCCGGCGCCGAGATCACGGTCTGGCGCGCGATGAAGAACGACGTTTCCATCATTTCGAATTCCAGGCCCAGTGCGGTGCAGCGCTGCAGGATGTCCGGAATATCGGCCTCGTCCTTGAAGCCGTAATGGATATTGAGCTGGTAGCAGTTATGGCCCAGGTCATTGATGACGATCTGTTCTTCTGCTGGCACCCATGGCTCTTCGCGCATGTGCACCGTGAGGAACACGACGCGCTCATGCAGCACCTTGTTGTGCGACAGGTTGTGCAGCATCGCATGGGGCACGCCATCGCTCTCGCCGCGCAGGAAGATGGCTGTGCCCGGCACGCGCGTCGGCGGCGCCACGAACAGCGACTCCATGAACGCTTCCAGCGGGATCGCGTGCTTTTGCAGGTTCGCGAACACCAGCTCGCGGCCCCGTTTCCAGGTCAGCATCAGGGTCAGCAGCACAGCGCCCATCAGCAGCGGGAACCACCCGCCGTGGAACAGCTTGGTCGTGGTGGCGGCGAACAGCATGATGTCGATCGTCAGGAAGAAGCCCGTCGCCAGCAAGCACATCCACAGCGGCAAGTGCCAGCGGTAGCGCGTGACGAAGAACGTCAGGATCGTCGTGGCCATCATGGTGGCGGTCACTGCAATCCCGTAGGCACCGGCCAGTTCGTCAGATGAGCCGAAGCCGATCACGGCGATCAGCACCACCACCAGTTGCAGCCAGTTGACTGCCGGGATATAGATCTGGCCGATCTCGCTTTCCGAAGTGTGCATGATGCGCATGCGCGGCAGAAGGCCCAGCGCAATGGCTTGCTTGGTCATCGAATAGGTGCCCGAGATCGTTGCCTGCGAAGCGATCACGGCCGCCATCGTCGACAGGATCACCAGCGGAATCACGCTCCAGGCGCCGAGCTGGTAATAGAACGGGTTTTCCACTGCGGCCGGCTGCATGATCAACAGGCCGCCCTGGCCCAGATAATTCAGGGTCAGCGCCGGATACGCGATCAGGAACCAGGCCCAGCGGATCGGCTTGGCGCCGAAGTGGCCCATGTCGGCATACAGCGCCTCGGCGCCGGTGATGGCCAGCACCACTGCGCCCAGCGCGATGAACGCGAGCATCTTATTTGCCAGCATGAAGTGCAGCGCATGCCACGGATTGAGCGCGTTCAGGATCACCGGGGCTTCGATGATATTGACGATGCCCATCGCGGCCAGCACCAGGAACCAGACCGCCATCACGGGACCGAAGAAACGGCCGATGCCGGCCGTGCCATGGCGCTGCACGCTGTACAGCGCCACGAGCACCACCACCGCCAGCGGCACGACGTATTGCGACATGCCTGGTGCCGCGACCTCGATCCCCTCGATGGCGCCGAGCACTGAAATCGCTGGCGTGATCACGCTGTCGCCATAGAACATCGTGGCGCCGATGACGCCGATGGCGAGCAGCGGGAAACTCCATTTGGACGTACGCGGGATCGAACTGGTGGCCAGCGCCATCAGGGCCATGATGCCGCCCTCGCCGCGATTGTGCGCGCGCAGCACCAGGATCACGTACTTAAGCGAGACGATGATGGTCAGCGCCCAGAAAATCAGCGAAATGATGCCGAGGATATTCGGCGTATTGAGCGGCAGGCCATGGTCCTCGTCGAACACCGCGCGCAACGTATACAGCGGGCTCGTGCCAATGTCGCCATAGACGATGCCCACCGCCGCCAGGGTCAGGGCGGCCAGGCTGCTTTTCTTGTTATCTGAGGTCAAGAGTCACCATCGCTGTTGTAGTGGTGCGGCGCACCATAAAATGAAGTGGTTGGAATTACAAGAAGATTCGGTTGTGCATCATACACCTGTGTAAAACAGGGAGCGCACCAGCAGCGTGCTTCTTATTCAGTGATAATGTCCGCCCTGCAACCTCGCCCCTCCTCCCCATGCGTTCCGGCATCATTTACGCGGCCCTGGCCTTCTTCTGCTGGGGCCTGTTCCCCATTTATTTCCACGCTTTGGGCGAGGTGCCGCCGTTGCAGATCCTGGCACACCGCATGCTGTGGTCGCTGGCCTTCCTGCTGATCCTGCTGCTGTTGCGGCGCGACTGGAAGTGGCTGCAGGTGGTGCGCCAGCCGCGCGTGTTCTTCAGCTTCGTGCTGTCGGCCCTGCTGCTCAGCGCCAATTGGCTCGTGTATATCTGGTCGGTGATGAACCACCATGTGATCGAGGCCAGCCTCGGCTACTTCATCAACCCTCTGGTCAATATCGTGCTGGGTTACCTGATCCTGAAGGAACGCATGCGCCCGCTGCAGTGGGCCGCCATTGGCGTGGCGGCGCTGGGCGTGGCCTGGCTGACCTG
>Ga0308163_10004269_pt1 | contig 11457 bp, 6 predicted proteins | sample PhyTR1_FD_201037 | JGI IMG/M metagenome (GOLD analysis project Ga0308163, IMG submission 201037) | Phyllosphere microbial communities from UC Gill Tract Community Farm, Albany, California, United States - DLSLT.R1 | ecosystem: Host-associated > Plants > Phyllosphere > Unclassified | place: USA... | reverse complement strand
GCTCTTGTCCCGCGCTGTCCTGGACAAATGCTGTAACATCGCGCCGCTAGCAGCTGTCTCTCTCACCGATAGTTTACACTGAATTGAGGGTGCGGCCATGATTGCGTTCCCCCACGAGATTGACACAGACCGAATGAAACTGAAATCGTCCCTGGTATGGCTGCGCCGCGATTTGCGGGTTTTCGACCATGTCGCCCTGAATCAGGCGTTGCAGGACAGCGCCACCGTGCATTGCGTTTTTGTCTACGATACGACCATCCTGGACGCCCTGCCGCGTCGCGACCGCCGGGTCGACTTCATCCACGCCAGCCTGGCCGAGGTGGCCGACGAGCTGCGCCAGCTGGGCGGCCACCTGATCGTGCGCCACGCCGATCCGGTCACCGACATCCCCGCGCTTGCGGCCGAACTCGGCGTCGACGCGGTGTTCTGCAACCACGATTATGAACCGCAAGCGATCGCCCGCGACGCCGCCGTGGCCGAGGCGTTGCAGGATGCCGGGCGCCAGTTCCTCAGCTACAAGGACCAGGTGATCTTTGAAAAAAGCGAAGTGCTGTCGCAAACCGGCGGCGTGTTTTCGGTGTTCACGCCGTACAAGAATGCCTGGCTGAAAAAGATGACGGCCGATCCGTCGGTGCTTGCGCCGTACCACATCGAACCGCACGCGGCGCGCCTGGCGCCGCCACCCTCGCCGGCGCCCGCGCTGCCGACCCTGGCCGAGCTGGGCTTCGAACCGAGCAACCTGGCCGAGCTCAACATTCCGACCGGCATGTCCGGCGCGGCCGCGCTGTTTGACGATTTCCTGCCGCGCATCTCCGACTACAAGACCGCGCGCGACTATCCGTCGGTCAAGGGCCCGTCGTACCTGTCGCTGCACTTCCGTTTCGGCACGCTGTCGGTGCGGCATCTGGTGCGCACGGTGGTGGACCTGATGGCGCGCGGCGCCGGCGGCGAAGGCGCGCCGGTCTGGCTGGCCGAGCTGATCTGGCGCGAGTTCTACGCGATGATCCTGTTCCACAATCCGCACGTGGTCGGCGGCGCCTACAAACCGGCCTTCGACGCCATTCAATGGGAAACGGGCCCGGAGGCGGACGAATTGTTTGCCGCGTGGTGCGAAGGGCGCACCGGCTATCCGCTGGTGGACGCGGCGATGGCGCAGCTGAACCAGACCGGGTATATGCACAACCGCCTGCGCATGGTAACGGCATGCTTCCTGATCAAGGATTTGGGCATCGACTGGCGGCGCGGCGAGGCGTATTTCGCGCTGCAGTTGAATGACTTCGACATGGCGTCAAATAACGGCGGCTGGCAATGGGCATCGTCGTCGGGATGCGACGCGCAGCCGTATTTCCGCATTTTCAATCCGATCACGCAGTCGGAGAAATTCGACGCCGGCGGCAAATTCATCCGGCGATATCTGCCGCAGTTGAAGGATCTGGGCGACAAGGAAATCCACGCGCCCTGGCAAACCCCGCGCATGCTGCCGCTAAACTACCCGGCGCCGGTTGTCATGCACGACGAGGCACGCAAACGCACACTGGAACGCTACGAAGTGGTGAAAAAACCCGCCAGCCCGACATAAACGGGCCGGCGGTCCGGAACGTAAAAAGACCTTTGAGACACGTAGGGCGGATTAGGCGGCACGCCGTAATCGGCCATGCATGCGCCGCCAACCAAGCATGCATGGCGGATTACGCTTCGCTAATCCGCCCTACGTGGTTCCGAGGTAATGCGACACTCCCGTCAGCACGCTTATTTCAACAACGCCGTGATCGTTTCCAACAGCGCCGGCTCCTGGAACGGCTTGCCGAAATACGCGTTCACGCCCAGCTGCAACGCGTAATTGCGATGCTTGTCGGCGCTGCGCGAGGTGATCATGATGATCGGGATTTCCCTGGTCCGCTCATCGCCGCGCACATTGCGCGTCAGGTCGAAACCATCCATGCGCGGCATCTCTATATCGACCAGCATCAAATCCGGCGTCATGTCCTGCAGCTGCTCCAGCGCGTCCACGCCATCCTTGGCCAGCACGACGTCGTAGCCTTCGCGCTCCAGCAGGCGTTGCGTGACACGCCGCACCGTCATCGAATCGTCCACCACCATGATGGAGGGACGCGGCTGCACCGCATGGGCCGCGCGCGCGTACTGCCGCCTGGCCTCCGGCTGATGCACCAGATGCTGCACCAGTGCCACCGGATTCAAAATCAGCACGATATCCCCGGTCCCCAGCACCGTCGCCCCGGCGATACCGGCCATGCGCGACAACTGCGGACCGATATTCTTGATGACCACCTCGCGGTTGCCCAGCACCTCGTCGACCCGTACCGCCAGCCGCTCGTTGCCGTTCTTGAGCATCATCACCGGCGCCGAGCGCTGCGCCGGCAGTGGCGTCTCCGCCTCGCCCAGCAAGGCGGGCAAATAATGCAGCGCCGCCTGGTGCCCCTGGATCGGCACGAAACCGTTTTGATGGGCCTCGGCCAGCGCCGTGTCCTTCATTTGCAGCACCTGCTCGACCAGGATGGACGGGAAGGCGTAGGTCTTGCCGCCGGCATCGAGCAGCACGACCTGCGTGACGGCCAGGGTCAATGGCAGGCGGATGGTGAAGCGCGTGCCTTTGCCAGGCTCGGAGAACATGTCAATGCGCCCGCCCAGCGATTGCGCCTCCGACTGCACGATGTCCATGCCGAGGCCACGCCCCGACAGCTCGGTCAGCGATTCGGCGGTGGAGAAGCCCGGCTCGAAAATCAGGTCGGCGATTTGGGCGTCGGTGACCTCGTCTTCCGCCGCCAGCAGACCGGTGCCGATCGCCTTGGCGCGAATGCGCTCCAGATCGAGACCGGCGCCGTCGTCGGAAAATTCAATGACAACCTCGTTGCCCTGCTGGGTGACCTGCACCAGCAGCTCCCCGGTTTCGTTCTTGCCCGCCTCGCCCCGTGCGGCGCGCGACTCCACGCCGTGGGCGATGGCGTTGCGCAGCAGATGCTCGAACGGCGCCGCCATGCGCTCCAACACGCTGCGGTCGATCTCCACGGCGCCGCCGCGAATGTCCAGATTGACGCGCTTGTCCACTTCCTTGGCGCTTTGACGCGCCACGCGGAACAAGCGCTCCGAGATACTGGCGAAAGGCACCATGCGCACGCGCATCAGGTCCCGCTGCAGATCGCGCGTGAGCCGCGCTTGCTGCACCAGGTCGTCACTGGCCGCATCGACGCCACGGGTCAGACTTTCGTGGAACGAGGCGACATCGTTGACACTTTCTGCCATCATCCGGGTCAGTTCCTGCAGCCGGGTAAAGCGGTCGAATTCGAGCGGATCGAATTCGCGGTCGCTCGACACCGACATGCGCGAGGCGATCTGCGATTCGGCCTGCATTTCCACCTCGCGCAGCTGGCGGCGCAGGCGCGTCAGGTTTTCCGAGAAGTCCAGCAGCGACGAGCGCAAGGTGCCCACTTCGTTTTCCAGCCTGGAGCGCGAGATCGATACCTCGCCGGCCTGGTTGACCAGACGATCGAGGATGTCGGCGCGCACCCGCACCAGCGGCGACTTGGCGCCGGCCGGCGCATCTTCGCCCTGTGGCACAGCCGCAACGCCGGCGCCGTCTTCAGCCTCGGGCGCGGCATCGCCGCCCGTCTTGGCCGGCGCGCCGGCTTGCATGCGTTCAACGTCGGCGGCGAGACCTGCGACACCGTCTTGCGCCGCGACCGACTTGAACGCGTCCGGGTGCTGCAGTTGTTCGAACAGCAGCAAGGCGTGGTCGTAGTGTGCGAGCAGCTCGTCGAACGCCTGCGGCGTGGCAAAACCCGCATGCACCATGTTTTCGATATGGGTTTCGATTTCATGCGCGTGCTGGCCCAGGCGCATCGCGCCGGCCATGCGCGCGCTGCCCTTGATCGTGTGCAGCAGGCGCAGCAGGCCATGCGCGTGCGCCGTGTCGGCGGGACTGTGCTGCCAGGCGCGCAGCGCTTCGCCCACTTGCGGCAGCAGGTCGGCGCCCTCTTCGAGGAAGACCGGCAGCAGATCGGCGTCCAGTTCGTCGTTGAAGAGCGCCGGCGCGGCGGCCAGGATTTCCGTCTCGGCCGGGGCCAGTTCGATGATCTCCGCGTCCGCTGCCGGCGCGGCCATATTCAGCGGCGGATCGGCAAAGGCGTCGTCGAAGGCCGCATTGAACAGGTCATCGATGTCGTCATCGGCGCGCGCCACAACCTTTTTCGGTTCCGGCGCCGCCACCGGGGCCTCCGACTCCGGCACGCTGCCGCTGATTATGTCGTAGGTCTCCCGGAACAGGCGATCCAGAGGGGTCTCCGAAGCTTCGGCTTCGGCTTCGGCTTCGGCTTCGGCTTCGGCTTCCGGCGGCGGCGACGCGATGTTTTCCATCGTCTCGGCCATCATGTCATCCAGGCGCGCTTCGATATCCTGGCCAGCGCCCGGCGGCGTCGCAGCCAGTTCATCGCTCAACTGCCGCAAGGCGGCGATCAGCTCCGGCTGCGCGGCGGGCATCTGGCCCTGCGCAAAACTCTGCAGCATCTGGCGGATGCGCTCTATCGCGAAGTCCAGCAGATCGTGCTGCGCCTGGTCCAGGTGGGGGGCCGGCGGCAGCAGCGATTGCAGCGTCGCCTCAAGCGCCAGCGCCAACTCGCGCAGCACGTTGAAGCCGACCGTGCCCGACGTGCCCGCCAATGTATGCGACGCCTGCAACGCCTGCGGATTGACCGGGCGACGCGGCTCGTGACGCCATTCGCCTAAGTCCTGCTGCAACAGGCGAACCAGTTCGTCCGTTTCGTGCAGATAGATGTTGTACAGCGGCAGAGGGATGTCCAACTCGCCGATATGCTTGACGTTGTCGTCGCGCGGCGCCAGCGGCGGCGCCACCGTGGGAAACTCGATGACGTTGCCGGGCGCAGAAGGTAGCGCGGGCGCCGTGGTCGGCGTGGGTGGCGTGGGTGGTGCCGGCGGCGTGGGCGGCGTCGACTCGATGGCCTCCGGCGCCGCCGGCACTTCGTCCGCCACTTGCGCGACTTCCTCGATGAAGAACGCGCCGCCCTCCTGAACGCGCACGGCTGCGTCGATCAACGCATCCGCGTTGCGGGCCGACACGCCGGCCGACGCCAGCTCGGCCACCCACTCCCTCAGCTCCCGCGCGGCGGCCGCCAGCAGCTCGAACAGCGCATCGGACGAGGGCCGCTCCTCGGCCAGCCAGGTGTTCATCACCCGCTCGACCGCTTGCGCGGCGTCCGCGAACTGGTTCAACGCCACCATCCGCCCGCTGCCTTTGAGCGTGTGGAAAGAGCGGCGCAACATGATCAGGGACTGCTCACTGCCGGATTCCGAACGGGGCCTGGCCAGCGTGGCGTCGACAAAGTCCAGCGTTTCACGCGCCTCGGCAATGAAGATTTCCAGCAGCTCCGCCTCCACCGCCGCGTCGCTGGCGGCGGGCGGCGGCGCTTCTGCCGGCATCGACGGCGGCGCCGGCGCGACCACTTCCTGGTCCAGCACCGGTATCGATTCCGACTCCGCCATCTTCTTGAACGGCACCGAGCGGAAGGTGCCCTGCTGCGCGTCGAAGGTGAAACGCTCGCGCGCGCCGGCCGCGTTCTGCGCCAGCATGTCGACAAAGAATCCCAGCGCACCGACATTTTGCGCGATGTTGTCCAGCGCCTTGGGCTCCTGCGTGACATCGCCATCGCCGGCGGCGAGCGAAAGCACCGTCGCCTTGACGTGCTGCGCCGCCTTCATCGCGTCTTCCTGATCGAGCATCGCCAGCGCGCCCTGCAACTGATGCAGCACCGGGTCGAGTTCCACCAGCGAAGCACGGCTGGACGGATCGACGTAGTACTCGTCGAGCACCTTCTCCACCTGGCGCAAGCCTGTCTTCATTTCCAGCGCCAGCGCGATGGTGGTGTCGTCCTGTCGCATCTGCCGCGCCAGGCCGTTCTGCCACTGCGCCGGGGCCGGCGGCGTATCGCCGGACACCAGCGCCAGCAGGCGCGCGCCGATCGTATCGGCACTTGCCGCGAAATCGGTCGGCAGATGCCGGATCCGCTCCAGGCCATGCTCGGCGAACAGCAACGCCGTCGCCATTTCCAGCGCCAGCTCCTCGCTGCGGCCCGCCGCGACGGCGGTACGCGCCACATTCGCCAGCTGGCGCATCAGCGCACTGAGGGCCGGGACATTGAGCTTGTCGCATTCGCGCGCGACGTCCGCCAGCGCGGTGTCGAACGCGGCGTCCAGCGCGGGATCGATTTCCGCCTCGGCCAGCCTGTCCCAACTGGCCTTGGCCTGGGCGATGCCGGCCTTGGCGCGCTCCAGCGCCTCGCTGTCGATCTGGCCATAGCGGCGGGTTTCGTAATCGGCCGGCGCCAGGCCGTCGAGCGCGAAGACGGCGCGCATCTTCTTCGCTGTCGGCGCTTCGGTGTCCGGGGCGGCCGCCGCGATGAAGAACAACGCGTCGCGCAACATCGTATCCGGCTGCGCGACGGTGCCCTGGCTCAGACGGCGGATCTGCAGATTGATCAATCCGAACAGCTGCTTCACATACAGGCCGCCCGCCAGCTCGCCGCCGGCCACCAGCTCGGCGAAGCCCTGCATCGCCAGCCAAAAGGTGCGGGCCTTGTCGTCGCGCTGCGCATCGGCGACCAGCTTGACCGCGTCGAGCAGCGCGGCGGCGTGTTCCCGCTGCTGCGCCGGCTCGGCGCTTTTCAGGTATGGCAACAGCGCGCGTTCGAAACGCTGGCGGTAGGCCGGGTAATCGGCCACGGCGTCGGCGGCGCCGGCACTGGAATCGGCGGCATCGGCGACATTGGCGACATCGGATCCTGGCGTTAGCGACAGATCGGGGAAAAACAGGTCCGCCGGATGTATGCGGTCGCCGCCTATCATCTCCTGCACCGCGCGGTAGTAAGGGAACAGCCTGGCCGGCTGCGACGGCGCACCCTCCAGCAGTTCCTCCAGATATTCGACCAGCGCCTGATACAGCTGCGACACCGCCTCCACATGGTCGGTGCTGCACTTGACCGTGCCGGCCTTAAAGCGGTCCAGCGCCGCCTCGGCCAGCTCCGTCATCTGGCTCACACCGTCGATATCGACCATCTGCAGTGCGCCATGGGCCTGGTGCAAATGTGATTTCGCGTGCTGCAGTTGCGTCGCCTGATCTTCCGCCGCCCTGCCGCCCGCCTCGACCAGCGCGGTCCGCGAGCGCGCCAGCGACTCCCGGATTTCGACCATCACCCAGGACAGCGGTCCGGTATCCAATTGCGGTTGCGGCGGTGTCGAAAAATCAGTTGTGGTCATGCTTGCCTAGGCCTTTCATTGAGGTGCGCAATCCGCGTTCAGGGCGCGATGCGGAATCGCGCCACCGAGTTTTTCAGTTCCTGCGCCAGCACCGACAGTTTATGGATCGATTGCGCGGTTTGCTGCGTACCGTCCTGCGTCTGCTCGGTCACCGTCAAGATGTGTTGAATATTGTGCGCCACGCCGTTGGCCGATGTCGCCTGCTGGCCGGTGGCGAGCGAAATCCCGGAAATCAGTTCGGCCAGGCGGTTCGACACCTGTGAAATATCGTTGAGCGCGGCGCCGGCCGCGTCGGACAGGCGCGCGCCCTCGACCACGCCCTGGGTCGATTTTTCCATCGCCGCCACGGCGTCGTGGGTATCGGTCTGGATCGTGCGCACCAGTGCGCCGATCTGCTTGGCCGCTTCGGCCGAGCGCTCGGCCAGCCGCTGCACCTCCTCCGCCACCACCGAGAAGCCGCGTCCCGCCTCGCCGGCCGACGCGGCCTGGATCGCCGCGTTCAGCGCCAGCACGTTGGTCTGTTCGGTGATGTCCGAAATGAGCTCGGTGATTTCGCCGATCTCCTGCGACGATTCGCCCAGCCGCTTGATGCGCTTGGAGGTGTCCTGGATCTGGTCGCGGATCTCGTGCATGCCCTTGATGGCGTTTTCCACCGCCGTCGACCCTTGCCGGGCCGCCACCACCGACTGGCGCGCGACGTCGGCCGATTCGCTGGCCGAGCGCGACACGTCGGTGATTTCATTGGCCATCTTGGCGACGGTGGCGCTGGCGTCCTCGATCTCGCGCGACTGCCGCTGCGACGCCTGCAGCAGGTTGCTGGCGATGGTTTGCGCATGGGTGGAAGCCTTGGTCACCTGCTCGGCGGTCGCTGTCACGCGGCCCACCAGCCCGCGCAGCTCTTCCACCGTGTAGTTGACCGAATCGGCGATCGCACCGGTGATGTCCTCGGAGACGGTGGCCTGCACCGTCAGGTCGCCATCGGCCACCTCCTGCAGCTCGTTCATCAGGCGCAGGATCGCGGCCTGGTTCTGGTCGTTCATGGCCTTGGCCTCCTCCTCCTTGCGCTGCGACTGCTGGCGCATCGCTTCCGCTTCCTGGCGGCGGCGGTCGGCACCGCGCGTGCGGTTGTGGGAGTCCATCAGCAGCACGCGGCCGATGGCCGCGGCCATGATCAGCGTGAGCAAGCCGCCGGCCACCATCAGCCAGAACGTCAGGTCGAGCGAATCCTGGTCTTCGCGGTAGGCCTGCTGCAGCACCGACAGCCGTTGGCGCAGCGCTTCGTTATCGTTGAAGATCAGCTGCTCGGCGGTTTTCGCGGCGCTGAATTTGTCCAGTTTATTGAGGATCGCCGTCACCAGCTTCTGATATTCCTCGAAATCGCCTTTGAGCGCGGTGAACTTCTCGCGCAGGTCCGCATCGCGCACGGCCGCGATGCCCAGCGGCGCGCTGCCGTTGAGGAAACCATCGACCGTATTGCGGAACACCGTGGTATCGCGTCCCAGCTGGAACGCGGTCGAGGAGCTGATGCCGCCGGCGGTCAGGAATTCGCTGGCGCCACGGCTCATGCGCTGGGTCAGCATCGACAGCCCGCCCAGCGCGGCCAACTCGCGCGCCGTGCCGCCGCGCTGCAGCTTGATGGCGGTGATTTCCTCGGTGCGCGCCAGCAGGTCGGGCGACATCGTATTGAGTTTTTGCAGCGTCTTGTCGACCCCGCTCAGGTCCCCCTTGAGGGTCAGGATGGTGTCGGCGGCGATGTCGGTCGCGCTCCATTGTTTGCTTGCCGCCGCCACCACCGGCGCCAGGTCGGCACGCGGCTCGCCGATTTCGCGACCCTGGTAGGTGCCGCCCCGCGTCATCAGCTTGATGTCGTTATTGAGTTCCTTGCGGCTTTCCTCGAGCTGGCGAAAACCTTCCGCGCTGCCCTGCACCGCGTTCGGCGCCGCCTTGCCGATGCGCTGGGAATGCATCAGCGCGTCGCTGGCGACCTGGGTCTGGGCCGAGCGGTTGGCGCTGTGGATGGAGTTGAGCGCGACGAACAGCGCGCTCGCGCCAAGGCTTACCGCCAGCGCGGTCGATAAAATACTCAATTGGCGCTGCGCCGGCAGGTGGCCGATCAGCGGAAGTTTGAAGGCGGCGGTTTCGGCGGGCGCCACGCGGGTACCCAGACGGCCCAGCGCATCGCGCAAGCGCAGCGGGGCGCCGCCGTCGGCGGTGGTCTCGGCGTGGCCGTCGGCGGCGTGCATGAACTGCGAATCGCCAGCCTCGCCGAATGCCGGATTCGCTGTCAGGTCCTGGTCGGCACTCCGGTTGCCATTCGAGAAACTACCCATCTTGAAAGCCATTCCACCCTCTCCGGATTAATTTATGCGACCCGCGTTATGCGGCCCGCGCCGCGGCCCGACTGTGTCGTCTGCATCACCCGCAGTGTACGTGCATCACAGGCCAACTTGCAGAAAAGCGGGATCGCGCACCAGCTGCGCCAGATCGATCCGGGTCCAGCACTGCCCCTCGGCGTCGTCGAAGCGCTGTCCGCACCATGCCGGCGCGTCGTCGGCGGCCGGCGGCGCGGCCTGCATGTCCGCCAGCTTGCGCAGGCCCAGTACCCGCCCGGCCAGCAGCGCGCAGTTAAAGCCGAGACCCGGCGCGAAGGTGATGAAGCGGCGCTCCGACAGCGTGGTGTCGTCGGCGCCGACGCCCTGCTCCTGGTAGCGCGCCAGGTCGATCACCCCGGTCAGGTTGCCGCGGATATTGGCCAGGCCCTGATACCAGTGGCGCGTCAGCGGCACCGGCGTCACCGGTTGCGGCGGCACGATCTCGCCGATCTGGGTCAGGTCCAGCAGGCACAGACGACCGCCGATCAGCACCCCGAGTTCGCGCCCGACGACGTTGGCGCCGGTTTTGGCCGCTTGCATGCGCTCGAGCAGCTGCACCTGATACTGGCGCAGGCGGCTGCGGCGTTCGGTGCCGGCCGGCGCGGCGGCGCTGTCGGGCGTCGTGTCGGTCATCGCTTAGCCCAGGGCGGCGATTTTGGCCAGCAGATCGGCCGCGTCGACCGGCTTGACCAGATAATCGCGGGCGCCCTGGCGCAGGCCCCAGATACGGTCGGTCTCCTGGTTTTTGCTGGAGCAGATAATCACCGGCACATCCTGCAACGCCGGATCGCGGGCGATCGAGCGCGTAACCTGGAAGCCGTTCGCGCCGGGCATGACCACGTCCATCAGGATCAGCTGCGGCTTGTCGGCCTTGATCTTGGCCAGCGCCTCCTCGCCGTTTTCGGCCACGGACACCGAAAAGCCGTTGCGCACCAGGATATCGGTCAGGTAGTAACGTTCGGTGGGCGAATCGTCGACGATCAAAATGCGTTGTATGGCCATAATTCCCTCTGCGGCTTGGTTATTCTGGTAACGGGACGGGCGCGCCGCCGGTGTGCTCGCGCACGGCGGCCAGCAGGCTATCCTTGGTAAATGGTTTGGTCAGATAGGCGGCCGAGCCGACCATCGCGCCGCGCGCGCGGTCGAACAGGCCGTCTTTGGAGGACAGCATCAGCACCGGCGTGGCATGGAATTTCGCGCTTTTCTTGATCAGCGCGCAGGTCTGGTAACCGTCCAGGCGCGGCATCAGGATGTCGCAAAACACCAGCGCCGGGTGGTGGTCGTTGATCTTGGCCAGGGCGTCGAAGCCGTCTTCGGCCAGCACCACCTGGTAGCCGGCCTGGCTCAGGAAAATCTCGGCCGATCGACGTATCGTGCTGCTATCGTCGATCACCATGATTTTCAGGGCCGAATCGGGCACTTTAGCTTGCGGCGTGGTCGTCATAATCGGGTCGCTGGGGTGATGCTACACGATAGCATAGGCGGAGCGGCCGGCGCGCCTTGCAGGCGCCGGCCGCTACGGGCAGGTCCGGGCCGGAAGAATCCGGCATACGCCGACAGGCGTCAGATGGCGACCATCTCGAAATCGTCCTTGCGGGCGCCGCATTCCGGACAGCTCCAGTTCATCGGCACGTCGGCCCAGCGGGTGCCGGGCGCGATGCCCTCGTCGGGCAGGCCGGCCTGCTCGTCGTAGATCCAGCCACAGATCAGGCACATCCAGGTCTGGAACTCCTGCGTTGTTTCATTGCTACTCACGTTCTGCCACCCTTCAATCAAGTAAAATGCTGAATTAGGTATCTTA
>Ga0308163_10004267_pt1 | contig 11458 bp, 9 predicted proteins | sample PhyTR1_FD_201037 | JGI IMG/M metagenome (GOLD analysis project Ga0308163, IMG submission 201037) | Phyllosphere microbial communities from UC Gill Tract Community Farm, Albany, California, United States - DLSLT.R1 | ecosystem: Host-associated > Plants > Phyllosphere > Unclassified | place: USA... | reverse complement strand
CACGCTGGAAGGGGAACTCGCCATGGCGATCCAGTTGCAGACGGTGATCGTCAAGCTGCTGGGCAGCCAGGGCGAGGTGTTGCGCGCCTGGCAATTCAATGACGCCTATCCGGTCAAGTGGAGTGTCGTCGGTTTTAACTCCACCAAGAACGATGTGGCAATCGAACAAATCGCGCTGGCGTATTCGTACTCGCAGCGCACGGTGTAACGGCGGGAGCAAGCCATGGCGATAGAGATCCGTGAACTGGTGATCAAGACCACCATAGTCGAGCGTAATAGCCAGCACGAGCGCGCCGGGCAGGCAGCGGCGCCCGAGCTGAAAGAAGAAATCCTGTCGGCTTGCCGGCAGCTGGTCCTTAACCTGTTGCGTGAACGCCGGGAGCGCTAGGCATGTCGGGTCAAAAAACATTGATGAAGATTTCCGGCTGTTCGGTCTCCAAGGATGGCGCCGTGAGCGTGGATAGCGCGCGCCCGGTGTTCCAGGCCATGATTAATCCGGCGGGCTACGACCACACATTTACCATCCGCTATGCCAAGAACAAGTCGCTGGGCCAGGCCGGCAACGAGGCCAAGTACAGCTCCACCGATCCGGAAAAACTGGAACTGAAGGAACTGGTGCTGGACGGGACAGGCGTGATTCCCGGCCGGGTGATCCCGGTCAAGACCCAGGTGGAGCAGTTGCGCAATACCGTCTACACCTATGTCGGCACCAACCACGAGGCGCCGATCGTGCAGCTGGTGTGGGGCGGCCTGATCTTCTACGGCCGGGTGCAGGGCATGGTGATGAAGTACACGCTGTTCAAACCGAACGGCGATCCGCTGCGCGCCAAGGTGTCGCTGACGCTGACCGAATTCAGCACCGCCGAGGAAATCGCCAAGCAGGCGCAGCCCAGCTCGCCCGACCTGACGCACCTGGTGGTGGTGCGCGCCGGTGATACCTTGCCGTTGCTGTGCGAGCGCATTTACAAGGACCCGGCGTATTACCTGGAAGTGGCGCGCATCAACGGGCTGACTGCGTTCCGCATGCTTGAGCCGGGAGCGCGCTTGCGCTTCCCGCCGCTGGGTTGAGCATCATGGCAGCTTCCCCAATGGCAGACAGCAGCGGCCCGCTGAGCTTCATCATCACCTGCGATGGACAGGCCAAGGCGGATACCGTCGCGGTGGTGTCGATCAAGACACGGCACGGCGCCAACCGCATTCCCAGCGCCATCATCACCATCGTCGATGGTGATATGCCGAACGCCACCTTTCCGGTCAGCGACGACGGCGCCTTCAAGCCGGGTGCGGTGATCGTCATCAGCGCCGGCTATGACAGCGTGGTCAAGCCGATCTTCACCGGCGTGGTGGTCAAGCATGCGCTCAAGGTCGAGGGCGAGAACGAGGCGCGACTGGTGATCGAGTGCCGCGACAAGGCGCTGGCAATGACGGTCGGCCGGCGCAACGCCAACTATGTCAACCAGAAGGACAGCGACATCATCTCCACGCTGCTCGGCAGCTACGGCCTGGCGCCGACTGTCGACGTCACCGAGGTTACGTGGAAGGAACTGGTGCAGTACTACGTCAGCGACTGGGATTACATGATGGCGCGCGCCGAGGCCAATGGCCTGATGGTGACGGTGGACGCCGGCGCGGTCAGCGTCAAGGCGCCGGACGCCAGCACGGCAGCGGTGCTGACGCTTACCTACGGCAAGGACGTGATCTCGTTCGAAGCAGAAATGGACGCGCGCTCGCAACTCAGCCAGGTGACCGGCACCAGTTGGGATCTGGCGACCCAGGCGGTGGTCAAGAAGACCGCCAAGCCGGTCGCGCTGGGCGCGCAGGGCGAGATCACGTCCGACACGCTGGCCGAGGTGCTGGGCGTGGCCGACTTTCCGCTGCAGACCGCAGCCACCATGGAAAGCGCAGCGCTGACGGCCTGGGCCAAGGCGCAGCAGACCAAGGCGGCCTTGTCGCGCATCCGTGGCCGCGTCAGCTTCCAGGGCAGCGCACTGGTCAAGCCGGGCCTGGTGCTGGAACTGACGGCGGCCGGCAAGCATTTCAACGGCAGCATTCTGGCTACCCAGGTGACGCATACGCTGAGCGACGGCAACTGGGTCACCGAGGTGGAGTTCGGCATGCCGGCCTATTGGTTCACCGAGGAATACCAGGTGCAGGCGCCGCAGGCGGCCGGCCTGACCGGCGCCATCAACGGCCTGCATGTCGGCGTGGTCAAGAAGCTGGACGCCGATCCGGAAGGCCAGTACAAAATCCAGGTGTCGGTGCCGCTGATGAGTGCCGCCACCGACGGTGTGTGGGCGCGCTTCGCCAGCTTCTACGGCTCGCTGGGCTTTGGCGCCTTCATCATCCCGGAAATCGGCGATGAGGTGGTACTGGGCTTCTTTAATAACGATCCGTCCTGCCCGGTGATCCTGGGTAGCCTGTACAGCAGCAAGCGCACCCCGCCGTACGAGTTGACCGCCGAGAACAACTTCAAGGCGCTGGTCACGCGCAGCAAGCTGAAAATGGAATTCGACGATGACAAGAAAATCATCACCCTGATCACGCCTGGCAACAACAAGGTGGTCATCAGCGATGACGCCAAGTCCATCACGCTGCAGGACCAGAACAGCAACAAGGTCGAGCTGAGCCCGAGCGGCATCCTGCTCGACAGTCCCAAGGACATCACCATCAGCGCCAAGGGCAAGGTGGCGATTACTGCGGTGCAGAACGTCGAGGTGACGGCGCAGATGGACGTCAAGGTCACCGGCCTGAATATAAACCACAGCGCCAACGTCGGCTTTGCCGCCAAGGGCGCCGCCACGGCCGAGCTGTCGGCGGCCGGCCAGACCACCGTGAAAGGTGCGCTGGTGATGATTAACTGAGCTCGATTGCGCAAGGAAACCGCCATGCCACCCGCCGCCCGCATTACCGACATGCACGTTTGCCCGATGATAACGCCGGGAGTGCCGCCAATTCCGCACGTCGGCGGGCCAATTTCCGGGCCATGCGTGCCGAATGTGCTGATCGGCAGCCTGCCAGCCGCCGTGGTCGGCGACCTGTGCATCTGCGTCGGCCCGCCGGACAGCATCGTCAAGGGCAGCGCCACTGTGCTGATTTCCGGCCGGCCGGCGGTGCGCATGGGCGACACCACCGCGCACGGCGGCAGCGTCGTCCTCGGCCTGCCCACCGTGATGATAGGAGGCTGAACATGGACGATCTCGATCTGTCCTTCCTCGGCACCGGCTGGCGCTTTCCGCCGGAGTTTTCGCGGCGCGGCAAGGTGCATATGGTCAGCGCGGAAGAGGATATCCGCGAGAGCCTGCGCATCCTGCTCGGCACCACGCCGGGCGAGCGGGTGATGCAGCCGAGCTTCGGCTGCGGACTGAAGCGCCATGTGCATGAGGTGATCAATGAGAGCACCATCACCATCCTCAAGGATGTAATACAGCGCGCCATCCTGTTCTTTGAGCCGCGCGTGACGCTGGACCGCATCTTGCACGATAGCGGTATGGAAATCGAAGGGCGGCTGGACTTCAATATCCATTACACCATCATCAGCACCAATACGCGGCATAACATCGTCTATCCTTTCTATCTGCGGGAAGGTACCGATGTGCAGCTCTAGACTCATCGTTACCGACGGCCGCGACCAGAACCAGCGGCGGCCACCGGCGCTGTGCGGTGACTATTTCCGCCTGAACGAAATGTCGTTCGAGCAGTTGCTGGCCCTGGCGTCCGAGTACGCGCGCCTGGTGAAGTTCTTCCAGCGCGACCTGCATGCTGAAGGCGACTGGCACGATTATTTCAGCGCCGACGAGACGGTGCTGATGGCGGCCATCCTGGCGGTCGATACCGACAAGCTGCTGGTGCAGTTCGAGTCGCGTCTGCAGCAGGACCCGGCCTATCACGGCTGGTTCCGCCAGGATATCCAGCAGCCGCTGAAGGGCGGCTACCGCGACCGGCTCGACTCGCCGCTGCTGGTGGCGCGCGCGCTGGACCTGTGGCTGGGCGCTGCGCGCCAGTTGCAGGGCAAGGCCAGCCGCGAGATGCATACCCTGCTGGAAGGCGTGCTGCGCGGTATCCGGCGCGAAATGGCCGATCTGGTGCAGACCGCGCCAGCGACCTTTATCCGCGTCGCCGGCAAGGTGTTTTCCGACGATTTCATGAAGCTGACGGCGATCCATGACATGCCGGCCGCTGCGCCGAGCGCCGTGATGATCCGGCATAATTTCCACACGCTGATGCAGGCCGTGGTGGTGCTGCAAAAAGGCATACGCGGACTGTTGCCTGCCTCGCTGCTGAGCGGCGAACATGACCCTGGCATCAGCCTGCTGATCGCGTTCGTGCGCATGTTGCAGCAGTTGCTGGAGCGGCTCAACCGTTTTGGCGAGCAGCGCATCGACTTTTATTATCAGCGCGTGCTGGGCATGCGGCCGCAGCCGCAGAAGCCGGACAGCGCCTTCCTGGTGATACGGCCGACCGCCAATGCACGGCATATCCATATCCCGGCCGGCACGGAATTCATCGGTGGCGTCGACGAGCGGCAGGAAGACATTATTTATGCCGCCGATAGCAGCGCGACGCTGAACGACGCCCATGTGACGCAGCTGCATTCGCTGTACTTCGAGCGGCGCGGCGAGCTTGGCACCACCGCCTGCTATCACCACCGTTTCCAGATGCTGCGGCTGGAGACCGACGAGCGCGACCATGAGAAGCTGCCGCCAATGCCGCTGATGGGTGCGCCCAAGCCGGGCGTGGCGCCGATCAGCAGCGATGTGGCCGCGTTCGGGTTTATCCTGTCCAGCAAGGTGCTGCTGATGCGCGAGGGCGAGCGTACCGTGCGCGTGCAGTTCAAGTACCACGCGCCAACGCCGGGGAACTTTTTCTCGCTGGAAGAAAGCCTGAAGCGGGTGCTGGGGCAGATCCGCAAGGACCCCAAGCGCCAGGCGGAAATCAAGTCGATCCGTATCATCGATGTATTTGTGCGGCTGTTCCGCAGCATGTTCCGCATCAGCCTGACCACGGCGGACGGCTGGCACCAGATCGCCGAGTACCGCCCGGAATACCAGGAGTTGAACCCGGCGCTGCCGGAAAACTGCCTGGCCATCGAGTTTGTCCTGCCGGCCAGCGCGCCCGCCATCACGCCCTACGATCCGGCCGTGCATGGCGCCGCCTACGATAGCGTGTTGCCGTTGCTGCGTTTCGAGATGACGCAAAACGAGTACCGCTATCCCTACGACCTGCTGTCCGGACTGGCGCTGGCGGAGATCTGCATCGACGTGCAGGTCAAGGCTGCGCGCCAGCTGCTGCTGCATAACCAGATCGGCCAGCTGAGCGCATTAGCGCCATTCATGCCGTTCGGGCCGCTGCCGGCAGTGGGCGCTTATATGGTGGTTGGCTATGAGGAAATCCTGTCCAAGCAGCTGCGCGACCTGTCGCTGACAATCGAGTGGACCGGAATGCCGGTCGGCCTCGGCGGTTTCCCCGGCTACTACCAGGGCTATCCCGAGCCGCTGAAGAGTGACCAGGTCGAGGCCAGCGTGGCGGTGCTGGCCGATGGCCGCTGGATACAGGCTGGCGCACCGGTCAAGCTGTTCCGCTACGAGCAACGCGACGATGGCGGCCCGAGCAACCTGACCAGCAACGACAATCTCATCAGCCTGAAGGCGCCGGTGCTGTTCTACAAGCCGGTGGACGCGGTGCCGGTGGCTGATCCTGCCGGTTTCCAGTACACCTCGGGCAGCACCAACGGCCTGTTCAAGATTACCCTGTCCGGCCCGGGCGGGGCGCTGGGCCACCAGGAATATCCGGCGCTGCTATCGCGCGTGCTGACCATCAACGCCCAGCAGAAGAAGCAGTTGCTGATGCAGCCGCTGCCGAATCCACCATACACGCCGCAGATCAGCCGCATTTCGCTGAACTACAGCGCGCGCGCCATTATTGGCTTCGAGCGCAGCCGGCGCGCTGGCAGCCAGGCCGAGACAGACAGTTTCATCCACCTGTATCCGCTGGGCTGGCAAAGCATGTTCCTCGGCGATACCCGCATCATCCCGCAGATACCGCTGTACAGCGCGCCAGGTCAGCTGTTTATCGGCATCGAAGGTGAGCACATGCGGGGCACGCTGTCGCTGTATTTCTACCTGCGCGAGGACTCGCTGCCGATGAGCAACCTCAGGGATGTCAGCCTGCGCTGGAGCTACCTGTCCGGCAATAAATGGCACGAGTTCAAGCCGGATCACATCCTGGAGGATTCCACCAAGGGCTTTATGACCAGCGGCATCGTACTGCTGCAATTACCGGACGAAGTCGATCTGGACAACACCACCATGCCCGCCGGGCAGCTGTGGCTGCGGGTTTCGGCACACGAAGGCGTCGAGCGTTTCTGCAGCCTGTACTCGGTGTATGCGCAGGCGATCCGGGTTACCTGGCGTGCCGACCGGGGCGCCAAGCCGCAGGCGGTAATGCCGGCCATGCGGATTACCAGCAGCCGCGAGCATATCGCCGGTGTCGACAGCATCTACCAGGTACGGCGCTCATTCGACGGCAAGGCGGCCGAAACGCCGCTGCAGTTCCGCACCCGCGCCAGCGAGCGCCTGCGTCACAAGAACCGTGCGCTGATGGCCAGCGATTACGAACAGCTGATCCTGGAGCGCTTTCCGCAGGTGTACAAGGTCAAGTGCTTTCCCAACCTGTGCATGCACGATGATCCGGAGCGGCGCGTACGGCCGGGGCATGTGCTGATCGTGGCGATTCCGCATATGAACCATGGCGGCCACGGCAACCAGCGGCCAACGCTGAGCGGCTACGTGGTGAACGAGATCAGGGAGTACGTGAAAGGCTATGCGTCGCCGGACGTCACCATCAATGTGGAAAACCCGGTGTATGAGGAAATCCAGGTGCGCTGCATGGTCAAGCTCAATTCGACACTGCACACTGGCCGCATGATCGAGCAGATCAACCAGGCGCTGTGCGAATACCTGTCGCCGTGGGCAGGCAAGGGCATCCAGCACCATTTCGGCTGGATATTGCGCCAGCACGACGTGGTGTCGTTCCTGCTCGACCTGGGCTTTGTGACCGAGGTTTGCGGCGTGTCCCTGCTGCGCATTTCGCCCAAGGGCAATCCGGTCGACCGCCTGTACTCGCTGCACGATAACGCCAGCAAGGACGTGCTGAAGAAAGTTATCCAGCCCAGTTACCCGTGGAGTATTGCCGTGCCAATGAACCAGCACGCCATCGATGTGCCCGAACCGTACAAGCTGACGGACGGCCAGCCGGTCGGCATCAAGGACCTGCGAATCGGCTCCACTTTCATTATCCAGTCAAGGAAGACATCATGACACGCCGCCGCCGCATCATGCTCAAGGAGCAGTTTGAAGAAGGCAAAATGCCCAGCCAGGAAGATTTTGCCGACCTGATCGATTCCATGCTCAGCATGCTGGACGAAGGCTTCGACAAGTCGCCCGAGCATGGTTTCCAGATTGCCCAGCTACAGGACGGCAAGCTGCTGAGTTTCTACCAGGACATCGGCACCGGCTGCGCCATGTGGTCGCTGCGCCTGGACAAGTCGAACAGCAACCTGAATTTCCAGGACCGCAAGGGCCAACCTTTGTTGACCCTGTCCAGCAGCACCGACGGCGATGATACGCAACTGGTCGGTGTCGGCATCCGCCAGAGCCATCCGCAGCATGAGCTGGACGTGGCCGGCACGGTGGCGTCACATGGCCGGGTCGGCCGCAGCGGCGAGATGGCGGTGCCGGCCGACGGTTTCTGGTACGACGTGACCGACTACATGACCGGTTGCCAGATCTGGGAGGTGGTGGCGGGCGTCGGCGCCAAGGACAGCGAGGGACGCTATGCCGTCATGCACGCCTTTGCCAGCAACGCTTTCGGGCTGAATGGCGATGTCAGCTATCACCAAAGCCATTTCGGCAACAAGTGCAGCCGCATCGAGTTGCGCTGGCAGCGCGCCGAGGCCGGCAAGCCGTTCGACTACAAGCTGCAGATGCGTGTTGGCTGCACGTACGGCGAGGACGTGTGGATCAAGTATCACATGACGCAGCTGTGGCAGGACACGCTGATGCTGGAAAGCGATATCAAGCCGACCCGCATGCCCAGCCCGGAGTACGACGAAAAAGGCAAGGTAAAGGGATAAACCATGTGCGAGACCAAGCAAGGCATCAGCCTGCAATTGACGCTGGCCCAGGGCGATCTGATGCTGGCGGCGCTTGCCGAGCGGCCATTCAAACAGGTGGTCGAGCTGATCGGCACGCTGCACCAGCAGGCCGCAAGCGCCCAGGCGGAGCCGGTGCGGTTTGTGCTGACGCACGCCGAGTTGCGGCTGGTGCTGGAGGCGCTGGGTGAATTGCCATTCAATCGCGTGCAGCGCCTGCTGCATGCCCTGCATGCGCAGATTGACGCCTGGCGTAGCCGGGTGCAGATGCAGGCCGACAAGCCGGCCGCTGAGCACGCAGCTAAGCACGCCGATGAGCAGGAGACCAGCCTGAGTGAAAACTGAGGATCACATCAAGCGTTACCTGAGCGATCCTGACGGCCTCGATTTCGACGGCCTCAGGCGCAAGGGTATCGCTTTGCTGCAGGATTTGTCGCGCCAGCAATGGACCGACTATAACCTGCATGATCCCGGCGTGACCTTGCTGGAATTGCTGTCTTATGGCCTAACCGATCTGGTCTACCGTACCGATTTTGAGGTAGCCGATTTCCTTGCCGGCCCGTCCGGCGAGATCGACTTCATGGGGCAGGCGCTGTTCCCGCCGCAGAAGATTTTCCCCAACCAGCCGGTCACCAATACCGACTATTGCAAGCTGATCTACGATCATCGCCCGGCGGTGGACGATGTCTGGATCACCGCCTCCGGTCCAGGCTTGAGCAAGGTCTTCATCAAGCCGCATGAATCGCTGTTTTCCGCCAACAATGAAGACGAGCAGGTGGAGTTGCGCAAGGACGTAGAAATCCTGCTGAGCCTGCATCGCAACCTGGGGCGCGATGTCAGCGAAGTGGAAATTGTCACCGGCAAGCCGTATTCGCTGGCCGGGGAGATCGAGATTGATGATAGCCGCCCGGCTGCCGAGATTTATGCGGATATCTACTTTAAATGCGCCAAGCTGATTTCGTCCGGCGGCCGCATCGTGCGCTTCGAGGAAGCGCTGGCGCAGGGTATGAGCTGGGAGCAATTGCTGGAAGGGCCGCTGACCTACCACGGTTATATCGCAGACGACCACTTTTCCGAGGCCAACTACGAGGTTGATGTGACCCGGCTGATCAAGCTGGTCAGGCATATTCGCGGGGTGCGCTGGGTCAAGCGGCTGTGCCTGGTGGACGAACAGGGCGAGTCGTATACCAACGTCAGCCTGGACCCGCTCCAGCAGCAGTGCCCGATACTGGTTTTCCCCGCAAAGCTGAGCGAGGTAATGGCGCTAAAGCTAAAACACGGCAAAAGCTCCGGCCAGCCGGCGCCGGTCACACCGGAGAATGATCCGCGCGAACCTGGCCGTCATGCGCAACAGTTCCGGGAGGAGGTGGCGCTGTATCTGCGCAAGTCCGAATTCGAATACGATGCATTCCGTAATAATGAAGGGCAGCTGAAACGGTTGCTGAAACTGCCGCGCGGCACCCATCGCGACATGTCGGAATACAGTTCCATCGGTGAGCATACGCCGGCCATCTATGGCATCAATCATTACGGCGTGCCAAGATCCGATCCGCCGGAAGTACACGCGCGGGCGCGCCAGCTAAAGGCGTTTTTGTATCCGTTTGAACAGGTGATGGCGAATTACCTGGCGTCGCTGGATGGCGTCAAGCAGCTGTACTCGACCGACGCGACGCTGGACCGCACTTATTTCGCGCAGTTCCTGACCGATACCGAGGTCCCGAACCTGGAGATTCTGTACGCGGACGGCGTCAGCGCAGCTGAGGTGGACGCCGTGCTGGCGCAGCAGGACGATTTTAGCGACCGCCGCAATCGCGTGCTGGACAGCATGCTGGCGGTGTATGGCGAAGTATTCCCGGACCAGGCGCTGCGGCGCCACGACGTGTACCACGCCGATGACTTTGGCCGGCACCTGATCGAATGCAAGATCGGCCTGTTGCGGAATTTATGCGACTTGAGCTCGCGGCGCGCGCAGGCCATGAATGTGCACGGTTCGTACTGGCAAGGCCACAACTTTGCACCGATACAGCTGCGGGTGGCGCTGCTTTCCGGCGGCAAGACGGAGCGGGTAGGGCAGTCACTGGTCTCTTCCATGCACAACCATGACGTGCGTTTTCTCAGCGATACGCGCTACCAGCAGTTGCTGGACCTAGAGCATTGCGCTGGCGATACAGTGCCGCTGGCCTGGCCGGAGCAGGCGCCTGCGCATCATGTGTTGTGGGGCTGGCCGCATGGCGCGATCAGTCCGTCGCTGCTGCGGGCCGGCGTTTATAAAGAGAACTACGTCACACGGGCGGACGGCGATCATAGCTGGCTGTGCCTGCAGGTGGACGATGACCGCTGCTGGCCGCTGATGCGCCTGCCGAATGCCGACCTGGCCGCCGGCGCCCATGATGTGCGTGACAACCTGATCGGCCTGAGCAAGGCCAGCGAAGGTTTTCACTTACTGGAGCATGTGTTGCTGAGGCCGCGCCAGGCCGGCGTGGAACGCGATGTGGGCGATGACTTTTATGCGTACAGGGTCAGCGTGGTTTTGCCGTCGTTCACTGCGCGCTTTAACGATCCCGGTTGCCGTGCCTGGATGGAAGAGCTGATTTCCCATCAATTGCCGGCACACATCCTGCCGACATTTTACTGGCTGGATTTTGCGTTCCTGGCGCAATTCGAGCGTCGTTATCGTCATTGGCTGGAGTTGCTGAATGAAGGCAACGATCTGCCTGGATTGGACGACGCGGCCGGCAAGCTCATCGAGCTACTGGGCAAGCTCGACCAGTACCACACTAACCGGCATTGGATGTGAGCATGCACCCGTCCAATCTAATCCATGGGCTGACGTTCGATCTTGTTGATGACAGCGGCGAGCTGGGCAGCGATGCGCTGGCCGAATGGCTGCGTGCGGTGCTGCTGCCGGTGATCGACGAGACACTAGAGCAGCACGACCAGCCGCAGCGGCTGTGCCGTATCGAGCGGCTGGAGATAGATTTGGGCAAAATTCCGCGCGAGGATATGGAAGGGGAACTGGCGCGGCGCTTGCATGAGCAGCTGTCTGCCGCGCTGAACTGGTCGTCAGCCCCGTTATTGGCAGCGGGCCTGGCGCCTGTTAGCGCCACCGCCACCGCCACCGCCAATGCCAATGCCTATGCCAATGCCTATGCCTATGTCAATGCCCATGCCACTGCCGTAGCCGGTGCCGCTGTCGTTACCTTTGCCGCTGCCGATGCCGGCCCCGAGTTGCTCAGCTTCCTGCGCAGCGGTCGGCTGCCCTGGTCTGTGGCGGTTGACCAGCAGACCGCACATGAGCATCTGATGCAT
>Ga0308163_10004266_pt1 | contig 11459 bp, 10 predicted proteins | sample PhyTR1_FD_201037 | JGI IMG/M metagenome (GOLD analysis project Ga0308163, IMG submission 201037) | Phyllosphere microbial communities from UC Gill Tract Community Farm, Albany, California, United States - DLSLT.R1 | ecosystem: Host-associated > Plants > Phyllosphere > Unclassified | place: USA... | reverse complement strand
AGTTGCCCTCCGCCGAAGCGTTGAAACTCGCCGACAGTCTCAAGAACGCAAACAGCCTGTTGTTTGACGCAAAAGTTTAATTGGCACCCAGCGTGGACGCGATACCTATGCATCGCGTGCTCGTCACACTGCCAACCACAAGCGAAAGGAGACTCACATGGCTAGTCCAATTACACCTGCAACCGGCCTCGGCTCGGGCCTGGCAATCGGGGAAATCGTGACCGCGCTGGTCAACTCCGACAAAACCGCCAAGCAAACCCAGATCACCACCCAGACCAAGCTGGTGACCACCAAGTTGTCGGGCATCGGTACGCTGCAATCGGCGATGGCGGCTTTCCAGGCGCTGGTCAATCCGCCGTCCGGCACCACCAGCAAACTGCAGTTCACTGGCTACGCTGCGAAATCCTCTGACGAAACCAAGATGACCGTCAGCTCGGATAACACCGCAGTGCCCGGCACCTATTCGATCAAGGTTGATAAAACGGCCACCAGTTCAAGCGTTGCTACGGCTGCATTCGCCGGCGGCGCCACCAGTGCCATTCCGAGTGGGGACCTTACCCTCACTCAAAATGGCATTTCCAAGGCTTACACCATTCCGGAGGGGGCCACCCTGGCCTCGGTCGCGGCGCAGATCAACAAAGACACGAAAACCACCAACATCAGTGCCAACATCATCACTGACGACAAAGGCACGCGCCTGGTTTTCGGCTCGACGGTGACAGGTGCCGATTCCGAAATCACCACCAACAGCAGCATTGCCGGTTTCACCATCGGTAAAACGGACAAGCTCGATGCGAACTCCGCTTCGTCGGCCGGTTATATTGGCAGCCCGCCAATCAGCGCTTCGTTGACCATCAACGGACTGCAAGTGACCAGCAAGAGCAACACCGTCGACAAAACCCTCGGCGGGGTAACGATGAAACTGTTGCCCGGCAGTGACAACACCACCACCACGGTGACGGTGAGCACCAACACCGACAACCTGAAAGCGTCGCTACAGGCGTTCGTCGATTCCTACAACGCCGTGCTCAGCGCTGTGACGACGGTGACCAAAGCCTCAGTGAGTGACACCCCGGACAAAACCACCGGCGCCACGGTGACACCGGCTTCATTGACCGGCGACGCGATGCCGCGCGCGATCATTTCGGCGTTGCGCAAAGAACTGGTCACCACCGGTGCGCCAGGCCAGCTGTCCGTGCTGTCCCAGTTGGGCATTACCACCGGGCAAAGCGACGGCAAGCTGACTCTGGACGACAAGAAATTCACTGCGGCGATGGACGCAGGCCTGGCGGGTGACGTACAGCAGCTGTTCACGGGTACCGGCGACGGCAAGAACGGTCTGCTGGCCCGGATGAACGCGGCCGTGACGCCCTACACCCAGACCGGCGGCATCTTCGACACGCGCAAGACCAGTCTGAACAAGCAGCAGAGCAACCTTCAGGATCAGCAAGCCGCACTCGACCTGCGCGTGACGACCCTGACGGCCACCCTGACTGCCAAGTACAACGCGATGGATTTGCTGGTAGGCCAACTGAAAGCCTCCGCCACCAACATCACGTCGTTCTTTGACTCGCTGAACGCCCAGAAAAACGCTTGATCGTTGACGAGCTGAACAAGACCCGGCCTCCGTGCCGGGTTTTTGGCATCTGGCCTTAAAGTTTTTTCAGGCCGTGTCGATACCCTCAATATAGAAACTTCGAGTTGTGCGAGGTAAGACAATGAACCGTATGGCAGCCCTTCGGCAGTATCAGAAGGTCAATTCACATGCCCAGACCGCAGTGGCCACGCCTCACCGCCTGGTGCAGATGCTGATGGAAGCCGGCCTGGACCGTATCGCCCAGGCCAAAGGCGCCATCGAGCGCAAGGACATCCCCGCCAAAGGCCTGTTGATCGGCAAGGCGATCGAGATCATCGGTGGTCTGCGCGAAGGTCTGGATATGGAAAAACAGGCTGAAGCCCTGGCCCATGTCGACAACCTGTACGTCTACATGATGAAGCGTCTGGCAGAGTCGAACATCAAATCCGATCCCAGGATTCTTGACGAAGTCAGCGGCCTGCTGACCACGCTCAAGGAAGGCTGGGATGCGATCGGCGATCAGCAACCCGTGCTCTGAAGGAGAGACCCATGAGCGCTGCACTCAAGCGAATCGAAGAAACCCGCGAAGCCTTGGTCGATGCTCTCGAACAGCGTGACTGGGAGGCAATCGGCCAGCTCGATATGGCCTGCCGGGCCTGTGTCGACGAAGTCATCAGTCAGGCAAGCAACGATGAGCCCGAGTTGCGGACCAATCTGGAAGAGCTGCTAGGCGTCTATCGCAAGCTTATCGACGTGGCTGTAGGCGAACGTCAAGCAATCGTCGACGAAATGTCGCAGATCCAGCGAGCGAAAAGTGCTGCAAAGGTTTACCATCTGTTTGGTTGACGCCAGTTTGATGGCAAAAAACGTGTACGCCATAAAATTGACCGTGAACGGTTTTTTGACTTAACCAGCGAAGTTCACTAATTTCTGGTGATTGACACGTCTCATCGGACGATACGAAAGCCAAGCTTGCCCGAGATCGGGCATCGAGTTGACTAGGGAAGTTGCTATTGCATGTGGCGTGAAATCAAAATCCTGCTGATCGATGACGATAGCCAGCGCCGCCGTGACATGGCGGTGATTCTGAATTTTCTGGGCGATGAAAACCTGTCGTGCTCAAGCACCGACTGGCAACAAGTCGTGGGTTCGCTGACCTCTACCCGAGAAGTTCTTTGCGTGCTGGTAGGCAGTGTCAACGCCCCGGGCAGCCTTCAGGGCCTGCTCAAAACCGTTGCCGCCTGGGACGAATTCCTCCCTGTCCTGCTGATGGGCGAGAACTCATCGGCTGAACTGGCCGACGACCTGCGTCGTCGTGTGCTCTCCACTGTCGAGATGCCGCCCAGCTACAGCAAACTGCTGGACTCCCTGCACCGCGCCCAGGTCTATCGCGAGATGTACGACCAGGCCCGTGAACGTGGGCGTCAGCGTGAACCCAATCTTTTCCGCAGCCTTGTCGGCACCAGCCGTGCGATTCAGCACGTGCGCCAGATGATGCAGCAAGTGGCCGACACCGATGCCAGCGTGCTGATCCTCGGTGAATCCGGCACCGGCAAGGAAGTGGTCGCCCGTAACCTGCATTACCATTCCAAGCGCCGAGATGCGCCGTTTGTGCCGGTCAACTGTGGCGCTATTCCGGCCGAGTTGCTCGAAAGCGAGCTGTTTGGTCACGAGAAAGGCGCCTTCACCGGGGCTATCACCAGCCGGGCAGGGCGCTTTGAACTGGCCAACGGCGGCACACTGTTCCTCGATGAAATCGGCGACATGCCGTTGCCAATGCAGGTCAAGTTGTTGCGCGTGCTGCAAGAGCGGACCTTCGAGCGCGTGGGCAGCAACAAGACCCAGAGCGTCGATGTGCGGATCATTGCCGCGACGCACAAAAATCTCGAAGACATGATCGTGATCGGCAGCTTCCGTGAGGATCTGTACTACCGCCTCAACGTGTTCCCGATCGAAATGGCGCCGTTGCGTGAGCGCGTGGAAGACATTCCGCTGCTGATGAACGAGCTGATTTCGCGCATGGAGCACGAAAAGCGCGGGTCGATTCGCTTCAACTCCGCTGCGATCATGTCGCTGTGCCGTCACGGTTGGCCTGGCAACGTTCGTGAGCTTGCCAACCTCGTCGAGCGCATGGCGATCATGCACCCGTACGGTGTCATTGGCGTCGCCGAGCTGCCGAAGAAATTCCGCTACGTCGACGATGAGGACGAGCAACTGGTCGACAGCCTGCGCAGCGATCTGGAAGAGCGTGTCGCAATCAACGGCCACTCGCCCAACTTCGGCAGCAGTGCGCTGCTGCCGCCGGAAGGCCTGGACTTGAAGGACTACCTCGGTGGTCTGGAGCAGGGGCTGATTCAACAGGCACTGGACGACGCCAATGGCATCGTGGCCCGGGCTGCCGAGCGCCTGCGCATCCGACGTACCACGCTGGTCGAAAAAATGCGCAAGTACGGCATGAGCCGACGCGAAGGCGACGAGCAGGTCGAAGACTGACACTCGTTTGACGCGCCAAAAATAAACCGCTGATTTATCAGCGGTTTTTTTTCGGCACGGGGATTGCTAAGTCTCTGGGAACATACCGTTTACTGACGGTTCGCTACCCGAGAGATCAACTATGTCCCAGGCCGCTCAGACGTCTTCCGAACCCGGCTTCGCCGTGGGTGCGCGAGTGCAGCAGTCCCCGGAAGCCGCCAGCCGACAAGGCCTTGAGCATGCTTTTGCACTGTTCAATCAGATGTCGACCCAATTGACCGATTCCTACAGCCTGCTGGAAGCCCGGGTCACCGAGCTCAAGGGCGAGCTGGCGGTGGTCAGCGCGCAGCGCATGCAGGAACTGGCGGAAAAGGAGCGTCTGGCCAACCGCTTGCAGAACCTGCTGGATCTGTTGCCCGGCGGCGTCATCGTCATCGACGGCACCGGCATGGTCCGCGAGGCCAATCCTGCCGCGCTGGATCTGCTGGGTGAGCCGCTGATCGGCATGCTCTGGCGCCATGTGATCGCCCGCTGCTTTGCACCGCGCGAAGACGACGGCCATGAGATCTCTCTCAAAGACGGGCGCAGGCTGTCGATTGCCACGCGTTCGCTGGACGCCGAGCCAGGCCAGCTTGTGTTGCTGAATGATCTGACCGAAACCCGCCATCTGCAAAGCCAGTTGGCGCGGCACGAACGCCTGTCGTCACTGGGCCGGATGGTCGCATCCCTTGCACATCAGATTCGTACACCCCTGTCTGCCGCGATGATCTACGCCAGCCATCTGGCCGAGCAGGCACTGAACGTGGAAACCCAGCAGCGTTTTGCCGGACGGCTCAAGGAGCGTCTTCACGAGCTTGAGCATCAAGTTCGCGACATGCTGGTGTTTGCACGCGGCGAGCTCCCCATGACTGACCGGGTTACCCCGACGGGGCTGGTCGCCGCACTGGAATCCGCTGCGCAGACGCACCTCCGGGGCGTCGCCGTGCGTTGGCAATGCGACAGCCCTGCGGGCGAGTTGCTGTGCAACCGCGACACGTTGGTGGGCGCATTGCTCAACCTGATTGAAAACGCGGTGCAGGCCAGCGCCGGGTGTGCGCGCATCAAGATTCACGCCTACCGCCGCGGCAATACGCTGCGGCTGTGTGTAAGCGACAGCGGCAGCGGCATTGAATCCGCGGCATTGGCGCGCATGGGCGAACCTTTCTTCACGACCAAAGCCACTGGCACCGGCCTGGGACTGGCGGTTGTCACGGCCGTAACGCGAGCGCATCAGGGCAGCATCGAGTTTCGCTCGCGTCCGGGGCGTGGCACTTGCGCCATCGTTTCATTGCCACTGATTCCCGGTACGGGAGCGCTGCCAATGTCGTCGGGTGACCTTTCATGACCATTAATGTATTGCTGGTCGAGGATGATCCCTCCCTGCGTGAAGCCCTGGGCGAAACCCTGGCGCTGGCCGGCCACGTCTATCAGGCAGTGGGTTCTGCCGAGGAGGCGCTGATCGCTGCGGCTGCTTCACCGTTCAGCCTGGTGGTGAGCGACGTCAACATGCCCGGCATGGACGGTCATCAGTTGCTCAGCCAATTGCGCAGCCGCTATCCGCAGCTGCCGGTGCTGCTCATGACCGCACACGGTACGGTGGACCGTGCCGTTGATGCCATGCGTCAGGGTGCCGCCGATTATCTGGTCAAGCCTTTCGAGCCCAAGGCGCTGCTGGCCCTGGTGGCCCGTCACGCACTGGGCCGACTGGAACCGGCGGAGGGTGACGGACCGATCGCCGTGGAGCCGGCCAGTGTGCAACTGCTTAACCTGGCCGCTCGGGTGGCGCGTAGCGACTCGACGGTGCTGATTTCCGGCGAATCCGGCACGGGCAAAGAGGTGCTGGCGCGTTTCATTCATCAGCAGTCACCCCGCGCCGGCAAGCCGTTCATCGCAATCAACTGCGCCGCGATCCCGGACAACATGCTCGAAGCCACGCTGTTCGGCCACGAGAAGGGCTCCTTTACCGGGGCCATCGCCTCCCAGCCCGGCAAATTCGAGCAGGCCGAAGGCGGCACCTTATTACTCGACGAAATCTCGGAAATGCCCATGGCCCTGCAGGCCAAGTTGTTGCGCGTGTTGCAGGAGCGGGAAGTGGAGCGAGTCGGTGCGCGCAAGCCCATCGCGCTGGACATCCGCGTGGTGGCGACCACTAACCGTGATCTGGCGGGGGAAGTGGCGGCCGGGCGGTTCCGCGAAGATCTGTTTTATCGCCTGTCGGTGTTCCCGCTCGCCTGGCAGTCGTTGCGTCAGCGGCCCGCCGACATTCTGCCGCTGGCCGAGCGCCTGCTCGCCCGGCACGTCAAGAAAATGAAGCACGCTGCGGTTCGCCTGTCGGCCGAGGCGCAGAAGTGCCTGATCAGTTACGCCTGGCCGGGCAATGTGCGCGAGCTCGACAACGCCGTGCAGCGCGCGTTGATTCTGCAGCAGGGCGGCGTCATTCAGGCTGAGGACTTTTGCCTCACGGGCCCGGTTACGTTTGCAGTATCGGCCACACCTCAGCTCACGACGGTTGCGGCCAGCGCCACGGAACTGGCGCCGGATGCCGGCGGCGGGGAAGGGGCCGGCGCCTTGGGCGAGGACCTGCGGCGGCGTGAGTTTCAGATGATCATCGATACCCTGCGCGCCGAACGCGGCCGTCGTAAAGAAGCTGCCGAACGCCTGGGGATCAGCCCGCGGACGTTGCGCTACAAGCTGGCGCAGATGCGCGATGCAGGGATGGATGTCGAAGGGTTTTTGTTCGCCTCCTGAAGACCCTTCAGCCGAACATAAATCTGACGCCCCACGGTGCCTGATCTCATAGACAGCTCATGCTTCGCGGGACCGGCTTTAGCCGGGAAGACGTCAGCCCTGACAATAAAGACCCTATGCCACTGATGGCTGCTTCCCGTCTGAAGCCGGCTCATCGAGGCGTCGGAGCGTTGTTTGTTCTGCGCCCCAACACGCCTGCGCCCCCAAAAATATGGCCTGCTGAACTCTTTCATCAAACGTGGCACATTGCCGCTATTGGTCTGGCACCGTTGTTGCTAATACATGGGTAACCGCTGAATCCGTGTCAAAAATCTGCGGCCCTTTTGAGAGAAACGTCATGACCCAAGGTGTTGAATTTAATCGCTTGATGCTGGACATGCGCGCCATGCAAATGGACGCCATGGCCCAACCCAAGGCAATCGCAGCGCCGGAACAGGCGGGTGCGAGCAGTTTCGCTGACATGCTCGGCATGGCGGTAAACAAGGTCAACGACACCCAACAGGCGTCGAACCAGCTGTCGACTGCCTTTGAAATGGGCAAGAGCGGCGTGGACCTCACTGACGTGATGATCTCCTCGCAGAAAGCCAGCGTGTCGTTCACAGCGCTGACCCAGGTACGCAACAAGCTGGTTCAGGCGTACCAAGACATCATGCAAATGCCGGTTTGAGGACGATTTAAGTCATGGCCGAAGCCGTCGTCGATAACGTACCCGCCAAAACGGGTGCGCCAGGAAGCAAGCCACCGATGTTCGGGTTGGCGTTCCTGCAAAATCTCTCCGAGATGACCATGCTGCGTCAGGTCGGCCTTATGGTCGGTCTGGCTGCCAGCGTGGCGATTGGTTTCGCCGTGGTGCTTTGGTCGCAACAGCCCGATTACAAGCCGCTTTACGGCAGCCTGTCGGGTATCGACACCAAGCAGGTGATGGACACGTTGGCGCAGTCCGACATTCCCTACACCGTCGAGCCCAATTCCGGCGCGCTGCTGGTGAAGGCCGATGACTTGTCTCGCGCCCGCATCAAGCTGGCCGGCGCCGGTATTGCCCAGAACGACGGCAACGTCGGCTTTGAAATCCTCGACAAGGATCAGGGTCTGGGCACCAGTCAGTTCATGGAAGCCACGCGTTATCGCCGTGGCCTGGAAGGCGAACTGGCACGCACCATCTCCAGCCTGAATAACGTCAAGGGCGCTCGCGTCCACCTGGCGATTCCCAAGAGCTCGGTGTTCGTGCGTGACGACCGCAAGCCCAGCGCCTCGATTCTGGTAGAGCTGTACGCCGGCCGTACGCTGGAGCCGGGCCAGGTGTTGGCCATCATGAACCTGGTCGCGACCAGCGTCCCGGAACTGAACAAGTCGCAGATCTCTGTCGTCGACCAGAAGGGCAACCTGCTCTCCGATCAGGCCGAGAACTCCGAGCTGTCCATGGCCGGCAAGCAATTTGATTACACCCGCCGTATGGAAAGCATGCTGACCCAGCGCGTGCAGAACATCCTGCAGCCGGTGCTGGGCAATGATCGCTATAAGGCAGAAGTGTCGGCAGACGTTGATTTCAGCGCCGTCGAATCCACCGCCGAGAGCTTCAACCCGGATCAGCCTGCACTGCGCAGCGAGCAGACGGTCAACGAACAACGCTCCAGCGGCAGCGGTCCGCAAGGCGTACCGGGCGCACTGAGCAACCAGCCGCCTGGCCCGGCAACCGCGCCACAAAACGCCGCCGCCGGTGCTGCCGGGGCCGCAGGTGCAATCGCTCCAGGTCAGCCGCTGCTGGACGCCAATGGTCAGCAGATCATGGACCCGGCCACCGGTCAGCCGATGCTGGCACCGTACCCGGCCGACAAACGTAACCAGTCGACCAAGAACTTCGAGCTGGACCGCTCCATCAGCCACACCAAACAGCAGCAGGGCAAGGTCAATCGCCTGTCGGTTGCGGTGGTGGTCGACGATCAGGTCAAGGTCAACCCGGCCAACGGTGAAACCACTCTGGTGCCGTGGACCGCCGACCAATTGGCGCGCTTCACCCGTCTGGTGCAGGACGCCGTGGGCTTCGATGCCAGCCGTGGCGACAGCGTCAGCGTGATCAACGTGCCGTTTTCGACTGATCGCGGCGAAGTGATCCCTGACATCCCGTTCTATTCGCAACCGTGGTTCTGGGACATCGTCAAACAGGCCATGGGCGTGATCTTCATCCTGGTGCTGGTGTTCGGTGTGTTGCGTCCGGTGCTCAAAGGCATCACCAACCCGCAGAGCAAGGGCGGCGAGCGTGACTCCGAGCTGGGCGGCATGGTCGGGATGGACGGTGAATTAGCGAACGACCGCGTCAGTCTGGGCGGTCCGCAAAGTATTCTGTTGCCGAGCCCTACCGAGGGTTATGACGCACAGCTCAATGCAATCAAGAGCCTTGTGGCCGAGGACCCGGCGCGTGTAGCGCAGGTCGTCAAAGAGTGGATCAACGCTGATGAGTGAGAGAGCTGCTGCAGTCAAATTGAGCCGCGTTGACAAGGCGGCGATCCTGCTGCTCACCCTGGGTGAGACGGATGCCGCGCAGGTGTTGCGGCACATGGGTCCTAAAGAGGTTCAGCGTGTGGGCGTGGCCATGGCGCAAATGCGCAACGTGCACCGCGAGCAGGTCGAGCAGGTGATGAGCGAGTTCGTCGACGTGGTCGGCGATCAGACCGGCGTCGGCATCGGCTCGGACGGTTATATCCGCAAGATGCTTACCCAGGCGTTGGGCGAGGACAAAGCCAACGGCTTGATTGACCGGATTCTGCTGGGCGGCAACACCAGCGGCCTCGACAGCCTGAAATGGATGGAGCCGCGCGCGGTGGCCGACGTTATCCGCTTCGAGCACCCGCAGATTCAAGCCATCGTCGTCGCTTATCTGGACGCCGATCAGGCCGGTGAAGTGCTCAGCCATTTCGACCACAAGGTGCGCCTGGACATCATCCTGCGCGTGTCTTCGCTGAATACCGTGCAGCCGGCGGCGCTCAAAGAACTGAACCAGATCCTCGAGAAGCAGTTCTCGGGCAACGCCAACACCTCGCGTACCACCCTGGGCGGTATCAAGCGCGCGGCGGATATCATGAACTTCCTCGACAGCTCGATCGAAGGCCAGCTCATGGACTCGATCCGCGAAGTGGACGAAGACCTGTCGACGCAGATCGAAGACCTCATGTTCGTCTTCAACAACCTGTCCGATGTCGACGATCGTGGTATTCAGGCGTTGCTGCGCGAAGTCTCTTCGGACGTGCTGGTACTGGCGTTGAAGGGCTCGGACGACGCCATCAAGGAAAAGATTTTCAAGAACATGTCCAAACGTGCCGCCGAACTGCTGCGCGACGACCTGGAAGCCAAAGGCCCGGTTCGCGTCAGCGACGTGGAAGGCGCCCAGAAAGAAATTCTCACCATTGCCCGTCGTATGGCGGAGGCCGGGGAGATCGTTCTTGGCGGCAAAGGTGGCGAGGAAATGATTTAAGCGTAGGTGCCGTTGATGTCCAGCTCTGATAAAGCACCACCCAGCGAGCTTATTCGTGCCGGGGATTTGCGCGGGATTGACGTCTGGGCCCTGCCCAGCTTCGACCCGCAGGTGGCAACGCCCGAGCCGGAACCGGTGATCGAGGAAGCCGAGCTCGCCGACAGCGAAGAAGTGCCGCTGGAAGAAGTCCAGCCGATGACCCTCGAAGAGTTGGAGAGCATCCGCCAGGACGCCTACAACGAGGGTTTTGCCATCGGCGAAAAAGAGGGCTTTCACAGCACCCAGCTCAAGGTTCGCCAAGAGGCGGAAGTGGCCCTGGCTGCCAAGCTGCAAAGCATGGAAGTGCTGATGGGCCACTTGTTCGAGCCCATCGCCGATCAGGACGCGCAAATCGAGAAATCGATGGTCACGCTGGTCGAGCACGTGGTCCGCCAGGTCATCCAGCGCGAGCTGAAAACCGACTCCAGCCAGATCGGCACCGTGCTGCGTGAAGCCTTGCGGCTGTTGCCCATGGGCGCTGCAAATGTGCGGATTCTGGTCAATCCTCAGGACTTCGAGCTGGTCAAGGCCATGCGCGAGCGTCATGAGGAAACCTGGCGCATCCTGGAGGACGACACGTTGCAGCCGGGCGGTTGCCGCGTCGAGAGCGAGCACAGCCGCATCGATGCCACGGTCGAGAGCCGTATCAGTCAAGCCATCGGCAAGATGTTCGATCAGTTGCACGAACAGGCCCTGCACCCGGCAGTGCCCGACGTGACCATCGAGCTGGAGCAGGCGATCCAGAGCGCCGAAAAAACCATCTATCCGCTGGGTGCTATCGATGCGCCTTGAACGCACCAGCTTCACCAAACGCCTGAGCGCGTACCCCGAGGCCATCTCCCTGCCCACGCAGCCGATCGTCGAAGGACGACTGCTGCGCATGGTCGGTCTGACCCTCGAAGCGGAAGGCCTGCGCGCCGCGATGGGCAGCCGCTGCGTAGTCATCAACGACGGCAGTCACCAACCGGTTGAGGTCGAAGCCGAGGTCATGGGTTTCGCGGGCGGCAAGGTGTTCCTGATGCCGGTGGGCAGTGTCGCCGGCATCGCGCCGGGCGCCCGTGTGGTGCCTCTGCCGGACACCGGACGCCTGCCCATGGGCATGACCATGCTCGGCCG
>Ga0308163_10004263_pt1 | contig 11460 bp, 4 predicted proteins | sample PhyTR1_FD_201037 | JGI IMG/M metagenome (GOLD analysis project Ga0308163, IMG submission 201037) | Phyllosphere microbial communities from UC Gill Tract Community Farm, Albany, California, United States - DLSLT.R1 | ecosystem: Host-associated > Plants > Phyllosphere > Unclassified | place: USA... | reverse complement strand
ACATCGCGCCATCGCGCCGCAGCGCTTCCAGCACGCGGGCCGCGCGCGGCGACACTTCCACTTCGCCCGCCACTGCGGGCAATGCATGCCATAAGCCCAGTTGGCGGCGCGGCAGCAACACCAGCGGCGTGCTGCGCACCGGGCCACCGGAGGCGCTGGCCGGCGCGCCGACTCGCGTCCAGACGATTTTGCCGGCGCGGCACAAGTCGTCCAGCCACAGCGCAGAGTAATCCCTTACGCGCAGGGCCAGCAGGTCGCTCTCCCAGGCGCCGGCGGCTGCTTCGTAGCCTTCCAGCTGCGCCAGCGCTTCCGGCAGCGCGTCGGTGCCCTGCAACTGCGCGTCCGCTGTCAGATGCTGCCACTCGAACAGGAAGCGCATGAAGTCCTGGCGCTCGACCGGCTCGATTTCGCGTCGCAGGTTGCGGATGGTGTAGCGATGGATGCGCGCCAGCAGATGCCGTTCGCACCATTCTTCCGTCGTCGCGGCGGGCGTGAAGCGGCCGCGCATGACATAGCCTTCGCTTTCCAGTTGCGTCAGCGCGATGGTGACGGTGGAGGCGGGCAGCGTAAGCGGCGCTGCAATCGCCGCCACGGTTTGCGGCCCGGCGCCGCTCATGCGGGCGCGCAGGATTTCTACCAATGCCGCATCGCGCGTCCAGGCGTCGTTGTTCTCGTCCAGCGCAGATGCGCGGGCAGCGCCATCGCCGCCCGATGCGGAGGCCGCTGCCCCTGCTGCTGCCGGCAGGCCGATAGGCTGAAGCGCTGGCGTAGCGATGGCGCCTGGATAGGCGGCCTGCACGCACGGCAGCCGTTCCCGCGCCACCCACAGGTCCACGCCGCTTGACGCGTCCTGCAAGCGCGTGGCGCGGCCAGTGGCGGCAAGGCTGTCCAGCCACGGGTTCCAGCCTTCCTCGCGCGCTGCCTCGGCGGGCGTTACGCAGGCCAGCGACATCAGCGCTTCGTGCATCTCATCGCCATTGCGCACCGAGGGCCAGGCTTCGGCCGCCACAGCCGCGATCGCGCCGGCGTCCAGCGCACCCAGGTCATCGGTGGATGCGGGATCGGTCCAGCGCCGGTTCAGCACCGCCTGCGTGCGACGCTCTTCCAGCGGCGCGTCATCCAGGAAAGCATACGGCCGCGCGTTGAGGATTTCCATCGCCAGCGGCGAGGGCGCCGGCAGGTCGCGCGCCAGCAGGCGCACGTCGCCCGCTTCCATGCGGCGCAGCAGCGCGAGCCAGCCCTCGCTATCCATCGCCTCATGCAGGCAGTCATCCAGCGTCTGGTCCACCAGCGGATGGCTGGGCAGCTCGCGCTCGCCGACGATATTTTCCAGGCATGCCGCCTGATCGGGGAATACCGCCGCCAGCAAATCGTCGCTCTTCATGCGCTGTAGTTGCGGCGCTACCTTGCGCCCGCCGGTAAAGCGCGGCAGGGCCAGCGCCGTGGTCGCGTTCCACCGCCAGCGGACATTGAACAGCGGCGCGTCCAGCAGCGCCTGAATCAGGATATGCTCCGCCGTGTTCGAGCGCAAATAGCGCCACACCTCATCCAGCGGAAAACTGTGGCTGTCCGAAAGCGACAGCACAATCGCATCCTCGGTGGCCGCCGCCTGCAGTTCGAAATTGAACGTCCGGCAGAAACGCTTGCGCAGCGCCAGGCCCCAGGCGCGATTCACCCGGCTGCCGAACGGCGAGTGCAGCACCAGCTGCATGCCGCCGGATTCGTCGAAGAAACGCTCCATCACCAGCGTATCGCGGGTCGGCAGCGCGCCCAGTGCAGCACGCGAGCGCGCCAGGTAGTCGGCGATCTGGCGCGCCGCGTCGTCGCGCAGGCCAAGATGTTCGGCCAGCCAGTCGACCACGTGTTCGATCGCCGTCGCGCCGTCTTCGCCGGCCAGCAGGTGATCGATTTCACCGCGCAGGCGCGCCACGCCGATCGATAATTCATCGGTACGGCCGGGCGCTTCGCCGATCCAGAACGGAATGTTCGGCGCCGCGCCATGCGCATCTTCCACGCGCACCTTGCCGGCTTCGATGCGCTGGATACGATACGAGGTATTCCCAAGCTGGAAGACATCGCCCGCCAGGCTCTCCACAGCAAAGTCCTCATGCACTGTGCCGACGCTGTGGCCTTGCGGTTCCAGAAGTACCGTGTAATCTGCGTTATCCGGTATCGTCCCGCCGGACATTACCGCAGTCATCTTGCCGCCGCGCCGTCCACGCAGGGTGCCGCTGACGGTATCGCGGTGCAGGTAGGAACCGCGCACGCCCTGGCGGCTGGTATAGCCTTCGGTCAGCATGTGCAGCACGGCGTCGTAACGCTGGCGCTCCAGCTGTGCATACGGTGACGCGCGCTGAATCAGCGCAAACAGTTCGTCCTCGCGCCATTCGCGGCACGCCACCTCCGCCACGATCTGCTGCGCCAGCACGTCCAGCGGCGCGGGCGGAATGCGCAAGGCGTCCAGCTCATTGCGGCGCACGCAGTCCAGCAGCGCTGCGCATTCGATCAGGTCATCGCGCGAGGTGGGAAACAGCCGCCCCTTGGGCAGGCCACCGACGTGGTGTCCCGAGCGGCCGACCCGCTGCAGGAAGGAAGCGATGCTGCGCGGGGAGCCGATCTGGCAGACCAGGTCCACGTCGCCGATATCAATCCCCAGCTCCAGCGATGCGGTGGCGATCAGCACCTGCAACTCGCCGCGCTTCAGGCGTTGCTCGGCATCCAGCCGGTATTCCTTGGCCAGGCTGCCGTGGTGAGCCGCCACGTGTTCGGCGCCGAGCCGGTCAGCCAGGTGACGCGCCATGCGCTCGGCCATGCGCCGCGTGTTCACGAAGATCAGCGTGGTGCTGTGCATTACCGTCAGCTCGGCCAGGCGGTCGTAGACGCGCTCCCACACATCATTCGGCATCACCGCTTCCAGCGGCACTGGCGGCAGCTCCAGGTTCAGGTCACGCGCACGCACATGGCCGATGTCCACGATCGCGCATTGGCGGCCGGCGCCAGCCAGGAATTGCGCCACTGCCGATATGGGTTTCTGCGTGGCCGACAGGCCGACCCGCACCGGCGGTTTTACGCACAGCGCATCCAGCCGTTCCAGGCTCAAGGCCAGATGGCTGCCACGCTTGCTGCCGGCCACCGCATGTATTTCGTCGACGATGACCGTGCGCACGCCGGCCAGCATGGCGCGGCCGCTGTCCGATCCGAGCAGCACGTACAGGGATTCAGGCGTGGACACCAGGATGTGCGGCGCGCGGCGGCGCATGGCGTTGCGCTCCGCCTGGGTGGTGTCGCCGGTGCGCACGGCGGAGCGGATGCCGTGCGGCGGCAGGCCCATGGCCTCCAGCGCCTGGCCTATGCCTTCCAACGGCGCCAGCAGGTTGACGCGGATGTCGTTGGACAGCGCCTTCAGCGGCGACACATAGAGCACCCGGGTTTCGTCCGGCAGCGGCGTGTCGCGGCTTTCGCGCACCAGCGCATCGATGGCGGCCAGGAATGCGGTGAGGGTCTTGCCGGAGCCGGTGGGGGCGGCAATCAGGGTGGTGCGGCCGGACTGGATCAGCGGCCAGGCCTGACGCTGCGCGCCGGTGGCGTCGGCAAAGGTCGCGTCAAACCAGGCCGAAACGGCGGGGTGAAACTGGTGCTGGTCGGCGGGTGGGGCGTCGGTCATACTCGTCATGATGGGGGCGGGCGCGCTAATCTCAATGAGGGGTCAATGAATGTCCATGAAGGTCAATGCATGTCAACGACGTCAATGGAATTCAGCGAACTTCAGCAGACTTCAACGAAGCGACGGATGAGCTAAGGTGCGTGGTAAACTTGGAAATATTGTAAATCACGAAGTCGCTCCTATGTCCATGTCGGCCCCTGCAGGCACTCCACTTTTCCTGAGCGCCCCCGGAGAGTTGGGCGCGCGCATCTGGGCACATGACTGGACCAACACGCCGCTGGGCCCAATTTCCGGCTGGCCGCAAAGCCTGAAAACCGTCATCAACCTGATGCTCAATTCTCCGCAGCCGATGTGGATCGGGTGGGGCGAGCAGGTGACGTTTTTATACAACGATGCCTACATCGATGTGCTCAGCATGGCCAAGCACCCGTGGGCGCTGGGCCGGCCGGCGGCCGAAGTGTGGGCCGAGATCTGGGACATTTGCGGGCCGCTGGCCGACCGCGTGTTTGCGCAGGGCGAGTCGACCATGGCCGATGATGTGCGGCTGTTCATGCGGCGCGGCGACTATCTCGAAGAGACCTTTTATGCGTTTTCCTATAGCCCTGTGCGCGACGAATCCGGCCGCGTGACCGGGCTATTTTGCGCCAATCTGGATGTGACAGGCCGCCATCTGAACGCGCGCCGCATGCATACGCTGTCGGACCTGAATACGCGCACCCTGCAGGAAAAGACAGTGCAGGGCGCCTGCGCGATCGCGCTGGACACCATCGCCGGCAATCCGGACGACGTGCCGTTTGCGCAGCTCTACCTTGTCGGCGATGGCGCTTCCGCGCAGCTGCTGCACGCCACCCATGCCGACATCGCCGATACCGATGTGTTGTTGGCGGTGGATGCGGTGCTTGCCAGCGGAGTGGCGCAGCTGGTGCCCCTGGATCAGCGGGCATCGCCAGCCGGCCTGCCGCTGGGCCTCGCGCAGCAGCCGTTGCGCGAAGTGCTGGTATTGCCGCTGCTCGGCGCCGGGCTTGCGCAATCGATCGGCGCGCTGGTGCTTGGCGTGAGCGCCGCGCGCAAGCTGGATGCTGACTATCGCGGCTTCCTGGAACTGATCGCCACCCAGGCCGGCACCGCCATCCGTCAGGCGCGCGCCGCTGAAGACGAACGCCTGCGCGCCGACATGCTCGCCGAGCTGGATCACGCCAAGACGCAGTTCTTCAGCAACGTCAGTCATGAATTCCGCACGCCGCTAACGCTGTTGCTGGGACCAGCCAGCGATGCGCTGGAGGATGGCGAGGCGCCACTGCCGACGGTGCAACGCGACCGTATCCTGCTCATGCAGCGTAACGCGCTGCGGCTGCAAAAGCTGGTGAATACCCTGCTGGAGTTCTCGCGTGTGCAGGCCGGACGCGCTCACGCCAGTTTTGCTGCCGTTGACCTGGCCGCACTGACCAGTGACCTGGCCAGCAGCTTCCGCTCCGCGATTGAAGGCGCCGGCCTACGCTTGCGGGTTGATTGCGCACCGCTGCCGATGCAGGTCTACGTCGACCCGACGATGTGGGAAAAAATCGTACTGAACCTGATGTCCAACGCCTTCAAGTTCACCTTTGACGGCGAGATCAGCGTGCGCCAGCGCATAATCGGCGACCAATTGCGGCTGGAAGTGGCCGATACCGGCGCCGGTATTCCGCAAGATCAGCTGCCGCATCTGTTCGAGCGCTTTCACCGCGTGCCGGGTGCGCGCTCGCGCACCCACGAGGGTTCCGGCATCGGCCTGGCGCTGGTGCATGACCTGGTGCTGATGCACGGTGGCCGCATCGCGGTGCAGAGCGAGCTGGCGGGCGGCAGCGTGTTCAGCGTGTCGATTCCACTCGGTTGCGCGCATCTGCCGGCGGCGCAGGTGGATTCCGCAGCGCCAGCGGCTGCTCCGGTTTCCACAGCGGCGGAGGCCTATGTGGCGGAGGCCGAAGGCTGGCAACAGCAGCAGGCTGCGGACGCGGGTTCAGATCGGACTGAGGATGCGGATGCGGAGCACGGCGCCGGGCATGGCCGCCTGCTGGTGGTCGACGATAATGCCGACATGCGTGACTATCTGCAGCGGCTGCTGAAAACACAATGGCGCGTGGAAGTATGCAATAACGGCGTTGAAGCGCTGGCCATCATCGAACGCAATCCGCCGGACCTGATCCTGTCGGACGTGATGATGCCGCAGCTGGACGGCTTTGGCCTGTTGGCAGCGCTGCGTGCGCGTCCTGCCATGCGCGATATACCCTTCATGCTGTTGTCCGCGCGCGCCGGCGAGGAAGCGCGGCTGGAGGGCTTGCAGGCCGGCGCGGACGACTACCTGGTCAAGCCGTTCTCGGCGCGTGAACTGGCCGCGCGTATCGAAGTACTAGGGCTGCGCCAGCGCATGCGGGTGGTGGAAGGAGCGGCGGTTCGCCGCCTGCAGTCGGTATTCAGCCAGGCGCCAGTGGCGATCTGCATATTAAATGGGCCGCAGCATGTGTTCGAGCAGGCCAACGATTATTATCAGCGGATGGTTGGCCCGCGCCCGTTGCTGGGCTTGACGATACGGCAGGCCTTCCCCGAACTGGCGTCGCAAGGCATTTACGAGTTGCTGGATGGCGTGCTGGCCACCGGCGTGCCCTATGTCGGCCGTTCGGTACCGCTGCGCATGCGCCGCGCGCCGGATCAGGAGCCGAACGAATGCTGGTTCGACTTTGTCTACCAACCCTTGCTCGACGACGCCGGCAAACCGCAGGGCGTAGCGGTGGTAGCGTTCGAGGTGAGCGAACTGGCGAACGCCAAGGGCGCCGCGGAGTCGGCCAATCGCGCCAAGGACGAGTTCCTGGCCATGCTGGGCCACGAGTTGCGCAATCCGCTGGCGCCGATTGTCACCGCCTTGCAGCTGATGCGCTTGCGCGGCGGCGACTTCGCCACCAAGGAGCGCGCGGTCATTGAGCGGCAGACCAACCATCTGGTCGCGCTGGTGGACGATTTGCTGGATGTCTCGCGCGTGGCGGAGGGGAAGATCCAGTTGAGCAGGAAGGTGGTGGAGATGGCGGACGTGATTGCGCGCGCAATCGAAACCGCCAGTCCACTGATCGAGCAAAAGCGCCATTTACTGACGCTGGACGTGCCCTCGTCCGGCCTGACGGTGCTGGCGGATCCTGTTCGCTGCGCGCAGGTGCTGGCGAATTTACTGACCAATGCCGCCAAATACACCGAGCCCGCTGGCCGCCTGTCCGTGATTGCGCGGCACGATGATGGGCAGGTGGTGGTCGAGGTGAGTGACAACGGCATTGGCATTGCCGCCGATATGCTGGGGCCAGTATTCGAGCGTTTCACGCAGGCGCGCCAGGCGCTAAGCCGTTCCCAGGGTGGCCTGGGATTGGGGTTGGCGATTGCGCGCAGCATGATGGCGCTGCATGGTGGCAGCGTGGATGCGGCCAGCGCGGGCATTGGTTGCGGCAGTACCTTCACCATGCGCATGCCGGCATGGCAAGGGCAGGAGGAACAGGCGCCGCCGCCGCCGCCCGCGCCGGCATCGGCCGCGCCACGTGGCCTGACGATCCTGGTGGTCGACGATAACGAGGATGCCGCCCGCGCGCTCGGCGAAGGATTGGAGCTGCTAGGGCACACCGTCAAGGTGGTGTTCAGCGCACCGGACGCGCTGGCGATGGCGCCGCTGTTCCATCCGCAAGTCGGCCTGCTGGATATCGGCTTGCCGGGCATGGACGGTTACGAGCTGGCGACCCGCTTGCGGGAGCAGCCCGGCGCGGCGGACCTGCGGCTGTTCGCGGTCACCGGTTATGGCCAGGAGTCGGACCGTAGGCAGGCGCGCGAAGCCGGCTTCGAGCAGCACCTGACCAAGCCGATCGACCTGACCCGGCTCGAATCGCTGCTGCAAGCCGCGCGCGCGCGCTAGCTGGTGACGCGGAAGCTGTCGCGATACTGGTTGGGCGTGACGCCGAAGCGCTGCGCGAACACCAGCCGCATGCGCGCCGGACTGCCAAAACCGCAACGGTAGGCGATGGTTTTCAGCGCCAGTTCACTGCCTTCCAGCAGATTGCGCGCCGCATCCACGCGGGCGCGTTGCACGAATTCCGCCGGCGTTACGCCCATCTCCCTGACGAACTGGCGCGCGAAGCTGCGCGCGCTCATGCCGGCCACGCCGGCCAGGCTTTCCACCGACAGCGCCTGCGACAGGTTGTCCATCACATGGCGCTGGATGACGGTGGCCAGCGCATCCGGGGCGCTGACTTCGGACAGATAGGGACTGAATTGCGATTGACCACCCTGGCGCTGCGCCAGCACCAGCAGGCGCTTGGCTGCTGCCAGCGCGATCGCCTGGCCGTGGTCTTCCGCCACCAGCGCCAACGCCAGGTCGATGCCTGCGGTGACGCCGGCCGAGGTGACCAGGCCGCCGTCGCGCACATGGATGCGGTCATGCTCAATGTGCGCCAGTGGGAATTGCAAGGCCAGCGTGGCGGCGTCGGCCCAGTGGGTAGTCGCGCGCCTGCCATCCAGCAAGCCTGCGCGGCCCAGCAGATAGGCACCGGTGCAGATCGAGCCGTAACGCGGCACACGACTGGCCACGACGCGCAACCAGGCGGACAATTCAGGATTGTCCGCTTCCAGCGACAGTTGCGGGCCGCCCGCCACCAGCACGACATCGTAGTCGGCGCCGGCCTCGCCCAGCGTGAGGTCGGCGACCAACTGCTGGCTGTTGGAGGCGCGTATCGGCGATGGCGTGGTGCCGATGGTGACAAGGCGGTAGCGCTGCTCCGGCGGCAGGAAGGCATTGGCTTCGGCGAAGACGTCCATCGGGCCGGAGACGTCCAGCGATTGCACGCCAGGGAACAGGACTAGCGCCAGTGTCTTCAAGATGCGCGCCCCAGCGCCGGGGCAGGCGGGAAGTAGGCGCCGCGCGCCAGCAGCTGCAGCGAGCTGGCCGCCACGTACAACACCAGCAGCAGCGTGGCGACGAAGGCGATGGCGGCCGGCACGTGCAGCTGCATCAGCATCAGGCCCTGCGCCAGCGTCGCCAGGCCGAAGGTGTACGCCCAGTAGCCCGGCGCGAAATCCTGCTGCGCCAGCCATGGCATCGCCAGTGCCAGCCCGGCGAACACCAGCAGCGCATAGCCGGCCAGCGCGCAGGTGACGGCGTGGCTGGCGTCCGCACCGGCCAGCACCTGATACGCCACCAGTGCCACCACCGGCGGCGCGCTGTAGATTCCCATGAAGTTGCGCGTCTTGTCGGACAGCCCACCGGTCATCAACTGATGCGTGATGCCGGCATCGAGCACCAGCCACGAAATGCCGCCGGCGCCGAACAGCATCCAGCCGTAGTCGGTGTAACCGAGGCTGCCGGCGGCGAGGGCGTTTACCAGGACGCTGGCGGTGTAGGGCAGGTACAGCGGCGGCACGATTTGCGCAGCGTCGCGCTGGCGGCGCCAGTTTGCTGCCAGCCGCCATGCACCGTAGCCGATGTTGGCGATAGAGCCGATCCAGAACAGCGGCTTGGCCAGCGCCGGCGTGTAAGGCTGGAAGGCCAGCGCGACCAGGATCAGCGATTCAGGTATCAGCGCCAGGAAGGCTGACTGCACGGGATCGCGTGTTTCAGCAATGGCCGCGCTGCGGTGCGCCAGCCATTTGTGCGCGTACAGGCCGGCGAACACCAGGAAGGACAGCACGGCCAGCGCCTGCAGGATTTCACCGGCGAGTGGCGGCAGCGCCCACAGATTATGCGCGAAGCGCCAGGCATTGCCGGTTTCTGCGAGGCCCAGCGTGAGGGCGAAGAATGAAGCGGGGAGCATGCGGTTTTTCATGATGATGGCCGGAAGTGATCGATGTGATGATTTTAGGCCCATGCGGCGTCGGCATGAATCGCTCAGATAGATCGAATCCTGCCAATGTAGCACCGATTCGCGCCTTGCCGCTCCTTCCGGCGTCTTTGCGCATAACGCAAAGGTGTTGATGCGCTGCGAGGTCTTATCAATGCGTGGCGCTGGCGATACAGTGGCTCATTCTTACCAACCGGAGCCACACCATGAGCAAGCTACTGCAACCGATCCAGATCGGCGACCTGACCTTCAACAATCGTATCGCCATGGCGCCGCTGACGCGCGCCCGCGCCGGTGCGGATGGCGTGCCGGTCGCGCTCAATGCCGAGTACTACGCACAGCGCGCCACGGCGGGCCTGATCATCACGGAGGCGACCAACGTCTCGCCGCATTCGGCGGCCTTCGAACTGGCGCCCGGCATTTACAGCGATGCGCAGGTGGCGGGCTGGCGTGGCGTGACGGAGCAGGTGCATGCGGTTGGCGGCAAGATGTTCATGCAGCTATGGCATGGTGGCCGTGTTAGTTCGTATGCGCTGTTGAAGGGCGCCGAGCCGCTGTCGCCATCGGGTATCAACGACGACCTGGGACTGCTGCAGGTGTACGGCGCGCTGCAAAACGGCTACTACACCCGCATTTACGCGTCGCCGTCGCGGGCCATGCGTAATGAGGAAGTGTACGCTGCCGTCGCCGAGTTTCGCGCCGCTGCGGTCAACGCCAAACGGGCAGGACTCGACGGCGTGGAGATCCACGCGGCCAACGGCTATCTGGTGCAGCAGTTCCTGTCGCCAGTGGTCAACCGCCGCACTGACGAATTTGGTGGCAGCGTGGAGAACCGCGCCCGCTTCCTGCGCCTGGTGATCGAGGCGGTACTCGACGTCTTCCCGAAGGAGCGTGTCGGCGTGCGCATATCCCCGTATGCGGCCTATAACAACGCCACCGACCCGGACGTGACAGGGACCTATGGCTATGTCGCGCGCATGCTGAACGAATACGGCGTCGCCTATATCCATGGCGCGGACACGAATGCCTGGGGCGGCGTGCCGGACATGCCGAAGATCCTGGAACTGATCCGCGCCAACTACGACGGCGTATTGATGGCCAACGCGGGCCTGACGCCGCACGCCGCGCAAGCATTGGCGGATAGCGGCAAGGCAGACATGGTGGCTTTCGGTCGCCAGTATGTCGCCAACCCTGACCTGGTTGCGCGGATTGCTGCTGGGGGACCGTACAACGAGCCGGACCCCCACACGTTCTACGGCGGCACGCAGCGCGGCTATACCGATTACCCGGCGTTGGGTTAGGCGCATGGACCGCTGGCAGGCAATGGAAACGCTGGTGCATGTGGTGGAGGCAGGCTCGTTTTCGGGCGCTGCCCGACGCCTGAATGTAGGCCAGCCCTGCGTTTCCAAGGTGGTGGCACAACTGGAGACCGAACTGGGCGTGCAACTGCTGTTGCGGTCCAATCGCGGCCTGGCGCCGACTGAATCGGGGCTGGCTTATTACCAGGGCGCGCGCCGCGCGCTGGAAGCCGCCGCCGATGCCGATAGCAACGCGCGCGGCGCGACCGCCGGCATGGATGGCCGGCTGGTAGTGTCGGCGCCGGTAACCTTCGCGCGGCTGCATGTCATGCCGCATGTGCAGCGGTTTCTCGACCAGCATCCGCAACTGAAGCTGGACGTGGTGCTGGATGATCGCAATATTGATCTGCTGGAAGAGGGCGTCGACGTGGCGTTGCGGCTTGGCGCCCTCAGCGATTCGGCGATGACGGCGCGCCGCATCGGCCGCAGCGCGCGGGCAGTGCTGGCGACGCCGGCCTATCTGGCCCGGCATGGCGAGCCGCAGCATCCGGAAGAGCTGGCGCAGCATCAGTCCATCGTCTACAACCGCGCCGGCAGCGGCGTGGCATGCATGTTCCAGTGTGGCGAAATGCAGGAGCCGGTGACGCTGCAAGGCCGG
>Ga0308163_10004262_pt1 | contig 11462 bp, 9 predicted proteins | sample PhyTR1_FD_201037 | JGI IMG/M metagenome (GOLD analysis project Ga0308163, IMG submission 201037) | Phyllosphere microbial communities from UC Gill Tract Community Farm, Albany, California, United States - DLSLT.R1 | ecosystem: Host-associated > Plants > Phyllosphere > Unclassified | place: USA... | reverse complement strand
CGTTGACATGCTGACACTGGGTAGCATTGGAATTGCATTGAGCATTGCTGCTTATCCAACCTCGGATGAGGCGAACGAGTTCGATACATGAGGTTTTTCGACCGCAGTAAAGTCTGCTTTGGGTCGAAAGCAGCGCTTCATGGGCGCTAAAGGCGACCAAAAAAATACTGCTTCACTTCGGCCAGGCCTGTACCGTCTTCGCGTGTCGCGCCGCGCACTCCGCATACTGGCGTAGCAGCTCGATTGCCCATCCCTGCCACACGTCGTAGTCGGCTGCAGCAGGGTGCTCGACCGCCGGGCACGGCGCAGCCAGCGCGCTATCGAGGTATGCTTTTGTTGGCGGCGTCGATTGCGGCATCGAGGTTTTGCACCCTCCCAAGATCAGGGCGGCAATCAGCAGGCAGAGGTTTCGCATTGCGTAGCTCCTTGGTGAGCGCCGACATTCGCGGCTCCAGGGTGGATTGGATGGTGGCGAACTCGGTGGCCGCCTCGGTGATGCGCGCGGCGTCGGACTGCAGCGTGGTCAGCGCCAGCTCCGACTGGCTGCGCATCGTTTCCGCGTGCGCGCGCTGCAGCTCGGCGATCTCGGCATCGTGCCGCCAACCATTCGTGAACCAGCCGGCGGCGCCTGCCAGCGCCATCGCCAGCAGCAGGCCCAGGCCGACCGCCAGCGCGCGGTACTGGACCGGGATCATGGAAGCCCCCTGCCGACTGCGACCCCGAGCGCCGCCGCGCTGCCAGTCAGCACCACGTACGAGATAGCGCGCGCGGCGCCGGGCGTGAGGTTCTGCCTCGAGAACATCGACGTCGACCGCCGCGCTGGCGGCAGCGAGCCGTTGTGCATGTCGACGAAAGCTTTGACCACCAGCAGCGCGCCCGCCAGGAAGCCGAGAACGCCGAACAGCGTGCACGCCAACGCGAGCAGGGGATAGTCGAACCAGTTCATGGAATCCCTTTCAAGCACAGCTCGCGCTCAGCCTGGCGCCGGCGCGTGAGGCCGCGCACTTCCTTGCCGCCTACTTTGTTCCACAGCAGTAATGCATTGCAGGCGCCGACCATGTCGCCGGCGTTCGTGCGCCGTGCCATGCTCGAGCCGCAGAAGCCGCTCACGCCGATGTTGTAGGCGACGTCGACGAAGGCCACCTTCTGACCATCGGTCAGCCGCGCAAGCGGAATGCACATCGCGATGCCGGCGGCGTGCCGCTCGAGGTCGCGGTCGAGCTGGGCGCGGCACTGCGCGGGCGTGTACGTCTTGCCCCAGGCCGCGTTCTCGGTGGCGCCGGTACAGTACGTGAGCACGCCGGCCATGTCCCGGTAGGTGGTGTACTTGGTGTCTTCGAAAGGGGGCGTGAATTTGAAAAGCGCGGTAGCGGCCACGACGCCGACCAGCGCCATCAGGCCGCGCCGCTGGGTAGGTGCGCTCTTAACCATTGCCGTTCAGCGCCGGCTGGGCCACGACGCGGGCGATCGCCGCGCCGAGCGATGTCAGGCCGGCGGCCACCACCAGGATGGGCGCGGTGCCGCTGGCGTACAGATGCATGCCGGCTTCAACCGCCGAGGCGATGGCGGCCAGCAGCGCGAAGCGTACCGACCAAAGTTTCGGGAATTGCGCGCGTGCGTCGTCAATGAATTTCATGGTTTTTCCTGTATTGGCAAATGCGGTTTTGATTCGGGGGCCTGAAGCTGGGCGAGGAATTGCGCCAGGCGCACCTCCCGTTCGTGGCACTCAAGTTCGGCCAGCCGGTTCTCGCGCGAGTTGCGCTGGTGCGTGTACCAGGCATTCAGCAGGAACGTCAGCAGCGCGGTGAGGATGCCGACGATGACGCCGACCTGCGTCAGTGTCAGGGAGGTGGCGACCGTTACTGCAGCGCCGGCGTAGCTGCCGACTTCCGGCGGGGTGGTCTTGCTGATGCTCATTGCTGCCTTTCGATGGGACGAAAAAAAACCCACCGAGGCGGGCTGTGTCTTGCGGTTTGCGACCGGGCCCGGGTGGGCCGCGAGGATTACAGCCGTGCAGCGGTGATGAAAAGTTCGTCGAGCTCGTCGTCGTCCAGGCCCAGCGCGGCACCCATCATCACGACGAGCGGGCTGTTGCGGGCAACGACGCTCGAATAGTCCCACTCGATGCGCGCGGCCTCGCGGTCCGGACTTGACAGCGATTCGATTGCGGCGTCGACCTGGCCCAGCACGCCGCGCGCCAGCAGTGCCAGGCGGGCTTGGCGCATGCTCACCTCTTGCGGCACCAGCACCTTGTCGCCTTCATCGATCACCGCTTGCTCTTCGGGGGTGGCTGCGCGCACCGTCCATTGCTGGACCCATGCACCGTCGACCAGTTCGATTGCGCCAGGCTCGGCGACTTCGCCGGCCGGCACCGGTGGGCGCTGGCTGGCCAACGGGAACACACCAGCACCGGCCAGCGCTGCCTCGGTGATTTCGCTCTCAAGAATGATGCTCGCCGAGTCCCACAGTGCGCGTCGGATTTCGCCGTGTAGGGTGAACACCTTATTAGTCACTGGTTGGTAGTACACAGATACTCCTTAAAAGTCTTGCGTGTTCGTCGATGGATAGGAGCGCTCGGTTCCCCAGATAGCCCGCCCTGCTCCTGTTTCACCGTTCATCCCACGCGCCAACGCAACCGAGCCTGACCGAGCACCACTGCCGCCAGCGCCGTACTTTTTGCCGTCGCCGCCAGAGCCGGGGTTGCCATCTTTCGACGCAGATGTTCCGTTGGCGCCGGCTGCTCCCTGACCTATGATCCCGACACCGCCGCCTTCGCCACCTTGGCCACTGCCCTGGTAGCCTGAGCCCGGTGCGCCGCCGGTACCGGTGCCGGCATCGCCTGCATATCCGCCAGCGCCACCACCACGGCCGCCGGCACCGCCGTCTACGGCTTCAGCACCGGACGCTGACAGTGCGCCATTACCTCCACCGACGAACGACCCATCGGCTTTCGCGCCGAGTGTCGTGCTCGTTCCCACCTTGCTCACGAATGCGTGGCCTCCGGCCGCTTCAAGCAAGGTGGTGCTGCCGCGTAGCAGGCGCGAGCGCCCCGCCGATGTGCCGTAGGTGGTATTGGTGGTGGTCGCGCCGACGCCGGCCGTGCCAATCTCGACAGTGAGCGTTTCGCCAGGCACGACAGGGAGATCGCGAATCCATCGGAGATCGCCGCCGCCGCCGCCTTTGCCGCCTTGACTGGGTGCCGAGCCGCCGTTGGCCGTCGTGCCGTCGGATCCGTTTCCACCGCCCGCACCGCCACCGACCAGCACCACGCTCCACGAATAGACGCCTGGTGGAATCACCACGCTGTAGGTTCCGGGCGTCGTCCACTGCACCTGCCCCACTGCATCCTGAGCAGCTCCGAACATCAGCCTGAAAATGGTATCGTCCATGCCGGATCAGTTGTCGTAAGGTTGGGTTACGACCAGCCGCCAGCGCGCGGCCCCCTTGTTCGTGGTGAAGAACAGCAGCAGATAGGTCTTGCCGGCGATGAACGAGGGCACAACGTTGTTCCCCGTCTTCACCGTGGACGGCAGGGTCAGCGTGCCGCCCGTGTAGGCAAGCTCAATGCCGAAGCTGAATCCATCAGTCGGGCACTTATCAAATACCCAAGTCTGGCTCGCTCCCATGGCGCGCGTGAAGAAGTTCCCGCTCGACAGATCGAATGTCGAGCTTGCAGTCGGACGCACCGTGAACGACCCGGTGCCGAACAGCGGCATCCACTGCCCGGCAGTGTCGTTTGCCGGGTCAACCGTGCCAGCACCGGCCACTTGGCGGCGGTACGGCTGGAAGTTCACCTGGCTGATCACCTGAACGTTCTTCGCGTAGGTCATGCCGCTAATCCAGGCCGGGGCGTTGGCACCAGCGATTGCCGCTAATTTGGCCGCCTCGGCACTTTGCGCTGCCTGCTCGGCAGCGGTTGCCCGGGCATTCACATCGGCAGCGGTCTCGTTTGCTTGGGTGGCGAACGCGTTGAGCTCGACCGGGAGGCCGCGCTGCGCCAGCACCGAGGCGGCGGCTACCTGCGCGAATTCGGTTCGCGCGTGGACCGCAGGATCCGGCGCCGGCGGCAAGGCGGTGATGCGTTGCGAAATGGTCATACAAGTCCTTTAAATTCAATTCGGGCGGTCCGTCCGTTGCCGCTCTTGGGGACGTCCCATTGGCCCAGGAAGCCGTAGCCGATACCCATTGCGTAGGCGTCGCCGACAATGACGCCGATCTCGGTGTCGGTGAATTGCCGAAGGACGCGGTACGCTTCGTCTTCGCGGCCGGCAGGAATCATCACGTCGAAATTCATGCGCGGCGCGTTGTAGCGCTTGACCATCTCGATGTTCCCGAAAGTGTCGGCGTTCGACGTCGAGTAGCTCAGCACGCCGGCACTGAAGCTGGCCGTTACCTTGCCAATCACCAGCGGCTTTCCGACCAGGCAGGCGCCGATCTTCGCCTCTCCTGGCCCGTTGTCGATCGCCACGGTGAGCGTTGCGGATGGGTACGGGGGAATGTCAGTGAACACTGCATCGCCGGCGCGGATTGGCTCTTCGTAGTAGAAGTCGTACCAGTTGTCGACCTCGTGCCGGACCAGACTCTGCGTCTTGACATACCCGCTCTCGGACTGGCTCACCGTGACAGATGCGCCTTCCATGTTGAGAAGCATGAGCGTGCCGGCCACCACGCCAGGCTTGACCGAGAAGGTGAGCAGGCCCGGCGCCGTGGTCTGGCTGTTCACCGCCTTGTCGAAGACCTTCCAGCGGTTCGTTGCGCCGAGCGGCAGCCACTTCAGCTTTTCCATGAGCACCGCCGTGTTCCCGTCGGCCAGAGACTCGTAGACCAAGTTCGCTGCGTCGCGCACCTTTGCGCCCTTGGCGTATGTGCCGGCTACCCAGAGCGGCTCGGTGATCGGCACGTTCGAATACACCAGGCCGGCCGCGCCCACCACGTCAGCAGCGCGGGTGACTGCGCCGCTGCTGGTGCGGATCGGGCTCGTAACGCGGTCACGCTCAAGCTGCGGCAGGCCAATGCGGACGGTCACGTCAACCTCGTAATTCCCGCCATTTCGCAAATTAAGGTCCAGGCGATGCACGACAGAAACAGTATCTTGCGCCTTAATCTGGCGCGTGTACGTCAGCCTGTTGTCACGCAACGTCGTGTGCGTGGGCGCAGTGGCCTTGGCGGTAGCTTCAGCAATCGTTCCATCCGCCCTAAAAGCAATGATGTAGTGCTCGAATGCCTGAAGTTGACTGATCCGGGTTGGCCCTCCATTCACCCGCGCGAATACAGACGAGGACCAGACTTGATCGGCGGCCGCCGGAATCACGTTGGTAAATTGAAATGTGTATTCTGGAAGAGCGATTGCCCCAACGGTGCCGAAAATCCTTATATCGACAAATTCGATTCCGCTATCGAAGTTCCTTCCTAGAATTTGCCTCGTCAAGCCGGGAACATTAGTGGAAGCAAACCAACCGGTCGGCAGTGTTCCGGGTATTCCTGTCGCCACCCCCTGCACTGTGCTGTTGGGAGAATGGTTTGTCGCCTCTGGCTCGATTAATGCCGCCGGCCCTCTGGTCAGGTCAGCGGGATCGTACGTCAGGCGCAAGGTATTCGGCGGCGCTGTTTGCAGCGTGCCATTCGCATCGTAAAAAGACCCACCACCGCCGCTGAACGAACTAGCGGTGGTAGTCGGGGTCAGCCTGACCAATCTGAAGTCAGACGAATTCATGAAGGAACCTCCTCTTTCGTGCGCATTGCGTTATATCCGTCGGTGACGATCTCCATACCGTCAGCAAGGCGCCGTGTATTCCGCTGCGTTTCATCCTGTGCTACCAGAAGGTCACCGATGATCGCTTCCTGCCGCGCGACGGTTGCGGTCAATCGATCGACTGCGCCGGCTAACACATCGTTGTTCGCCGGCGGGCTGGCCAGGCGGCGCATCAGCTCGCGGTTGTCGGCCGCGGGGATGATGCGTTCGCCCTGGTGAATCTGCGCTGGCATGTCGGCGGGCACATAGTTGGTGCCGACGGCAAACCCGCGCAGCTTCTTCTCGGCGCTTTCCTCGAACGTGTCGCGGATCGAGCCCAAGCTGATGCCGCCCTTGAGCCGGTCGATCCAGTAGCTCAGTCCGGCCGCATCAGCCGGGCGGCCGAACACGTCCTTGTAGAGCGCCTGAATCTGCGCCTCGGGCGAACCTTTGATCGAGCCGATGATGGCCTCGGTCGAGATTCCGCCGGCGGCCCGGTCCTGCCAGTAGCTCAGCCCGGTCGCATCCGGCGCACGGCCGAGACTGGACTTGTAGGCATCGCTGATCTGGCTCGTGGCCGAGTTGTACGGGTTCGCACCCGCCGCACCCATCGCACCGTGCAGCGCCTGGATGGCCTGCTCGATCGACAGCCCGATCGTGCTGATGCCCTTGAGGACGTCGATCTGCTCCTGCTCGCGCTCGAGCATGTCGTCGTACTGCTTGACCTGCCCTTCCAGCGCTTTCAGGCTCCGCTCTTCCGCCGACAGTGATTTGTCGGTGATCGCGGCCAAGTCGGTGATGCCGTTCTTGGTCGCATAGAAATCGCGCAGGTAGTCTTCCTGGCTGGCAAACAGGCCGGTCGATTCCTTGCCGATCACCGACAACGCGTTCTTCAGGTCGTCAGCTTTCGGCAGGATGCCGCTGGCCTTGGCGATTGCCAGTGCCGCCTGGATCTGCGCCTGAGCAGCAGCGCGGTCGTTCTTCTCCATGCCTGCCACCGTCAACCCGTCGAGCGTGCTGCGCAGCGCCTCGGAAAGCGACCGAGTCTTCTCGACGGCCTTGGTGCGCACGTCGATCTCTTCCTGCGTCGCCTTCTTCTGCCGCTCGACCACCTTCTGCAGCGCCGAGAACGCGCCGTCGACGCCGGACATCAGCGCGGCAGCACCAGCCTTGACCTGGTCGGCTGCCTTGGCGGCGGCCTGCAAGTCCCACAGGTTCTGCGTCGCGCCGCGCAGCGCCGGATCCAGCGCGGCCAGGGCGTTGATGTGCTGCTGCGACAGCACCGCTGCAGCGCCAGCCTTGTCGCCGGTCAGCTCGTAAATCTGCGCCTGGATCGACAGCAGCGAGTTGGCCGTACCGAGCGCCGCGGCTTCGTCTTCCAGTGCGTACACACGCTCACGCAGTGGGCGCAGGGACGCGTCCATTTCACCGAGCTCGAGCGCACGGGTGGCCGCCAGCGCGCCGGCCTTGTCGCCCAGCAGTTGCATGATCTGGATTTCCAGACCACGCTTACTGCTAGCCAAGGTGGCCGCGGCTTCCGCCGCTGTGTCGCTTGCCTCCTTCAAGTAGTCGGACACAAGCTTGTATTGCGGGCCCAGCGCCAGAAGCCCGGCGTAAATCTTGGCGCCGGCTTCGTTGGCCAGCGCGCCCGACTTGACCAGACCCTGCGCCGCATCCTTGAATTGTTCGCTGGTGGTAATGCCAGCAAACCCGAGGCTTGCCAGCTTCTCGTTCAGCGGGCCCTGTGCGTTGGCGACCCGCTCGGCCTGCGACAGGAAGTTGTCGTTGAAGAAGGTGGTCTTCTCCGCCAGCGCTTCGATGCCGCCGGCCAGCGCCACCAGGCGCTCGCGCGCCTCGATCGAATCCTTCCCAACTACCCCGAAAGCGATCTGCGAGGTGGCACCCATCATCAGCAGGATCTGGTCAACCGCGCTGAAGTTCACCGCCAGGCGCTGCAAAGTGGCCGACGCCTCTTCACCCTTCTCCTGAAATTTGCCGATTTCCGGCAGCAGTTCCGCCGCCACCGTGTTGGCCACGCCGACGAAGAACTCGGCGATCGCTTCCTGGTTGGCTGCATCATCCTTGCCGAGCGCGATCTTGATGGCCTGCGAACGGCTGGCGATGCTGGCCGCGTTCAGGCCGAGCACGTCAGCGAAGTCAGCCGAAGACGCTTTGATCGCGTCGTATGCTGACGTCAGGCCGGCTGAAACTTCGGCGCCGACCTGGTTCTTGTCGACGCCCTCCTTGTCGCTGCGGAACCATCCGCCCTTTTTCACCCAGGCGGCATCCATCGTTCCCGAAAATCCGCCAGCGCCCAGCGATCCATTGAGCGTCTGGTCGCCGCTGTATTCCTTCGGGCCACGGCCAAACGCCTTCTTCCCGATGGTATAGACGGCCAGTGCACCAGCGACCCAAGGCGCTGCAGCAGCGAGTCCGGACAGCCCGGTCGCGATGCCGCTGGCGACATTCGAGCCGACCACGGACGCGATGCCATTGCCGATGTTCATGCCCAGCGCTGAGGTCAAGCCAGAGCCAATGCCCGCGCCATTCAGGCCGCCGGCCAGGCTGCCGAGGAAGCCGGTACCGAGGCCGCCCGCAACAGTGGCGCCGCCACTGACCATGCTGTACAGGTTCGACACACCGCTGGCCGCACTCGCAAAGCCGCCTGCCGCGCTAGACGCACCTGCCGCGCCTCCGCCCAAGCCCAGGGTGTTCGTCAGGCTGGCAGCCAACGGGTTCACCGTTGCAGAAATGATCGGGCGCAGCACCAAGGTACCGAACATGTTCTTCAGCGTATCGACCAGGTTCTGGCCGAAGTCTTTGCCCGACTCGAAACCGCGCAGCAGCGCATCGGTGAGCGACTGCTCGATCGATTCCGATGCGCGCTTCCACTCTTCCGCAGCTTTCTTCGCTGCGTCGACCTGCTCCATCGCGGCGACGGCCGCGGTGCTGCGCTGCTTCAGATCGATCAGCTTTTCCAGATTTTCGATCTCGTCGAGCGTCAGACCTGCCGTCGAGCGCTGCGCCAACTGCTCCTGCAGGCGCGCTACTTCCAGCGCCTCGACCGCCGACTTGCTCATGCCGTACGTGCGGGCCAAGTCCTCATTGCGAACCGCTTCAGCCTCAGCATCCTGCGCACGCTTTGCGTAGATACCGCTGGTCGCCTCCAGGCCCTTCGAATAGCTGTCTTGGAAGTCGCTCACCTCTTTCAAGGCGCGGAGACGATCTTCCTCGGCCTGTTTTGCAAACGGCTGTTGGGCGATGTATGCCTCAACGGTAGCGCGATAGGCTTCGAGCGACTGCTTGCCGGCGCTATAACCGGCTGACAGTTTGAGGAGGTTGTCCTGGTAGTCTGGATCAACGCCCGCGCTCTTGCCGTTGATCCGATCCACCAGGTCGGCATATTCCTTGGCGGCTGTCGCTTGGCTTTTGAGCGCCTTGGCAGAAACCGGGTCCGCGAACTTTGCGCGCACCAACTTCTCCATTTCTGGCGGGATTGCACCGAATTCCTTCTTCAGCTTGTCAAGTTCAGCTGCCAACCGCTGCGCCGAGGAACCGTTCTGCGCATACCAGTCGTCTAGGCGGGCCGTCCGAGTGCGCAATGCAGCCGTGGCCACTTCGCCTTGGAGCGATTTCACGCGAGACATGGCACCCTCGTACTTGCCCGAGAGCTCCACCTCCTCGAGCTGGAGCATCATACGGGCCCGGGCATCGGTACCGGCGGCGGCCTGGGCCGCTTTGTTTGCGTCGAGGGCTGCCTTGGCGCGTGCGAGTCCGTCCTTATCGACCTCGCTGACCCCGCCCAGGTCCTTAATACGCGGCTCGGCAGCGGCCAGCGCATTGCGCTCACGCAGCTTCTTGATCTGCTCGTCGAGGCGTACGATCATTTCTCCAGTCGATTCTTCGGTCGACTGCGTTGCTTGATCGTTTGCCTGCTCAGCTTTATTGCCAAAAACCGCCCACGCGGTCGCGGCGATGCCGAGAACTGCGATTACGGCACCGACAGGGCCGCCCAGAGCGGTGAGTGCGGCACCAGCCAAACCACCAGAAACGGACGCAGCACGTGCCGCCGTCGCTTGCGCGGTCAGGGCAGCAGCATGGGCTGAGGCGGCCGCCGTCGCACGCGCTTGCGCCGGGATCAGCCCGTTGTTCGTAATAGCGAGCGCCACGTTGCCTTCGGCCACCAGCACTGCAGCGCGGAGTTCGTTCACTCGCGCTGCGGCCGTCGCTGATGCTGCGGCCGTCGCGGCGACATTCGACTGTGCCGATGCCAGGTTGCTCAGCGCGAGAGCGCGGTTCGCCATCATTGAGGCCACAGCACCTGCCGCGGACGCATGCAGCGCCGTGCCAAGTTTGACGGCCACGACCGTGCCCATCACGCCCGCCGCCAGGGTTAGGTTGTCGGCGAGAAGATTGATGCTGCCCGAGAGGACAGTGACTACGCCGCTCGACTGCGCCGTGGCGCCCACCATCTCCATCACGTTGTTCTTGAGCACGGTAACCGCGCCGCCGATGGTTTCGACTGAGCGAGCTTCATTACGCAGCGTGCCAAGCGCGCGTGGCAGCGCGTCGGCCAGTACCGTAGTCGTCAGCTGCCCCTGCTCCGCCATCGCGCGCAAGGCGCCGACAGGAACGCCGATACCGTCAGCCAACGCCTGCATGAGGCGTGGCGAAGCTTCGTTGACCGAGTTGAATTCATCGCCGCGCAGTACGCCCGATGCAAATGCTTGGGACAACTGCAGGATCGCCGACGACGCCTCTCCAGTCGACGCGCCCGAGACTTTCAGTGCCAGGCTCACCGATTCAGTGATGCCGGCTACTTGGGACTGGGCGATACCCAGGTCGCGCGTGCTCTTGGTGATGCTCGCATACAGCGATGCGGTAGCCGACAGGTCGGACTGCGCTGACGTCGCGATGCTGCGCACGGCGTTCTGAGCATTCGTGAATTCGCTTTGGCCGGTCGTGGCTAGCTTGAGCTGGGCCAGATACTTGCCATACTGGTCCGAAAGCTGGGCAACCGCAGCGATGCCGCCGCCAAATGCAACACTGGCCAGCGCTGCGCTAAAACCGCTCACCGAATTGCCAGCATTTCCGGCCGCTTCTTCCGCCGCCTGAAGCTGCTCGATCAGCGGGCGGGCGTCGTCAGCGACACCCAGCTGCTCGGCGCGCAGCGCGGCCAGCTGCGACGCGGTTTTCCCGATTCCATCAGCCTGCGAGCGCAGGCCGTCCAAGAAGCTGTTGCCGGCGTCGAGTTGACGCTGCGCCGCAGCCGCCTGAGCGGTTTTCCGGGTGACGGCGTCGAGCTGGTCAAGGTACGGCCGGAGCGCGGTCATATTCAGGCCGCGCGAATTGGCCAGGCTCGCGTAGAAATCTGCCCCGCTTTTCGCACCAGCATTCGCCGCAGCGGTTGCGCGCTGAATGGATGCAGCCATGGTCAGCGTCGCGCGGTCGACCTTGCCGGCTGCCGCACCGGCCCCGTCGCCTACTGCGCGCATTCCGGACGAGCTGCTCAGGTCATCCAGCGACTTACCCGTCCGCTTGGCGGTGGCAGCCAGGTTGTCGAGATTCTTGCCGGTTCGCGCGGTCGATGCATCAATACGTCGGCCGCCCTCTTCCACGCCAGTGGCATCGGTGGTGACCTTGATAATTGCTTCGTTGGTGATTGTGCTCATTCGCCGCCCATAAAAAAGCCGCCCGGCGGCGGCACTGCATTCAATCCGAGCTTCGCATT
>Ga0308163_10004261_pt1 | contig 11465 bp, 11 predicted proteins | sample PhyTR1_FD_201037 | JGI IMG/M metagenome (GOLD analysis project Ga0308163, IMG submission 201037) | Phyllosphere microbial communities from UC Gill Tract Community Farm, Albany, California, United States - DLSLT.R1 | ecosystem: Host-associated > Plants > Phyllosphere > Unclassified | place: USA... | reverse complement strand
CATAGCAACTAACAAGAGTGAAGCCCAAGCGTCATTAACGGACATTGGGATAAACTCTTTAATCCCAGCCTCTTGCATATCAGGACATGTCCATGGAAAACAGGATTGAGAAAGACAGCTTTGGTCCGATCGACGTCCCACAGAACAATCTGTGGGGTGCGCAGACCCAGCGTTCGCTGCACCACTTCGACATCTCGACCGAACGCATGGCGCCCGAACTCGTCGCCGCCCTCGCCCAGGTCAAGCGCGCGGCGGCCGCCGTCAACCGCTCGCTGGGCAAGCTGCCAGCCGACAAGGCCGACGCCATTATCCGCGCGGCCGATGAAGTGCTCGACGGGCGCCACCCCGGCGAATTCCCGCTGGCCGTGTGGCAGACCGGGTCGGGCACGCAAAGCAATATGAACATGAACGAAGTGCTGGCCAACCGCGGTTCCGAGCTGCTCGGCGGCGAGCGCGGCGAAGCACGCCTGCTGCACCCGAACGACCATGTCAATATGGGCCAGTCGTCCAACGACATCTTCCCCACCGCGATGCACGTGGCCGCCGCCTGGGCGCTAGCCAAGGAGGTGCTGCCCGCGCTGGCGCAATTGCGCGGCACGCTGCTGCGCAAGTCGCGCGATTTTGAGCCGATCGTCAAGATCGGCCGCACCCACCTGCAGGATGCGACGCCCCTGACGCTGGGCCAGGAATTTTCCGGCTACGTCGCCCAGCTCGAATTTGCCGAAAGCGCGCTCAAGTCCACCCTGTCGGGCCTGCTGCAACTGGCGGCCGGCGGCACCGCCGTGGGCACGGGCCTGAATGCGCATCCCGATTTCGCACCGCGCATCGCGGCCGAACTCGGTTCGCGCACCGGCCTGTCGTTCAAGTCGGCGCCCAACAAATTCATGGCGCTGGCCGGGCATGACGCGATGGTGTCGGCCCATGGCGCGTTCAAGCTGCTGGCGACGGCGCTGATGAAAATCGCCAACGACATCCGCTGGATGGCGTCCGGCCCGCGCTCGGGCCTGGGCGAGATCACGATCCCCGAAAACGAACCGGGCAGCTCGATCATGCCGGGCAAGGTCAATCCGACCCAGTGCGAAGCATTGACGATGCTCTGCTGCCAGGTGTTCGGCAACGATGTCGCGATCACGGTCGGCGGCTCGCAGGGCAATTTCGAGCTCAATGTGTTCAAGCCGATGATCGCGCACAACTTTTTGCAAAGCGCGCGCCTGCTGGCCGACGGCATGCGCTCGTTCGACACGCACTGTGCCCAGGGAATCGAACCGAACCTGGTCCGGATCGGCGAACTGATGGAAAAATCGCTGATGCTGGTGACCGCACTGGCGCCGCACATCGGGTATGATCGCGCCGCGCAGATCGCCAAGACCGCATCGAAGGAAGGCCTGACCCTGCGCCAGGCCGCACTGCAGAGCGGTTTTGTCGATGATCAGCAGTTTGACCAGTGGATCGTGCCGATCGATATGACGCGGCCCGATCCGGTCGAGTAAATACCCAGTACCCGGGCGGCCTCGTGATCATCAGGCCGCCTTTTTATTCCCGAGGAAAGAATGCAGAAAATCGAATTTGAGTTGACGTCGGAGTTTGTCGAAGTCAACCAGTTGCTCAAGCTGGCCGGCCTGGTCGACAGCGGCGGCGCCGGCAAGAACCTGGTCGCCAGCGGTGTGGTGAAGGTGGATGGCAAGCAGGAATTGCGCAAGACGGCCAAGATCCGCACCGGTCAGGTCGTGACCCTGGGCGACGTGGAAATCACGGTTCGCTAAAAAATAGACAGAAAGACAGCTTCTTATGTTTGCGGCTTAACAAACAGAACCGGGCTTCCTTGTTTATATTTTAAGACGTTAATCAACGGCTTATAGGTGAAATCGATGGAAACCCCGGAAACCCGCGTCCAGTCGCAAGAGCAACTCATCGGTGATCTGCGCCTCGTGATCGAAAACGCGGAAGAACTGCTCAAGAATACGGATAAATACTCGAGCGAGCTGTATCAGAGTGCACGGACGAAGCTGTCACTGGCCCTGGAAGCGGCCAATGAAGAGTTGTCACGCTTCGAAGATGCCCAGCTCGAACGCATGATGGCCGCGACCCGTCTCGCCAACGAACAGTTTGCGGACCGCTCGGGCGAATCGCGCATCCTGCGCGCGTTTCACTAAGCCGTTCACCAAGCTGCAGTGACGACACTCCGGCATCGCGCCGGGTTGTTCACGCCTTCGTATTGATTGAATTGCCCAGGTGCGACGGCAGGTTCGGTGCCTGCGGAAGCGATGCGATCATCTGCGCCGCCGACGAGGCTTCAATATCCATGGCGCGCTTGAGCATGGTCATGCCCACTTCCTGACGGATACCGGTTTCAGCCATGCTGGTCGACAGCTTGGCAATACTCGTGACGTCCATATACTTCTCCAGAAAAAGACTCGTCAGTCTTTAACGACACCGCCGGGCAGAACTTGAGGGGCGGCGCCTGCCCAGGTAGCAACCCAGCCCAACACCGCGCCGATGTCGTTCAGGTCGAGCCACGCCACGCCGGCGCGCACTGCCGCAGGACGGGGTACATCCGAGACCACCGCCACGATCGTCGCATCGTCGTTGTACAGGGCCGGCTTGCCCAGCGCCGGCCGATGCACTTCCAGCTTCGGCAGCGTCTCCCACTTGTAGCCTTCCACCAGCGTCAGGTCGGCCGGCGACAGGCGCGCCAGCAGCTCGGCCAGCGGGGGCTCGGGCGCAGCGCGCAGTTCACGCATGATGGCGATCCGGTACGGCGACGCGATCATCACCTCGGCCGCGCCGGCCAGACGCAGGCGCGCGCTATCCTTGCGCGGCGGCTCGAGCTCGATATCGTGGTGGCTGTGCTTGACGACATTGACGCGCAGCCCGGCGCCGGACAGGCCAGCGACGAGATGCTCGAGCAGCGTTGTCTTGCCGCTGCCGGACCAGCCGACCACCGCCAGGACGGGCCCGGTCGTGCGATGGTCGGGTAACTCAGTACGGCGCACGGTAGCGGGTTCCACGGTAGTTCATCACGGCGGCCTTGGGCGTCAGGCGTTCGAGCACGAGGCCGGGCGCGACTTCCTCGCCTTCGCGGCGCAGCATCTTGTCGACCAGCAGCAGGCTTTCGCCGGGCGTCGGCGAATAGATGTAGCCACCGAAGGCCAGCTTCGGAATCTCACGCTGCAGCGCATCCGGCAATTGCTGCAGCGTGCGCAGCGGTTCGTCGCCGCCTGGCTGCGCGGTCACGGTCGCCGGTGCCGGCGTGGCCTCGCGCGGCGGCGTTGACGCCGGCGCGACCGGTGCCGGTGCCGGTTTCGTGCGCACCGGGCGGGCTTCGGCCACCGGTGCAGGTGCAGGTGCGCGCTGGACAGCCGGGGCAGGCGCGGGTACGACAACAGCGGCCGGTGCAGGCGTCGCCACGGGTGCAGTTGTCGGCGCAGTTACCGGTGCAGTTGTCGGTGCAGCGGCAGGCGCAACCACGGGCGGCGTCACAGTTGCCAGCCGCACCGGCGGCTCGCCAGCAAGACGTGGCCACAGCAGCACGACCGCCGCCACGACCACCACCAGGCCCACGCCAAGCGCCAGGTAGCGCCGCTGCGCAACCTGCCCTGCGCGCGGCGCCGCATACGACGGGGCTGGTGCATGGATGGTCGGGGCGTTGCCCAGCTGGCGTTCGGCTTGCGCCTTCTTGAGTGCTTCGAGGATGTACGACATATCAGGTTCCCGTCCCGCCAGCGGCCAGCAAACGGGGTTCGGCCACGTTCGACAACTGGTTCAGGCGCATATAAGTGCGCGGCCCGGCCACGCCATCGGCTTTCAGGTCCTGCGCGGCCTGGAAGGCGCGCAGCCACTCCCTGGTACGCGCATCGAGTGGCGTATCGAGCGCCGGCGCGGTTTCGTTGTGCAGGCCTGCCAGCCGTTGTGCGATCCAGTCGACGTCCGGTCCGCGGTCGCCTTGTGCGACGACATCGCGAAACGCCGCCGGCATGCGCCAGAAGGTGGTGAATTCGCCCCCGAAACGCGCGACGAAGGCAGCGATGTCGACGCGCTCGCGCCGCTCGCCGTGCGCCAGCGTGACGCTGCGCTCGTCCATCGCGACCAGCACGGCATGGCCGGTGCGCGGACCGTCGTGCAGCGTGACCACGGCCGGCCGGTCGAGCAGGCGCAGTTCGTACAGGCCGCCCCGCCCCGCATGGCAGCGCAGGTTGGCGCGCAGCGCGGCCTCGCAGGTGGCCTTCGGGTCGGTGCCGGTCAGGTCGGCAAACGACGGCCCCCACAACGCCGCCAGTGCAGCCAGCGCCGCAGTCTCGCTCTCGAGCGTCGGCAGCGGCGCGCCCGGTGCAGCGACCGGGGTGGCGGCCGGGGTGGCGGCCGGGACGGTGACCAACCTCGACGTGGTCGACGTCACGGGCGCCGGCTTGACTGCAACCGCACGGGCAACTGCCGGCGCCGCCGTATGCTGCGGCAGCATCTGCCACGCCGCCGCGCCCAACGCCACGCAGGCCAGTGCCCCGCCGGCCAGCAATGGCCAGCGGGGCGGCGCGCGGCGCCCGGCCGGATCGTCGGCGAAGACTTCGGCGGCCGCCTTGCGCAAAATGGCGCGCGTGACCTGCGGACTGTTTTCGACATACGCGCCCAGCAGCGCGCGGTCGCACAGCAGGTTGATCCGGCGCGGCACGCCATGCGCCAGGCGGTGCACCAGCGGCGTCAGGGCGGGCGGGAACGGCGCCCCGACCGCGCCGGCCACGGCCAGCCGGTGCGCGATGTACGCGCCCGTTTCCGCTTCCTGCAGTGGTCCCAGGTGATAGCGCGCGATCACGCGCTGGGCCAGTTGTTCGAGTTCGGGGCGCGCGAGCATCGTGCGCAGTTCGGGTTGGCCGATCAGGATGATCTGCAGCAGCTTGCGCTCGCTGGTCTCGAGATTGGTCAGCAGGCGCAGTTGCTCGAGCACGTCGCTCGACAGGTTCTGCGCCTCGTCGATCACCAGCACGTTGTTCAGGCCCTGCGCGTGCGAGGCAAGCAGGTAGCGGTTGATCGCATCGACATACCCCTTCACGCCCGCGCCGGCCGCCGCCGGTGCCACCTCGATATGCAGCTCGTCGCACACGGTCTGCAGCAGCTCCTGCGCCGTCAGGCGCGGATTGAAGATGTACGCCAGGCGGCAGTTCGCAGGCACCTGCTCGATGAAGCAGCGGCAGACGGTGGTCTTGCCGGCACCGATCTCGCCGGTGAGCAGCACGAAGCCGCCGCCGCTGCCGATCCCGTACAACAGGTGCGCCAGCGCTTCGCGGTGCCGTTCGCTCATGAACAGGTAGCGCGGATCGGGGGCGATCGAAAATGGCGAATGCGAGAGCTGGAAATAGTGGTTGTACATGAATGACTAACGGCCGCTGAGCGGCTTGAACTTGGCGCAGTATATTTTGCTTTTGTCGTTCGCGTAAGCGATCGTGCTGCCCGGGATCGACTTGCGCAACGGGTAGCGCGAGCCATCGACCACGCGAAACGGCGTACCGGCGGCGGCGCGCACCGACTTTTCCAGCTCATCGGGCTTGGTCTCGAGGATGGCGGCCACGAACACGACCGCGCTCGTGTCGTCGCTGACCATGATCTGCTCCACCTTCGCCCCCCACAGCGACGCCTCGGTGCGGAACCAGTAGGCTCCGCCCTCGCGCTTGTAGGCCGGGCCGAAGAATTCGGTGAGGTAGGCGTGGAAGTAGGCGTTATCGAGCTGGCTGCGGCACAGGAGCGCGCTGCCGATCACCGGCCCGAAGGTCGATGGCGCCGCACCCGCTCCCGTGGCGGCGCTGGCCAGCACGAGACCTGCGAGCAGCGACCGACCGCGCGGCAGCAGCGCGGTGGTACGACGGACAACAACCGGGCGGATCATGGCGATACTCTCCTTCAGCGGCGCCCATTATGACACTGCCGCCGTCTATTTCGCGGTCGCTGCGGCCAGCACTGCATCGACGTCGTCCGGCAAGGCCGGCTTGAGCAGATGGCGGTCGAAGCCCGCCGCGCGCGAACGGGCGCGGTCTTCCTCCGTGCCCCAGCCGGTCAGCGCCACCAGCATGGCGCCGTCGAGCGCGGGCAACTGGCGCAGGCGGCGCGCCGCTTCATAGCCGTCCATGAACGGCATGCCGATATCGAGAAACACCAGGTCGGGATGAAAGCGCGCAGCTTCTTCCACCGCTGCGGCGCCGTCGTGCACCACGCGGACCGTGTGGCCGGCCATTTCGAGCAGCGTCGCCAGCGTCGTGGCGGCGTCGACGTTATCGTCCGCGACCAGCACCTGCAGTGTGCCAGCCTGGCCTGCACGCAATGCCCCGTCCACCGCGGGTGCAAGCGGCGGCGTCGCGGCGAGCGGCGCGACCATCAACGGCAGGCGCACGGTAAAGCAGCTGCCCAGGCCTTCGCCATCGCTGTGCGCACTGACCACGCCCCCATGCAGTTCGACCAGGCGCCGCACCAGCGACAGCCCGATCCCCAGCCCGCCGCTGGCCCGCTCGATGCTGCGCGCCACCTGGGTGAACATCTCGAACACGGCCGCCAGCATGTCGGGCGCGATGCCCACGCCATTATCGCGGACGGTCACCAGCGCGTCGCCGCCATCAAGGCGCACTGCCAGCCCGATACGCCCGCCCGGCGGCGTGTACTTGGCCGCATTCGACAGCAGGTTGCTCACCACCTGGCTGATGCGCACCGGGTCGGCGTCGACCGGCACCGCCGTTGCCGGCAGATCGACGCTCAAGCCGTGGCCGGCTGCATCGATCAGCGGCCTGCTGGTTTCGACGGCCGTCGCGATCACGTCGCGCAGGTCGACCGGCTGCACCTGCAGCACCAGCTTGCCGCTGGAAACGCGCGCGATGTCCAGCAGGTCGTTGATCAGGTGGACCATGTGCCCGACCTGGCGTTCCATCATCGCGCGCACACCGCCCAGCCGCGTGGCGCTGCCCGGCTTGTCCGCCCCCATGCGCAGCAGTTCGAGACCGTTGCGGATCGGCGCCAGCGGATTGCGCAACTCGTGCGCCAGCGTGGCGAGGAACTCCGACTTGCGGCGGTCGGCGTCGTGCAGCGCTTCGCTGGCGCGCACCCGCTCGATATGCGCCCAGCAGCGCTCGACCACCGCCTCGACCAGCGCCACCTCGCCCGCCGTCCAGACGCGCGGCGTGCGCTGGTGCACCGCCATCATCGCTGCCAGCCTGCCGCCCTTGACCAGCGGGCAGCAGATGATGGCGCTGACGTCGATCTGCGTGAACATCGCGGCGCCGTCTTCGTCCGTCAATTCGCGCCCGACGTCGTGGATCAGCAGCGTGCGGCCTTCGCGCATGTCGGCGCGCGCGCGCGAACCGAACAGGTCGAGCGAGTACACGCCCACGGTGCTGACCGCACCCGGCGTCACCCAGTCGTGGCGGATCGTGAAGCGGTCGTTGTCCGGCTCCAGGTCGGCGTAGGCCACGCGCGTGACGCCCAGGTATTGGCCCAGGAGGCGCGTGGCCTCGACCATGATCGTCTTCGGATCATGCGCGACGCGCGTGGCTTCGCCGATGGCGTCGAGCAGGCGCAGGCGCTCTTCGACCTGGCGTCGCTCGGTGATGTCGCTGCCAGTGGCGGCCACGAACAGCAACGCGCCGTCGTCGCCCATGACGGGCGCGATCACGAGATCGATGAAGCGCTCGCCGCCGCCTGCCACGAAGTACGGCAGTTCGCAGCGCACACGCTCGCCGCGCGCAGCCAGTGCGACGCAGGCCGCGATTTCGGCCGCCACCTTCGGCGAGCCGCTCCACCAGCCGCAGGCCTCGAATGGGCGCCCCAGCACATCGTCGCGCACGTAGCCGCCGGCATCCAGCGCCACGTGATTGGCTTCGATCAGCGTGCCGCCCGGGGTCATCAGGATTCCGAAGTGGGTGCCCTGCTCGAAGAACGTGCGGAACTTTGCGTTCGCTTCGGCCGCGGCCATCGCTTCGCTTGCGCTGGCGCGCACGCTCGCTTCGAACAGCTTGCGGGCCGTGATGTCGAGCGTGGTGCCAACCAGGCGCTCGGGTGCGCCGGCGGCGTCGCGCAGCAGGCGCCCGCTGGCCGCGATCCAGCGTTCGCGGCCATCGATGGCGCTGACCGTGCGGTATTCATCGCTATAGTGGCCATCGCCCGGCGCGGCCAGCAGCGCCGCGACCCTCGCCACGACGCGCTCGCGGTCATCCGGATGGAACGCGGCATCGATCAGCGTGTGCGTGACCGGTCCGTCGGGCGGCACGCCGAAATGCGTGCGCGCATGCGTGTTCCAGACGATATCGCAGTGGGTCAGCGAATGGTCGAACAGGCCGAATTCGCCGGCATCGGCGGCGATGCGCAGCTTCTCGTTGCTGGTGGCCAGCGCGTGCAGTGCGTGGTCACGCTCGCGCCCTGCCAGGACCTGCGCCGTCGTTTCGGCGCACACGCAGCACACGCCCGCGACCAGCCCCGCTTCGTCGCGCAGCGCGATGGTCGAGAAGGTGACGTAGATCTGCTCCGGATAGCCGTTGCGCTGCACGGTGAAGCCATGGTCTTCCGCATGCACCGGGTTGCCTTGCAGCGTGGCGGACATGATCGGGCTCACCTCGTCCCAGGCATCGGCCCAGACCTCGGCGAACGGCTGGCCGAACGTCTGCCCGGGCTGCTCGCCGCGCGCGCCGAGCACGACGCGATACGCATCGTTATAGAGCAGGTGCAGCGCCGGCCCCCAGGCCACGTACATCGGCTGGCGCGCGCCGAGCATCAGGCTCACGGCCGTGCGCAGCGGTTGCGACCAGGCTTCGAGCGGGCCAAGCGGATGCTGCGCCCAGTCGAGCGCGCGTAACAGCGCGCCCATGTCGCCTCCACCGGTGGCAAACGCCAGGCTGGCAGGTGCAGGTTGCGGGTGCAGAAGGTCGGCCATGCAGGGTAGTCGGTTGGGATAATCACCGAACGATATCACCTTGCCAGCTTACAAGGCGGCGCGATGGTGAACAATCTGACATGCCCGCATCATCGCCACGATACCAATTAGCATACCAATTCCGTAGACTTTAGCCTTCCCGGTCCATCTTGCCTTCGATCGACGTACAGAATCCACCCTCAAAAACAATACCAGTTAAATACCTGTTGACATCAAAGAGTGCGCTGCCTATAGTGCGATGACCCTTTTCCCGGTATGGATTGCACACCATGATCGACTATCTCATTGGCGTTGACGGCGGCGGCACCAACACCCGCGTGCGCCTGGCCCGGCGTGATGGCACTGAACTGGCCACCGGCAGCAGTGGCGCGTCCGGCCTGCGTCACGGCATCGACAAGGCCTGGCGCGCGGTCCTTGCCGCCACCGGCCAGGCCTTCGCCACGATCGGCATCGACACCATTCCCATGGCCGCCTGCGCGATCGGCCTGGGCATGGCCGGCGTCCATAACAAGGAATGGGCAGCCGCTTTCCACGCCGCCAATCCCGGTTTCGGCGCCCTCGTGCTCGACACCGACGGCTTCACGACGCTGATGGGCGCCCATGGCGGGCGACCCGGCGCGATCGTCGCCATCGGCACCGGCAGCGTCGGCGAAGCCCTGCGGCCGGATGGCACGCGCGTCGAAGTGGGCGGCTGGGGCTTTCCCGCCGGCGACGAGGCAGGCGGCGCCTGGATGGGCCTGCGCGCGATCGGTCACGTCCAGCAGGTGCTCGACGGCCGCACCGAGGGCGGCGCCTTTGCCGACGCCGTGATTGCCGCCTGCGGCGGCGCGCGCGACCCGATCCAGGTCTGGCTCGGGCACGCCACGCAGACCGACTACGCGGGCCTGGCACGCTTCGTCGTGGCGCACGGCGCCAGCGACCCCGTGGCCGCCGGGATCCTGACACAGGCCGGCACCGAAGCGGCCCGCATCGCGCGCGCGCTCGACCCGTCGGGCAGCCTGCCGCTGGCGCTGTGCGGCGGCCTCGGTGACACGCTGCGCGCCTACCTGCCAACCGCCACGCTGGCGCGCTGCACGGCGCCGCATGGCGACTCCGCCGCCGGCGCGCTGCGCATGATCGAACTGCATCTGAAGGACAGCAACCCATGACAAACGACGCTCGCCAACCCATCAAGGGCAACATCCTCACCCCGGCCGGCTGGGTGCACGGCGCGCTGCGCTTCGGTGCGCGCATTCAGAGCATCGACGGGCGCCGGGTCGACCCGGCCAACAATGACGACGTGTATATCGTGCCGGGCTTCATCGACGTGCACGTGCACGGCGGCGCGGGCCGCGACATGATGGAAGGCGGCGACGCCCCGCACGTCATCGCCGCGCTGCACGCAAAACACGGCACCACCAGCCTGCTCGCCACGACCATGACCGCGCCGGTGGAAGACATCGACCGGGCCCTGGCCGCCATCGGCGCAGCCTGCACGGCGCGCGGCAAGGGCGAGGCCCGCATCCTTGGCGTGCACCTGGAAGGCCCGTACATCAACGCCGGCAAACTGGGCGCCCAGCCGCCATTCGCGCGCGAAGCCCATCTCGATGAAGTCATGCGCTTTCACGCGCTGGCGCCGATGAAGCTCATCACCGTGGCGCCCGAGATCGACGGCCACATGGCCCTCGTGCGGCAATTGACGAAGGCCGGCATCCGGGTCCAGATCGGCCACACCAACGGCAATTACGACGTCGGCGTGGCCGCCCTCGAACACGGCGCGGCCGGCTTCACGCACCTGTTCAACGCCATGCCCGGGCTGCACCACCGCGATCCCGGCATGGTTGGCGCAGCGCTCGCGCATGCCGAATACGCCGAGATCATTCCCGACCTGCTGCACGTGCACCCGGGCGCGATCCGCACGGCCCTGCGCTGCATCCCCAAACTGTTCTGCGTGACCGATTCGACGGCGGCTGCCGGCATGCCCGATGGCGAGTACATGCTGGGCCGCCAGGTGGTCCACAAATGCATGGGCGGCGTGCGCCTGGCCGACGGCACGCTGGCCGGCAGCACGCTGACGATGGACCAGGCGCTGCGCAATCTGGTGGGCATGGGGCTGTCGATCGAAGATGCCAGCAAGCGCGTCTCGACCCATGCCGCCGACTACCTGGGCGAAATCCGGCGCGGCCGCCTGGCGCCTGGCTGTCACGCCGACTTCGTGGTCCTGGACCGCGCCCTGAACATCAAAGCTGTCCATATCGAAGGAGAATGCCTGTGAATGCCACACCCGCCACCGCTGACGGTCACCAATCGCTGATGCTGCAAGAGGCGCTGTCGTCCGGCGACTGCATCGCCCACGCCCTGACGCAGGACGCCGACCGCTACGCCGCGCTGGGCGAACAGCTGCGCGGGGCCCAGCTGCACAGCGCCGTGACCGTGGCGCGCGGCAGCTCGGATCACGCATCGGGCTACCTGGCCTACCTGATCATGTCGCGCATGGGCCGCCTGGTGACGTCGCTGCCGATGTCGCTCATCACGCTGTACAAGTCGCCGATCATCGCGCGCGACACGCTGGCGATCGCCATTTCGC
>Ga0308163_10004260_pt1 | contig 11468 bp, 13 predicted proteins | sample PhyTR1_FD_201037 | JGI IMG/M metagenome (GOLD analysis project Ga0308163, IMG submission 201037) | Phyllosphere microbial communities from UC Gill Tract Community Farm, Albany, California, United States - DLSLT.R1 | ecosystem: Host-associated > Plants > Phyllosphere > Unclassified | place: USA... | reverse complement strand
GTGATGGACTTGCGCGCCGACATCGAGACCGGTACCAGCCTGAACCAGGCTTTCCGAAAATTCCCGCTGTACTTCGACCCGCTGTTCTGCAACCTGGTCGGCGCTGGCGAACAGGCCGGCATCCTGGAGGACCTGCTGACACGGCTGGCGGTCTACAAGGAAAAAACGCTGGCCATGAAGGCCAAGATCAAGTCGGCATTGATGTATCCCATATCCATCCTGGCGGTGGCGTTCGTCGTCACGGCCGTGATCATGATCTGGGTGGTGCCGGCGTTCAAGGAGGTGTTCGCCAGCTTCGGCGCCAACCTGCCGGCGCCCACCTTGTTCGTCATGGCGTTGTCGGAGTTCTTCGTCACATGGTGGCATGTGATCTTCTTCACCATCGGCATGGGGTTGTATCTGTTCTTCCGGGCGTGGCAGCGCTCGCTGCAAATGCAGCGCTTCATGGACAAGCTGCTGCTCCGGCTGCCGGTGTTTGGCGATGTGATCCGCAAAGCCACGATCGCCCGCTGGACCCGCACCCTGGCGACCATGTTCGCCGCCGGTGTGCCGCTGGTTGAATCGCTCGACTCGGTGGGCGGCGCGGCCGGCAACGCGGTATACCTGGACGCCACACGCAGGATCCAGAACGAGGTCAGCACCGGCACCAGCTTGACGGTGGCGATGCAGAACGTCGAGGTGTTCCCCAACATGGTCACGCAGATGGTTGCCATCGGCGAGGAATCGGGTTCGCTCGATGCGATGCTGGGCAAGGTGGCCGATTTCTATGAAGAGGAAGTCGACGAGGCGGTGGCGTCGCTGTCGAGCTTGATGGAGCCGGCGATCATGGTGATACTGGGCGTGCTGATCGGCGGGCTGGTGGTGGCGATGTATTTGCCGATATTCAAGCTCGGGTCGGTGGTTTAAGGCAGCTTCGTTCCGTTGCGCACGTTTAAGGACGCGTGCGGGAACCGCTCAACCCGCACTGCGGCGCACAGGGGTCGTACCCCGTACGGGGTACGACCCCGCCTTTCCGGGTTACCGCCGGGCTCAATCCACCGTCGCCAATCCTGCGGCCAGCGACCGTGTCTGGCCGAATTCAGTCAACTCAATCCAGGACATGTAAGAGCTCAAACACCGTGATCGCGACCCCGCTCGGTCTCATAGGGAAGCGTCCGCCCCACATGATGAGACTGGCTCCGCCTTCGGCTAACGTTGCAGGTCTGGCTGCAGGATCTGTTCAAGCCATTCGATGAAAATGCGGACGCGGCGCGACAGGTTCTGGCGATGCGCCACCACCACCGATACCGGCAACGGCGCCGGCCGCAAATCCGGCAGTACCTCGATCAGTTCGCCACTGGCAAGATACGGTTGCAGACTGGTCAGCCCGGCCTGGATTAACCCGAGGCCGGCCAGTCCCGCACCGTGATATGCCTGGACATTGTTCACGCTCACCGCGCCGGGCAGCGCGAGCGTGGCATAGCCTTCGCCGTCCGGATATTCCCAGCCGAATGGCCGCGTGCCCAGGGTCGGCGTGTAGTGCACCATGCGATGTCCCTGCCCGAGCAGGTCGTCCAGGGTGCGCGGTATGCCACGCAGCGCTAGATAAGCCTGACTGGCGGCGTTCACCATCGGAAGGTTGCCGAGCGGGCGTGCCACCAGCGTTTCGTCGACGATGGGGCCAACCCGCAGCACGCAATCGATCCCTTCCTGGACCAGATCGACGCGCCGGTCGGTGCTGGATATCTCCAGCTCGATGTCCGGATAGCGGTCCAGGAAACTCGGCAAGGCGGGCATGACCGTGGTACGGGCGAATTCGGTCGGCAAGTCGATGCGGATACGGCCGCTCAGCGGTGCCTCGCGTCCGGTGAACATCGAACCCAGGTCCTCGGCATCCGCGAGCAACGCACGTGCCCGCGTGTAAAAGTTGCGTCCGTCTTCGCTCAATTGCACCGTCCGCGTCGAGCGGTGTAACAGGCGCACGCCCAATTGCGCCTCCAGATCACGGACCACGTTCGATGCCCTGCCTTTTTGAATGCCCAAGCTCTCGGCGGCGTGGGTGTAGCTGCCCATTTCTGCGATGCGCACAAAAATCGCCAACGCCTCAAGATTATGTATTGTCATATTTTCTGATAACAATGGGTTTCCATTGGAGCACTTTATCGCAAAATTAGCCCTCGGTATAGTGAGCGCTTGGGGGGCATCAGGTGCAATGCCGGTCTCCCTCACGCTGATTACTTCACGCATACCCATCCATCTCGAAAGTCTTAACATGAACATGCATTCCCAAACATCAAAAGGCGTTGTCGTCTTCCATTCAGGTTATGGCCATACCAAACGGGTGGCCGATGCCGTGGCTGAGGGCGCTCAAGCTAGCCTGCTTCAGATCGACGCCGACGGCAATCTGTCCGACCAGGCGTGGGCGGAATTGGAAGCCGCGCAATTCATTATTCTCGGATCGCCGACCTACATGGGCGGGCCGAGCTGGCAATTCAAGAAATTTGCCGATGCATCGTCCAAGCCATGGTTTGCCGATTTATGGAAGGACAAGGTCTTTGGCGGATTCACCAATAGCGCAAGCATCAATGGTGACAAGCTGGCGACCCTTCAATATTTCACGCTGCTGGCCGCGCAGCACCGCGGCATCTGGGTGGGCATGGGCATGAAATCATCCAACACCAAGGCTTCGCAGCGCGACGATATCAATCACATGGGCTCGTTCATCGGTTCGATGGCGCAGACGCCTGCCGATGCCGCGCCGGAAGAGATGTCGTTCGGCGACCTCGACACCGCGCGCATGTATGGAATACGCGTCGCCGAGATCGCGGGCAGGCTGTTCGCAGCCTATCCTTAAGCCGGCGTACCGGTATCAGCCACGCGAATCCGTGCGGCCCAGCCAGGCGGCGAAACGATGCCGCCAATATGCTGCACGCTTGCCTTGCGGGCGATAGCACACCTCGCCCGGCACCTTCAAGATCACTTCCGTGCCGCGCTCGGGCAAGCTCAGCACTTCCACAACGCCGCCCATGCGCTCGGCCCGCTCGCGCATGCCGCGCAAGCCGCGATAGCCAGCCTCCGGCGCCCTGGCTGAATCGATGCCCTTGCCGTCATCACGCACGAACAGCGAAAAAAATTCGCGACCATAAACAAGCTCCAGCTCGATATGGTCGGCTTGCGCATGCTGGAACGCGTTGAACAGCGCTTCGCGGCCGGTCCGGTAAATCTGCTCGCTGAACTCGCCGTCCAACGGCAGCGCCCGGCCCGTGACTATCATGCGGAACGGCGTCTTGAAATTATCCCGCAGCGAATGTCCGACCTGCGCGAACGCCTGGCTCAGATTGTCGCCAACCACCAGCGGCGTGCGCAGCGCCAGAACCTGGTGACGGCCGTGGGCCAACACCTCGTCGGCCTGATCGAGGATGGCTTCGATGGTACCGCGCTCGGCGCTAGCGTCAGGCAAACGCTGGCCGACGCTCTGTACCCGCAGCAGCACGCCCTGCATACTTTGCAGCAGCATGTCGTGCAGATCGAAGGCGATGCGCTCACGCTCCTCCAGCCGTTTGAGGCGGGATTCGTAGCGGCGCGCAATGTTGCGCAGGCAAATACGGAATAACACGCCCAGCAGCAAGCATTCAACGATCAAGCCCAGCATCACAAATAAAGGGGTCTGTAAGAACAACAGCAATAACGGCTCCCGTGTAGCGTGGTTTTAATATGAATTACGATATCCGGCCCCCGCACATTGCCATCATTTCAATATCCTTCCCATATCCCCAACGAGAGAGGCGCACGCGAACCGCCAAGCGCTGCCGTCCCTGAAAAACGCCCCGCAATGTTGCCACGATGCTTTAATATGGGCCTGTGCCTATCTACCCGCCCGCCAAGGGCCGATGACCCCGTATGCTCGACTCGATACCGCAATCGCCGCTGCTGTTTGCCCCCGCCGCCGATCTGGCCATTAGCCTGATCGCCGCGCTGTTCGGCTTGCTGATCGGCAGCTTCCTCAACGTCGTCATCCATCGCCTGCCGAAGATGATGCAGCGCGAATCGGACAACTACTGCGCGGTCGAAGCGGGCAAGCCGGAGATCCATATCGAGCGCTACAACCTGATGGTGCCGCGCTCGGCGTGCCCGCATTGCCACCACCAGATCACCGCGCTGGAAAATATCCCGGTCGTCAGCTATCTGGTCTTGCGCGGCAAATGCAGCCATTGCAAGGCGCCGATCTCGCCGCGCTACCCGGCCATCGAGCTGCTGACCGGCGCGCTGTCGGCATTGGTGGTGTGGAAGCTCGGCACCGGCTGGCAGGGCCTCGGTGGGCTGTTTTTCCTGTATTTCCTCGTCGCGCTGAGCTTCATCGACGCCGACACCCAGCTGCTCCCCGACGACCTGACCTATCCGCTGATCTGGGCTGGCCTGCTGATCAACATCAACGGCACTTACGTGTCGCTGCACGATTCGGTGGTCGGCGCGGCGGCTGGCTATCTGGCGCTGTGGACCATTTATTGGGTGTATAAACTGGTGCGTGGCCGCGAGGGCATGGGCTACGGCGACTTCAAACTGCTGGCCGCGCTGGGCGCGTGGATGGGCTGGGCGACCTTGCCCGCCATAGTGCTGATGGCCTCGCTTGTCGGGGCCGTGGTGGGCATCGCGCTGATGGTGGCGAACCGCCGCGGCTTCGACTACCAGATTCCGTTCGGGCCGTATCTGGCCGCCGCCGGCCTGATCACGTTCCTGTACCGCGAGCCGCTGACCGCCTTCACCCGCGTCGTGTATCCTTACTATTAAAACCCTGGCCACAGCATGAGCACTGCCCCATTCTCCATCGGCCTGACCGGCGGCATCGGCAGCGGCAAGACCACCGTGGCCAATATGTTTGCCGAGCGCGGCGCCAGCATCGTCGACACCGACATCATCGCCCACAGCCTGACCGCGCCCGGCGGCCTGGCCATGCCGGCCATCATCGCGGAATTCGGCCCGGAATTCGCCGATGCCACCGGCGCACTCGACCGCACGCGCATGCGCCAGCTGGTATTCGCCGACCTAGGCGCCAAGGCGCGCCTGGAAGCCATCCTCCATCCCCGCATCCGTGACGGTGCGCTGGCCGCCGGCGCGGCCGCGACCGGCAGTTATGTCATCTACGCGGTGCCGCTGCTGGTCGAGTCGGGCACTTGGCGCTCCCGGGTCGCGCGCGTGCTGGTGATCGATTGTCGCGAGGAAGTGCAAATTTCGCGTGTAATGGCGCGTAACAATTTGCCGGAGGCGCAAGTGCTGGCGATCATGGCTGCCCAGGCGAGCCGCGCGCAACGGCTGGCGGCGGCCGACGATATTATCGAGAACAACGATGGAATCGCCGCTTTGGGACCCCAAATCGACCGTTTACACGCCCTATACATGAAAATTCGCTAGCATTTTCAAAAAGAACGGTGACAATACCTTCGCAACGTTTGTATTTTTGCTTGGCTTGCTTCAGAATCACGTGAATTCACCGCAGGTCCACCAATAGAGGGATGTTATTTTGATTGTCTACGAATATCCTTTCAACGAGCGCATCCGCACGTTGTTGCGATTAGAGGATCTGTACGAGAAATTCAAATTCTTTGTGCATCAGGAACATCCGATGCAGCATCACGTCGCCTTGTCGACGATCTTCGATATGCTGGAAGTGGCCGGCCGCGCCGACCTCAAATCCGACCTGCTGCAGGAGCTGGAACGCCAGCGTCAAAGCCTGCTGGGCTACCGCATGAATCCGAATGTGCAGACGGAAACCCTGGACGCCATCCTCTCCGAACTCGACGGCGTCAGCAGCGCGCTGGTCGCGGCCCAGGGCAAGACCGGCCAGAACGTGCGCGACAACGAATGGCTGATGAGCATACGCGGGCGCACCATCATCCCCGGCGGCGCCTGCGAATTCGATTTGCCCTCGTATTACGCGTGGCAAAAGCGGCCCGCCGAGCAGCGCTTCAACGACATCGCCACCTGGTTCGCGCCGCTGGCGCCGCTGTTCGACGCGCTGGCGCTGGTGCTGCGCCTGCTGCGCGACTCCGGCGGCCCGGTCAAGATGATCGCCGTCGCCGGCAGCTATCAGCAAATGCTGCAGGGCAAGGTCTACCAGATGCTGCGGTTGACCCTGGACGAATCGATGGGCGCGATCCCGGAGATCTCGGCCAACAAGTACATGCTGTGGGTACGCTTTACCACCCAGGGCGGCGACCTGAAACCCAAGGCGCTGGAAGATGATGTACCATTCGAGCTCACACTCTGTAACTTCTGAAGAATTATCATGGCCACCGTAGTTGACTGCCCTACCTGCTCCGCCAAAGTGGAGTGGAAGGAAGAGAATAAGTATCGCCCGTTCTGTTCGGAACGCTGCAAACAGATCGATCTCGGCGCCTGGGCCGAGGAAAAGTACGCCATCCCCGCCGCGCCGCCCAAAGACCCGCTCGAAGAAGAGTAAGCCGTTCGTTGAACGCGATTGGCCACGGTTCCACGTAGGGCGGATTAGCGCAGCGTAATCCGCCATGCATGCGCCGCCGGCGGCTCTAAGATGGCGGATTACGGCGTTCCGCCTTATCCGCCCTACATAACCTTCACGGCCCTGCCGATGTACAGGATCGGACCGGTCGGACGGCCGGTCGGCGAGCCCGCTTCCGGCTCCAGCGTGATTTCAAACAGCTGCCCGGCCTCGACCTGCGGCAGCTTGCCCAGCGCCACCTTCAGCGGCTGATTCGGCGTCACCAGGCCCAGCGATTCCGGCTTGCTCCAGTCTTTCCCCTTGGTCCAGAACTGCAGCGATTTTTGGCGCGGCACCGGCGTGCCTTCGAGCGGCGTCAGCGTCAACTGATTGTTCAGGCTGGCCTGCACGACATAGCCGGCATTGCGCTGCTGCGGCGACACCAGCACCACCATGTAGGCGGGCTGCGCGGCATCGGGACGCAGCAGCAACATGTTTGCCAGCACCAAGGTGGCGGCCAGCGCCAGACCAGCAAGCGCGCGCCACAGCCGCAGATCGCCCCACCAGCGGCGCCATCCGCCGGCGTCGGTCACCGCCTGCGGGCGAAGATTGCCGGCGATACGCGGCCACAATTTCGGCGAAGGCTCGACCGGCGCGGCCAGCGCGGTCAACGGCAGCAGGCGCCGTTCCCACGCGTCCACTTCGGCGCGCAGCAACGGCTCGTCCTGCATGCGGCGCTCGACTTGCAAGCGCGCCGCCAGCGGCAACGTGCCCAGCACGTACTCGCCGGCCAGCCGCTGCAACTCCTCCAGTGATTCGTTCATCCCATGCACTCCCGCAATGCGGCCAGGCCGCGCTTGAGCCAGGCCTTGACCGTGCCCAGCGGCGCGTTCAGCCGCGTCGCGATTTCGCTGTGGCTGCAGCCGTCGACATAGGCGCAAACTATGCTGTTGCGTTTGGCGCTATCGAGATGGCCGAGGCAATCGTTCAAGCGGCCCATGCTGGCTTGCAGTTCAAATTGTTCGGCCACGGTGTCGGTCCGGTCTTCCTGCAAGGCGTCGAGCGTATCGGCCTCGGCATACACTTCCCGCTCGCGCGAGCGCAGCGTATTGAGCGCCTGATGGCGCACCACCGTGAAAATCCAGCCGCGCGCGGCGCCGCGTTGCGGATCGAAGCTGGCGGCCTTCTGCCAGATGCTGACGAAGGCATCGTGCAGCACGTCCTCGGCTACGTCGCGGCGGCGCACGATGCGCAGCGCCACGCCGAGCAGATGGCGGCCGTCCTGTTCGTACAGGCGCTGCAAGGCACGCTGGTCGCCTTGGGCACAGGCGTGCAGCGCAGCGTCGTAGTCAAAACCGTCCGGGGCGTTCGGCATCAGCAGTCAGGAAAAAAGGTTGGGCGCGGCCCGGCGGTGGTCTGCTGAGTGTCGGCCGATTATAGCCGATCACATCCGCGCCACCACCGGCCGGGCGGAGGAATTACGCGGCTTTCCAGAAGATATAGTCGGCCTGGTACTTCACGGTTTCCCTGGCGCCCAGATTGGCGGCGGCGCAAGCGCTGGCTGGCGCCACGCCGCCCTTGGTGGCCACGCGCTGGATGTAGGTGACGCCGCTCATGGCGCCGCTGCCCATGGCCGGGTTGGCCTTGACCAGTTGCGACGGAATGTTGCCGGCGCCGGCCGGAGCGACCGCGACCTGGGTGGCGGTGACCTTGGAGCCATCGTTGCTCTGCCAGGTGGCAGGCGGGCCGAAGTATTTGCCCACGCTCATGCCGCTGCGATCGCTCAAGCCGGCGTCCGGGCCGACGAAAGTCCACTCGAACTGGCCGGCGGCATCCTTTTTGGCCTTGCATTCATAGGTGATATCGCCGGCGCCGACGGTTTCCATGGCGACCTTGTTACCTTGCGGCACCTGCACGGCGGCCGGCAAAGCCTGTTGATTGAAGGTTGGCGCGCTGGCGCAAGCGGACAGCAGGACGGTGGCGGCGAGGATAGTGGCGGATGTACGGATTTGCATGTCAGGCTCCTGGGTAGTGTGTAAGAACCAGCGGGACTTTCCCGTTGATGCCAGTACTACACGCCAGCACCGCGTTTGGATGCAGCCCGATGCAAATATTTTTTAACCCGCCAGCCCTTAGCGATAAGCATGCGTTACCGCTTAGGGGTCGGACCCAAAGGGTCCGACCCCGCATGGCCGTGCGGGTTAACGCTCGGCGCGGACCACGTCCAGCCATTCGAGCAGCGGTATCGTGGCCGGCAACAGCGGCTCGACCCCGACCGTGCCTTGCCACGCGAAGGCCTGGCCTTCGAGGCTTTGCGGCTCGCCGTCCCAATCCCTGCTGATGTAGAAATGCAGCCGCACGTGCGCGTGCGGGTACACGTATTCGACGCCGCACCATTCCTCGGCGCTGTTGATCGTCAGCCCCAGTTCTTCGACGAACTCCCGCTTGAGCGCCTCCAATATCGTTTCGCCCGGGTCGACTTTACCGCCCGGGAATTCCCAGTAGCCGTCGTACGGCTTGCCGGCCGGACGCTGGCCCAGCAGGACGTCGCCGTTCGGCTTCATCAAAATACCCACTGCGACATCGACCGGCTTGACCTTCGCTTCCCCGCCGCTCATGCCGGCCCGCCCTGGGGCAACTTGCCGGCGTAATCCTTGGCGAACTGCCACGCCACCCGGCCCGAGCGCGAACCGCGCTGCAAGGCCCAGCGCAGGGCGTCGCCGCGCGCCGCTTCGATCTGCGCCTCGGTGCAGCCCAGCGACGATAGCCAGTGGCCGACGATGGCCAGGTAATCGTCCTGCTTGAACGGGTAGAACGACAGCCACAGGCCGAAGCGCTCCGACAGCGATATCTTTTCCTCGACCGTTTCGCCGGGATGCAGGTCGCCGTCCTCGTCATGCTTGTAGCTGGTGTTGTCCGACATCCGCTCCGGCATCAGGTGCCGCCGGTTGGAGGTGGCGTAGATCAGCACATTGTCCGATTGCGCCGAGATGCTGCCGTCAAGCGCTACCTTCAGCGCCTTGTAACCGCTCTCGCCTTCTTCAAACGACAGGTCGTCGCAGAAGATGATGAAGCGCTCCGGCCGTCCGGCGACAATGTCGACGATGTCCGGCAGCTCGGCCAGATCGGCTTTGTCGACTTCGATCAGCCGCAGGCCATCCTTGCCGAACTGGTTCAGACACGCCTTGATCAAGGACGATTTACCGGTGCCGCGCGCGCCCGTGAGCAGCACGTTGTTGGCCGGCCGGCCCTGCACGAACTGGCGCGTGTTTTGTTCGATCTGCTCTTTCTGCGGGCCGATATGCTGCAAATCGTCCAGCGCGATCGGCGACACATGCGCCACCGCTTGCAGATAGCTGGCTCCACCGCCGCTGCGCTTGCGCCAGCGGAAGGCGAAGCCCAGCTTCCAGTCGGGTTCACGCGGCGCCTGCGGCAGCACCGCCTCCACGCGCGCGAGCAGCGCCTCCGCGCGCACCAGGAATTGTTCGAGCGGCGTGGCCATATCAGGAACGGTAGTCGGCGTTGATGCTGACGTAGTCGTGCGACAGGTCGCAGGTGTAGACGGTGGCCGCCGCCGCGCCGCGCGCGAGCTTGACGCGCACGGTGATTTCGCTTTGCTTCATCACGCGCTGGCCATCTTCTTCCTTGTAGTCCGGATTGCGGCCGCCGTTCTTGGCGACCCAGACGTCGTCCAGGTAGAGATTCAGTTTGCCCACGTCGAGATCGACGCCGGCGTAGCCGATGGCGGCCAGGATGCGGCCCAGGTTAGGGTCCGAGGCGAAGAACGCGGTCTTGACCAGCGGCGAGTGGCCGATCGAGTAGGCGATCTTGCGGCACTCTTCGACGCTTTCGCCCTCTTCCACCGTGATGGTGATGAATTTGGTCGCGCCTTCGCCGTCGCGCACGATGGCCTGCGCCAGGAACAGCGACAGCTCGGTGACGGCGGCCGCCAGTTCGGCATATTCCGGCGAGTCGACCGAGTTCACTTCCAGCGTGCCGGCGCCGGTGGCGATCAGCATGAAGGAGTCGTTGGTAGAGGTGTCGCCATCGATGGTGATGCAGTTAAAGCTCTTGTCGGCGACCTGCTTGACCAGTACATCGAGCACCGGTTGCGCGACTTTGGCGTCCAGCGCCAGGTAGCCCAGCATGGTGGCCATGTTCGGCTTGATCATGCCGGCGCCTTTGCTGATGCCGCTCATGGTGACCGTGTGGCCGCCGATGGTGACCGTGCGCGAGCCGGCCTTCGGCTGGGTATCGGTGGTCATGATGGCTTCGGCGGCGTTGTACCAGTTGTCGGCCTTCAGGCCGGCGATCGCTTGCGGCAGGCCGGCGATCACTTTGGCGGCCGGCAGCGGCTCGAGGATCACGCCGGTGGAAAACGGCAGGATCTGCGACGCTTCGCAGCCCAGTTGCGCGGCCAGCGCGGCGCAAGTCTCGTTGGCCAGCGACAGACCCAGTTCACCGGTGCCGGCGTTGGCGTTGCCGGTGTTGATCAGCAGCGCGGCGATCGGCTTGCCGCTTTCTTTGGCGGCGGCCAGATGGGCCTTGGCGATCTGCACCGGCGCGGCGCAGAAGCGGTTAAGCGTGAACACGCCCGCCACGGTGGCCGTCGGCGCAACCTTCAGCACCAGCACGTCCTTGCGGTTCGGCTTCTTGATGCCGGCTTCGGCAAAACCGATTTCGACACCGGCGACAGGGCTCAGGGCGGAGGCAAGGGGTAGAGGGGAATTGACGGCCATATAAGTGATCTCGTGGGTGGGAAGTGGGAAGTAGGAATCGGGAGCCGCCATTGTAATACCTCACGGGTAAAACGTCGCATGCCCGTCATGGCGTGAACGACTATTGGTCACACTCCCCAAGTGTTCCGAATGATTGGCGAAATTGACAAATATGCGCAAAAAGAATCCTAAGGTTGCAACACAAGCCCATGAATTCATGGGGTTTTTTGCACAAAAACCACATCTTTTTAGCACGGTCGTCCATTTTTTCAATTTCACATTCATGCATTTGGGAAATTAGTTTAACGTGAGCAACG
>Ga0308163_10004259_pt1 | contig 11468 bp, 10 predicted proteins | sample PhyTR1_FD_201037 | JGI IMG/M metagenome (GOLD analysis project Ga0308163, IMG submission 201037) | Phyllosphere microbial communities from UC Gill Tract Community Farm, Albany, California, United States - DLSLT.R1 | ecosystem: Host-associated > Plants > Phyllosphere > Unclassified | place: USA... | reverse complement strand
TTTTTCCCTCTGGGTTCTCCCCGCTGATAATCGTATGCTACAATAATGCTCTCGTTATCGAGTAAAACTCCCTGGAGTCGCCCGTAAGGACAAACCACCGTGCAAACCAGCTCCCTCATCCTGGAAAATACAACATAGAAAACCAGCGTAAACAAAATGATGGAGATGAAACCCGACAGATGCTCAGCGACAGGCTCCTTTATAATGGTTATCAAAGTAGTACTGCCGATCAGATAAGACAAAAAGATGTTGGCAATAAGGAAAGAGATCAGCAGATACACACCATGCTTCGCTATTTTTTTTGCTGCCTTTTTTGTGGTTAACGGTCCGTCATCCAGAACCTTCCGTTGTGCAGGACTGCCTTCTACCCAAGCTTCGATCCTCCGGAATACCATTTCCAGGAAGATCGTTTGCGGGCAGATCCAGCCACAGAAGACCCTTCCGAATACGACTGTGAACAACACGATGAAGATCATGAAAGAAATCAGCGCCAGTACAAAAAGATAAAAATCCTGTGGCCAGAAGATGAGGCCAAAAAATACAAATTTGCGTTCCGGTACATTCAACAAAACCAGCTGTTCACCGTTTAGCCGAATGAAGGGCGTGGCAAACAGCAGGAGCAGAAAAGAGTAGCTGATGAGGGCACGATAACGAAACAGCTTACCCTTAATAAGTTTAGGGTAAAGCCATTTCCTCTTGTTTCCGTCATTAGTAACCTTATTGATCTGGTCTCGGAATTTTGCTGAATTTTGTGACATTTCAGGGTTTTTATTTATTCCTTATTACCTTGCGGTGCTTTTGGACCGGCAGGGTTTGTTCCCTGTAGGGACAACACGTAATTGGCGATGTCTGAGATTTGCTGGGCGCTCATGGATTTCTCCCAGGAGATCATTCCTTTTTCGGTGACGCCATACTTAATAGTCTTGAATACGTCTTTTATCTTTCCGCCGTGCAGCCAGTATTCATCGGTCAGATTTGGTCCGACCAATCCCTGGGCATGGTCGCCATGACAAGGCGGGCAGCGGGTGGCAAATAAGGCTTGTCCGCTTTTGAGGACTGCTGCATCCTTGCTGAGTACAATGTTATTTTCATTAACAGCACTGGCAGCATTTTCCGGACTGGCCAGGAAACTGAGCTTGTCATCAGCTGCTTTTTGCAGCTCCGTTACGTATTCTTCCTCCTGTGATTTACCATAGTGGAATACATGGTAGTTCAGCAGATAGCCGATCCCGAAGATGATGGTTCCGTAGAATAAAGCCATGAACCATGCCGGTGTAGGATTGTTTAATTCAGAAATTCCGTCAAATTTATGGTCCATTACGAGGTCGGCTTCCTCGCTAATAGGTTTCAGCTGCATCAGCTTTGTCCATATTGATGGTTTCTTCTTCTGAAGTGCCTGCAGCGCTTCCTCTTCCAGTTGTCTTTGTGCTTTTTCGTCTGCGCTAGCAAAAGGTGTAGGGTTAATAGTTTCTTTCACATAAAACCGGATCACCCGCAGCAGGAGAAGGGAAACCCATAGTACAATTACTGAGGTGGTCACCATCATAGCGATGACAATGTCCACAGAAGTGATACTGTCAGTCCAGCTGCTGTTAATTACCTCTTTCATCGTCTTCGTCTTTTAATGGGAGTTCGCTCATATATTTGATGTCATCTTTTTTCATGCTGAGCACAAAAATGCCTACCAGGATAAAAAAGATGAGGAAGATGGCTAACGAGCTGAGCAGATACCCCTGGTTTCCCTCAGCATTTTCTAAAAATTGCTTGAACATGTCTTGGTTGTATTGATGTTACTTTGCTTTAATATCTGTTCCGAGGCGTTGCAGGTAAGCTACAATAGCAATGATCTCCCTGTCACTTTTCACTTTGATGTTATTTTGTTTCAGGTCTGCAGCTATGCTTCGCGCCTGTTTTTCCAATGCAGCGTTGGCCATTAGTTCGTATCCTGTTGCGTACGGCACACCAAGTGAACGCATTGCTTTGATCTTTGAGCGGGTAGTGGTAGTATCCAGTTGCTGATTAATCAGCCATTCGTATGGCGGCATGATACTTCCCGGAGACATAGTTTGCGGATCAAAAAGGTGGTTATAGTGCCAGGCGTTGCCATACTTGCCACCTTCACGCTGCAGGTCAGGGCCGGTACGTTTGGAGCCCCAGAGAAAGGGGTGATCATAGACAAATTCACCGGCTTTGCTGTATTCACCATAACGTTCAGTTTCGGAGCGGAAAGGACGGATCATCTGGGAGTGGCAGTTTACACAACCTTCCCTAATGTACAGGTCGCGCCCCTGCAGTTCCAGCGGGCTATACGGTTTTACGCTGGTAATGGTAGGAATATTGGATTTGATGGTGAAGGTAGGCATCATCTCTACCATCCCGCCAATCAGAATCACCACAAGTGAAAGCACCAGGAAAAGCAATGGTTTGCGTTCCAGGAAGCGGTGCCATTTTTTATCGGTTCCCTGTGCAACAAATACGGATGGTAAAGGACTTGCTTCTGCGGCTTCGTCAGCAACGAGACTGCCTGCGGTCATCGTTTTGATTAAGTTGTAACTCATCACGATTACGCCGGTAAGATACAATCCACCACCAAGCGCACGCATCATGTACATCGGCAGGATCTGTTTAAGGGTCTCCAGGAAGTTGGGATATTTCAGCAATCCTTCTGGAGTAAATTCTTTCCACATGAGGCCTTGTGTAAAACCGGCAAAATAAAGCGGAACGGCATAAAATATGATTCCCAGTGTACCTATCCAGAAGTGGAATGAAGCAAGTTTTACCGAATACAGGGTGGTATTGTAGATCCTTGGAATAATCCAGTACAGTACAGCAAAAGTCAGGAAGCCGTTCCATCCCAAAGCACCAACGTGTACGTGTGCTACTATCCAGTCAGTATAGTGTGCAATTGCATTGATCTGTTTTAAGGCAAGCATTGGCCCCTCAAAAGTTGCCATCCCATAACAGGTAATCCCCACTACCATAAATTTTAGTCGCGGATCCTCCCTTACTTTATCCCATGCACCGCGCAGGGTGAGCAGGCCATTGATCATACCGCCCCAGCTTGGTGCGATGAGCATGACAGAAAAAACTGTACTTAAAGATTGGACCCAGGCAGGCAATGAAGTGTAAAGCAGATGATGCGGTCCGGCCCAGATATAAATAAAGATGAGCGACCAGAAATGGAGTATGCTCAGTTTATAGGAATATACCGGCCGGTTAGCCATTTTAGGCAGGTAATAATACATCATGCCCAGATAGGGGGTAGTCAGGAAAAAGGCTACTGCATTATGCCCGTACCACCATTGTACGAGTGCATCCTGAACTCCTGCATAAACATAATAGCTCTTAAAGAAGGAGACAGGAAGTTCTACAGAGTTCACAATATGTAGTACAGCTACAGTAACGAAGGTGGCGATGTAAAACCAGATCGCAACATACATATGCTTTTCACGCCGCCTGAATATGGTACCAAACATATTGATACCAAATACTACCCAGATAAGCGTAATTCCGATATCGATCGGCCACTCCATTTCTGCATACTCATGTGATGTGGTAAAGCCCAGTGGAAGTGTAATGGCGGTGGCCACGATAATCAGTTGCCAGCCCCAGAAGTGGATATGGCTTAGGATATCGCTGAACATCCTGGCCTTCAGCAGGCGCTGTAATGAATAGTAAACACCCATAAAGATGGCATTGCCAACAAATGCAAAGATAACCGCATTGGTGTGCAGTGGCCTGATGCGTCCAAATGTGGTATACTGGCTGCCCATGTTCATGGCGGGCTTAAAGAGCTGCATGGCTGCCAGTAGCCCAACCGTCATTCCTATTATGCCCCATACCACGGTAGCGATAGCGAAATTCCTGACGGTTTTGTTGTCGTAGTAAAACTTTTCGGTCATGTGAAAAAACGTATTATGATTGTGCTGGTAAAAATATGTCTTGCAGGGGGGCGGGGGAGTGATCTCAATTATCGTTGGATATGATCTTCGTCACTTTGATTTTCTTCAGGCTCTTCCGGCGGGTCGTCAAAGAGCATTCTGACGGATGGAGTGTACATGTCATCATTCTGACCGGATTTGTTGGCCCATACAAATGCCATTAAAAAAAGTACAGCCAGTACAATACTCAGTCCGAGCAGGGGATAGATAATGTTCATAAAAGTTTGTTTTTACGCGCGTAAAATCTTGCGCAGAGCGTAGTAAAAAGAATAATAGTTACAGTACTCAGAGGCATCAGGATCGCTGCAATAAGTGGCGAGAGTAAGCCCTGTACAGCAAAGAATAAACCTGTTGCATTGTACAGTACAGAAATCACGAAACTCATATGAATGACCTTTACGGCGTCTTTTGCCTGACGAATAAATTGGGGGAGCTTTTCGAAGGCTGTTCCGTCAAGAATGGCGTCACAGCCCGGGGAAAAGTTATTGATATCATCCGTTACTGCTACGCCCAGGTTGCTTTGTCTCAGTGCACCTGCATCGTTCAAACCATCACCAAGCATCATGACTTTCGCACCGTGGTTTTGCAGGTTAAGGATGTAGTCCAGTTTGTTTTGGGGGCTTTGTTTAAAATGCAGTTGCTGCATCCTTGTGAAAAATGGAGTTAACAATTCCCTGTCCTGGTCCTGATCTCCGGAAAGCAGGTGCAGGTCCTGATCCCTGGCCAGTTTTAAAGCAAGCTGTTTAAAGCCTGCCCTCCAGCGCTGTTCAGAGCGGAAGTATCCATAATATTTATCATCAATCAGAACATGGACCACACTAGCTTTGTCCACTGTGCTGATACCCAAAAATGCAGCACTGCCTATTTTTAGCTGATGTCCATTGACGATTCCGGTGATGCCGCGGCCTACCTGTTCCCTGTACTGATCCACGGGATGAACTGCAGTTCTGTCCAGCCATTTTACCAGCTCCCGGCTTAGTGGATGCCCTGAATTGCGTGCGAGATCGCTCAGTAGCTGCTTTTCTTCTCTGCCGAGCGAGCCGGTAAATTCAAAACCATTGGCTGCCGGATTGGTAATTGTTCCCGTTTTATCGAATACCACCGTGTTGATCCTGGCAAGTTCTTCTATGACAGCAGTGCTTTTCAGGTAAAATTTACTTTTATCGAAGATGCTCAGTACGGCGGCAAGGGTAAATGGAGAACTGAGCGCCAGTGCGCAGGGACAGGCGATGATTAGCACCGCAGTAAATGATGCCGCTGCTTTGTTGCTATCGGTATTGATCCAGAACAGGCCGGCAGCAGTTGCGATCAGGAGCAAAGCAATGCTAAAATATTTACTGGCAGTGTTACTGAAAGTCTGTATAGGATCTTTTTCGCCTGCGAAGGTTTCATTGTTCCATAATTTGGTGAGGTAACTTTGTGAAACGGGTTTCACTACTTCAAGTTCGATGGCCCCCATCAACTGTCTTCCGCCGGCATAAATGATTTCACCCAGTTCTTTTTTTACCGGCAGTGATTCGCCGGTTACAAAACCAAAATCCAGCTTTGCCTCTCCTTTGAGCAGTAACGCATCGGCGGGAATGATCTCATTGCTGCGGATCAGGATGCGATCGCCCGTTTTCAGCTCATTCAGCGGAACCGGTTGTTCTTTTCCGCTGACTATACAGCTGACGGCCACCGGAAAGTAGGAACGGTAATCACGCTCAAAGGAAAGGTAATGATAGGTGCGCTGCTGCATCCATTTGCCGATCAGAATAAAAAACACAAGTGAGCAGAGGGTATCTATAAAGCCTGCTCCGGTATGGGTGATGATCTCTATAGCTGAGCGGATAAACATCACCGCAATGCCCAGTGCAAGGGGAAAATCCAGGTTCAGTATTCCTTTTCTGAGATTTGTCCATGCGGATATGAAGTAGTCACGTGCGCTGTATAGCAGAACCGGTACCCCAAGGGCCAGGTTGATCCAGTTAAAGAACGACTTAAAGTTTTGTTCGAAATTGCTGAATCCAAAGTAATCAGGAAAGCTAAGCATCATCACATTGGCGAAGCAAAAACCGGCAACAGCAATTTTGGTAACCAGGTTTCTCTCTGAATGGTCAGACTGCTGCTGTTTTACCATATCCTGCAGGCTGATTAACGGTTCGTAACCTACTGCCGCCAGCAGTTCAACTACCCTGCGCAAGGATATATGCTGGTTTTTGAAAGTAATGCTGACCAGCTTCTTGGGAAAATCGATGCGCGATCCCGAAATGTCCGGATTAATTTTATACAGGTTTTCCAGCAGCCAGATACAGGAACTGCAATGGATTGCAGGAATAAAAAGTGTTAGTACAGTGATATTGTCGTCCGTATAGTCTACCAGCTCGGACGCAATAGATGGCTCGTCAAGATAAGCAAAGTGTGTTGTTTTTTTCTTTTGAGATGCTCCTGGAACGGCATTGTAGGCATAGTAACTTGTAAGATGATGACTCGAAAGAATAAGGTATACGCTTTTACATCCGGCACAACAGAATTGTTTGTCTGCTGAAGAAAACGGGCTAAGCGGAAGGCTGTCTCCGCAATGATAACATTGCGTATCTATTGATAGGTTTATCTGCTCTTTCATCCTGCTTTTTTAATAACCACAAAAATGGCTGCTGCAATGCCTGGGTAAAATGACCGGAGAAGGCTTAAAAGATGATAGAAGTCACAATTTATCACAGCTATTTATGTGATATTTCGTATTATTATATAATTTTTGTTAGATGATTAACATATATACATGTATTCTGCTGATTTATTTATCTTGAAGCCCGTTGCGAACGCCCTATATGATCACAAGAGATAGAATGAAGACTCATTGGACAAGCCTTACCGGCAGTCCTGAAACCCATACGCTAGAAGCGAGAATTTTTCATATTACCTGTATCTTTACTATTCTGCTTTTTAGCTGTAGTATTTTTTTTAATTATTTCATTGGTTTATATAATCTGAGTCTGCTGCTGATCCCTTCAGTGTTTGTGGCATGCGGACTGTATTATCTTTCTAAGGTCAAGTATCAGCATAGTCTTGCCGTTTTTGTGTTCTGCGTCCTTGGCAATATTTTATTTATCATTTTCTTTCTGAACAACTCTGGTATCAATGGTCCCAGTCTGGTCATATACATGCTGTTTTTCTTTCTGGTGATGAGCATTGTGCCTGTCAGTCAGCGTTTTTTATGGGTAGCGGTGAACATTATAGTCGCGATTTTGCTGATCACCTATCAATATAAATTTCCTGAGGCTGTACCTCTGAAACACCGGGACGGGTTTAGCAGGTCTCTGGATTTTGCCTATGTTTATTTCTTTACCCTTTTGATTGTCTATTTTATTATCACCAATATTATCAACAGCCACAACAGGGAAAAGACACTGGCAGAAAACCGGGCAGAATTGCTTGAGCTGTCCAATCAGTCGAAGAACAAATTATTTTCTATCCTGGCGCACGACCTGCGCTCGCCATTGAATTCGATTCAGAACTTTCTGGAGATGTCGCTGGAGGAGCACCTCAGTGAAACAGAGAAAAAGCTGATCCATTCCAGCCTTTTGCGTGAAACGCGTTATACCCGTCAGATGCTGATCAACCTGCTCTCCTGGAGCAAGACTCAGATGGAAGGGGTGTCAGTGAACCTGACAGCACTCGATCTGCAGGAAACCCTGGAGTCTACCATTTTGCTGCAGGCAAGTTTAGCGGAAGAAAAAGGCATAATAATTAATAACCTGATCCGCGAAGGTATACAGGTAACCGGAGATCATGATATGCTGGAATTGGTTATCCGCAACCTCATCAACAATGCTATTAAGTTTACGCCTTTTGGCGGAGAGATCAATATCTCTTCAGAAGATCATGGAACTGAGTGTTGGATCAGTGTGCAGGATAATGGCGTTGGCATTACTAAATCGAATGAGCAAAATATTTTTTCACTGCAGTCTCAAAGTACTTACGGGACCAATAATGAGAAAGGGGTAGGCCTGGGGCTGGTATTGTGCAGGGAATTTATCCTGCTGCAGCAAGGCAAAATATGGGTTGAAAGTGAACCCAACGAGGGTACCACGTTTTTTATCAGCCTGAGGCTGGCCTGATGTATCAATTTTGCGGATTGAATTTGAATTGAGCCGTTATTTATACACCTTTGCAGCAGTTAAGACCAGAGATAAATTATGGAAGACCAGAATGAGCTGTCGCGTTTCGGAAAAGATTTTACAGAGCGGGTTGAAAATGCGCTAAGCTGCCTCCAGGAAGGTAAAGGTGTACTGGTTGTAGATGATGAGAGCCGTGAAAATGAAGGCGACCTGATTTTCCCGGCCGCAACAATGACCGCAGAGGATATGGCTTTGATGATCCGTACCTGTAGCGGGATTGTTTGCCTGTGTCTTACCCCTGAAAGGGCAGACCTGCTGGAACTGCCACCGATGGTCCATGTGAATACCAGTAAATACCATACTCCTTTTACAGTAACTATTGAAGCGAAAGAGGGTGTAACTACCGGTGTTTCTGCAGCCGACAGGATTCATACGATCAGGACGGCTGTTGCGGATCATGCCAAAGCTGATGACCTTTCAAAGCCCGGACATGTTTTTCCGTTAAGGGCTAACGCTGATGGCGTTTTTGGAAGACGCGGTCATACTGAGGGCAGTATCGATTTGATGGTTCTTGCAGGCTTAAAACCTGTGGCAGTGCTGTGCGAACTGACCAATGAAGACGGTACTATGGCACGTTTGCCGGAGATTGCCGTCTTTGCTGAAGAGCAGCGTACTACTGTAGTGTCTATTGAAGATATATTCCAGTACAGGTTGTCGCTGCAGGACTAAATTACCTTCATCAGTTCTTCCATAAATAAAACTGCCGATCTTTTCCGGTAAACGCCCTGCTGCCATAAAATTGAGGCCTGGCGGTAAAGTTCTTTTCCTGAGATTGGTATCGCAATAAGTCCATCCCAGGTACTGATGGCTTTCTCATTGATAATAGTTACCCAGTTTCCTGCCTCTACCATGGAAAGCAGCGAATGCACATCATTCATCTCCAGTTTAATATTGGGAGAAATGCGGTTTTTCTTAAATATCTCCGTGAGCATGTCCCTGGAGCTGAATCCGCTGCCCTGCAGAATAAGGTCGGTTTTAGCTAAATCTTTTAAAGAGATCTTACTGAGTTTAGCCAGGGGATTATTTTTTGATACCACCATCATCACACGCGATGAAAACAGGGGCTGCATCTCCAGTCCGTCGCCATCTGTCTGTTCATGAAAGGCAAGAATAATATCCAGATCGGCCATTCTCAGTTTATTCTCCAGTTGGCCCGCTGCGCCTGATTCTACATGGACAGTGATGCCGGGGTATTTCTCAGAAAACGGAGTAAGTGCAGGCAGGATCAGGGAGCTGAAGGAATAGGTTACCCCGATGTTGAGTTGTCCGTTCATCATGTTGGCATACTCAAACAAAGCCTGCTTGGATTTCTTGATATCCAGGATGATCTTTTGGGCATGGATGAGGAAGACAGTACCTGCTTCCGTAAGACGAACCTGCTTGCCGATACGGTCAAACAGGGGTGTGCCCAATTCTCCTTCCAGCTGTTTGATCTGCTGGGAAAGGGTAGACTGCGTAACAAAAGAAGCTGCTGCCGCATCCGTAAAGTGAAGCAGCTCTGCTGCTTTGATAAAATAATTGAGTTGCCTGACTTCCATAACCGATCGTTAAAACTAATCAAAATCATTAAATCTATCAATTTTATAAATAGATTATGATTGCCGAAATTTGTTGCTGTAATACAATACAACAAACCATGACTGTTTTTCGATCACTAAAATCACGTAATTTCAAGCTCTTTTTTTATGGACAATCTATTTCCCTGATCGGGACATGGATGCAGAAGACGGCAGTCAGCTGGCTGGTATACCAGATTACCGGTTCTGCATTGTTGCTTGGAGTAGTTGGTTTTGTGAGCCTGATCCCTTCGCTGGTTTTATCTCCCTATGCAGGTAGTCTGGTAGACAGGCACGACCGCTACAGGATTATGGTGATCACTCAGGTGATCTCTATGGTGCAGGCCGGAGTTCTTGCCGGAATGCTCTTTCTGGGATACAATAACATCCTGATGATCATTGGCCTGAGTTTGGTACAGGGCATTATAAATGCATTTGATGTTACCTGCCGCCAGTCGCTCATGGTAGAAATGGTTGATGATAAAAACGATCTTCCCAACGCTATCGCTTTAAATTCTACGATGACCAATTTTGCCCGTATTGCCGGGCCGGCTGTGGCGGGTATTATCCTGAGTACTTTCGGAACTGATGTATGTTTTATCGGTAACTTCTTAAGTTATATCCCTGTACTGGTTTGTCTGTTTATGATGAAATTACATACGCCGGTGATTGAAAAACCTTTGAAAAGCATCTGGACTGAACTGAACGAGGGTTTTAAATATGTTTCAGGTGATAAAGAACTTAGCAGCATGCTTACGATGCTGGCGATCAGCAGCTTGTTTGTGATGCCCTTCAATACGTTGATGCCGATTTTTGCAAAAGATATTTTTAATGGAGATGCAAAGACCTTCAGCTGGTTTGAGAGTGCTGCAGGTTTAGGATCTATTGTCAGTGCTATTTATCTGGCTAACCTGAAAAACAACAGTACGCTGATGAAACTGGTAATGATTGCAAGCGGGATACTTGGTACCAGCCTGTTATTACTTTCCTATGCGCCGCAATTGCCTGTTGCATTGCTGTTTATGGGGTTGTCTGGTGTAGGAATGATGGGCCAGAGTTCGGCGATCAACACCTATATCCAAACGCACGCTGTTCCGGAAATGAGAGGCCGTGCTATCAGTTATTATGTAATGGCTTATCAGGGACTTATTCCTGTAGGCAGCCTCTTAATCGGATGGCTGGCCCATTTAATGGGCCCAAGGCCAGCGGTACTTGTAGAGGGTTTAATTGGTTTAACTGCCACTGCTGTTTTTGTGTATTACAAGACGAGAGACATAGCAGTTAAGACAGCATAAGTTACAGCGCTGGCTCCTTAAAAAACCAGCACTGTAAGCATTATTATACTTTCAATCCTGCAAACATGCTGAACAGGATGATAAACAAAACTACGGCAGTGAGCACAATATAAAGCCTGTCCTTTTCAATGATAAAGGAAACCAGGGAAAAGAAAATGCGGACAATAGGGGTAGCGATCAGAATGACCACTCCCAGCTGTATAATCTCTGCAGCGCTGCCATTTGCAAGGCCTTTAAGAATACCTGTGAGACTTGTATAACCTGCCGGCTCGCCATTAAATGTAGTATAATGCGGTGACCCGGAACCCTTCTGGTACAGGTACCAGATCCCACCGATGATGGCTACGGATCCTGATATAAATACCCCTAACCTGAGTACCTGCCCGATCAGCTGCTCCATATCATAATCGGTCATTTTTTTATTTTCGTTGTTTGTCATGATGTTTAGAATTTATGGTTCAAACCATTGTAGATCATATTCAGCGCTATCAGCGTGATTGCTGCGCTAAAGATGAT
>Ga0308163_10004258_pt1 | contig 11471 bp, 9 predicted proteins | sample PhyTR1_FD_201037 | JGI IMG/M metagenome (GOLD analysis project Ga0308163, IMG submission 201037) | Phyllosphere microbial communities from UC Gill Tract Community Farm, Albany, California, United States - DLSLT.R1 | ecosystem: Host-associated > Plants > Phyllosphere > Unclassified | place: USA... | reverse complement strand
ATGACGGTATGCGCCGCCAATGTTGAGCTCTTAGGGCCGCTCTGGAAGAAAAGCTTTGAGATCTTCATGACTTCTTTACTCCTGCGCGGGCATAACAGCTTCAAGCGCGAAATGTATTGCGTACGCGCGGCTTCCCCCTCTCTTCCCGGCGACAGTTTCTGGATGAATTTATCCAGTGATTTTTAGGGCTTTTGCCTCGACTTCGCCATGCGAATCGTGTCTGCGCACTCCTTCAATAGAAGCATAGGAGTGTCTCATGGCCCGCCCCGACCATGATTTCCCATTAGTCGACGTTATGCGTCTGTATTTTGAGACGCGGGATGCTGCGCGGGCCTTGCGTTTGCGCCTGGAAACTCAGAGGCGGGAGATGGGCGTTCCTGTCGCTGAATTCTATGATCCCCGAGCCAATCCCGTCTATGCGGCAGATATCCTGCGACATCTCGATCTCAGGCAAAAGCAGGCGGACCTTCTGGCTCTGGCCGAGCACAAAGTCATCGAAGAAGCTGCGCCGCCAAATGCAGACGCTGAAGATGAAGCACTCATGGCTCCGGCATTCTTTTTATCTGCTGAAGACCTCAACCCGGATTGATCACGGTTCTTGCTCCTGCAGGCTTATGGCCTGGACCCGGAGCATCAGCATGGCACCATCGGCGCGGTAATCTATGGCTTCAAGCCGCTTTGCACCGCGCACACATGGTATCTTCGTGACAATGTAAATTCGACCAGCGGCAATGGTGCCTTAAGATTGCCAGTTGTGATGAGGCTACTTCACCGCAGCTGAAGCTGTCGAACGTCCTGTTTAAAAAGCCAGAAGGGCGCCAACGAAGCCGATCTTCAGTCGCTCCGATGTCCGCTCCACCTTTTCAGACCGTTTCCATGCAGCGACCGCAGGTCCTCCGAACATTGCCGGGTCGCTAGCTTTAAACAAGCCTAAGGCAGTTCGCGAAAACCGGTTCGCCAGCAGGCGATTTACGATGTTTGATCCATCGGTCGCTTACGCTTTTCTAGTCGACGCGTCGGTCAGTCCGTAGCCGTAGCCCGGTGCCGTAAAGATGCCGTTTTAACCATTCTTGCGAATAAAGCGAAAATAAGCTTCTAATCCGACGCGCCTTGTGGCAATTTACCCGAAATATCGGTCCAATTTTCCCCAGATCTTGCAAAATAAGCTTCTCGCACACGATATCGTTGAGGAAAGCTACTGCCCTCTTCTCTTTCATATAGAAACTGCAGTAACGTGTTTTCAATGCGTTACACAGTTGAAAAGTTGCCTTGGCAAAGCTTGCTCGCTCCTGTCTCAGCAGCGGCAGAAGCGATCGTACGGCTTGATGAGCGTGCGGCGCGATCCCCTGTTGGCGCTGGTTTGCGGGAGCGTCAGCATTATGCCGATGCGATCTCGTCGCTCTGGGTGGATGGCGAACTGGTACATATGGAAGATCTTGTCTTCCACGATGCGAGGATGGACACCCGGACGCCTACGCATGAACTGACCATCGCCCATCTCATCCTGCGCAGCCGCCGCGAAATTCTGCAGCATCCACCGGCGTGGGCCTTCAGCGACCAGGGACTTCTGCGATTGCGCGGGCGTGAAAGCGGGATAGGCGGTGACCGGTCCACCGGGGCCGCCGGTCCATCTCAGGGCGCGGACTTTGCGGAAGACGGCCAGACAGGCGATAGCTCGGCAGATGAATTTCAAGCGGAACTCGACCGCTTTGATGCTATCCTCAAGCGGAGCGCATCTGTACTCGACGATGTCTCAACTCGCCGGTTCCAATCCCGCGCCGACGATCCGCGCGCCATTGTTTACGACCCTGATTGGAACGAAGAGGAGAGGCTGTCCGATTGGAGGGCATTGGTCGAAGACGTCCAAAATCTCCCCCCGGTTCTTGCTGCCGCCTGTTTGCTCGACGCCTGGCAGAGCCACGACGTGAGCGAGCACAGTCCATGGCTAGGCCGGTTGCTGGCCGCAGCCTACCTGCATAAAACCGGCTTGGTCCAGTTCCACCTGCCTGCGGTTTCTATTGGCTTACGGGCCGTTCCGCGAGAACAACGCCAAGCGCATCAGCGGAGCCAGAGGCTGCTTGCGATTATCGACTGTTTTGAGAAGGGGGCTAGGCTTGGGCTGAAGGAGCACGACCGGCTATCTCTTGCCCGCACGACGCTCGAGCGCCGCACCGTGGGTCGGCGCGGTTCGTCCAAGCTCTCAGACCTCATCGATCTAGTGTTATCGCGACCGCTGGTCTCGGCGGGCCTTGTCGCCAAACAACTTGATTTGACGCCTCAAGGCGCGCTCGGATTACTCAAGCAATTACCGTTGCGCGAGTTGACTGGCCGTGGTCGTTACCGGGCCTGGGGGATTCTATAAAGGGCTCTTGAGGACATCATTTCCGCTATGCTGCAGTGCAGCACATATAATACTACTAATCATCTTTACAACGCTAATATTTGTGCCTATGAATTGCCGCAGACGTCATGGAGGTGACGTTTTTTTTGGGAGGACATCCATGAATATGCTTTGCAAACTCGCGCTTGGCGTGAGCATGACCGCGCTCGCCTGCTCTTCGGCCATGGCGGCCAATCTGACGGTCGGCTTCTCGCAGATCGGTTCTGAATCCGGCTGGCGCGCGGCTGAAACTTCGGTCACCAAGATGGAAGCCGAAAAGCGTAAGATTACACTGAAGTTTGCCGATGCCCAGCAGAAGCAGGAAAACCAGATCAAAGCGATCCGCGGCTTTATTGCCCAGGGCGTAGACGCCATTCTTGTCGCGCCAGTCGTTGCAACCGGCTGGGAAGACGTGCTGACGGAAGCCAAGGAAGCCAAGATCCCGGTTATCCTGCTCGATCGCGGTATCGATGCTCCGCAGGATCTCTACCTGACCTCAGTCGCCTCCGACCAGGTCAAAGAAGGCAAGGTTGCCGGCGACTGGCTGGTCAAGTCCGTTGGGGACAAGCCATGCAAGGTCGTCGAACTTCAGGGCACGGTTGGCTCCACACCGGCGATCAACCGCAAGAAGGGCTTCGAGGACGCGATCAAGGGCCATTCCAACATCTCTATCATCCGCAGTCAGACCGGCGACTTTACCCGTGCAAAGGGCAAGGAAGTCATGGAAGGCTTCCTGAAGGCTGAAAATGGCGGCAAGGACATCTGCGCCATGTATGCCCACAATGACGATATGGCTGTCGGTGGCATCCAGGCCATCAAGGACGCCGGCCTCAAGCCAGGTAAGGACATCAAGGTCGTCTCGATTGACGGCGTTCCTGATATCTTCCAGGCGATGATGGCGGGTGAGTCCAATGCTTCGGTCGAACTGACGCCGAACATGGCTGGTCCGGCGTTCGATGCACTTGCCGCTTATCTCAAGGACGGCAAGAAGCCTGAGAAGTTCATCATCACCGAATCCAAGCTCTATACGCCTGCAGATGACCCGAAGGGTGAGTACGAGCGCCGCAAGGGTCTTGGCTACTAAGACTGTTGCCGCATCCGCGCCTGGCAGGACGCCTGTCGGGCGCGGCTTCATATACTCAAGCGTTTCCGCGTTTCATGGAAACCCGGAAACGCTCTGATCTTTTGTGTTGTGCATTTCCGAACGGGAAGCGTTTCCCACTTTCTGTCGAAATGCGCTGAGAGGCAGCAGCCGGGTGACACGATGACGAGCAGCCAACAGGCCGTGCTGGCCGCAACGGCCATTACCAAGACTTTCGGCGCCCATGTCGCCTTGCAAAATATCGACATCGCCTTCCGTCCAGGCGAAGTGCATGCACTTCTCGGCGAGAACGGTGCCGGTAAATCGACCCTCATCAAGATACTGACCGGCGCCTATACGCCCGACAGCGGCACTGTGCTGGTGGATGGCACGCCAATGAGCTTTGCCACACCGCTGCAGGCTCAGGCCGCTGGCATTGGCACGGTCTATCAAGAGGTCAATCTTCTGGCCAATATGACCGTGGCAGACAATCTTTTCATCGGCCGCCAGCCGCGTCGCTTCGGTCTCGTCGACCAGCGTACCATGGCACGCGATGCCCGTCGCATTCTTGCAGGCTATGGCCTCGATATCGACGTACATGCCGAGCTATCGACCTTTTCCGTCGCCGTCCAACAGATCATTGCCATTGCACGCGCTGTCGAGCTATCCGGCAAGGTGCTGATCCTCGATGAGCCCACCGCCAGCCTTGATCGCTCCGAAGTGCTCAAACTGTTTGAGGTGATCCGAGTGCTGAAGGCGAGGGGGCTCGCCATCGTCTTCATCACCCATTTTCTCGATCAGGTATTCGAGCTTTGCGATCACGCGACCGTGCTACGCAATGGACGTCTGGTTGGCAGCCAGCCGATCGACGATCTCAACCGCACGACCTTGGTGCGAATGATGTTGGGCAAAGACCTCTCGCTTCACGAGGATGCCGTTGCTGGCATCGAGGCCGAGGTTGGCGAGAGCCTCATGCAGTTTTCAGCCTACGGGCTTGGCGGCAAGGTCCAGCCCTTTACCTTGAACATCCACAAGGGTGAGGTTATCGGCGTTGCTGGCCTGCTCGGTTCCGGCCGCACGGAAATGGCGCGGCTGATGTTCGGTATCGACACCGCCGATCAGGGCGAACTCATTCTGGACGGCAAATCGCGGAAAATCCGCTCGCCACGCGATGCAATTGATCTGGGTTTCGGCTTTTGCCCTGAAGACCGCAAAGCCGACGGAATTTTCGGTGATCTCTCCGTGCGAGAAAACATCATCATTGCGATGCAGGCAAAACTTGGCTGGTTCCGCACGCTGAGCCGTGACGAGCAGATGGAGATTGCCGGTCACTTTATCGAGGCGCTGGATATTCGCACCGCGTCTGCTGAATTGCCGATCAAGCTTTTGTCCGGTGGCAATCAGCAAAAGGCTATCCTTGCCCGCTGGCTTGCGACCGATCCTCGCTTTCTAATTCTCGATGAACCGACGCGCGGTATCGACGTCGGTGCGCATGCCGAAATCGTACGGATGATCAGTCGGCTGCGGGAAGACGGATTGGCGCTGATTGTCATTTCCTCCGAGCTTGACGAAGTCGTCAGCTATTCCTCGCGTATCGTGGTCATGCGTGACCGGGCAATGGTGGCAGAATTGCATGGGGCCGATATCGCGCCTGACGTGATTGTGCAGACCATTGCGGCCCAACCCACATCTTCCGCCCCGTTCGAAGGCGCTGCACCATGAAAATCCGCTTGGGTTCCGCATTTATGAAACCACAATTCGCAGCACTTCTTGCTGTTCTGCTTTTGAACTGGCTGGTCTTTCCAGGCTTCTTCGACATTGCCTGGCGTGACGGTCGGCTGTTCGGCAGCTTGATAGACGTGCTCAATCGCGGCGCGCCGGTTGCCATTCTGGCGGTCGGCATGACCGCAATCATTGCCACACGCGGTGTTGACCTGTCGGTCGGTGCAGTGATGGCGGTTGCCGGTGCCGTAGCCGCCACCTGCGCGGTGGCTGGTCAGCCCTTAATCGTAACCTTAGCCGCAGCCCTTGGCATCGGCCTGGCCTGTGGGCTCTGGAACGGTCTTCTGGTCGCCTATCTTGGCATCCAGCCGTTCGTCGCCACGCTTGTGCTGATGGTCGCTGGCAGGGGACTGGCGCAATTGGTCACGTCGGGTACCATCGTGACATTTAGCGACCCGGCCTTGGTTTTCGTCGGTACCGGCTCGCTGTTCGGCTTTCCGATGCCGGTCGTAATCGCTCTTGTGCTGATGCTTGCTGCCCATGCTCTCATGCGCCGGACCGCCATCGGCTTGTTCATCGAGGCGATCGGCACAAACCTGTCTGCCGCAAATTACACCGGTCTTCGCAGCCGCTCCCTTATCCTTGCCGTCTACGGGTTCGGGGGGCTTTGCGCGGCCATCGCCGGCACCATTGCCGCCGCTGACATTCGCGGTGCTGATGCGAACAATGCCGGCCTTTGGCTGGAACTCGATGCGATCCTTGCAGTCGTGATCGGTGGCACCTCGCTGCTCGGTGGACGGTTCTCCATTCCAATGTCCGTGCTCGGCGCCGTTATCATCCAGGCGATGAATACCGGCATTCTGGTCTCGGGCCTACCGCCGGAATTCAACCTGATCGTCAAGGCCAGCGTCATCATCGTTATCCTGATCCTGCAGTCCGACCGGGTAGGCGAACTCGTCGCCGGCTGGAAGCGCCGGTCCACCGTGTTGCCGCAGGCCGATCAGGCCAAATCCAAAACACAAGTCAATATTCAGGCTCCGGAGAAAATGGGATGAACCCGCGCTATCGGCCATTGGTCGCCACAACCCTGATCTTCGTTGTCGCCTATACGCTCTGCGTCATTAGCTATCCCGGAATGTTCTCGACCCGGGTACTCGGCAATTTCCTGACAGACAATGCCTTTCTAGGTATTGCCGCCGTCGGCGCGACCTTCGTCATTCTCTCTGGCGGCATAGACCTGTCGGTCGGTGCTATTATCGGCCTGACTGGCGTGTTGACCGCCTTACTGATTAGCCATGTCGGGCTTGATCCAATCGTGGTGTTTCCGATCGTGCTGGCGGCCGCGGCTTGTTTCGGGGCGGTCATGGGGGCGGTCATTCACTTCCTCAAGGTACCGTCATTTATCGTGACGCTTGCTGGCATGTTCCTGGCGCGTGGCATCGCCTCGGTGCTGACGCAGGACAGTATCCCGATCGACAACCCGGTCTACAGGGCGATCTCGCAGGCATATCTTCGCCTGCCGGGCGGGGGCCGTCTCAGCGCAATCGGCTTGCTGATGCTTGGCGCATTTCTGGTCTGCGGCTTTATCGCTCACCGCACTCGGTTTGGTTCCTATGTCTATGCACTCGGCGGCAATCCGGTGTCGGCGGCGCTGATGGGTGTGCCAACCGGCCCGGTAACAATTGGCATCTATGCTCTCTCGGCATTTCTCTCGGGTGTGGCCGGCATCGTTTATTCGCTCTACACGTCCGCTGGCTACCCGCTCGCCGCCGTCGGCATCGAGCTTGACGCCATCGCTGCGGTGGTGATAGGCGGCACTTTGCTGACCGGAGGTTACGGTTTCATATTTGGAACCCTGATCGGGGTGATGCTGCAAGGACTGGTGCAGACCTATATCGTCTTTGAAGGCACGCTCTCGAGTTGGTGGACGAAAATCGCCATCGGGGCTTTGCTGTTGATGTTCATCCTGTTGCAGAAGCTAGTGTTTCATGCTGGAAATGGACGCACGAGGATGAAAAAGGCTACCGTATGATCGACCCGGGGAGCCTGCTTCGCTCCCTTTCCGGGCGGGCCACGGCGCGCAACTTCCATTCCCACGTGATCAACGAAATCGGCGCCGGAGTAATTTCCGGCCGCTTTCCTGTGGGCTCGATCCTGCCCAACGATGCCGCCTTGATGGACGAGTTCAGCGTGTCCCGCACGGTGTTACGCGAGGCGCTGAAGACCCTCGAAGCCAAGGGACTGGTGGAAGCGCGCCCCAAAGTCGGCACCAAGGTCGCCAAGAAGAGTCGCTGGAACCTCTATGATCCACAGGTATTGGCCTGGTGTCTGGAAGCTGAGCCTGATGAGGAGTTTCTCGCCGGTCTCTGGCAGGTGCGCCATGCGCTTGAACCCTTGGCCGCGGCAGATGCAGCACGTGACCGCACCGGCGATCAAATCCGCCTGATGCATTACTGGCTGAGGCAGATGGAAGTGGCCCTGTCAGAGCCGCAAAGCTTCTGTCTCGCCGACTTCGAACTGCATCGAATTATTGCCGAAGCGGCCAGTAATCCCTTTATCCGGGCGCTGCAGGGCGTGATAGAATTGTCGCATGCGTTAGCCTATCGATCTGTAATCGCATATGAACTTCCTTGCGATCTTGCGCCGGTTCTACAAAGCCATCGGGCCTTGGTGACGGCGATCGAGCGTGGACTTACCAGCGATGCCGCGTTGGCGATGGTAGAGACGATCGAATACGATCGTCTCCAGGCGCTTTAGGTATATGATCGCGCCTTGGGGCAGGGCCGACGTCATGGCTTTTAGAGCACTTCAGTGTCTCGGAAACAGTGAAGTGCTCTAGCCTTTTATTCTGCATTTCCTGAGCGAAAGCGGTCCTTGCAATTGCTCTAGATCCGCTGTTCGGATTTAGCCCATTGCTCAGAATGGGTAGTGCTGGCCCGGATCTTCGATGGTGATCCAGCGCAGATCGGTAAACTCGTTGATCCCTGCCTTACCGCCGAACCGGCCGTAGCCCGAACTTTTCACACCGCCGAACGGCATCTGTGCTTCATCGGCAACCGTCGGGCCGTTGATGTGGCAAATGCCGGCTTCGATCCGGGCGGCAATCGCCATGGCGCGCTGGATATCGCGGCTGAAAATGGCCGAAGACAGGCCATATTCGCTATCATTGGCAATGCGGATCGCCTCTTCCTCATCCTTGACGCGGATGACGGGCTTGACCGGGCCGAAGCTTTCCTCGTCAAAGCTGCGCATGCCTGCCTTGACGTGGTCCAGCAGGGTGGCCTCGACAACGCTGCCGGTGACCTTGCCGCCAGCAGCCAGTGTTGCCCCCTTGGAGACGGCGTCGTCGATGAAAGCCTGCATTTTAGCGGCTGCCTCCGGATTGACCAGCGAGCCGAGCACGACATGGCCGCGCGGATCGCCGGCCGGCAGCGAGGCGGCCCGGGCAGAGAGCTTGGCGACGAATTCGTCAGCGACCTTTTCATGGACGATTAGTCGCTCGGTCGACATGCAGATCTGGCCCATGTTCATGTAGCAGCCGAAGACCGCGGCGTTGACGGCGGCGTCGATATCGGCATCTTCGAGCACCAGGAAGGGCGCCTTGCCGCCGAGTTCCAGCAGGGCCGGCTTCAGATGGCGGCCGCACAATTCGCCGATGATCCGGCCAACCTTGGTCGAGCCGGTGAAGTTGACGCGGCGCACTTCCGGAGCGCTGATCAAGGCCGCGACGACGTCAGCCGCGTCTTCAGGGGCATTGGTGATGACGTTGACGACCCCGTCCGGCAGACCGGCTTCCACCAGAACCTGGCCGATCAGCACATGTACGCCGGGGCAGGCTTCGGACGCTTTCAGGATGATGCTGTTGCCGCAGGCAATCGCCATGGCGATGGCACGAGTGCCGAGAATGATGGGCGCATTCCAGGGTGCGATGCCGAGGCATACGCCTGCCGCCTGGCGCACTGCCATGGCAAGTGTGCCGGGCTTGTCGGACGGAATGACTTCACCCTGAATCTGGGTGGTCATGCTGGCAGCCTCGCGCAGGATGCCGGCGGCGAGCATGGTGTTGAAACCGGCCCAAGGCGCGGTTGCGCCGGTTTCGGCAATCATCAGAGCAGTAAATTCCGGTGCCTTCGACGCCATGATATCGGCGGCCTTCAGCAGCAATGCGCGCCGCTCGCCGGGACCGGTGCGCGACCACGCAGGGAAAGCGGCCTGGGCTGCGGCAACCGTGGCTTTGACGTCGTCTACGCCCGATGCTGGCGCGCGCGAGGCGATTTCGCCGTTGAACGGGTCGATGCGGTCGAATGTCCGCCCGGACAGAGCGCCGGTCTTCTTGCCGCCGATAATCTGTTGGATCACTTGCATGTCACTTTCCTCCACTTGATCTTAAGCCCTTGCGGGCCATTGCGTGATGTTTTGAACTGATTGGCGGGGTCAATCCGGCTGCGTCAGCGGACCTGATGACGGCCCGCTTGCGAGGCTGACCCACCTTATTTCGGTAAATTCGTCCAGTGCCGCTTCGCCGCCGAACCGGCCGTAGCCGGAAGCCTTGACTCCGCCAAAGGGCATGGCCGGATCGTCGGCCACCGTCGCTCCGTTGATGTGAATGATGCCAGTCTCCACGCGCCGTGCGACCTCGAGCGCACGGTGGAGGTCCCGGCTGAACACAGCACCTGAAAGGCCATATTCGCAGTCATTGGCAATGCTGATAGCTTCATCGGCGTCGCCGGCGCGCACGATCGAGGCTACTGGTCCAAAACTCTCCTCGCGGTAAAGCCGCATGCCCGGCAGAACCCGGTCGACGACTGTCGCATCCATCAGCGTGTCATGGACGCGCCCGCCCGTTAGCACCTGTGCGCCCTTGGCAACGGCGTCGTCGATCATCGCGGCGACCCGACGGCCGGATTCCTGTGAGATCAAGGCCCCAAGCGGCGTCAGGTCCAGGGCGGGATCGCTCGCCTTGAATTGTTTGGCCCGCTCGGTGAACAGGGCTAGAAACGCTTCGGCCACCGCCTCGACGACAATGATCCGTTCGGTCGACATGCAGATCTGACCCTGGTTGAAAAACGCGCCGAAAGCGGCGGCCTCCGCAGCCTGATGCAGATCGGCGTCCTCAAGGACGATCAGCGGTGCCTTGCCGCCAAGCTCCAACAGGCAGCGCTTCAAATGCCGGGCGGCCATCTGCGCGACAATCCGCCCAACCCGGGTCGATCCGGTAAAATTCACGCGCCGAACAACAGGATGGGCAATCAGCGCCTCGACAATTGCCGAAGCATCGGCAGGTGCATTCGAGATAATGTTGAGCACGCCATCAGGCAGGCCTGCATCCTGCAGGACGTCGCCGAGTAACCTCTGGGTGGCGGGCGCCAGTTCTGAACTCTTCAGGATGACGCTGTTGCCGCAGGCAAGCGCCAGCGCAATCGAGCGCACGGCGAGCAGAACCGGCGCGTTCCAGGGCGCAATGGCGAGGCATACGCCAGCCGGCTGGCGCAGCGCGAAGGATGCCCCCGGTTTTAACTCGGCGAATGCTGCCGGTTCCCGGACATGGTCGGCCATCCCGGCGGCATCGCGCAAGATCCGGGCGCCGTGCTCAATGTTGAATCGGCTCCAGGCAAGTGTCGCCCCCGTCTCGGCCATCATCACGTGGATTAAGAATTCGCTTCTGTCGAGCAGGAGATCGGCGGCTTTCATCAAGATCGACCGGCGCGTCTTCGGCGGTGAGGAGGACCAGTCCGGAAACGCTGCCGCGGCGGCAAGAGCCGCTCGTTCGGCATCTCCGAGACTTGCTGCAGCGGCCACTGTGACGGTCTGGCCGGACAAGGGATTGGCGCGGGTAAACTGAGCACCCTGGCTGGCCTCGGCCGCCATGCCGCCGATCAACAATGGGGCTGTGAAGGGTTGATAGGACGAGGCTTGTTTGCGCACGAGATCAGCCAGGCCGTCTGAGACGGAGCCATTTCGGCCCACCACTGCGGAGCGCTTGCTGACCATCGATAGAGCCTCCTCCCAAAGGCGCTTCAGTAATGCGAGCCGGATTCGATACCGGCGGCACTTTATATCTCTGGGGTTTCATCCCTTTTGTCTCGGCAACTTTATAGGTTTGCGCGCCAAGAAGAATGTATATATCTGGGCTACATTTGTTTTTTTCTGGCGTTCGTATCCCATGGAGACGGTGGTTGGCCGAGGAATTTGCACTGATGCGGCGCTTGAGAGCGCAAAGCTTGGAGCCGGCTCTTTCCGAACGTTTCCTGCGCATCGGAGACCATCCCTATCGTTGGTTTACTCATT
>Ga0308163_10004253_pt1 | contig 11489 bp, 6 predicted proteins | sample PhyTR1_FD_201037 | JGI IMG/M metagenome (GOLD analysis project Ga0308163, IMG submission 201037) | Phyllosphere microbial communities from UC Gill Tract Community Farm, Albany, California, United States - DLSLT.R1 | ecosystem: Host-associated > Plants > Phyllosphere > Unclassified | place: USA... | reverse complement strand
GAAGAAACGCTTGCAGACCAGGGTATGGCGATCGGTGCCTCGATTGCCGCCAGCGCTGGCATGCTTGAAATGTCGCTCGAAGAGCAACAGGACCATCTGCGCACCACGATCGATGCCTCCAGCCGCGAGCTGCAGGACCGGCTGCGTGGATCAGCTGGTGCTATTGCTGGCGAATTCGGCCAGGCTGCGCGTGAAATCAGCCGCACGGCTGAGGAATTCTCTACTCGTGTCGAAGGCTCGCTCGATGGCGTTGCAACTCGCCTGTCGGAAACCGGCACACGGATCGAGACCAGCCTCGGCAGCCTCGAGCAACGCATTCAGGGCAGCCTGGAAGGTGTCGATCTCAAGGTCAGCAATGCCGGCGACAATGTCGCTGCCAAGCTGACCGAGAAGGTCTCCGACCTGGAGCGCGTCACGAGCGATGCGACCCAGCGGATCGAACAGACCCTGGGCGAAGCTACTCAGCGCGTGGCCGAGACCTTCGACAGCCGCACGTCTCAGATCGACGAGCGCCTGTCCACCATGGACCGTGCTCTCAATATTGGCCTGCAGAACGTCAACAACACGATCGAAGGCAAGGCCGCAGGTCTCGCTTCTTCGTTGCGCGAAGCCGTGGTTGACGCGACCCGGGAAATCGACAGCGAGGCGCAGAAGTCCGCTGAATTGCTGAGCCGCACCGGCCAGGAATTCACCGACGCAATGACGGCCCGCAACGAGGAATTCACTCGCTCGGTGCGCGACCAGGCAGAAGACCTGACCCGCCGGATTTCCGAGACCCAGAACCGTCTCGCCGGTCAGGGTGCTCAGATTGCCCAGAGCTTCTCCGACGCTGGCGACGCTATCGTCGGCAAGGTTTCGGCTGCGGAAGCGACGATTACTGCCAAGGCCGGCGCAATTGCTGGCACGCTGACCGATGCCGAGAAGGCTCTGGAAGAACGCGCAGAAGCGATCCGCGCCGCGCTTTCGGCAACGACCGGCGACATGACGACTGCTCTCGACAATGTCGACAAGGCGCTCGACGCTCGCGGCAATGCCATCCGTACGACGCTGGACGAGCGCACCCGCGAACTTAACTCCATGCTGTCGGGCCGCACCTCGGAGCTCGCCCGCCTGATCGAGGAAAAGGCGAAGCCGACCGTCGAGCAATATGCCCAGGTTGGCCGCGAAGCCGCCGAGCGTATCGCTCACGCTGCGGACCAGAGCGCCGACAGCCTGCGCCGTGAAAACGCCAAGCTGGCCGATGCGCTGGCTACCCGCGCTGCCGAAGCTGCTCGCCAGATGAGTGCAGCGGAAGACAGTCTCACATCGAGCGCCGGCCAAATGATCGACCGGATCAGCGAGACCAACCAGGTCCTGCATTCGGTTGTCGAGCAGGCAGCACAGTCCATGGCAGATGCCGACCGTCAGTTCGGCGCAACAACCGAAAGGCTTGCCTCGACCACCGACCGCGCTGCTGATGTCCTGGCCACCTCCGGCCGCCTGCTGGAGAGCAATCTCGAGCGGCTGTCGAACGTCTCCAACCAGGCGCTGTCGCAGGTCACTGGCATTGTTGGCCGGTTCGGCGAGCACGCCAAGGTTCTGGGCCAGGCCTCTGAACTGCTCGGTGCTGCCCAGTCAAACCTCGCGGGCACACTCGAAGAGCGCCAGCAGGCCCTGCGCGATCTGTCTATCGGCATCGTCAAACGGTCAGAAGAAATCGAAAACACGATGAAGTCGCTGGCCGGCATGGTCGACGGTGCTTTCTCGCAAGCCGAACAGCGCTCCAGTCAGGTGGCTGGCAATCTGCGCCAGGGTATCGAAACCTCGTTTGCCGATATCGGCCAGATCCTCGGCGATACCGAAGAAAAGGCGCGCTCGGCAGCCGGCTCCATGCGCGAAGCGCTCCTGTCTGCTGGTGAGGACGCGACCCGCTCTATCGAACGTACGCTGGGCGAAGCCGAAAAGCGCTCTGGCGAACTGGCCAACCGCCTGCGCGGTGGCCTGTCGTCCTCGCTTGCCGATGTCGACCGTATTCTTGCCGAGGCTGGCCAGAAATCGGACGGCACTGCCAACCAGATGCGCGAAGCGGTACGCTCTGCCGTTGAGGATGCTCTCGGCCGGTTCTCGGGCGCGACCGACGAGATCCGTCGCTCCGCCCAGGAAATCCGTCAGGAACTGGATCTGACCCGCAACGAACTGAAGCGCGGCGCCTTCGACCTGCCGGAAGAAGCCAAGGAAAGTGCTGGCGCGATGCGTCGTGCTGTCGCCGAACAGATCAAGGCCTTGCAGGACATTTCCCATCTCGTCGGCCGCAGCGCCCAGCAGTTGGAAATTGCCACGCCTGCTCCACGTGCGGTGCAACCTGCCCCGGCTCCGGCCCCTGCACCCGCGCCGGTCCAGCCTGCTCCCGCAGTCTTGGCACCGCAGGCTTATAGCCAGCAGCCACAGCGTCCGACCCAGCCTGTGCAGTCGGCTCCGCCCGCACCGGTCCAGAACCGTCCGGTGATTTCCGCTGGCCCGGCACAGTCCCCGGCGCAGGCCGCTCCACGCACTACGGCAGGCTCGCTCGGCCTGCGTGGCAGCCTGCAGGGCGATCAAGCCGCTCCGGCCCAGGGTGAGGCCTCTGGTGGCTGGATCAGCGATCTCTTGCGCGGTGCCTCACGTGAGGAGCAGACGATCACCTCGCCTGCCCGCGCCCGCCCGGCCCCGACTGAAGCGCCACGCAGCAATGACAGCCGCAATCCCCGCCACATGGTGGAATCATTGAACTCGTTGTCGGTCGACATCGCCCGCGCCATCGATCACGATGCGTCGGTGGATCTCTGGCGCCGCTACCAGCGCGGCGAGCGCGATGTCTTCACCCGCCGGCTCTACACGCTGAAGGGCCAGCAGACCTTTGACGAGATCAAGCGCAAGTACGACCGCGAACCGGAATTCCGCACCGCTGTCGATCGCTACATCGCTGACTTCGAAAAGCTGCTCTCCGACGTTGCCCGCACCGACCGCGACAAGTCGATCACCCAGTCCTATCTGACATCGGATACGGGCAAGGTTTACACCATGCTGGCCCACGCAGCCGGCCGGTTCAGCTGATCGATAAGACAATGTTCTGACTCAGACAAAACCCCGGCCGAGGTCGGGGTTTTGCTTTCGTAGAGGTATCTTGCGGTCACTTAACTTTGGCGGACAATGGTGCCGATTACGTTGATGAGGATGCGTGCAGCGGTCAGGGCCGATAGCCCATCGATATCGGCTGGAGGGTAGAATTCAACGAGATCGAAACCGACAATCCTTCCGCGGTTTCCGACCCCTGCTATCAAGTCGATCACCTCAGTGTATGTGAGGCCACCCGGGGCCCGCGCCGCAACACCCGGAAACAGACTTGGATCAAGACCGTCGCAGTCCAACGTGATAGCCACTCTTGCGCCCTCGGGTATGTGCCGTAGAGCCGATTGGATACCGTCTGTGTGAACTGCACGCGCCATGACGATATGGCTGCCATAGCGTTGAGCCGCGTCGAGTTCGGACAGCCTCGCACTACCGACACTCCGCATCCCCACCTGCACCATGCCCGCGACGTGCGGCATTTCGCTAATCCTGCGCATCGTACTGGAATAGCCGTAATGCTCGCCATCCACCTCGTCGCGCCAGTCGATATGGGCATCAATCTGCAAGATCCAGACCGGCTCCTGATCGGCAAAGCCGTTGAGAAACGGAATGACGAGGGAGTCATCACCGCCGAGCAGAATGGGGACGGCTGATGCGGATAGAATGTCGCGTGTCTTTGTCTCGACACGCGTTCGGTTGCCGCGATTGTCATGCATTGCGGTGGGGATGTCGCCAATATCGACGCAAGAATGGGGACCTCCGGCGAACAGCGGACCGCCGAGATCAAAATCCCAATGATCGATAAGGCCTGCGTCCTCCTGGCTGGCGGCACGTAAGGCGGCGGGGGCAAGAGCATGTCCACCACTATCCTTGGCAGGATAATTGGTGCCGTGGCCAGCTCCGAATATCACGATTTCAGGCTTCCGGCCGTCGGCAAGAGCCTTCGGGAGATGAAGAAAGGAAGATTCGGTCATTATTTCCACCAAAGCTCACCATGAACAACTGCCGTCTAAACTACTCCCTAATCAGCGGAGCCGACAATTGTTTGATGCAAATTGACGAATTGCCTCATCATCGGCCCTTTCGAAATTCGCTCCGGGTTCAGAAATATACGACCACAAAATGTTTTGCGTGATCACAGTAATGGCCTGGGCTTGGGCTGCTCATCAAAATGAAAGTCGGGAGCCAGCAGATATGCCCGGTGGCAAAAGCTCTGGTCGGGCTCGATCCCAGCAAAGGACGAAATGACATTGTAACGGATCAGCTGCCTGCTGCCTTTGCTCTCCCTGAAAATCGATCTGGGGGCAGAGGTAAGAACCAATCTCGAAGGAAGCAAATGTCATGAGATGGAATGCCTGCTTACGTCGTAAGCAGCCTTCAGGCAATCATTCGCCATAGCCGGCGCAACCGATGTCCAAATACACAAAACCCGCCTCGAAGGCGGGTTTTGTTTCTATCATTCGATCGATGGCAGTAATTACACCAGCCGGCTTTGCTCCAGAGCCGCTTCCACGAAGCTCTTGAACAGAGGGTGCGGGTCAAGCGGGCGGGACTTCAGTTCCGGATGGTACTGGACGCCAATGAACCACGGGTGGTCAGGATACTCGACAGTCTCCGGCAGCAGGCCATCGGGCGACATGCCGGCAAAGACCAGGCCGCAGTCTTCCAGCCGCTGCTTGTAGTCGACATTGACTTCGTAGCGGTGGCGGTGGCGCTCGGAAATCTCGCTCGAGCCGTAGATGTCGGCAATCCGCGAATCCTTCTTCAGCGCCGCTTTATAGGCACCGAGACGCATGGTTCCGCCGAGATCACCGGCAGACGAGCGCTTTTCCAGCTCATTGCCCTTCATCCACTCGGTCATCAAACCAACGACAGGCTCCGGCGTTTTACCGAATTCCGTAGAGGAGGCGTTTTCGATGCCTGCGAGATGGCGAGCAGCCTCAACGACAGCCATTTGCATACCAAAGCAGATGCCGAAATAGGGAACCTTGCGCTCACGGGCAAACTGCGCAGCGAGAATCTTGCCCTCGGAGCCGCGCTCACCAAAGCCGCCGGGCACCAGGATGCCGTTGACCTTTTCGAGATAGGGTGCCGGATCTTCCTTTTCGAAGACCTCAGACTCGATCCATTCGAGCTTGACCTTCACCCGGTTAGCGATGCCACCATGATAAAGCGCCTCGATCAACGACTTATAGGCGTCCTTGAGGCCGGTATATTTGCCGACGATGGCGATGGTCACCTCGCCTTCCGGCGTGCGGATGCGGTTGGAAACCTCATCCCAGGCTTCCAGACGCGGCTTGGGCGCCGGTTCGATGCCAAAGGCGGCCAGGACCTCGTTATCGAGGCCTTCCTTGTGATAGGCCATCGGTACATCGTAGATATTGGCAACGTCGAGCGCCTGAATAACAGCAGACGGCCGCACGTTACAGAACAGCGACAGCTTGCGCCGCTCGGGTTCCGGGATCTCCCGGTCTGCCCGCACCAGCAGGATATCGGGGTGAATGCCGAGCGCCTGCAACTCCTTGACCGAATGCTGCGTCGGCTTGGTCTTCAGCTCGCCTGCGGCCGGGATATAGGGCATCAGCGTGAGATGCAGATAGACCGCCGTGCCGCGCGGCAATTCGTTGCCCAGCTGGCGGATGGCCTCGACAAAAGGCATGGCCTCGATGTCGCCGACCGTGCCGCCGATTTCGCAGATCACGAAATCATAGTCGCTATTGCCTTCGACGATGAAGTCCTTGATCTCGTTGGTCACATGCGGAATGACCTGAACGGTGGCGCCGAGATAATCGCCGCGCCGTTCCTTGTCGATAATGTTCTTGTAGATCCGGCCGGTGGTGATGTTGTCGGTCTTGGTGGCCGAACGCCCTGTGAAGCGCTCGTAATGACCAAGGTCGAGGTCGGTCTCTGCACCGTCGTCGGTCACGAAGACTTCGCCGTGCTGAGTCGGGCTCATCGTGCCTGGATCGACGTTGAGATAGGGGTCCAATTTGCGCAGGCGCACGCGGTAGCCCCGCGCCTGCAACAATGCTCCGAGTGCCGCGGCCGCTATTCCCTTGCCAAGAGAGGAAACCACGCCGCCTGTGATGAATACATATCGCGCCATGGGCTTCACCGGATACCGTTTCGATTTCGATTCCGCCAGCATTATTTTCAAAGCTGACGACAATACACACAAAGAAAAACCGGCGGACTTGGAAAAGCCCGCCGGAGCGAAGTCAGAACCAGACCGATCAGTTGCCGGTCGGAACCGCGCCGGGCTGTGCCGGAGCCGGGGCTGCGCCCGTGGCAGGTGCCTGAGCACCGCCGGCTGCCGGTGCGGCAGCTCCATTGGTCGAAGATGCGGGTGCGCCGTTGTTGGCCGGAGCTGCCGGCGTGCCAGGTAGCTGGTCGAGGATATTGCCGGATGGAGCCTGCTGGCCTGCCGGTATCCGGTTCAGGATATCGGTCGGCTTTGCCTCGAAGCGCGACAGGATGCCAAGACCAAGAGACGTGAGGAAGAACAGGGCCGCGAGGATCGCCGTCGTGCGGGTCAGGGCGTTGGCCGCACCGCGCGCCGACATGAAGCCGGAACCGCCGCCGATGCCAAGCCCGCCGCCTTCGGACCGCTGAATCAGCACGACGCCGACGAGTGCGATCACGATAATCAGGTGAATGACGATCAGTACGGTCTGCATGGACGATCCATCCTGCCCGCTTGGGGCCAAGTCAAAACAACATTCGGCGGCTCTCTACACGAGGAGCCGCCGCAAAGAAAGCCCTAAATCTCAAAAGATCAGGCAGTCAAATCGGAGTACGCGCCGTATATGGCAAGGAAATCAGCAGCTTTCAAGCTGGCGCCACCGATCAGCGCACCGTCTACATTGGCAACGCCCATCAATTCCCGTGCATTGGACGGCTTGACGGAGCCGCCATAGAGAATGCGCATCTTTGCGCCCTCGCCGCCGAAGCGCCGCGTCAGTTCCGAGCGCATGAAGGCATGGGCCTCGGCGACATCAGATACTGTCGGGGTCAGGCCTGTGCCAATAGCCCAAACCGGCTCATAGGCAATCACGGTATTGTCTGCGCGGGCATCATCCGGGATCGAGCCGGCCAGTTGGCGCTTGAGAATATCGAGCGTCTGGCCCGCCTTGCGCTGGTCGGCGGTCTCACCGATGCAGACGATTGCGGTCAGGTCGGCGACATGAGCGGCAGAAGCCTTGGCGCGCACGAGATGATCCGTCTCGGCATGATCGGTGCGGCGTTCGGAATGGCCGACGATGACGTGGGTCCCGAAGCAATCCGCGACCATTTCGGCCGAGATATCGCCGGTATGGGCGCCAGATGCATTCTGGTGGCAATCCTGGGCGCCGATCAAAAGCGGGCTGTCATCGCACAGCGCGGTCGCCACATAGAGCAGCGTTGCGGGCGGGCAGATCAGGCTTTCGACCTTCTCGCTGAGCGGCCCCTTGACGCCTTCCGCCATGGCCTTGATTTGGTCCAGCGACTCACGGGTTCCGTTCATCTTCCAATTGCCCGCGACAAGCGGACGAACATCTGGTGTCATATCGCTCCAACCCACCCTCTTTGTCCGAAAGAACACCAGTCCCAGCAATTCTGCTGAAGATGCCCTTCGGAACAGCATAAATCATCTGTTTCATACCTCGACGCTCTATAAAAGGGCGTGACAGCAAAAAAGGCAAGGTGCAATGCAGCATGCCGCTAATTCAAGCAGAACATCGGCTTTCACCCCTCGTTTAGCGGGGTTAAAGCGCAGCTGCGACCTCGACCACTGCTAACGAATCAGCCAGTTGAGAACCGCGCGCCAATCTGTCATCCGCACTGGCGTACCGTGCGATCCCGTTAGAAACAGCGTGAAGCGGGTCGGGTAGCCGGCGCGGTGCAGCCGATCGTAGAGCGCGATCTGGTCGCCGGCGGCGTAAACGCTGTCGCGGCTGCCATGGGTGAACCAGATCGGTAGCTTTCGTTTGAAGGCGGCGCTGTTGCCAAAATCGGGATCGGTGGCGCCGCCGAGGATTGCCATGCCTGACAGTTTGGAGACGATCTTGTCGTTGCGGGTAATACCCCAGCAGACGAAACTGCCCATCGAGGCGCAGGAGAGTACCACCGGTTTCCCGCCGGAATGGGCTGAGGCATAGTCGATCAGCGCCGATACCTGGGTGACGCCGGCCTGGTCGAAGGACCGGACCGTCGGCGCATAATAGGTGCCGCCATTGTCGGTCGCGAGGTTCTTCAGCCGATTGAAGTTTCCGCCAAACTTGTAATCGTCTGCCCCAAGGCGCCGATCGCCACCGCGGCCGTGAATGAAGATGACCGTGAAGGCGGCGCCATCGGTCGGGCCGGTGCGGGTCACCTCCATCTTGCCGGCATCGCCCAGATCGAGCGTCTCGTCCTTTTGAAAATGCCGAACGCCGAGCGAGACATACGGCGCCTTGACCCGACGCTCAGGAATTTCATCGCGGCCGTTGATGTCGCGCATTTCCTGGTAATCGATGGTCTGGAAGTCACCCTTGTCACGGCTTTCCATAACCGTCTGACCGGCAAACAGCTCGTCCTTGAACGGTTTCAACTCGACGCCGGCGGCGCTGGCAGTGCAGGCAAAAGCGGCAGAGAAGCTTAGAACAGCAGAGGCGAAGAAATGAACTGTGGACATCCGCATCGGGATCAGGTCTCCTTGACGGCGCAGCCTTGCCACGCCGCTGCGAGAAACGCAAAAGTTTTCCGTAAAATGATGCGGGATGTGAACCTGACCGTGCCGGGCATGTGCCTCTCGCACAATGTTCAACGCCAGTGTAGAGGGCTCGTCCCTGTTTTTACAGCCGATTGATTTCTGCGGCGGTATTGAGTTAGAACGGGAACAAACCGGAAACCGCAGCGTGCGCATCACTAGACATCGGTCTTCAACGATTAGCCGATGAAGACCCACCGCATCGGAAACATTCGATGCAAGCAAAGCTTGAAGCAAGTGACAGACAAGATCATGGACGACAAAAACGATCTCTTCGCCGCCCTGCCGACGCCGCCTGCCAAGGCCGCCAAGGTACAGACTGCGAGTGTGCCCCCGGTGCCGGCTGCCAGCGACACCCCTGCCCGCACCGAGGCTTCGTCCAGGCCAGCGCCGATCTCCGCCAACAATCCCGATGACTACGGCGCGTCTTCCATTCGCGTGCTCGAGGGCCTCGAGCCGGTACGCATGCGTCCGGGCATGTATATCGGTGGCACGGATGAAAAGGCGCTACATCACCTGTTTGCCGAAGTCATCGACAACTCGATGGACGAGGCAGTGGCAGGTCATGCCAACTTCATCGACGTGCATCTGGATGCCGAAGGTTTCCTGACCGTTTCCGATAACGGTCGCGGCATTCCCGTCGAGCTGCATCCGCAGGTACCGGGCAAGTCGACGCTTGAAGTGATCATGACCAAACTGCATGCCGGCGGCAAATTCGACGGCAAGGCCTATGAGACCTCGGGCGGTCTGCACGGCGTTGGCGTATCCGTCGTCAATGCGCTGTCCGATCTGCTGGAAGTGGAAGTGGCGCGCAATCGCAAACTCTATCGCCAGCGTTTTTCCAGAGGCGTGCCGCTCGGCGGGCTGGAGGAACTCGGCGACGTGCACAACAGGCGCGGCACGCGGGTGCGCTTCCATCCCGATCCGCAGATCTTCGGCGACCACGCCAAATTCGATGCCGGCCGGATCTTCCGAATGGCGCGCTCCAAGGCCTATTTGTTCGGCGGCGTAGAGATCCGCTGGTCTTGCGATCCGGGTGTTGTCATCGCCGGCGGCGAAATCCCTGATAAGGCCGTGTTCCATTTCCCGGGCGGTTTGAAGGATTATCTGGCGGCGACACTCGGCAAGGATTTCACCGTCACCCGAGAAATTTTCGCCGGCAAGACCGACAAGACCGGCGGCCATGGCGCGATGGAATGGGCAATAACCTGGTATGGCGGCGATCCGCAGGTACATTCCTACTGTAATACCATTCCGACCCCTGAAGGCGGCACCCATGAAGCCGGCCTGCGCATCGCGCTGACCCGGGGCCTGAAAAACTATGCCGAACTGACCCAGAACAAGCGTGCCCAGCAGATCAGCACCGATGACGTGATGATCTCGGCGGTTGGCATGCTCTCGGTCTTCATCCGGGAGCCGGAATTCGTCGGTCAGACCAAGGACAAGCTGGCGACAGTCGAGGCGCAGCGGTTGGTCGAGAACGCCTTGCGCGATCCATTCGACCACTATCTCGCCGATAACCCGAATGAGGCGGCAAAGCTGCTGGATTGGGTGATCGAGCGTGCCGAAGAGCGCCTACGGCGGCGCAAGGAAAAGGAAGTCAACCGCAAGACGGCGGTACGCAAGCTGCGGCTGCCTGGCAAACTAGCGGATTGCGCCCAAAACACCGCAGAAGGCGCGGAACTGTTCATCGTCGAAGGCGATTCGGCCGGTGGCTCGGCCAAGCAGGCGCGCAACCGCGCCAATCAGGCGATCCTGCCCTTGCGCGGCAAGATCCTCAATGTCGGCAGCGCCAGCCGTGAAAAGCTGATGGCAAATCAGCAGATCGCAGACCTGATCCAGGCGCTCGGCTGTGGCACACGCACCAAGTATCGCGACGAAGACCTCCGCTACGAGCGCATCGTCATCATGACAGATGCCGACGTCGACGGCGCCCATATCGCCTCGCTTTTGATCACCTTCTTCTACCAGGAAATGCCCGAGTTGATCCGCGGCAATCACCTCTTTCTCGCCGTGCCGCCGCTCTACGTGATCCGCCAAGGCGCAAAGACCGTCTACGCCCGCGACGACGCGCACCGCGCCGAGTTGATGGACACCGTCTTCAAGGGCAAAAAGGTCGAAATCGGCCGCTTCAAAGGCCTCGGTGAAATGATGCCGGCGCAGTTGAAGGAAACCACCATGGACCCGGCCAAGCGCTTGCTCCTGAAAGTCGAAATCGACGAGGTGGATTTCGAAGGCACCCGCGACGCCGTCGACGCGCTGATGGGCACCAAGCCGGAAGCCCGCTTCCGCTTCATTCAGGAACGGGCCGCCTTTGCGGATAATCTGGATATTTGAGGCAAACTACGCTGCCGGCACCAGCCGCTTTTCCATGAACAGGCTGAGCGGGTCTGGCAGATACGGTGCGAAGGGCTCGATGTCTGCAAACCCAGCCTTGCGATAAAGGCCGATGGCCTCCGGTTGGCTGATACCTGTCTCCAACCGGATTGCGGTGAGGCCGAGGGTAAGCGCCTGGGTTTCGAGGATCGCGAGCAAGGCTTTCCCAAGCGACAGGCCCCGCGCCTGCGGATCGACGAACATGCGTTTGATTTCCGCGGTGCCATCGCCGGCCTCGACGAGGGCGGCGCAGCCTAGGACTTGGCCTTGGCGGCGAGCGACGAAGAAATGAACGCCC
>Ga0308163_10004251_pt1 | contig 11493 bp, 7 predicted proteins | sample PhyTR1_FD_201037 | JGI IMG/M metagenome (GOLD analysis project Ga0308163, IMG submission 201037) | Phyllosphere microbial communities from UC Gill Tract Community Farm, Albany, California, United States - DLSLT.R1 | ecosystem: Host-associated > Plants > Phyllosphere > Unclassified | place: USA... | reverse complement strand
GCTAGCCGTCCCCGCCGCGCTGCTCGGCACCGGCGAACACTACGCTCTCGAAGTCTCGGGCGACTCGATGGTCGAAGCGGGCATCCTCGACGGCGACTACGCCCTGATCCGCCGCACCGAAACGGCGCGAGACGGCGAGATCGTCGTAGCCCTGATCGAAGACAGCGAAGCCACCCTAAAATACTTCCGCCGCGAAGGCGCCATGGTCCGCCTAGACCCGGCAAACCGAGCCTACGACCCCCAACGCTACGCCCCCGCCCAAGTCCGCGTCCAAGGCAAACTCTCCGGCATCCTCCGCCGCTACGACTGAACTGCCGGGACCAACCTGCGTCATCACGACGCAGGTTGGTCCCGGTTTCTGTTTGCTCAGGAAAAACGACAGCCAAGCCCATAAGCTAAGTCGGTCCTCCCGCCGACAACAGCGACGAGATCTCCTCGGCAAATTTAGCTAGATGCACTGGGCTGTCTAACAAGCGGCTAGGTTTTTGAACGCCAAACCAGCCCCTCCAAGTGTCCGGAAGACAATCCCACGGTCCGGCGCAGAAGCGCGCCCTGGGTTTGAACGCTCAATCTCTGTGCCTCTGCGCGGACATCTCGTTGTCAATCTCCAGCGCTGCCGAAGAATTGGTTCGCGCGGAGACGCGGAGACGCGGAGGTGTTGCGCTTAGGGAAAACGAAGCACCTCCAAACGTCTTCGGAAGAAAGACCAAACAGTCCCCAGCCCAAGCCACCCCATCATACCAGAACCTTCTCCGCGTCTCCGCGTGAACCAGTTGTTATTGCTGTGACCGTATGACACGACGGAAGATTTTGTTCACGCGAAGGCGCAAAGGCGCGAAGATATGGTGCCTGGATCAGCGCCTACCGGCTTTCGCTGGCGACAAAAAACTGACGTCGGCTTATCGTTCATGAAGGTGTAAGGCCTCCCGCGCCGCATCACCTTCGCGCCTTTGCGCCTTCGCGTGAACAGTTCTATTTTTGACGGCCTCGGCTGGCGCGAAACGCCGACGCAGTACCTGGAAACCGGTCATGACGCGGCCTGAACGAGTACGCGGTGCGTTCGAGGAGAGGCGGATCGCGCCAGGGGTGGCTATCGCCTGCGTTCAGGATAGTCACGACTGTCCCGCTCCCCAAGGTCAGCGCGACGCCGCCCGTACGCCGGAGTACACGACGATCCAGTTTCAGCCACCGCGGTACACACCGTTTCGGCAGACCGCGTTCGCTGACGACCACATCGGCGCCGTGACAGGCGGCGATGAACTCAGCAATCGGAACCATATAGGCGCTGCGGGTCGCCAGGATGCGCCATATCCGCCCCCGCGCGCCGATATCGGTGACGCAAAGATCGCGGCTGCACCGCGCATCGGGTTGGTCCGCCAGCAACAGCGGCTCGCCATCCACGCCGCCGTTCTCTGCCAGCATGTCGCGCGTATAGTCGCCGGCCCGATCGCGCAGCATCGCGAGCCCCGCTGCCGTGCGCACCGCGACATGGTGCCCGTCGCCGGTCACGAGAACATCCGGCGCCGGCGTCGTCATCGCCCAGACCGCGCCAATCACCAGGGGTATCAGCCCGAGCCGCCGCCACCGCGTTCGCCACAAGGCGATCCAGATGCCCCCAACGATCATCAATGCAAACGCCGCCGTCGGCATCGCGGGCAAGGACCGCACCGAACCTGGTGCGCTGGCAACGATATGCGCCAACCACAACAGCGCATCGAGTGATTGCTGGACCAGCCACCATATGGGCACCCCGAGCCCGCCCGCATCGAGCAGCAACGCCAGCGCTTCAAGCGGCATAACGACGAAGGTCGTCAGGGGGATCGCGATAATGTTGGCGAACGCGCCGTAGAGCCCGGCCTTGTGGAAATGATATACCGCGATCGGCATGAGCGCGAACTCGACGAGCAGGCCGGTGAGCAACAGTGATGCTACCCCACGAGCGAGACGGCGCGGTCGGCCCTCCTCGTGTGGCCCGAAGAACGCGCGAACCGCTGGGTGCTCATGCAGCGCCATGATCGCAGTGATCGCAGCAAACGAGAGTTGAAAGCTTGGTCCCGCCGCCGATTCGGGCAGGACGAGCATGACGCACGCCGCACCCGCCGCGACGAGGCGCAAGGTCATCGCCTCACGCCCCATTGCGAGCGCCGCCAGCACAAGCAGTGCCGCCACGCACGACCGGATCGTCGGGACCTGACTGCCGGTCAGCAACGTATAGCCGATTGCCGCTGCCGCTCCTGCCAACGCAGCGATCAAAGGCAAGCGGACATGTAGAGCCAACCAAGGACTTAGCGCCAGCAGACGCAACACGATCAGCATAGTCGCGGCCACCGCAGCCGTAATATGCAACCCGCTCACCGACAACAGATGCGCGAGCCCCGCGCGGCGCATCGCCTCCGAATCCTCCTCGCTGATCGCGCCGACGTCGCCGGTTGCGAGCGCTGCGGCGATCCCCCCCGCACTGCCGTCCAGACGCGATACGATATGGCGCGACAGCGCGACGCGGATGCCGGCACCCGTCTCGCTCGGGGTCGTCACGACCACCGGTGCGAAACCTCTTCCTGTCGCACCGATACCGCCGAACCAAGCAACGCGGGCAAAATCATACGCTCCCGGCACCGCGGGAAGCGGCGGTGGCATCAGCCGGGCCCGCAGATGCACGACCGCTCCCGTGCCCAACAACTTCGGCGCATCCGCTTCTGCAAGATTGACGCGGACGCGGTACGGCAAGGTGGCCGGTTGGCCATCGGTCTCGGCGCCCTTCCCGATCGGCAGCAGCGTCAGCCGGACCAGCTTCCGCGCGACCAGTGGCTCGATCGCCTCCACCCTCGCGGAGAAGCTCGCGATCGTCGGTCCACCCAGCACCGGTCGCGCCACCGACTCCGATCGCGCCCAGATCAACCCCAGCCCCAATCCCGCCGTCAGCAACCCGATCGCCAGCGACCGCGCAGCACGGCCGCCATGCCCCATTGCGAGGCACGCCAGCCCACTCGCCACCAACACAAGCATCGCCACGGACCACGCGGCCGGGTCCGGCAGCGCAAACCACAGCGCTATCCCACCACCCAGCATCACCGGCAGCCACAACACCAGCTGGTCGCGCTCCGCCTCGAGCCCGCGTTCCACGGCAAGCCCGACGACAGCCCCCCATCGCGGCACGCCTATTTGTCGCCGCCAAGGACGCATGCTAGGGGCGGCGACGGCTGTCATGGCCATCGTTTCTCCATCGTTTCATCAGTCTGGGAGCACCCGCGGTTGGGCGCAATATCTGATACGGGCACCGCCGCTTCGGCCGCACCCGTGGTTACCCGTTTCGCTCCGTCGCCGACGGGGTTCCTGCATCTTGGCGGCGCGCGCACCGCGCTGTTCAACTGGCTGTTCGCGAAAGCAAACGGGGGTAAATTCCTGCTGCGGATCGAGGATACCGACCGGGTCCGTTCGACCCAGCCGGCGATCGACGCGATCATCGACGGGATGCGCTGGCTCGGGCTCGACTGGGACGGCGACGTCGTCATGCAGTTCGCTGGCGCCGAGCGCCACGCACAGGTCGCGCACGAGATGGTCGCGAACGGTCACGCCTATCGCTGCTACATGACCAACGACGAGATCGCGGCGATGCGCGCCGAGGCACAGGCCGCGAAGAAGCCGCTCCGCATCCGCAGCCCGTGGCGCGATCGCCCCGAGAGCGAAGCACCGAACCTCCCCCATGTCGTCCGCCTGCGCGCGCCGCAGGAAGGTGCCGTCACAATTGAGGACCGTGTCCAAGGCGCCGTCACGGTCAAGAACGAAGAGATCGACGACCTCGTGCTCCTCCGCTCGGACGGTACGCCGACCTATATGCTCGCGGTCGTCGTCGACGATCACGGCATGGGCGTCACGCACGTCATTCGCGGCGACGATCACCTCAACAACGCGTTCCGCCAATTGCCGATCTACCGCGCGATGGGCTGGCCCGAGCCGGTCTACGCGCACATCCCGCTGATCCACGGCCCCGACGGCGCCAAGCTGTCGAAGCGTCACGGCGCGGTCGGCATCGAGGCCTATCGCGACGAGATGGGTATCCTGCCCGAGGCGTTCGACAATTACCTGCTCCGGCTTGGCTGGGGTCACGGCGACGACGAGATCATCAGCCGCGAACAGGCAGTCGAGTGGTTCGACCTGTCGGGCGTCGGCAAGTCGCCCTCGCGCTTCGACCTGAAGAAGCTAGAGAACCTGAACGGCCACTACATCCGAGAAGCCGACGACGCGCGCTTGGCGCAGCTCGCCGCTGATCGCCTCGGTCACGACCTGCCGATTGGCGGACTCGATCTTCTGACTCGCGCGATGCCAGTCCTGAAGCCACGTGCCGCAAACCTGAACGAGTTGGCCGAAGGCTCGAATTTTCTGTTCAGCCAGCGGCCCTTGGCAATGGATGACGCCGCAGCGAGCCTTTTGCAGGGTGAATCGAGTTCGATTTTGGTCAATGTTCATGCCGAACTTGACGCGCTCGCCGAGTGGGATACGGAGGCGCTCGAAGGCGCGGTACGGCGCGTGGCCGAAGCGCGGGGCGTCAAGCTCGGCCAGGTCGCACAGCCGCTTCGCGCCGCGCTGACGGGACGCAAGACGTCGCCGGGGATCTTCGACGTGCTCGACCTGCTCGGGCGCGACGAGAGCCTGGGACGGATCGCCGACCGGATGGCGAGCTGATAAGATTTCGAGGAAGGATACAAGCATGAGCGAGACCGCAAACCTCAAGGTCGACGGCAAGGAATTCGATTATCCGGTGATGTCCGGAACGGTCGGCCCCGATGTCATCGATATCCGCAAGCTGTACGCGCAGACGGACAATTTCACCTATGATCCGGGCTTCACCTCGACGGCGTCGTGCCAGTCGAAGCTGACCTATATCGATGGTGACGCGGGCACGCTGCTGCACCGCGGTTACACGATCGGCGAGCTGGCCGAGCAGTCGAACTTCATGGAAGTCGCGTATCTGCTGCTCAACGGCGAACTGCCGAGCGAAGACGAGCTGGCCAATTTCTCGAACACGATCACGCGCCACACGATGGTCCACGAGCAGCTCGCGCAGTTCTTCCGTGGCTTCCGCCGCGACGCACATCCGATGGCGATCCTGTGCGGCGTCGTCGGCGCGCTGTCGGCGTTCTATCACGATTCGACCGACATCCACGATCCGGCGCAGCGCGTCATCGCGTCGCACCGCCTGATCGCCAAGATGCCGACGATCGCCGCGATGGCGTACAAGTACAGCGTCGGCCAGCCGTTCGTCTATCCGGACAACACGCTGAGCTACACCGGCAATTTCCTGAAGATGACGTTCGGTGTCCCCGCCGAGAAGTACGTCGTGAACCCGATCGTCGAAAAGGCGATGGACCGCATCTTCATCCTCCACGCCGATCACGAGCAGAACGCGTCGACCTCGACCGTCCGTCTCGCCGGTTCGTCGGGCGCCAACCCGTTCGCGTGCATCGCGGCCGGCATCGCCTGCCTGTGGGGCCCTGCGCATGGCGGCGCGAACGAAGCGGCGCTCAACATGCTGCATGAGATCGGCACCGTCGACCGCATCCCCGAGTATATCGCCCGCGCCAAGGACAAGAACGATCCGTTCCGCCTGATGGGCTTCGGTCACCGCGTCTACAAGAACTACGATCCGCGCGCGGCGGTCATGCAGACGACCGTCAAGGAAGTGCTCGGCGAGCTGGGCGTCACCGACCCCGTGTTCGACGTCGCGATCGAGCTCGAGCGTCTGGCGCTCAGCGATCCGTACTTCATCGAGAAGAAGCTGTTCCCGAACGTCGATTTCTACTCGGGCGTGATCCTGTCGGCGATCGGCTTCCCGACCTCGATGTTCACCGTCCTCTTCGCGCTCGCCCGCACCGTCGGCTGGGTCGCGCAGTGGAACGAGATGATCACCGATCCCGACCAGAAGATCGGCCGTCCGCGCCAGCTGTACAGCGGCCCGACTGCGCGTGACTACGTCCCGATGGCGTCACGCTGATGAAGACGCTCCGGCCGATCCTGATGGTCGTCGGCGTGCTCTGCGCGCTGATGGGTCTGCTCTGGATCGGTCAGGGGCTCGGTTACGTCCACTGGCCGCAGTCGAGCTTCATGCTCGACCAGCGGCCATGGGCGGATCGCGGCGCATTCCTCGCCGCGTTCGGTTTAGCGCTGATCCTGGTTGCGCGCCGGATCCGCCGGTAACGTCAGGACGAACCGCGCGCCTTCGCCGGGCGCGCTTTCTACCGTAAGATCCCCCTGCATCGCCCGCGCGAGACGCCGTGCGATGTACAGGCCGAGCCCGTTGCCGCCGGCCTCCGATGGATCGACCCGCTCGAACTTCTCGAAAATCCGCACCTGATCCTCGGGCGCGACACCCTTGCCCTTGTCCGCGACCACGACGACCGCGTGGGTCTGCGTCCGCGTCACGGTGACGATCACCTGCGCACCGCGTGGCGAGTAGCGCACCGCGTTGCCGACGAGGTTGACCAGAACCTGCAACACGCGGCGAAAATCGCCGAGCGCCGGAACACGCACGTCCAGCACCGGGCGCGTGATCGTGACGCCTGCGTTCGCCCCGCGCACCGATAGCAGCCCGGCCGCCCGTCGCGCCACATCGGCAAGGTCGATCGGCTCGGGCACCAGCGCGAAATCGGGCCGCTCGACCGCCTGGAGATCGACGAGGTCATCGACTAGTTCGAGCAGATGCCGTCCGGCACTGGCGATATCCGCGGCATAATCCGCATAATCGCCCTGCACCGGACCATCCGCCTGCGCATTAATGCTGTCGGCGTTGGCGACGATACGCGCGAGCGGAACCCGCAACGCCTTGTCGAGGCCGCTCGTAAAGGTCGGCGACAGCGTTTCCGTCGAAGCGGCAGGGGGCGGCGCGTCTTCTACCACCATGCGTGCAGCGCCAACGAACCCGGCAAAGTCACCCGCCGCATCGTGTCGAACATTGGCCGTCAACGTCACCGCGCGTCCGGAACTCCGCAGCCGCGCTGGCTGCGCCGTCATCGGACGTCGCCGGGCAAGAGAATCGAGGATCGGCAAAGCCCCATCCACTCCGGTATCCAGCGAGAACATCGCCGTCAGCGGTTGGCCAAGCAACGCGAACGCATCGAACCCGTGCTTCGGCCCTGCATCGAGCGTGACGAACGTCAGCCGTAGCGCGGAATCCGTCTCCCACCGCCAATCCGTATCGCTGCCATGGAAATCGTCCTGCGTATCCGGCGACGGTCGCGCCGGCCGCCACGCCGCGATCTCGCGCCAGCCGCTCACCGTCAGCCGTACGTTCTCACCATCCGGTTGAGCCCGCACCCACAGGTCCACATCCGTTTCGTCGTCCGCAACGACCACACCGCGCGACACGACGATCCCCAGCCGTCGCGCCAGCCGGGCGATCGTCGCAAGCTGCGGCACCGCGAGTGGCGCACCGCGCATCCCGCCCGCCCGCTGGTTGAGCGCAACCAGCGCCGGGTCCGCAAACGACAGCGAGCCGTCGGGCGCGACGATCGCGTGCGCAATCGGGCTTTCGATCAAGGGGTCGAACACGCTCATCGCCGATCCGTACGCGCCAGCGCGCGCAACGCCATCCGAAAATCGCGGTTCAGTGCCAACGGTGCAAGCGACGCACGCGCATCCTCGACCCTGACCGACACGATCGCGTCGAGCGCATCCGCAAACGCCTCGATATCCCGTCGCGGATCCGCCTCCGACAGCGCCAGCCCGATCCGTGCGATTGTCGGCCGGTCGAGATCGATCGCGCGCAATGCGAGCCACAACCGATCGCCCTCCGGATCGAGCGTGATCGCCCGCGCCTGATCGAACGCGATGCCGATTGCATGCGCCAGCACCGCGACGAACAAGGACAGCCGCCGATCGCCGATCGATTCGACCAGTACCGCAGGCAATTCGTTCGGTCGCGCATCGAGCGCAGCGGCGAGCCGCGTCGCCACCGCGTCTGGCCGCTCACCCTCGTCATGCGCGGCAAGACTACGCTGCGCCGCATCGGTGATCGCCCGGTCGCTCTCCCGCGTAACGGACTTAAAGCCGTCGCGCACGGCCGCCGCCACCCACCAGACCAGCCGGTGATGCAGTTCGGCGGGCAACTCGCTGCCCCCGACGGCCCCCTGCTCGTTCGCCACCCGCCGCCGGCTTTCCGCAGCCAGCAATGCGGACGCCGCCGACGCCACCACGCTGTCCGGCACCCCCGCCAGCCGCACCAGCAAGCTCGCTTCGTCGGGTTCGGCGATCTCCACCGGCAACGAGGCGGCGATCAGGTCATGCCGCACGCGCGCGATCAGTTCGTCCATCAATTCCTCATCGCGGAGCAATCCCGCCCGCGTGAGACGATCGAGAACGCCGCCCGCCCCGGCCTTCAACATCGCCTCGCCGGCCTGCGTCGCGCCGCCACCCGCCAGCAGTCGTGCGGCATGTCGGCGGATGTCCCACTCGATCGCCCCGACGATGGCGCCGAGCACCTGCGCGAGCATCAACCGCGTCCGGTCGTCGAGCCGTGCGTCGGCATCGAGAAAGAAATCCGCGATCGTTCCGGTCAGCCGCGCGTCCGCGCGCAGGCGTGCGTCCTCCGCTCGCGCAACGGGATCATAGGGCGACACGACGTCACGCACTGGGTCTGGACCGACCGACATGATGACGTGCTTAGCCTCCGGACGTTAAGGTCCGCCTAAGGCGTACGGCGAAGTCGCTCGATGACCACGGCGAGCGTCGCGGTCGCATACATCGCGGTCAAGCCGAGCCCGAATACCGGGAACCCCAGGATCGCGAACAGCGCGACGATCAGCAGATAGGCCGCCGGACTTCCCCACCACATCTGCCGTTCGCGCTCGAGGATGGCGCGTTCGGCCAGCGCGCCGATCGCGACGAGCGCGGTGCCGATCGCCAATGCGGTGTTGTTCCCCGCATAGCCGCTGACGAAAAACGCGAAGACCAGGATCGATGCCGCCGCCACGCCGCCGATCGCGAAGGTCTGCCCACGGGCCATCGGCGCATCATCGCGAAGTCCGCTGAGCACCGAGCCCAGTGCCAGGGCAATGCACCCTACGAGCGACAGGACCAGGCCGATCGACGGCAGCCCAAAGCCGATCGTCACCAATCCGGCGACGCCCAGCGCAGCGCCGGCGGCTCCAACCGTGGTGCCCGCCGCACCACGATCGACCAGCAGCGGCAACGCCAGCCGCGCGATCGGCGCGAGAACGAAGCGGTCGAACCAGCCCCGCCGCCCCGAGACGATCGTCATCAGCACGGCCCGCCCGCGTTCTTCCAGCGTCCGCGCCTGACGCTCGATCCCGTGCCCACCGCGCACCGCATCGGTCGGCAATAGCACGTGTGTCGCGCGCGACTGCACTGCGAACCGCAACAGCGAAGACTGGAGATCGTAATCCTGCGGCAGGCCCGCGACTTCCGCGATCCGGCTCGAACTCAGCCGGGCAACGCCGGCCCACGCCATTTGCCCGCCGACGCGCTCGAACCCCGGCCCCGCGTCGCTCTCGGGGACGACGAGCAGGCAGTCGCCCTCTTCGACCGCCATCGCCTTGACGATCGCATCGGTCGTGACCAGCCCGTCGCCGAGCATCAGCACCGGCGCCAGCGGGTGAAGCTTCTCGCCCGCTTCCATCGCGGATCGTACCGTATCGACGCTCACGCCGCGTCGTCCGATGCGGTTGATCGCCCCGAGCAGCTCGGGGGTCATGCGCGCGACGACGATGATGATCTGCGAAACGCCGGCCGCGATCAGCAACCGCGCTTGATACTCGATCAACGTCACGCCGCTGAAGGGCAAGGTCGCAGCAAGACGATCGGGGCGATCGTCGGCGTCATGAATTGCAAATAATAGGCCGGCAAGCATCGCAGGCTGTTAGGCGGTACGCGCCGTCCTGCAAAGCCCGCGTTCGGCCGAACCGCCCTGCGCCAAGGCTCGGTTCGGCGTTGCAGGCACGAAACCGCACCCCGATCGATACTCGAATTCTCGCACGTTCCGTCGATCAAGGGTCGCCGACCTTATGGTCGCCGGATCGTACGCCGTGCCGCCCTGCTTACCGGACGGATGAACGCGCAAGGATCGCATCATCCGTTTTGTCCCGCCGCAATTCATGATACCTCCGCAGTTCATGAACGGGGGTTCGTCAATGATCGGGTTTCGCGCGTCGGCAGGCAATGCCCATCCCATTCGCGCGGATATCGTGATGGATCCGGTGATAGAAAACATGTCCGACACCGTCACAGAATCCAGTTTCGATGAGGTTTATGAAGACCCTGCGCCCGACCGCGGACGCCTTTACGTAGGTATCGCGGTTGCCGTCGTGGTCGTCTGGCTGTCGGCGATGCTGTGGCTCGCGCGCGGTTCGCTTGCGACGATCGAGCCGGTTGCCTTGGTCCAGTTCATCGCCGCGCTCTGCGTCGTCCCGGCGCTGATCGGCATCGTCTGGCTGCTCGCGATGCGGACCAGCCGTAGCGAGGCCCACCGGTTCGGCATCACCGCGCAGGCGATGCGCGACGAGGCGGCCAGCCTCGAACGCACCGTCGGCGCTTTGTCGAACACGATCGACGCCAACCGCCAGCACCTCGCCGAACAATTGAACGCGTTGATGGCGATGGGGGGCGGCGCGACCGAGCAACTCGCGGCGATCGGCCGCGGCATGGTCTCCGAAATCGACCAAGCCGCAGCGCACGCGCGTAATCTCGCGACCTCGACTGCCGGTGCACAGACCAGCCTCGGCGTCCTGATCGCCACCCTCCCCCGCGCGCAGGCCGATATCGACGACGTCGCCAAGCGCCTCGAACGCACCGGGCTGTCGGCGAGCGAACACGCCGCGGCGCTCGACGCGCAGATCGTAGCACTGGCCGAACGCGGCCGCGATGCCGACGCGATGGCCAGCGGCGCCGCACAGCGTCTCGCCGCCCACATCGTCCGCATGGAAGCGACCAGCCAGACCGCCGGCGCGCATCTCGAATCGGTCACCGACGGCATGTCCGCAGCAGTCGACGCGCTGCTCAACCGCACCACAGACGCAGTAGACCTGTCACGCCGCGGCATCGCCGCGCAGGGTGACGCGATGCTGGCGATGGTCGGCGCGAACCAGGCCGCGCTCGACAGCGCCGCCCGCGACAGCGCCGAAGCGCTCGCCAAGCGGATCGCCAGCGTGGAGGACGCGATCGAACGCGTCGCGATCCGCCTAGACCTGCAACGCAGCGCGGGCGACCGGATCGTCGACGATCTTCACACCGGACTCGGCGAAGTCGAGGCACGGATCGAACTGCTCCATCGCCACGGCACCGAGCGCACGCAGGACCTCGCCGCATCGATCGGCGCGCTCGGCGGTTCCGCCGACGCGATGACCGAGGCGTTGCGAGCCGGCGACGACATGGCGCATCGGACTATCGCGACGACCGAAACGCTGCTCGTTGCCCTCGACTCGGCCGCGCGCGAAATCGACGAAACGATGCCAGCCGCACTCGGCCGCCTCGATACGCAGGTGC